>Ga0164315_10001769_pt1 | contig 16362 bp, 9 predicted proteins | sample GuaBasSedimGuay6_FD_113737 | JGI IMG/M metagenome (GOLD analysis project Ga0164315, IMG submission 113737) | Subseafloor sediment microbial communities from Guaymas Basin, Gulf of California, Mexico - Guay6, Core 4569-2, 0-3 cm | ecosystem: Environmental > Aquatic > Marine > Hydrothermal vents >...
ATCGCGCAGATCAATCCAGCCCCACAAAACGAGTTCGTCCATTACCTGTTGGTCATGTGCCTCTTTGCCATTATTCCCTTCAGCCGATTGCTGCACATTGTCGCCGTGCCGGTTTGGTTGTTGGTGCGGCCGGATACACGTTTGAGTCTGTCTGTTCCATTTAATTTGTCCAACCAAAGCGAGGATGAAATTACCGCTGCCGATATTCCGCTAGGGCCCCGCAAACGTGAAGAATTCCCCGGCCACATGTTGGTGGCTTTTGACGCTTGTACGCGCTGTAACCGGTGCGAGGATGACTGCCCTGCTAACGGGACGGGCGACGGGTTTTCTCCCGCGTCTTTGATGAAAGATCTACAGAAAACCAACACTCTGAGTGACTCAAACAAGATTGTTACAATCGCAGAGGCGAACCAGGTGGGCGCTTGCACAACCTGCGGCCGTTGTGAAGAGGCATGTCCCGTTGGTCTGGATCCGCTCTCCGTTGTTGTGGAGTCGCGACGCGCGCTGGCTTACGAAGGACATTTTGAGGCAGGCCAATCTACATCGCTGCGACAACTGGCCGCTTCTTCCTCGATGTGGAACAGCGAAAAAACTCCGCCATCTGAAATTCAACCCTCCGTAGTATGGCCACCCGATCCGGCGTCCGAGCCACCCGAGTTGGTGTATTGGGTAGGCTGCGCCGGTCGACACGATCCGCGTGCGCAAAAGATCTCCAGCGCGGTCGCCAGCCTGCTTAATCGAGCGGGAATCCGCTGGACTACCCCCGGGGCAAATGAGTGCTGTACAGGCGATGCTGCAAGACGCATGGGAGATGAGGGCTTGTTTCAACAGCAGGCTTTGGGAACCCTCGCTGTGCTGGAACAGGCAAGGTGTAAACGGGTATTGGTTCACTGTGCTCACTGCTTCAACGCTTTTGCAAAGGAGTACGGCACCTTTGGGGCAGATCTCGAAGTTATTCACCATAGCGAGTTACTTAATGAACTTGTGCGAGAAGGGCGTCTGGGGAGTATCCAGGCATTACCCTCACGGGTGGCATTCCATGACCCTTGCTATCTGGGTCGCCACAATGGGCGCTTTGACGCGCCCAGGGAGCTGATTGACAACATACCGGGGCTGGAACGGGTCGAACTCGCTGAATCTCGTGAACAAAGCCGCTGTTGTGGCGCCGGCGGCGGCCGCATCTGGCGGGAAGATGAGCCAGGTGCAAAAATGGCAGACCGGCGCGCCGCACAAGCGGCAGAGAGTGAGGCACAACTTCTGGTAACCGGATGTAACTTCTGTCTGTCAATGCTTGAAGACCCGGCGGCACAGGATGGCGTTCGAACTCTGGATATCGCTGAACTGTTGGCGGACGCGGTACGCTGACCCCTCCCGGTTCGGGGGCCAGGCAGAGGTGCCCGCGGTGCTCTACAAAAAAACAGTATGTAGTCGAGCTGTTCTATTATCGTACAGCCCACTTATTTTATTTTTGTTTTATATATTAAAAAACAGGCCCGGCCTGGATAAATTATTAGTAACACTTTGATAAATAAAGTATTTTATATATTCTGGATGGCCTGATTATGGTACTGGCATACTACTTGCACTTCCGATATAGTTGTTCTTATCGGCAGTTCGTTAAAGTGTGATGCATGCCGTTATAGGGCTTGTCACTATATAATTAATAGCTAAAGGTGCCTGCTTGACCACAGAGTTGGATGTTACCAAGTATCATAATAAGGCTTTTCGCCTGGCTAACATGTTACTTAACCATAAACTGCTCACCACAGTTTGCGTACTGCTGCCCACGCTGTTTTTGGCCTATGGGCTTCCCAAGGTAGAAGTCTATTCGCGCTTTGCCGATCTGCTTCCGGCCAAGCATGAATACATAAAAAACTACAACCGAATGAAGGAGACCTTCGGCGGCGCCAATGTGGTGACTATGTCACTGGAGGCGGTTGACGGTGATATCTTTACGCACAAAACCCTCGCGAAGATCAAGCTGCTTACGGAAGAGGTCGATCTTATTCCCGGTGTTAATCACTATCAGGTAGCCAGTATCGCTCACCCCAAGATTCGTCGTGTACGAACGACCTTGACAGGCACCATAAAATCGGAACCTGTGTTGCCGGAGGTTCTCCCTGAGGCGACAGAAGATTTGAAGCGGCTGCGAGAAGAGGTCTTTAACAACGACGTCGTGTTCGGAACTTATGTGTCGACAGATGGCAAAGCGGCCTTGATTCTGGCGGGTTTCGACGAAGAGCGCCTCGATTATAATCAAATTTTCAGTCGATTGCAGGAGCTAAAAGCTGAAGTTGAGGGCGATGGCGAGGCATTGCTCTATATCGCAGGTGAGCCCATGCTCAAGGGGTGGATCTATTACCACTCCAGTGAACTGAAAAAAATATTCTCGATAACACTTGGCATTATAGTCTTGATTCTGTTTCTTCATTTTCGGTCCTGGGTTGGTGTTGTCATTCCGTTGATTGCTACGGGTATGTCCGCTGTATGGGGGCTGGGGCTGGTCGGTTGGCTGGGTTACAACCTTGACCCCCTGGTTCTGGTGGTTCCGATCCTGATATCTGCGCGGACCGCGAGCCACTGTGTGCAACTAATGGAGCGCTATCAGGATGAAGTGAAAGGGGGCAATAATAAGCATTATGCGGTTCGTATTTCCATGGGTGAACTGCTGGTACCGGCAGCTATAGCGATCTTCACCGATGCGGCGGGTTTGCTGGTCCTGGCTGTATCTTCTATTCCGATTATAGCGAAGTTGGGGATTTTCTGTGCTTTCTGGTCACTGAGTAACATGGTGACCGTTATGGTTGTGGTGCCATTGCTTATCAGTGTGCTGCCTATGCCGAAGGTACCACAAACTGGTGATAAGGCTCATGCCGCCGCCAGGGTAACAGGCGCCCTGGGCAAGTTCATTGTCTCACCTGTTTCCTCGGTGCCGGTGTTGGGATTTGCCGTGATGATCGCGCTAGGTGCTTTATATTTTGCCAAGGATGCGGTTGTTGGTGAAAATACGCCGGGCTCACCAATCCTGTTTGAAGATTCCGATTACAACATTGCGGCATCCCACATCAACGGTAAGTTTGCCGGCGCCAACCAGTTCAGTATTTATTTTGAAGGTGATAAGGCCCATCGGATGAAAGAGCCGCAGGTTGTGAAAGTAATGGAGGGGTTTGCACTGCATATGTCCGAAGTCATCAACTATGGGGGGTCTCGCGACATTCCAAGCCTGGTGCGTTCCATTAATCGTTTATATCACTACGACGATCCGCGTTGGTCATTGATTCCGGCGACGGCCAGGAATATTGGGAACACGCTGTTTATGTATGAGGCTGGAGCAGCCATCCCGGGAGTCATTCTGGAGTACATGGACCTGGAAGGACGTACCGCCAACGTGGTGACCTTTTTCAAGGACGCTACCGGCCCCACAGTCGACGCCGCTATCGCCTCAGCTAAGGAGTATCTGGATGCCCACCCCCTGGAAGGGGTCGAATATCGCTTCGCGGGCGGCATTATTGGAACAACGGCGGCGGCGAACCAGGAAGTGGAACACTCGGAGTTGGTACAGACGCTTCTTATAATGCTGGTGGTTACGGTTTCTGTGATGCTGACCTACCGGTCTGTTACAGCAGCAGGCCTTGTATTTGTGGTGTTGGCCCTGGCTGTTCTCATAAACCGCGCGTACATGGGTTTCCGCGGTATGGGGCTGAACGTGAATACTTTGCCGGTAACAGCTGTGGGCATCGGCATCGGGGTTGATTATGCCATCTATGTGCTAGACCGTATCCGTGAAGAAGTTCACCACAAACCACTTAACGAAGCACTGATGACGACATTGCAAACAACGGGGGCTGCAGTATTTCTTACGGCCGTTACAGTGGTTGGCGGCATCATCTACTGGATTCCAGGCTCCGCACTGCGCTTTAATAGTGAAATGGCGATGCTGTTGTCACTGCTGATGATTAGTAATATGATCGGGGCGATAACCATTTTGCCTTTACTGGTCCGTATTATAAAACCCCGGTTCGTGATGAGAAAGCATACAGATGGAACTGAGAGCACCGAGGCGCAATAGGACTATGCAAATCCATGGTACGGCAGAAAGTTTGGGTAATAAAGCCACTGTCGTCACTGCCTGAATTGATGCGGTTCAGTGGAATTTGAGAGAAGGTTTACAACATAAAAAGAGAGTGGGTTTAGATAATAATGGCCGAAGGAGGCTTGCAATGAGACAAAAAAAGTGTTCGGTTAAACTAACAATGGCAGCTGCTATCTTAGGTGTTCTTGCGTTTGATGCGCAGGCGCGAACGACGTTGGAGCTAGGCGGTGGCGATCTTATAACGGAAGGATTTCTGAGGAATGAAACGCGATGGCGTATCGAAGGCGAAGAGCATATGACGCAGTCGATCAACCGCTTTCAGCTTGAAACCGCCTGGAAGTTTGAGGAAAAGGGTATATTTGATGAGTTGAGCTTCGTTACCATACTTAGGCCGGAATACGACGTTGCGCATATGAATGATAATCTCACCAACCACCGTGTCGGTAAAGACGCGAGGAAGCCCTCTTATTTGGGGATTGATTTCAACTATGGCAATGATCCGATAGGTTATGGCGGGTTTGATATTTTGTTTGGCGCCCCGGAAGCAGGGCTGTTAAGTACTGGGGGCCTATACAAGAACGTGATGCAGGGCGCGTGGTCGGAATCGACGTTGACGGAGTTTGAAGTGATCGCCCATGGTTCGCCATTCCCGATAATAGCGCCGTTATCCACCAGAAATCTCAACTGTAAAGACTGTCAGGACGTTGATATCAGCCACTCGGAAATCGCGATGGCCAATACCGATGCGTCGGGCGCACTCTATCCCATTCGCGAGCTCTATACGGACGCGGTTATCGGTGATTGGTGGCTTCGCCTGGGTAAGCAACAAATCGTTTGGGGGAAGACCGACTTTTTCCGTCTGCAGGACATTATCAATCCCATCGATTTCGGGCAGCACTTTTTCTTTGACCAGTTCGAAGACATCCGTATACCACAGTGGGCGGCGGCTCTGCAGTATAAGGGCGGGTCCATCGGGCCGCTAAATGATACCGCACTCCAGCTTGTGTGGAACTTTGACGAATTCAGGGCTGCCGGGCTGGGTAACCCCTCCGCTGCGTGGGCGCATCCTTTTGGCAAGGAGATAGGGACGTTTGCCGCTTTTAATACCTACTTTTCACCGGAGCCTTGCGTCTCCGCAGCCACCGCCGAAGCAAATGGAGCGGACAGTTCTGCCGTGTGCCAGGAGGGCGACGGGCGTTTGCCTTCAGGGTTTGGCATTCCTGTCGGATTAGCCGAGACACATATCCCCGATCACGATTTGGACAACACGGAAATCGGCGGCCGGTTTGAGTTTCGCCTGTTTGATTTCCGATTCGCACTGTCTCACTACTACGGTTGGACGGATTTACCCGTATTCAGGTTTGATTCGGTTAACGTTAACGCGGCTACTGTCCCCGGCGTCACTGCTAATGACAGCCTGATACTCGGCCTGACAGACGGTGCGTTAGTCGGCCTGCCTGAAGGTTCCAATATTGAAAATCCGATTGCGGTGATGAACCCGGATGAGGCCATTAAGGCCGCAGCGGCCGCGGGGTATGCGCCAGCGTTAGACGCCCTGGAGCACGATAACGCCCGCCTGTTTTACGATGATCTGCAGGTTTTTGGTGGTCTCACCAGTATCATTTATGACCAGGTGCATACTACTGGATTGTCAGCGGACTATTTTGACGATTGGTCCGGTATTGTCTTTCGGGTCGAAAGTTCCTACACCTTCGATGAGCCGGTAAACAATACGTATAAAGCCAACTGGGCAGATGAAAGTGATGTGGTACGTTATTCGCTTGGCCTGGATCGACCAACTTTCCTTCGGTGGCTGAATACGGACAGGACTTTCTTCCTGTCGCTCCAGTACTTCGATACCTGGTATCTGGATCATGAGGGTTCCAAGACTGACGGCTATATCATTGATGACCACAATCGAATCTACACTTTCTACTGGGAGACATTCTACAACAGAGACAGGGTTAAACCGTCCGGTTTCTTCGTGTGGGAAGATAACTCTGACACTTGGGTAGTTGGCGCCAATATCACCTGGTTTATCGATAATCACTGGTCCGTCAAGACCGGGGTCCATTTGATCGGCAGAGACAAAGACCCAGGCCTCTTTGATGTCGGCCCGTTTTCTTCCTTTACCCTCGATGGAAACTACGCCCAGCAAGCGGTGTTTGGATATGCCAGAGAGGGCATTGGTGCTTTAAAAGATAACGACGAAGCTTTCTTTCAGATCCAATACCAATTCTAATCAGGGATTAAGAGACCATAGTGGAGGATAATGTAATGAGTATATTAGCAAAAACGGCCAGAGTCGGTGCTTTTGCGGCTTTACTGGGTGCGATATCGTCGGGCGCAGGCGCGATGACAACCGAAGACTTCCTTGCGTGGCTTGAAGCAAACCAGAAAGCGACCCCCGAGTTTACCGAGGGGGAAGTAATAACGCACGATAAGTCAGACAAGATCCGCCCGTTCGTTCCACCGGGCTATCAGGATGAGATGATCTTTGACGGAATGGAAGTGACCATTAAAGATGCTGGCGATATCAGTCCCGCCGACGTTTACAAGGAAGCGACTGCAAAGCATCAGGGTAGTGTTGTTCTTGCCGACGATGGTGCAATCGAAAACTATGTCGCAGGGCTACCGTTCGACCCTGCTACTCTTGTTCCCGGTGATGCCGGTTCGGGGCTCAAAGCAGCATGGAACTTTACATACCGTTGGCAGCACGAAGGTCTGCAGGCCACTGCGCATTGGATATGGGTGAGAAAGGGCGGCAGCCACGATAAGCATGAGATCATGAAATCCAAATTTGCGGATCTGTACGGGGGCGGAGGCAAGTTTGAACGCGTATTGAGTGGCCCGTACCTGCGTGTGTACTTTAACTTTCGCGCTGACCTTGCCGACCAGGGGTACGCGGTGGAAGGAAAATGGGCCAAGGGAACCGAGTTCCGGGAGTTAACCGCCTTTGATGAGCCTTTTGATATCGCCGGTACGGCATTTTTGATCCTCAGGTATACCAACCCGCGCAAGGCGGATGATTCCTGGGCTTACCTGCCAAGCCTCAGAAGAGTCAGGCGGATTTCGGTAGAGGTGAAGTACGATAGCCTGCTGGGAACGGACCATACGCTGGAGGACTTCTACTGCTTCGCAGGGCGCACCCTTGAACACGACTGGAAGTACCACGGCACGGCCCGTATCCTGGCCGTTGCGCGATCACGTTACCGCGATACCCATTTTTACGGGCCTAACGGGTGGACCCCCAGGGATGACTGGGCGCTGCGTGAAGTGGATGTATTCCAGCAGATCCCCAAATCCGAGTCGCACCCTTATTCTCATAAGTTCATTATGACTGACCGTCAGGCAGGAGAGGCTTACTACTGTAATGCTTTTGACCGCGGCGGAGAACTGTGGAAAGTGTGGCAACTGTCCAAGGTATTTTCTGAAGATCCGCAGTTCAAGGATGCCACCTATACCAAAGCGCTTCCGACACCAGTGGGCGCCAGAATCAGCGGCTTCCAGAGTATCAACGTGATCGATAAGCAAAATGGCCGCGGAACCCTGGTGCCGACATTAGGGCAGAGCAATCCAGACAATTCCTTCAAGAAAGTACGCCGTAAGCTTGATGTGAATTACCTGACTGAAGGGCGTTGATCCTCATTGTTTGCTAACTCCCCCATGCGCTGTACCGGGGGTGAACTGAAAGAGGAGAAGGGGTTAACTCTTCTCCTCTTGGTGCGTGCTAATGGACGGCCAGCCAACATGGTCACATATAATATACGACCGGTGATCGGGTTTCTTTGCCGGGTGTTCTCGCTCGCTATTTTACCCGTGTGTTTAGTCTTCGCCGATGTAAGAGCTATTCCCGGTGAAGAATCTGTTTATTATGAGAAGGCAAGATCAGTAGCTAATGAATTGACACAAGGCGCGCAGCCCTATGACGCTCTTCTTGGAGCGTCAACATTAGCCGAGTTGGGTGATGTTAATGCCTATAAAGTAATCGTAGAATATGCAAGCTCAGCGGATTTGATGGTTCAGCGAGCGGCTATCGATACATTGATCAGCATCAATCAGCCGCAAAGCCTGGCTTTGTTGATGGATATTACAGCCGACGACGAAACTCTCTTCGGTTATATGATTGGCGGACTAGCGGCAAATCCCCGTGAAGATGCGACTGACTTACTTTATGCGGCTCTTGCTAACGAGAACGAAGCCATTCGGATACATGCCCTGAAGGCGCTCGCAGAAGTTGGGCATGCCTCCGCATTACACCCTTTCTGGACCATTGCGCGGGATAAACACGAAAAACTGCTAGTACGCGCCTACGCTTATTACGGTATTGCCCGATTGGGACAAGGTGATACGACCCTCGATCAGTTGCTAGAGATAGCCAGTAGTGGTGGCACCAAAGAAAAGGAGATTGTGGCTGTCTCTTTAGGCGCAATGAATACGATCAAATCCCATGCAGTATTGACTGAGCTTATAAATAACGATGATGTCAGGGTTTCCATCGCCGCATTAGTTAGCGACGTTGCCCTGCGCAACCCGCAGTCCCGGAAGCAGTTCGTTAAACTGATTACCCAGGGAGACCCCTACAGAGCTTCAATTGCCGCTGCAGGTCTCAAAAGGGTTCCCCCGGATATAGCCATGCAGGTAACATCACAGATAATAGAGTGTTGTGACATTTCATCAGAAGCCGCGCTACGCTTGATGGAGGCCTGGGCGTGGATAGATTTCGACAATATTGAACCGGTTTTACACTGGGGTTTGAAACATCCTGAAGCCGATGTGAATCTGGTGACATTGTGGGTTATCGGATCGCGCGGTGAAAGAAAAAATAGATCGAAGTTGACCGACTACCTCGATGCCGAGAACCCGGCAATACGAGGTATGGCAGCTTGGGCGGTCGTTAAATCAAAGTGAATTACCGCTGTTACCAGGCCCTAAAATATTTTTAAATGATTGCAGTCTACGTGGAAATCCGCGTGAATTTCTGACTGGCATATACATGCTGTCAGGACACCGACTACGCTGAAAAATTCCTTTGAAACTGTGCTCAGCCTTGGTGGTAACTATTAAAGCCTTTGTTAACGCATTGGCTGGAGTTGAAAATGCCTTACAAAAAATTTTTAAAAAGTAGCCTATGCGGCATGTTCATCATGCTGTTTTTGTCATGGGCCGGCCAAGCAAGCGGACAGGAAAAGTATTCGAATGACTTTTCGGTGGATCTGGCAAAATTGACAGAACTAAGTCCACCTGCGGGAACCAAGATCACCAGCGAGAACGTGGATGATTACGGTGATATTATCGATAGTGTGTTGATAGAGCAGATAAAACGTGGTGATGTGGAGATCGAGGTTGGAGAGCCATTTTCTCTGGACCCACACGCTGCCTACATAGCGGCCACCAACAAATACGGAGGGCAGACAAAGCTCGGTGTTGAAATCGGTGAACTCCTCAACTATACCGCGGGTAGGCCTTTTCCGGGGGAGCCCAGCTTGGACGATCCGCGGATGGGAGAGAAGATGGCCTGGAACATGCGCTATGCCTATGGTGGGGATAATGGCGCGATACCGGAAATGTACTGGTATTACCGTGATATGCGACAGGATAAGCTGGAGCGCACACTGGAGTTCTCGGCCAGCAAGATGAATTTTATGCATAGAGTAGTGATGGAGCCTACGCCGAATGTCAAGGACAACAGCTATGATTTGCAGAGTGCCATTCATTTGGAGGCGTATGAACCACCCGATGTATCGGGAACCGCATTATTATTGTTTTATAACGACGATGACCGCAAGGTTGAGCAGGGTTGGATGTATGTGCCATTGTTACGAAGGGTGAGAAGGGTAGCCACCCAGCAGAAAACCGACGCCTTTTTGGGGAGCGACATCATGATTGAAGACTTCCTCGGATACAGTGGCAGGATAATGGACATGACCTGGTCCTACCTGGGGGAAACTTATGTTCTTCTACCCATCTACCGACATGACAGCATGGAAGTTTCAGACAAAAAAGCGCGTAAATATGATTATCATTTAATTGACTTCCACGGCCGGGCAGCTTGTTACCCTAAAATTACCTGGCAATTGCGAAAGGCCTATATTGTTGAGGCCCAGCCGCTGCGCAAGAGTCACCCCATCTCAAAGCGCCGCTTCTATGTCGATGCACAGACATACGGCACGCCTTATGGGCTGATCTATGACAAGGCCGGGGAACTCTGGAAGATTGGAATCGGCGGTGTTTCTCACCCGGATCATCATCTGGCCGAAAACAAGGGGTCTGGCGTGCCCCTGCTGGACTCTTCGGTAATGATTGATGTGCAGGCCAGGCACTGTACCACCATCCAGATGTTGACCAGGGCCAATGTAAAGCGAATGAGAGTTAAGGATTTTCATCCGGGTGTGCTGAATGAGAAAGGACGTTAACTGCACTAGTGCATCTCGTCACGCTTGATCAAGTTTAGCAGAGCGACAACTACAAATCCAAAATCCCGTAGTGCTAACGCGCTACGGGATTTTTTTTACTCGAAAAACGGCAGCCAGAATCCAGCCACCACAAAAAGACCTATACTAATATCCCCCACCGAATCACAGGCCAACACCCATCAAACAGTTTGCCGTCACCTCCTGCGTAGTATTTATGTTTTTTGGAATAACAGTAAGCGCCCAGTCTGCCGCCCCCCGGACCCCGGCAGAAAGCCCCACCAAAGCCGCTTCCCGCTATCAGCGCACAATAGTCTCCCTGCAGGCATCCGACCGCGAATTACAGGCAGACTTTGCCGCCACCGCATTGCGTGAACTGGTAGAGGTCTATATGGCCGAAGCGGACCTGGCCCGCAAACAGGCTCAGGACCAGGCGGGCGCAACGAAATTGAGAGGTTGGTCAAGCGCGGTGGACCGGTATGCCAGCCAGCTGGCGCTGTTACTGAAGGATATCGAGCTGGGGCTTCCAGTAGAGTTGCAGCACAACGGCGTGGAGTCCATAGCGGTGATGGTGGGGGGCAGGGCGGTAATTTTGAGCCATCCCCGGAAGGATCAACAGGTCGCTTTTGAACAAAGGGTATTGCTTGATTTTTGCCGGCGTAATGATTGTAAGGTACTGACCGCCGCAACAGATTCACGGCAACCAATACCTGTGTCGGCTACCCAGGTCAAGCCAGTATGGACGTTTACAGAGACCGGCTCTGTTTGTTCACACAAGGGTATACAGGTGCAGTTTACCCGTGCGGCGAACCTGGCCCGCTCCCGCATCACCTGTAAACAGTTATTGCAGGAGATGATGACCCTGGCTGATGAAATCGCCTGGCAGCGGCGCCACGGTGTCTCGGTGCAGTGGCATGAATTGTCTATACGAGCGACACCGCAACGGCCAGAGCACCTGGTGCTGCTCAACAGTGCAGGGGACTCAATTCTTGTCACTGTACCGCTGATTTATGGCAGCCCTCACCTGCTTGAGGATATCGTGCCATGGGTACAAGAACGGGCCGGCGCTAAAGAGCCCGGTGCTATCCGGCTGGATGCTGCCCGGTATGGCTGGGAGCGTACGGGCAGCTAATGGAAATCTCCCGGGACGGAACTACCACTATTCCAGTACACCTTCCCAGGCTCCCGTACGCTGCTTCATGGTCTCTTTCATACTGGCCGGCAGCAGGTCCACCGGATCGTGGTTGTCGCGAATCTGCCAGCCGCCACCCAGTGCCTTGTACACCTGCACCAGGTTGGTCGCCACTTCACCCCGGGTGGAGGCCAGTACATCCTGCTGTGCGACCAGGGCATTGAGGGTGCCGATGACCGTATTGAAATCCACCAGACCGTCCTGGTACTGGGCTGTGGCTATGTCTACCGCTTTTTGTGAGGCGGTCGCCGCCAGGCGATAGGCCTTCACCTGCTCATAGGATTTGAGGTAGGCGACGATGGCGTTTTCCACATCCACCTGAGCCTGCAGCACAGTGAAACGATAATCGACCAGCAACTGCTGGAAAACGGCGTCCTGCAACCTCACATTGCTCTGCAGGCGACCGTAGTTGAGTACGTTCCACTGAAAGCCACCGAAAAAGCTCCAGGCTTCACCGTCGTTGCTGAACAGATCGTCACTGTCCATGGCACTGCTGCCAATGGAGCCGCCGATGGAAAAGTGCGGGTACAACTCGGTGACCGCGAAGCCGATCCGGGCGCTTTGGGCCGCCAGCTGTCTTTCTGCCGCCCGCACGTCCGGCCGTTGCCGGATCAGATCCTGGGGCACGCCCAGCGTCACGGCAGGTGTTGTCGTTGGAATGGCGCCCATGGTTCCCGCCAGTTGATTGAACTCCTGGGGCGATTCACCCAACAGCAGGGCCAGGGCATTCTTGGTTTGCTGTAGGGAAATTTCCAGGCCCGGAACAGTGGCCAGGGTGTTGTGCAACAAGCTCGTGGCCTGGTCCACGTCCAGCTCACTGACATCCCCCGCATCGAGTTTGGCCTGGGCGATACGCAGGCTTTCTCTCTGCGCCTTGATGTTGTTGTGCGCTATCTGCAACCTGTCCTGAAAGGTGCGCAGCAAAATGTAGCTCTGCGCCGCCTGTGCCACCAGGGATACCATGGCATCGTCGTAGTTGGCGACACTGGCATCCAGTTCCGCCGCGGCTGTCTCCACCTGCCGGCTGAAGCGGCCCCAGAAATCGAGCTCCCAGGCCAGGTTGAAATCCACGTTGTAATCGTTGAAGCGGTAACCGCTTTTCTGTTGCCGCTCTGCCAGGGCACCAATTTGCTGCTGCTGGGGGTACTGGTTGCCGACGGCGATGGCTAGCTGTTGCTGCGACTGCAACACGCGCAGGCCTGCCGAGCGCAGCGTCAGGTTTTGTTGCAGCGCGTCATTGGTCAATTCATTCAGTACCGGATCTGCAAACGCGGTTTCCCACCAGCGTGGATCCAGTGCCGCCGTGCTGTTGACCAGCGTGTTCCCGGTATCTATCCACTCGGGCTGCACATCGGCTTCAGGTTCTGTGTAGTCCGGTCCTACCGCGCAGGCGCCCAGCAGCAATAGCATGCCTGCCAGGGTGATAGCGGATGCTGTGTGCCTCTGCATCGCCGCTTACTGCTCCGCGCTGCCGGTTTTCACCAGTACCGATCCGGTTGTTCCCACTCGCAGGGCAACGCCCTCTGGCACTGAATCCAGGTGAATACGCACAGGCACGCGCTGGGCCAGGCGTATCCACTCGAAGGTGGGGCTGATAGTGGGCAGCAATTCAAAGCCGGTGCTGCCGTCCGACTGTGATATGCCCCAGCCGAGGCTGTTCACATGACCCTCGATGGGCTTATCCGGGTAGGACATCAGCGTCACGATGGCCTTGTCTCCCTTGCGCATGTCCCCGACGGACGTTTCGCGAAAGTAGGCGTCCACCCAGTAACTGTTGATGTCCACCAGCGCCAGGGCGGGTTGGTTGGCCACGGCCTGGCTGCCGTGGCGCAGATTGAGGTTGGTGACATAGCCGTCCACCGGCGCCAGCACCCGGGTGAATTCCAGGTCCAGCGCCGCCTGTTCCATCTCCGCCCGTGCCTGGCGCAACTGGGCGTTGTTATCCCCGAGAGCGCCGAGGCTGGCGCGATTTTGGGCCAGGTCGGCCTCTGCCTGAGCCAGGCTCGCCTCGGCCTGGGCCAGGCTGGCGAGGGCGCCCTCGCGTTTTTCCAGTGATATATTGTAGCTTGCCCTGGCCCGGTCCACCGATTTTTGCGAGGTTGCACGCTGGGGCAGCAGTTCCTGCTGTCGTTCGAACTCGGCCTTGTTTTTTATTATCTGCGAGTCCAGTTCTTTGATGCCACTCTGCGCCTGGCGGATTTGCGCACGGGCCGCATCAGTCTGCGCCTGAGCACTGTCAATTTGTTTTTCCTGGGCCTGGTAGCTGTCGCCTGTCATGTCGTACTGCGCCCGGGCCTGATCCAGGCTGGCGGCGTAGGTGCGCGGGTCGATCTCGAATAACAGCTCACCGGCTTTGACGAACTGGTTGTCTACCACCGGCAGTGACACAATCGGTCCCGACACTCGCGGCGTTATCTGGATCACCTCGGCCCGTATCTGGCCGTCGCGGGTCCACGGGTTGAGCACATAGTCCCAGTACTTCAACAGTACCGCCACTGCGGCGACAACCACCACGGCGGCGGTGAGCAAGTGCTTGCGAGAAAGGTTCAAATCAACTTCCTATGACAAAGGTCCCTATCAGGACCGTGTAAAAAACCATCATGGCCACCATGACCAGCGGTGGATAAAAAAAGTGTCGCGACAAACGGTAACGATTGAGCAGCCGCCCGCTCAGCAGGGCCAATAGCGCGCCAATGGCGGTGGCCAGCAGTAAAGGCGGTAAATAAACCCCGCCGATGGCCAGTTCATGGGGTGTGGGCAGCATCAGTACCGATCCACTTGCATCATACAAAACGTTCCTCGTGCCAGGGTGCCCAGTCAACATTAGCGGCCACATCCACAAAGTCAAGCAGGGCCAGCGAGGTGCTTCGGTAGGCGCTCAGCAGCCGGTATATATTCTCCTGCTCCGCAGAGCTAAGGCTGTTTTCGCCGGCGTCGTTCACTTGCACTTTGATATTCGTGTCCAGTTGTGCCATCCGCTCATCCAGGCGAGCCCGCCACTGGGCCTGCTTGTATGATGGGTCGGCAGATAAATGTTGGAACGCATTAATTACCCGTTGGTGCCATGCCTGCATATCATCGTGTAGAGCCGTTACCAGCCCCGGTGATTGTGGCAGCCATTGAGCTTCAAGTATTTCCTGCAGGCGATTAGTGAGGGCTTGCAGGCTGTCCACCAGTGCGGGCAGCTGCCGCACTGAATCAGCGCCAAGTACGGCAGGGTCAACGTGGGTCACCCAACTATCGAGCTTGGCGGGCAGGCTGGCCAACTCCCGTCTGTGGAAGTTTTCCCGCCGGGATACCGAGGTTTTCCCCCCCCCCTTCGCGGCATGCGATAACAGAAAATTCGCACTGCGAAAATAGCGTGTGAGCAGTCGCAGCAGGGCGCGCTCCGGACGCGGGGAATAGGGGATATAGGCGACAAGAGCAAGCAGCGGTAACAAAAAAGATAACATCAGGGCAGTAGTAGCCACACTGAGGAAACTGTAGCTCTGCTGGTTGGACACGGAAATAATCACCACGAACATGGCCAGCCCGATGGCCCGGCTCAAACCCTTCTGCGGGCTGGAGTAGCGGTAGCAAATCAAAAAGGTCGCTAAAAAAATCATCAGGCCAAGCCCGGTGAAGCTGGAAAGCTTTGGCATCACAAAGATATAAAGGACTGCCGCGAAGATAACACCGGTAGCCATGGGTGCGGCCAAGGCGCGTACGGGACTTTGCGGTTTGGTCAGCACTTGCATACCGATGGGGCCGACCATACTGAAGAAGCCAAAGCCGCCCGGAAAATCGGCGATGTAGATGACGGCGAGAAATGCCAGCCACAGGGCCACCATTATTTGTCCCGCGGCTTGCAGTCGTTCCGGATCTGGCACCCAGGGGCCTGGGTTACTCACGGCAGGCGCGGTGCTGCCTGATGAATCGGAGAAACCGCCGATGCTACTGCTGCTATTGAACAGAGCCCGGGTCAGTTCCTCTATACGCAGCATATGACGTTGTGCCACCAGCAGCGCCACGTGATTGAAAGGGGGCAGCGCTTGCGCGGCGCTGGGATCGATGGCCAGGGTGATATCGGTGCAGGGCTGCGGGGCGGCTTTGTGCTCCAGCATGCAGCTTATCCCGGTAAAACGGTGGTCCAGCTCCAGCGCAAAGGCATCCAGCTCCGGCAGCAATTGCTGCAGCGGCAACGACTGCAATTCGTTAAAGTTCTCACGCCAGCGCTGCATGGTCTCCGCCAGTTGTCCTGACGCTCGCTGGAAATCGCGCCACTCTTTTTCCAGTGCGCGCACATCGTCGCTGTCGGTTATGGCCGCGTCCAGCAACGTGGCGAGGCGTGTGTTCCCGGCGACTTCATTCAAGTGCAGGGATTTCACCACAGCGCGGTCTCCCGCCCCCGCAAGCAGTTGCAGGGCGGCGTCGAATATTTTTTGCTGAGTTGCGATCTGACTCAGTACCGTCGCATGCAGGCCCCCGCGGGAGCTGTTCGGCCACAATAGTAGAGAGACCAGACTATACACCCCGATACCCAGGCCGGTCTGTTGCAGGCGTGTCATGGCGGTAGCAAAGGCGTGTTCTGACTCGAGGCCACCGTCGACGGCGACGATGAGTGAAGCAAAACCACCGAGAAACCAGAAGTACTGGTGCCGGCTTCCGGCCATCATGTAAGTGCA
>Ga0164315_10001770_pt1 | contig 16352 bp, 15 predicted proteins | sample GuaBasSedimGuay6_FD_113737 | JGI IMG/M metagenome (GOLD analysis project Ga0164315, IMG submission 113737) | Subseafloor sediment microbial communities from Guaymas Basin, Gulf of California, Mexico - Guay6, Core 4569-2, 0-3 cm | ecosystem: Environmental > Aquatic > Marine > Hydrothermal vents...
TTTCACTCCGCCCGCTTTGCCACGGCCACCGGCATGGACCTGCGCCTTCACCACCCAGCGATCGCCATCAAGTTTATCCAGTGCAGCAGGCACACTGTCAACCGATTCAACAACCTGATTGTTCGGCACTGGCATATTGTATGAAGCAAATACCTGCTTTGCCTGATATTCGTGTAAATTCATTTTTATTTCATCAACTAGTAATATATTTTCTTGTGCTGTATTAAATCACGAAGAGCGTTGTGTTCGCAAAATAAAGACCAAAAATATTTTTCACCACAGAGGCACAGAGGACACAGAGGACACAGAGAAAGCGTGTTTTTGTTTACTGCGCCGCAGGCGCATAAACCTGAATGATTGCTTTTCTCTGTGCTCTCTGTGCCTCTGTGGTGAAATTTTTTAATTTTTCACATGGATAGCCCTGCCATGAACAGACAATGCTGCCTCATGCAGAGCTTCTGATAATGTCGGATGCGCAAATACTGTTAGTGCCATGTCTTCTGCCGTGGCCTGCATTTCCATCATCAGTACTGCTTGCGAGATAAGCTCGGATGCCTGCGTTGAAAAAATATGCACGCCTAAAACAACATCTGTTTCAGCATCCGCAATAATTTTCACCAGGCCTTCGGTTTGTGCCATGGCACGCGCACGCCCGCTGGCAACAAAAGGAAAGCTGCCGACATTAATCTTTATACCGGCGTTTTTGCATTCTTGCTCAGTTTTGCCTACCCAGGCGATTTCCGGTTGAGTATAGATGACCGATGGAATTAAATTATAATCGACTTCAGCGTGATTGCCTGCGATATGTTCAGCGACCATGATACCTTCTTCCGATGCTTTATGCGCCAGCATTGGCCCACCTACAACATCACCGATGGCATAAATATTCGGCACACTGGTCTGGCATTTTTTATTGACCAGAATATAGCATCGCTCATCTCTTTCTATGCCCAGCTCTTCACCGAAGATGCGATCACTGTTGGGTTTACGTCCGATTGCGATGATCAGTTTATCGAAAACTTCTTTGTGCTCGCCATTTTTGTCTTCATATAAAACCTGTACTTTGTTATTTTCGACTTCGGCTGAAATCAATCTCGCATTTAAGCGGATATCCAGTGACTGTTTTGTAAAACTGCGTTTTGCCAAAGCTGCTATTTTACTGTCGGCCATCGCCAGAAAACCCTGCATCGCTTCCAGTAAAATCACTTCGGAACCCAGGCGTGACCAGACACTGCCCAACTCAAGACCGATAGCGCCGGCGCCAATAATACCAAGCCGTTTCGGCACTTCATTCATCTCCAGGGCAGCAGCTGAATCCAGAATATATTCATTTTCAAGTTTCACCTGTTGCAAACGCACAGGTGATGAGCCGGTGGCAATAATAATATTTTTAGTTTTTACTTTATTTATTTTTTTACGTGTCTGGCGACTGGATATAACGATGGTATCGATCGCGGTAATTTTTGCACGACCATGAATCACTTCGACATTGTTCACATCAAGCAGGGTCTGCACACCCTGCGTTAGATCCTGTACCACCTTATTTTTTCGCGCCTGCATGGTTTCAACATTCAGTGCAACAGATGACAGCGTAATACCATGCTGTTCGAGTTCTTCCTGCGCCTGGTGATACAGGTGCGATGACTCAAGCAGGGCTTTAGAGGGTATACAGCCGACATTCAGGCAGGTTCCACCTAACGATGAGTCCCCGTTGTGATCTCTCCATTCATCAACGCAAAGTGTTTTCAGACCAAGTTGAGCACAACGTATCGCAGCCACATAACCGGCAGGACCGGCACCGACTACAACCACATCCCATTTTGACAATTTACCTGAAGACATGGTTAAACTCCGATCAAGATACGTGATGGATCTTCCAGTAACTGTTTTACTGTAAATAAAAACTGCACCGCAGCTTTACCATCGACCAGGCGATGATCATAAGACAGCGCAAGATACATCATTGGTAATACGATTACTTCACCATCAACCACCATGGCACGTTCGGTTATATTATGCATGCCCAAAATTGCACTCTGCGGCGGATTAAGAATGGGTGTTGATAACATGGAGCCAAACACGCCACCGTTTGATATGGTGAATGTTCCACCGGTGATATCTTCGATAGACAGCCTGTTGTTTTGTGCTTTTTTGGCGTAATCAATTATTGCCTGCTCGATCTCTGCAATAGTCAGGATATCTGCATCACGCACGATGGGCACGACCAGGCCGTTGGGGCCTGAGACAGCAACACCGATGTCGTAGTATCCGTGGTAGACAATATCATTTTCATCTATGGAAGCGTTGATTTCAGGGAACTGTTTTAAGGCTTCAACACAGGCCCGCACAAAAAATGACATAAAACCCAGCCGCACACCGTATTTTTTTTCAAAGGCATCTTTATAGCGTGCTCGTAATTCCATTACCGGCTTCATATTGACTTCATTGAATGTAGTGAGGATTGCAGCCTGCTGTTGTGATTGCACCAGACGTTCGGCTATGCGCGCGCGCAGCCTGGTCATAGGCACGCGCCGCTCAAGGCGCTCACCCGATAATACTTGTTGCGCCTCTGTTTTTAACCCTGCCTTATTGCCAGGCCTGGTTTTGGCCGATTTATTTACTGCCAGCGTTTCTGCAACCCTGTCTTCAGTCGAAACCTGTGCTGCACTGTCCTTCAGATATTGCTCTACATCCTGTTTCAGAATGCGGCCATTTTTACCGCTGCCGGATAGCAGCGTCTCATCTACCTGGTTTTCTGCAATCAATTTTCTCACCGAGGGACTCATCGCTGCCACTGTTGCTACCGTATTCACGACTGAACGACTGCCTTTTTCTGCTTCAGTTTTTTTTTCATTATTAGCAGCTGAGGAGACAGCCGCTGATTCATCGATCACTGCCAGCAACTGGCCCGCTGTCACCGTATCACCGGTTGAAAACAGAATTTGTTTAACCACGCCCTGTTTAACCGTTGGCACTTCCAGGATAACTTTGTCGGTTTCAAGATCAACCAGAACTTCATCTTCTTTTATCGCTTCGCCAACCTGTTTATACCAGCCTGCAACGACAGCATCTGCCACAGACTCCGGTAGTTCCGGTACTATTATTTCTATACTCATCTTATTATTCTTCCGGAAGCAGTAATGCTTTGTTAATTATTTCCTGTTGCTGCCTGGCGTGCAATTTTGCTGAACCCACAGCAGGTGCCGATGACGGTTCACGCCCGGCATAAAGCAGTGTCCATCGAGCATTAATCAAAGCCGGGATACGAAGTTTACAGAAATCCCAGCCTCCCTGATTTTTCGGCTCCTCCTGACACCAGATCAGCTCATCGGTGTTAGTGTATAACGCCAGCAGTGCATCTAACTGTTCACCGGGAAAGGGATAAAGCTGCTCTATTCGCAATATCGCTATATCATGAATCCGGCTTACCCGTCTTGCCTCAAGTAATTCATAATAAATTTTTCCGCTGCAGATGATGACACGTTTAACCTGTGCTGGATCCATCTCATCCAGTTCCGGCATCACCCACTTATACTGACCATGTGTTAGATCTTCCAGTGTGCTGACACATAGTTTATGGCGCAGCAAACTTTTTGGCGTCATTACTATTAGGGGTTTTCTGCAATTGCGTACCATCTGCCGCCGTAACAGATGAAACATCTGCGCAGGTGTACTTGGCACACAAACCTGCATATTATGCACCGAACATAATTGCAGATAACGCTCCAGTCGTGCGGAAGAATGCTCCGCACCCTGACCTTCATAACCATGCGGTAATAACATAACCAGGCCACTTGCACGCCCCCATTTATGTTCCCCTGCGGATATAAACTGGTCAATAACAATCTGGGCACCATTGGCAAAATCACCGAATTGCGCCTCCCATAACACCATGGTATCCGGTTCAGTGGTTGAAAAACCGTATTCAAAACCCAGTACCGCAAGCTCTGATAACAGCGAATCAAACACGCGAAAATTACTTTGTTTCGTCCCCAGCTCTCTTAAGGGCACAAACGAGCTGCCATCGCTCTGATTATGCAGCACTGCATGACGATGAAAGAAGGTACCACGCCCGCTGTCCTGCCCGGACAATCTTATTGAGTAACCCTGCTTCAGTAAGGTGCCATAAGCCATGAGTTCAGCATATCCCCAGTCTATCGATAAGGCACCGGCTGTCATCTTGTCCCGGTCAGCAATTATTTTTTCAACTCGTGACTGCAGCTTAAAACCCGTCGGCACGGTATTCATTATTTCGGCAACTTCGCGTACCTCTGGTAACTCAACCGAGGTATCAACATCTTTTAGTATCGAATCTGTGGTGTACCTGGCCCAGTTAACATGGGTTGATAAATCCGCTTCAGATTCAGGCAGCTTATGCGGCACCAGGCATTCACCTGATTCCAGAATCTTACGCACACTGTGCGCCATGGTTTCGCACTGTTTTTCTGTTAAGACCTTATCGTAAACAACTTTTCTGGCATAAATTGTCCGTGTGCTTTCCAACGCACGTATTTTTTTATACATCATCGGCTGCGTTGCCGAGGGTTCATCGGCCTCATTATGGCCATGGCGACGGTAACACACCATATCGATGACCACGTCTTTTTTAAATTTGTTGCGATACTGCAATGCGATGCGCGTTACCATCACCACCGCTTCCGGGTCATCGGCATTGACATGAAAAATAGGCGCGCCAACCATTTTTGCAATATCAGTACAATAATATGTCGAACGTGCATCCTGTTGCGCACTGGTAGTAAAACCGATCTGGTTATTAATAATGATATGAATGGTGCCATGTGTCAGGTAACCGCGAGACTGAGACATCTGCAAGGTTTCCATCACCACGCCCTGTCCGGAAAAGGCGGCATCACCGTGAATCTGTACCGGTATCACTTCATTACCGTGCCTGTCGCCACGCCGCCACTGTCTTGCCCTGACAGCACCTTCAACCACCGGCGCAACGATCTCGAGATGTGATGGGTTAAAAGCCAGGGCAAGATGTACCGGCCCACCCGGTGAGTCCATATCGGAAGAGAAACCTAAATGATATTTAACATCACCGGTTAGCTCTGTCAGTTTTTTAGTGCCTTCAAATTCACTAAACAGTTCATGCGGCGCTTTGCCAAGAATATTAACCAGCACATTCAATCGACCACGATGCGCCATGCCAATGACTACTTCCTTGATTTTTTTTGTCCCGGCAAACTGCACCAGTTCATCCAGCAAGGGAATCAATGACTCTCCACCTTCCAGTGAAAACCGCTTTTGACCGACATATTTCGAATGCAGGTATCGCTCCAGTCCTTCAGCGACGGTTAACTGCTGCAGGATGTTAATTTTTTCTACATCATTAAGCCGGGCTCTTCCTCGCACCGTCTCCAGTTTTTTCTGAATCCAGCGTTTTTCTTTGGTTTCCATTATGTGCATGTACTCAGAGCCGACTGTTCCACAGTAGCTCTGGTGCAGGATTTGGTAAATTTCACGTAATGGCAGGCATTCTGCTGCGGCCAGTGAACCTGTTTCGAAAACCGTATCATAGTCGCTGCGGGACAACTCATGGTATTGCAGATCGAGTTCAGCCACTTCGGATTCACGCCGTCCGCCCAGGGGATTTAGATTTGCGACTTTGTGCCCCAGGAAGCGGTAGGCATTAATCAGTTGTAATACCTGTACCTGCTTTTTCTCATGATCAAAACTGACCTGTGCCTGGTAACCGCGGGCATGTTTGTGTTGCGCATAATTAATAAAATAATCATGCACCTCTCTGGGTGAGATCTCACGGTCCGGCTTCCTGGTCTTCTTGCGAATAAGAGCAGCGCCATTACCACCATTGCCCTTCGATTTACCCTGGCTTATATCATGTTCTAAATCTGCATCTGGCATTGCATCAAAATAAAAACGCCACTTCGCTTCCAGCTTATCCGGATCAGAAATATAGGTCTCATACATCGACTCAAGCCAGGCAGCGCTTTCACCATAAAATGCCGAACTGTCCCAGAGCTCTGACATGCCTGTTTTATTTTTTTGAGCCATCTCACACCTTTCGCAAACAATTATTTTAATTGTAGATGTTGTTCACCGAAGTTATCTGTTTTTTATACTTATTATTAGTTGAAACCACTGAAAAAATACAGCTGAGAAATTATTTTAGTTAATTTGATCCGAGCAGGACATAGCTCAAGCCGGATATTTAACATCAATGCACCGGTTCGATTTGCCTTGCGATATAACAAAAACAGTTAAGAGCATGCAACCTGGGCATCTCTTATCAAACCATTTATTCAACAGAGAATGCCAGGCATTGCAGGTGACTTCCTCTCGCCGGTGAAAATATTGTTGCTCTATGGCGAATTTTATTTATGCACGTTTACCGGGGCATCCGTCAATACAAATGAAGCACGATGTAATGCATACAGGTCTTTGCACTGCGGTATAAAAAGGCTAATCGGTTTAAATAATGGCGCAGGCAGTTTTCGGTAATCAAACCACTGCCACTGCTCACATTTATCCGGCTCCAGTGTTTGCGCCACACCCGATTTATAATCACAGGAAACCAGCAACGTTATATACTGGCGCTGCCCGATAACAAAAGTGTTGTTGGTGAAACCTAAATGGCGCAAGGATTTTACTTCCAGGCCGGTTTCTTCCTGCACCTCACGAACCGCACAGTCGATGACCGACTCATTATTTTCCAGGTGGCCACCCGGGAACTGCCAGCAAATATCCTGGTTATCAGCTAAGCGCTTGCCCAGCAGCAACTGCTTTTCACGCCAAACCAGCACACCGACACCACAAGTCGGTCGTATAACTTTTTTATCAGACATTTATAAACATTTTAGCCGCAGGTTCACTGCTGTCCCGTTAACTCATAGAGACATGGATTGGGAACACCAGCCTGAGACCGTCTCCCGCATGGCAGATTTTTGCTCCTGCAAAATCTGCACTTCCACCATCCATGGTGGTCGGAGCGGGTGTCGAGCCCCCATGGATGGGCCAAGCTTAATCAACATGGGGCGTGTCTCAGACTGGTGTTACCGATTCATGTCTCGGATCACATCGTAACACGCCAATCCTTGTCATATAGCCCGTCGGCAACAATATGTCATCCCGTTAACGGGACAGCAGTTCAGCAGCGTTATTTATCGACAGGCACGTCAACGGCGACTTCAACGCGATTTTTTCCATTTCTCTTGGCGTGATACAACGCCACATCCGCCGCGGCAATCATCATATCAAGTAAATAACCCGGCTGACGTCCAGCAATACCTAGTGAGATGGTCACTTTTGGCAACTGCCTGTTATCCAGCATGCCGGGGTCGACACTGCTTACACGGTCGCGTAAGCGTTCAGCAATAATTTTTGCATTCTCCACCGTGGTTTCCGGTAATAACACAGCAAATTCTTCACCACCAAAACGGGCCACAAGGTCATTAGGCCTTAGTGGCGCACGAATGGACTCAGCCACCGTAATCAATACCCGGTCACCGGCCAGGTGACCATAGTTGTCATTATAATCTTTGAAATTATCCACATCGATCATGATTAATACCAGCGGCAACTGATCTCGCTCACTACGCTTAACTTCGCGATCAAAAACATCATCCAGCCAGCCACGATTATGCAAGCCGGTTAATGCATCCATCGATGCACAATGTTGATATTTACGCTGCATTTCCAGGCTATCAGCCATCACCAGATGACTGTATCGCACACGTTCAGCCATGATGTACAGCAGGTTTCTGGCTATTTCATGCGACACGCTCACCAAGCGCCATAAGATATCCTGCTCGATTACCAGTACGGAGGTCTCTTCAGATGCACTTACCTGCGCAGCAGGTATACGGCTATCAATGATGGACATTTCACCAACGCACTCACCCGGCTCCACTGTTGCCAAAGGAATATCATCGTGCGCACTAAGCTGCATCACCAGCCGGCCTTTTATCAAAATAAATAAACAGTGATTTTCGGCCTGTGTGGATAAAATGACTTCACCGACAGACAGTGTGCGATAACAACACAGGTCAAGCAAATCCAGCAGCTCAGGATTTTCCATATTTACATTTCTAAATAACTGTAGGCGGGATAACAGTTGTTTGTTATGTACGCTGGTAGTCGAGTTCATTGCTTTACTATGCTCTTTTAGGTATTTTCGCTCATTTATATTCAAGGCTTCTTTAATATCACAATAACTACTGTGATGCTTAATCAGAACTTTGCTGTGTAATAAAGCTGCCCTATAATGTCCTGTACACGGTCGATTATAACCATGTTTTCACTACTGATTCAAAAGCAAATTTTTCCGGGAGCCAACACATGCAAAACAAACATGATACTTACAGCATTCACAGCATGGAACTGGGCCCAATGGAGAATTTTGTTTACCTGATCCACGACCATGCCACAGACACCGCAGCCATTGTCGATCCGGCATGGGAAATCGATCAGATGCTTGATTATGCTGATGCAAAAGGGATTCAAATCACCGATATTCTATTGACACACAGTCATCATGACCACATTAATGGTTTACAACAAACCCTGGAACATAGCGATGCCAGGGTGCATTTATTAAAGCCGGAAGCAAAATTCTGGGGCGCTGTTTTAGACAACCCCGTTTTGCACCACGGTGGCGAACAGATCAATATCGGTGACAGCCAGGTGAACATTCTACACACACCCGGCCATACCCCGGGGTCGGCCTGTTACCATATTGGTAGCGACCTGATAGCAGGTGATACCTTATTTGTCTTTGGCTGTGGCCGCTGCGACCTTGCCGGTGGCGACCCGGAGGAAATGTTTCAGACTTTAAAGAGAATAAAAACCGAACTGCCGCAGACAACGCTGCTGCATCCCGGGCATAATTATGCGCCGCAATCACCAACATCGACGATGCAAACACAATGCCAGGGCAATCCGTTTCTACATTTTGATCATTCGGCTGATTTTGTGAAATACAGGATGCATGTTCACGATAAAATCCGTGAAACACCTTATAGCGCGGTCTCTAAAGAAGAAGCGATTCGCACAATAAAATAAAAACTTTTATTTGCGTTCATCTGTGGACGATGTAGTTTTTAAGTTTTATCTTGTGCCTGAGTTATGCACAAGCCACAAGATATAGTAATTACATCAGCAAACAGTCAGTTAGATGCGACTTCATTGAAATCAACTTAAGAAACATGTCACAAGACGTTGATTCTTAATAGAAAATTAATTTTTAAAATCTATTCGCAACTTACCAATAAACCTTATTAAAACAAGGCCATAAAAAACAGTAAAATTTAATCCACAAAGTTATCCACAGGAAAACTGAATAATCTGTGCGTAACTAACACCTGCTCATTCCGTCTCATAAGCTAAATAAATCAGTTGAATCGTCAGCACATCAGGCATTCGTCGTAGATTCAAGTGCTTTAATTCAGCTTAACTCCAGTCCCTTATTGTGTGTCTCGTTAATGCGCTTTAACAGGTATCTAAAAGGCACCATTGACTCATGATGTCTTTTCATAGCAGCCATATAAGGCAAATCGCCGGTTGCAAACTCATAGTTGCCGGCCTTCATCGATTCGTATAAATCCTTCAAGTTATGCTCAATTTCATCTACCAGTTCACGGCCTTCCGCCATGAATTCCTCATCAAATTCAATGGCCTGGCGTAAATCAAAGGTTTCATCGATAGCCTGCTTTATCATATCAACATATTCATCTGTTGAATGTGCGCGCACAATTTTATTATTACTTAACATACTTACCTCATTTAACGTCGGCGTCGCCTGCCCTGAAACTGTACAACCGACTGAATAATTTCACTGTAAGGCCAATTAACTAACAGGCCATATTTTTTTTGCATATTGCTTAGAATCCGACTTATATCATCAACCACTGACTGTTTTGACTGGCCCTCTGCATTCACACAAACCAGCTTTGCCAGCCCCATCATGCCACCAGCTTGTACACGGATTTCCATATTATGCGGTAGCGGACCGTTTACTTCATGCAACTTAAGAACAAATATTGATTTTTCACGCAATTTTTCCAGAAATTTACTGCATTTTCCTGATGATTCCGCATTCTCACAAGAATATCCCTCACGATCAGCCAGGCAAAAATGCCTGGATAAACTGCATTTCGCCTGGTGATTGGCCTGATGATTTAACAGGGCTTTCTCGAAAACACAAGGAACAGAAACCAGTTCATTATAAGTTGATTTATATTCCCTTTCTTCCATACCGGGCTATTTTTCATGCTCCATTACAATCGGTTTTTCACGATACGCCAGTAATTGCTCTTCGGCAAGCAGCTGGTTCTCTGCAAACATCACTTTTATGACACTGGTATCATTTTTATCAAGTTCTGCACGTTGTACTTTAGCGAAATTTTTAGCCTCGCGAAACGACTCGTAATCGCCAATCAACTCCAGATTTTTCACCAGCTCCATGCCCTCCGGAGATGACATCTTAAAAACATAATATGGCATAGCGCTACCTCAGTTAGTCCTGTCTCAATCTTTCAGCAAATTTCCTTCAGCAAATTTGTTAAACTTATCTCATTCTGTTCCGGTTAATCACAGAATCTTGTCACCGACATTATACCGATTGCCAACACACACTAAAACATCACATTATGAGTACAAATTTCCATTCAAAAGAACATCAAATACTGGCTACTTTGCGACAGGTATTATCAGAAATTGTGCGTGATACTACACCGCCACCCGGGCGCCCGCACCCGTTAAAACCGCAGACAATTGATAGGGTAAAAACAGCCTTTCAGCTCATCACTTCCCGTGAAAAAGAAATTATTGAAGAAGCCGGCGGCAATATGGATAAACGACCGCGTTACGCTGATGAACCTGAAACCTCACAGGTGGTTCAGTTTCAAAAACCTGAAGATAAAGACTAATAACTTATCTAGCCCACAGATTAACGCAGATGAACACGGATAAAAACACTTTTCATCTCCATTAAAAACATTCTCTAAAAACAGGAAGCTGAAGCGCTTTTCGGCTACACTCATAAATACACTATAAATATCCAGGAACAGGCAATGAGTAAAGAACTGTTTGATGTCGTATTTTTTGGCATTATACAAGCAGGCAAAGACAAAGAAACCGTGATGCAGAATATGGCAACACTGTTTAAAACTGATGCCAGCAAACTGGTACCCTACTTTGCTGGCGGCCGTAAGGTCATTAAAGGAAAAATTAACGCTGCCGCCGCTGAAAAATATAAAATTGCTTTAGAAAATATTGGCCTTACTATCAAGCTCGAGCCTTGTGAAGCCGGTACAGAAAACCCGGACACCTCCCGCAGTGAAGCTGAAATAGATACCTCAGGTTTGACGCTAGCTGCAGCGGGCAGTGATGTTATTGAAACCCCGGTTGCCGTTCCTGCTCAAAAAATCGACGATATTGGCAATATCAGCATGGCTGAAACTGGCTCTGACGTGATTGAAAACCCTGTCGAAGTACCTGCGCAAAAAATTGAAGACATAAGCGATATATCTATAGCAGAAACGGGCAGCGATGTACTTGATCACCCTCAGGAAGTGGTCCCACAGAAAATTGATGATATCTCGGGTATCAGCCTGGCAGAGCCAGGCGCTGATTTAATTGAAAACCCCAAACCGAAAGAGAAAGCAAAAACACCTGATACCAGCGAACTCTCACTGGATGAAGAAAAAACCGAGCCTTAACATTCTTGTCACGCAAACAGCTGTTAGCGACCCATTTCGGACTGCCAGAGATTTTAAAAGCATTTAGTCCACAGATGAACGCAAATGAACGCAAATAAAAACATTTTAAAATGAAGAGTTTTTCGTAGGGTGGGCACGCTTTTTTGCCCACGTATTGGCAGGTCTTTCCGCGTGGGCAAAAAAGCGTGCCCACCCTACCGTTACTACAAAAGAAGTTGTTTTTTATTTGCGTTCATTTGCGTTCATCTGTGGACAAAATTGTTTTTCATTATGCGGGCGTTAATGGCCGAAGAAAGCCACATGCGACTATCTAATGCGGAATTTTCTCTCTCAGCGTATCGCGATCAAACCACCAGTCATCGGCTGGCACAATCGCACCCAGTACCAACGATAATCGAGGCAGGAAAACATCCGGATCAAGCAACTCCAGCCGCTCCATCCATGCACTCAAAGCTTCCTGATCGAGCACATCGGAATGTCCTTTTGCCACATTGGCCAACAGCTGTTTGGTGAGAAATGTCAGACTTTTATGCTGATCATCAGCAGCACGCACATCTGCAACATAATGCGCAACAACCGCAGCAACGGCTGCACCATCTGCTTTTGCCGGTGTTTCATCAATCACATAACTCAACATATTAACGGTTAAGGTGGGGTCTACCGGGTAAGTAACCGATAACCAGACACCATGCGCCAGGGCAACAATAGATGCCGGTTGCGCACTTTGATACAACACATCACAGCTTTCCACCGCATCCTGCCATTGCTCGAGTTCAATAAATGTATCCAGTGCAGTACGTGCTTTTTCCCACGACTCATCCGCACGCCCCGAGCCCACTAATGCTTCTGCCACATCGAGCTGCAGACGTGCACGCTCCACCGGTTCAGCACTGGCTTCAAGCGCATCATACATCGCCTGTTTTTTCTCCAGGTAGTTCTGGATATCTTCTTTTGACTGCTCGGGTGACGAGCTGTCTAACAGCAGATCGTCGAGTTCTTTCTTGACTGACATATGGAAAACCGTTTAAAACTTGAATTGAATGCGCTTTTTACAGCATTTTAGCATCAATAGAAACAGACAAAATGCAGGGTGAATTTCAGGCTATCACCCTGCCTTATTAGATATACCCTGCAGGGCAGACCGTAACCGAGCATCATCAACAGGGAATGTCAGCGAGGCTGAAACCTCAAAACCCTGTAAAAAACGCTGGTATTGCGGCTCAAATTCTTTTTCATAAAAAACGATCACACTGCTTTCAGTTATCCCCTGGGCACTTGATAGCAGCGTTTCAAGGCTGCTGGTGCGGTCACGAAAATCTGACTGGAAATTAAACTCAGCCACCATGACCGTCGGTTTATATTGTCTAATCAGCTTTACCGCTTTACGTCTACTTTCGGTCTTTATTACCTGGTAACCAAAGGCTTCATATAACTGTGTAAAGTCAGGATAACCGCCAATTTCGATAATCGATAATAAAACCGGCGTTTCATAATTACTCATTTAGATAAAGTCCGTTAAAATACCAGTAACATTGTATCTAAATAGTTTGCAGAACATCTGATTATTCACCTCAACAACCAGGACAGGGGCACAAAAATGGCCGGAAAACTCATCGAACCCAAAGTCATCACCGATCTCAATCAAAAGGTTGTTTGCTTACTTCCGGTCGGCTTTTATTTCAACGATGAACGCTGGGAAATAATCTGGCAGCAGTATGATAAAAAAGGCGATACCTTAAGCATGGCGGATTTAAAAGTATTATTTCCGGATGAAGAAACGGTGCAGAACCCTGCTGACAATACCGGTGAAACATTTAATCATAAAAAATGATTTTTCACTGAACCGTTATCTGCTAAGACCGTAATTTATTAACCACAATTCGCTTTATAGCGAGCCTCTGGCCCGCTACATTCTGATGCTTTACTTTCAGCTTCGGCTTCAGCTATTGCTCAGCACGAATTTTTGCATTCTGCTCCTGAAGTAATTGCTGCTGACGTTGTTTTTCCAGCCACTCAGACTCTAAACGCCTGGCTTCCTGCTGGTGCTTTTCTCTTCTTTCTTCTTCTAAACGCGCTTCCATTAAATGTTTTTCTTTTGCCCGTTTTGCGGCTTCACGCTTTACTCTGTCAGCTTCAGCTCTGGCCCTGACTTCTTTTTGTTTTGCTAATCGCTTTTTCTCATCCAGCTTCCTTTTTTTTTCTGCTGCCAGTTCTTCGGCCTGCTGTTTCACACGTTTATCTTCTCCAGCGTTTGCAACTGCGGCCTCACGCTCTTTCTTCAAAGCTTGCGCTTCAACTTGCAATTCTTTTATTCGCGCCTCCTCCTGTTCACGTTGCTGCTTTAAAGCCTCGGCTTCAATTTGCAACTCTTTTACTCGCGCTTCCTCAAGTTCGCGCTGTTTTTGCCAGGCTGAAGTTCCATTAATTTCTGTGTATGTACTTTTAGCCCAATTGATGACTCCGATTGAACTAATTTTGCCACTGAATAACAGCACAAGCACAATAAGAACGACAAAAATAAATACCGAAAACATACCGTACTTAAGCAGCGATTTACCTGCTCTAGCTTCTGCCGGAGCTGTTGATGAAGCGGTTAAATCATTATTTTGAATTTTTTGTGGTGCTTCATGCGGTGCTTCATGCTGTGCTTTTTGTGGTGCTTCCTGAGATAATGACTGCGCTGCCATCTCAGTTTTCTTTTCAGGCTCAGGACGTTTCTCTTCCCCTCTATGAGCATGTGATGATATATCATCAGTCACAGCCGTTTTGTCTGCCGTGGTAATTGCTACTGGCTCATTTACAGCAGTTGAAGCCTGTTTTGCAGACTCTGCAATTGTCGGCTTTTTTTCAACCGCAGAAGTTTCAGTTTTAGCTGTTAAACCTTGAGACAAGGTTCTCGATTTAATCCAGGGGAAATCTTTTTCCAGTATTTTGCTGGCCTGTTTGTTGTCTTTTCCTGCGGCGTCACGATTAACAATGGGCACGAGGCTGTCTTTCATCCGCTCCTGTACCATTTCATCTACCAGGTCGACATCAATCATATCCAGTTGATCAGCAAAACCATAAACCAGCACGGTCTCACATAACAGGTTAATGAGTCGCGGCGTGCCACCACTGTAGGTATGGATACGCTCACAGGCTGCAGGCGTAAAAATGTTTCGCTCTGCACCAGCCGTTACCAGTCGATGCTGAATATAACCACAGGTCTCGATTGCGCCAAGTGGATCAAGGTGATAATCCACACCGATGCGCTGGGCAAATTGCATTAACTCAGGCTTACGTAAAGCATCTTTCAGGGCCGGCTGGCCCGCCAGCATAACCTGCAGCAGCTGATCTTTTTCAGAATTCACATTGGATAACATGCGCAGTTCTTCCAACGTTTCAGCTTTCATATTTTGTGCTTCATCAATAATTAACAGCACAGTACGATTGTTTGCATACTCTTCAATCAAATAGTCCATGAAGAGCTGATGCATTTCTACCTGTGTTAAATTAGGCTGATGCAAATCAAAAGCGGACAATACCCAGTCAAGCAAACCACCAAAAGACTGGTGTGTATTGGTAATTAAGCCAACCGTAACGTTATCAGGAACCCGCTCTAACAGGGCGCGCAATATGGTGGTTTTACCCGCACCCGGTTCACCACTGATAACACAAAAACCCACGTGGTTAAGTAAGCCGTACTCAAGCAAGGTAAGTGCGGTCCGATGCTTTTTGCTTAAAAAAAGAAAACCCGGGTCAGGCAACATTGAAAACGGTTTTTCCTTTAAACCGTAGAACGCTTCATACATAATATCTTTAACCAGTTAAGCCAGCAAAATCAAACAGTTATAACGCTGCGACAACATCGTTTGATGTTTACCGGCAGGAATTTCAGCCTATTGTCACACAGTGTTGATTATTATAGTCAATTAATACCGTTGACAGACAAAATTCAAGGACAAATCGTGATGAGCAAAGCCCCCCCCCTAGAGCAATGAATAATGAATAGTGAATAATGAACAATTAAAAAACAAGAAACCTATGGGTCCGTTATTGCAATCCTAGCGCGGCAATGACAAAATTATTCATTATTCATTATTCATTATTCATTATTCATTGCTTCATCAGTGGTATTTTTCGGTAGTAATATGCCCCGGTTCACGGCGGCGGTGTTTTCTTAAGCCGCGTTTTCCCAGGCATTCTGAGACACTGGCGATCATCGCCGAATTGCCACACATCATAATATGTGAGTCATTTTCAATGATGTTAATTCCGGTTCTTTTTTCAAAGGAGCCATCTTCGATACTGGCAAGAATCCGTTGATTCATAGCGCCGGCTACTTTCTCACGAGTGACAAAGGGCACAAAAGTAAACTGGTCTGCATGTTGTTTTTCAAGAGCAGATATCTGCTCTTGATAGGCGAGTTCCGAGCTATCCCTGACAGAGTATCCCAGTACGATTTTTTCAAAACGCTGCCAGACCTTTTCCGCTTTTAAAATAGAAAGAAATGGCCCGACACCTGTACCGGTTGCCAGCAACCACAGGTGTTTACACTCAGGCACTTCATCAACGGTTAAAAAACCATTAGCTCTATCCGTAATAAAAACCTCATCACCGACTTCCAGCTCAGCTAATTTTGGCGTTAATGGCCCTTCTGCAACAATATTAAAA
>Ga0164315_10001771_pt1 | contig 16348 bp, 12 predicted proteins | sample GuaBasSedimGuay6_FD_113737 | JGI IMG/M metagenome (GOLD analysis project Ga0164315, IMG submission 113737) | Subseafloor sediment microbial communities from Guaymas Basin, Gulf of California, Mexico - Guay6, Core 4569-2, 0-3 cm | ecosystem: Environmental > Aquatic > Marine > Hydrothermal vents...
GAATTAAAGGAGAGTGATAATATTTTTGAAACTATCGAGAACTATGGAGAAACTATAGCAGCTTAAAAGTGCATTGTAAAAGTTCAGTAAAAGTAGTTACTTTTTTAGTTACCATAACTTTATACTAATTTAATTTAAACTAAAAAAGCCTTATAACTTGTTTAGTTATAAGGCTTTAAGTTTGTGGGGGTACATGGATTCGAACCAAGGACCTCCTGCTTGTAAGGCAGGCGCTCTAAACCAACTGAGCTATACCCCCATATGAGTCATTCAAAATGTAAATCATCAAGACTTTAAAAATACCACATAAATATATTTATTACAAATATATTTTAATATTTATCTCTTTTTAATTACAACAAAAGTTATATCATCATTTATTTCAATGTCACCTTTCCAACTATCAATTACTTTTTTTAAGTTTTCAATAATATTTTGTGAAGTATCCATTGCAGTCTTCCTAAACTCTTCTTTAACTTTTTCATAACCCAAAAGATTTTTTTTAGCATCAAAAAGTTCAGGAAACCCATCGCTATAAAGAAACAAAACGTCTCCTCTATTCAACTCAGTCTCAACAAGTTTGTACGGAAAATCTTTTACCGTTCCTAAAGGCATACCTTTAAGCATTACCTCTTCAATTTCTTCTTCCCCCTTCCTATAGATATAAGCAGGAGGCATTCCCGCAGAAGAAATTTTCACTTTGTTATTTTCAAATTTTAGTAACGCCAAACACATTGATAGGAAACGGAAATTCATTTTTTTAAGTGATAAAGATATTTTATTAAGTGAATCCAAAATATCATCATTTTCAGCAAAGTTATTAAAAAGCGATTTTGTAGCAGTTACCATTGTACCTGCATTAAGTCCGTGACCAGTAGCATCACCAATTGCAATTGTCAATTTATTATTCTGTACGTGGAAATCGTAATAATCGCCACCAACTTCTGTTGCAGTCTCCATATGAACAGCAATCTCGTAATCAGAAAGTTCAGGAATATTTTTTGGAAGCAATGATAGTTGTAGCTCTCTAGCATCTTCCAACTCTTTTGTCTTTCTTTCATTTTCAGCTTTCTGTCTCTCAGCTTTCAGTTCTAATTCTGCTGTTCGTTTTTGGTGTTCCAATTCTTTAGCCGATAGTTCCTTTACAGTTTCAAGTTGCCTTTCCAAATTTTTATTTGTGAGTGCAATCTGTTTGGCGAGATATACAGCCATTGAAAGCGGAATACTAAATAATCCAATCATAAATACTGCAACTGCAAAAAGACCTGAAATATTTAACGTATCAGTAAATAATGCAATTAAAAAGAGTGAAAGTATTAGAGTAGCAAAAGCAATTACTCCACCCCCAATTATCCAAGCATTTTGTTTTTTCTTCTTAATTGCTACAATAATAATTCTTAACCCTTCTAGTGTAGCAAGCGCAATAAAACCTGGAATAGAATATTGTAAAATTTCCCTCGGTATGTAGAGGAAATAAATGACAGAGTATATCACAGTAAAAGAGACAAAGAACCAAAATATTTTAATCATTTTGTTATAAAATATTGAATTCAGAAAAGCTAAAAAGAATAAGAATACATAAATTAATGAAAGTGCTGTTATTGCAGAAAAGACTAGATATGTAGTAATATTTATATAAAATGCTTGATTGAAATAAATTGAGATAAAGAGAAATCCTATAAACAGAGTAAAAAGAGAGTAGTAAAGATTCTCAATTCTACGTGCATAAAATATAAATAGAAAAAAATAGAGTGTGGATAATGCTAGAAAAAGTCCAGCGATTCCAAAATTAACAGCTGCAGAAGCTCTTCCCCCTATAATCAAGTCGTTAAAAGAATTATTAATCTCTCCAATTCTTACACGAAATCCAATTCCTCTAAACCATCTCTTTGTCCAATCCTTTTCAATAATAGATCTTGCATTCGAATATCTAATTGCTAATGTATTTACAGAAGTTGAATCTAAATTGATTACTATTGGAATGTTATTAGGCTGATCCATTCTCTCGGAAGATGTATCAATCCCAACTTCGCCAAACTCATGAATTATATTTCCGTTCCAAAACAGTTGCGAAGCTCCATAGTGGAACATTTGGAGAGCAAGTGATTTATTTATTAGTGCTGAATCAACAACTATTGTTTTTCGAAACCAACCAATTCCAGTCCATTTATCTTCCGTAATTTCATCTATTGAAAACCAAGTTTTTAGTGTATCCCAATCAGATACATCATATTCTGGCGAAGCCCAAGTTGAATCATCACCCGAATGATAACGCCATACTGAATCTAATCTTACTGAACTTTCTTTTAGGCTATCCAGTTGAACATAAACAGTATCAAATGATTGAGCATTAATTAGAGTGGTAAAAATGAAGGCAAATATAGCTAGATAAAACAAAGTAGTTTTTTTCATAAAATTCCTATTTTTTAGACCCATTTAATAGATAAATTATTCTCTTATTAAATATATTGCAGTGATATCATCACTCTGGTACTCACCATTAGCGTGGGTCCTAACGTCTTCAACAATTGAACTAATAAAATCATTTGAACTTAGTTCATTATTTTTTATAAAATATTCATCAAGTCTTTCATCACTATACTCATTTTCGTCTTTATCCATTGCTTCAGGAATTCCATCGGAGAAAATAAAGAGTCTCTCCCCTTTTTCGAGTGTTATTTTTTCATCAGCAAAAGGTAAACCCATATCAAACATTCCAAAGGCTACACCACCAGCATCAATCTTAACAATTGAATTATCATTTTTCAAAATTAATGGCGGATTATGCCCAGCATTAACTATCTCCATTTCACCATTTTTAGGATTAAGGATTGCAATAAAAAACGTAATGAATCTATCGGAAGTAGAGGCATTATAAACAATTGTATTCAATTTCAGAGCCATCTCAGAGAGTGGCGTTTGCATATCGAGATAGGATTGTAAGGAAGCATCCAATGTGCTTACCAATAGTGAAGCAGGCATTCCCTTTCCAGTTACATCAGCTACAATTAGAGCATACCTTCCATCTTTTAGTGAATAAACATTGAAGTAATCACCACTCACCTCTTTGGATGGAATATTTATTCCTGCTAAATCATATCCATCAATTTTTGGAAGCGAATCTGGGAGAATTCTTTTTTGAATATCGCTAGCAATAGAAAGTTCGCTTCTCATCACTACATTTTCAAGAGCCTCTTGATGAAGCCTTTTATTTTCAATAGCACTCTCTACTTGTTTGATAATTGCACCTATCAATAATTCATCTGTATTATCAAACTGAACAGAACCGGCTCTACTCTCTTTGTTAAAAAGTTCAAGTTTATAATTGAATTGAATATTTTCGTTATTCAAATCATAACTAAGTTTACTTATCATTGGATTGTCATCAATAGATATATGTGGAGGGAAAAGAAGTTCATCCACCAAAATATTTTCTTCAAACTTTTGTATTCTTCCAAAGGAAGCATTAGTAATCGTTATTGCTCTTGCCAAAGTAAGTTCAAGTAACTCATCGCCAATATTGATGTTGGATATTTCAATTCCTGTATCAATTAAGCTATTTAATTGCGCAACGCTGTTATTTAGCGAAAAGATAAGCTGCTTCTCTTTTTTTCGTAGTAGAAATGATTGGTATGCATTGTCAAATAATTGGACAAATATTTGAAGAGTAATTTTATCAATATCTGAATACTTTGCACCTCCAAGTTTACGTCCCATAATTACAGCAAGTGCTGAACCATCATTTAATTTTGCACTACTTATAAGTTCAGTAGATTCTAGATTGGCGAAAACTTTAATACCAATTGGAAAATCTAATTCATCAATTTTTCCAATATCGGTGTCATTTTTTGAAACTAAGCTTTTCCATTCAGTTTCTATATTATTTTTATAAAATATGGCAGTATTTGTTGTTAGGAAATTACCCTTAATAATTTTTTCAAATGCGCGTGACATGGCAGATATAGAATTTGCGCTTGAAAGCATTTCAAAACTTTCTTGAAATGATTCAACTTGAAGTGAGAGTTTTTCTGTTAATAATTCTATATCCACACTAAACCTATTTAAAATGTATAATTATTTATTTCTTGTCAATCCAATCCTGCAAATCGGGAATAAATCTTTCATAATTCATAAGATTTCTCACCCACACAATGGGTTCGAAATGACAAGTTCTCCAATTTACAACTCTCTATTTAATATTTTCAACCGATTCAACTTTTTTTGCAAACTGGAAAAGCCCCATAATTGTAAAAGTTTTTTCAATTGCTGCATCCATATTGCAGAAATATAATGTTCCACTTCTCTCATTTAATTTTTCAATAATTTCAATTAAATAGGAGATTCCAATTGAATTTACGACTTTAGATTCCTCAATATCAATTAGAACTTTTTCAATTCCATTTATATAGTGTTTATCAAATTCTTCTACTATCTTTTCACCGCCATCATTGTTAATGTAGCCTTCAGTTTTCAATACTAATACATCACCTTCAACTCTAGCTGTTAGATTAAAATCCATCTTCATATTTATTTCCTCTACCTTAAATTCTTTGTAATTATAATTTTAGTACCTTCTTCACTTGAATCTATTTTAAAATCATCCGACATTTCTTTCATTAATTTTAATCCCCATCCCCTTTTATAATTACTATTTAGTTTTTTTCCAATCTCTGGAGTTTCAATGGCAGAGGGATCAAAACCTTTTCCATAATCAGTAATGATAATTGTGAGTGCATCAATATTCATTATAAAATGGACATCAACAAATGGCGACTTATTCTCAGAATGTTCAATTGCATTGATAACTCCTTCAGTTACAAGGACTCTTGCTTCACCAATTTTTTCATCTGAAATTTGTAGATGCCTTCCCATTAGCTCAAGACCCTCAAGAGCAACAAGCTCAATATCTTTTACAAGTGGAAGTTTTATTTCAAGTTTAATACGTTTATCCATAACTCTCCTTAGTTAGATAAGTTATACAAATAGAATTAAATAATGTGGAATATATTCAAATTATAATTTAAAGATATTATTTTTTGCGAATGGATTAAATTTTGTTCAGTGTTTTTGTAGATGATGGGCTACTTGTCCGAACTTTGGCCGATTCCCATCATCTACAGAAATTTTCAAAAAATTTTCGAATTGGTTATCAAAATTGAGAGTATTACTACTCGTACCTAAGTGCTTCAATAGGGTCGAGATTTGCGGCTTTGTATGCGGGATATGTGCCGAACAGTACTCCAATAAAGACGCACATAAATACTCCAACAAAAATCCAATCAAATGGAATAACAGCAGTTGCATCCATGAGCGACCCAACTATATTTCCAACTATTACTCCCAAGATAATACCTACAAGCCCACCAAGTAACGATAGAATTATCGCTTCTGATAAAAATTGAACGAGAATATTTTTACTTTTTGCACCAATTGCTTTTCGAATTCCAATTTCTCTTGTTCGCTCTGTAACGGAAACAAGCATTATATTCATTATTCCAACACCGGCGGCTAATAATGCAATTGCAGCAATTACGAATGCCCCAATTCTAACACCAGCAGTAATATCATTAATCTGGCTTAAAGTATTTTCGTTTGAACGAACATCAAAATCATTTGGTACACCTGGTGGAACTTTTCTAATTGTTCTAAAGTATCCTTCTGTTGTCTCTATTAAATCTTGATATGAATCTCTTTCGTAAGCCTGGACTGTAATATTCACACTTCTTCTATTTCCAAAATATGATTGCCAAGTAGATATTGGAATAACAGCAAAATTATCTTGGCTTTGTCCGAAAAAAGCTCCCTGGCTCTCAAGAACACCAAGTACTGTTAATTTATGCCCACCAACTTTAACTTCTTGTCCAATGGGATCTGACATTGGGAATAGGACTTTTACAATATCTGCTCCTAATATAATATATCGAGAGCCTCTATCTACATCACGCTGACTAAATTCACGTCCATCATCAATTGTCCATCCGTTATTAGAGAAAGCACCGGGTGTACATCCACAAACTTGTACATTAGGATTTGTTTCTTTATTCCCAATTTTTACTCTTTGCCCCCACATCCATTGCTCTGCAGCAGCATAGAGAGCTTTTCCTTCTAATTTATCCGCAAGTCTATAGTATTCATCTGTAGTAATATTTCTCCTGTTTCTAATCATAGCTTGTTCTTCTGGGGTTCCAGTCTGTACAGAGGGCCATTTTTGTAATTGGAATGTGTTTTTACCTAACGCAGAAACTCCCTCTTCTATACTTGATTGAAGCATTGCTATAATTGTGCTAATAGAAATTATTGAAAATATTCCTACAATAATTCCAAGCATAGTAAGGCTTGATCTCAATTTATTCATTCTAATAGAATTTAAAGCAATTCTAATTATTTCACTTATTTTCATTATTCATACCTCAATGCATCTACTGGATCTAGTTTTGCCGCTGTGTATGCAGGAGCTAAACCAGATAAAACACCAGTAATTAACGAAATAGTTACGGCTAGTATCACAGCATCTATGTCAACTGTAACTGGAAAATCGAATTGGGCTATTGCCATACTTCCAATAATTGCTATTACTAACCCTATTAGTCCTCCAATCAAACATATTATTGCAGACTCTGCAATAAACTGACCAAGTATGGTTCTTTTTGTTGCACCAATTGCTTTACGAATTCCAATTTCCCGAGTACGCTCTTTAACAGAAACGAACATAATATTCATAATTCCAATAGCTCCAACAAAAAGTGCAAGACCTGTTATTAACAATCCTGCAATCTGGATTACACCAACAGTCTCATTAATATTGCTTAACAATCCTTCTTGCTGATTTATTGAAAAATCATTTACTTCATTATATTTTAATCCACGAACCCTTCTCATAACTCCAACAGCTTCTTCCTTAGTAGCCTCAACCATCTGGCTGTTCTCTGCTCTAACGTTGATTGTAACACCTCTTGAATGTCTGCTGGTAAAGAATTTAAATATGTTTTGAATAGGGATATAGACCTGATTATCAGGATTCCAATTTCCCATAACCCAACTTCCCTGTTCCTCTAAAACCCCAACAACTTTAAATTTATGTCCACTAATTTTAGTGTATTGATTCATAGCACCACCATACGGAAATAATTTTTTAGCAATCTCACTTCCAAGAACTACTACGTTTCTTCCGCCATTACTTTCAAGCTCAGTAAAGAAACGCCCTTCATCGAATGTTAAGTTTGTGGTACTAATGTATTTATTATCTGTTCCCGTAATGCTAATAGATTCAACAGATCTTTCTTTATATTTAATTGTTTTTCTTGCTCCAACACTTGGAGATACAGCAGAAGGCAATTTTGCTAAATCTTTATATAGCTTAAAATCTTCCATTTTTATGTGTTTTCTATTCCTCATTTCCCACCAAGGAATATCATTATCGAACCATGCCCATTTGTCAATATATAAATTGTCGGAGCCTAAGGAAGCAACACCACTTTGAAACGACTGATCAATACCTTTTATTGCAGTTGACATAAGTACTACAGATGCAACTCCAATAACAATTCCTAGTGTAGTTAGCACCGATCTTCCCTTGTTAGCTCTAATGGCTTTAAGAGAGATTATCAATCCTTCTTTTATTTCAAATAATAAATTTTTCATTTTAAAATCCTATCTATTAATCTGCTACTTAATCACCATTTGGAATAAATCTACGTTCAACAAATTCATCTTTCTCAATTAATCCATCTCGTAAACGGATGATTCTTTTTGCATGTTCAGCAATATACTCTTCGTGTGTTACAAGGATAATAGTATTACCAGCTTCATGAATTTCATGAAATAGTTGCATAATATCAGCACCCGTCTTAGTGTCAAGATTACCAGTAGGTTCATCAGCAAGAATTATAGATGGATTTGTAACCAATGCCCTTGCAACAGCAACTCTTTGTCTCTGACCACCAGATAGCTCATTTGGCTTGTGAGTCATTCTATCAGCAAGACCAACTTTTTCCAATGCATCCTCTGCACGTTCACGTCTTTCATGACCAGAAATACCTGCATAGATTAGTGGAAGCTCAACATTATGCAGCGCATCAGAACGAGCTAAAAGATTAAAAGTCTGGAATACAAAACCAATCTGTCTATTTCGTATTGATGCTAGTTCGTTATCATCCATTTGGCTAACATTCTCTCCAGAGAAATCATATAATCCTTTCGATGGTGTATCAAGACACCCAAGAATATTCATCAATGTAGATTTTCCTGAACCTGATGGTCCCATAATAGCAACATATTCATTCTTATCTATCTTTAACGAAACATCAGCAAGTGCATGAACTTCTTCAGATCCTACTTGATAAATTTTAGCTATATGTTCAATGTTTATAATATTCATCTTTTACCTAATTTGTGTTATGAGTTGTTAAGTGCCTAAAGTTAAAAGTTGCTAAGTGCCTAAAGTTGCTTTTCTTTTCAACATTAGCTCACATTAAGCACTTTTAACTTATAACTTTACTCAGTTTTTTCTTTTTCATCATCTTTATTTTCTTTATCTTTTTTTGGAGCCATTACTTTTGCACCATCTTCAAGTTCCTTTGATATTGCTCTATATGGTCCACTTACAACATCTTCTTCACCTTCAAGTCCACTAATAATTTCTATATAAGTATCATCACTAATTCCAGTCTCAACTTTCACTTTCTTAACTTCATTACCTTCTAACAAGAATACAACTTCTTCTGGTTTTTCTCTTTTTCCATTTTTAGCTTTTGGTTTATCGCCATCTTCGTCTTTTTTATCCTTCTTCATTCTAGCTGTAACACTCTGAATAGGAACTGAAACTACATTAACTTTTGTTTCTGTTTCAATGTCAGCATCACAAGACATTCCAGGTCTAATACTTTCATTAGGCGTAATTAATTTTATTCTAACTTCAAAATTTACAACCTCATCTTGCGTTCCAAATCCAGTAGTTTTAGCACTATTTCCAATTTGAGAAACTAAACCTTTAAATTTCTCTTCACCAAATGCATCAATCTCCACATCTGTTGTGTCTCCAACTGAAATTAGAACAACATCATTCTCATCAACATCAACTCTTGCTTCCATTTTTGCCAAGTCAGCAACTGTCATTAAATGGGTACCCTGACTAAAAGAACTACCAAGTACACGCTCACTCAACTCAACATTAAGCGCAGTAATTCTACCATCTATAGGAGAAGAAATAATTGTTTTATCAAGTTGCTCTTGTGAGTCATTAAGACTAGCGCGTGCTTGCATTACCGATGCTTCTTGAGCCTCATATGAACCAACACTTTGTAGGTAATTTGACTTAGCAGTTTCTAATTCTTGCTCACTTGCCAACTCTTTTTCAAATAATCCTTTAACTCTATCGTAATCAGACGTAACTTTGTCCAAGCCAGCATCTCTTACTTTCAACATCGCCTTGGCTGCCTCTAGACTTGCCTTTGCTCTATCTCTCTGAGCAATATATTGTTCAGGTTTAATTCTAATTAATAATTGTCCTTTCTTAACAATATCACCTTCTTCAACAGGTAATTTAACAATTTCACCTGTAACCTCAGGTCTTAAATCCACTTGGTATTCTGGGAATATTTTTCCAGTTGCTGAGACTACTTGAGTAATATTACGCTTTTCTGATTTTTCAATTTGCACTGAAGTGATTTGTTCATTGTCACTATTTGTTACTACAAGAACTGCAATTACTACAAGTAGTAATCCAATACCACCAAAGATGAAATATTTCTTTTTTGAATTTTTTCTTCTCTGTTTTCCCATTACTTTATCTCCTTCCATCATCTGACGGATTATTCAATTTTAATTTAATACTAATGTATAATTTCTATTTAGTCAACTATACGATTCTAGCTTTGTTGCTTCAATAATCAACATTTCACTTTAGGTTTTACTTACTAGACTCATATTCTTTATATTCTAACTTACCAATACTATTTAACAGAGCTTCTCTTGCACTATGGAAATTAAACTCAGCGTCAATTCTTAAGCTCAATGCATTTTGATAATCTCTATCAGATTGCAATACATCCAAGAATGTTCCTGAACCAAGACTGTAGCGTTCGTACTGAACTCTTCTATTTTCACTAGCGGAAATAACTGTTTTAATTGAAACTTCAAGTGCCTTTGAAACAGCTTTAAAATCTAAATAACCTTGTTTAATCTCAATTTTAATTTGTCTTTCAAGAGCCATTAAATCTTCTTGGGCACTTAATTCTCTAACTTTTGCATATTGTACAGATGTTTGTGTATTAAAATTTGAGAAGATTGGAATATTGAGACTTAAATTCACACCCCAAACTCGTCTATCAAAAAGGTTTTCTGGAGTAATAGAATTAGTAGAGAAATTATAACCGCCTGTTAAACTTGGCCAAAAACCTCCTTGAGCAACTGTAATACCCTCAGAAGCACTTGCAAGAGTTTTTTGTTGTCCTAAATAGTCAGTTCTATTTATTAACGCGAAATCAACCATCGATGAAATATCTTTAAATTCCTTATTATAATATTCGATATTTGAATTATTAACAGTATCAATTTTACTAATAAAATTGTAATCCTTTAATACATCTAATGCTAAATAATCAATTAAGGTATTTTGTGCTGCATCAACACTATTCTGAGCTCTAATCATATCAACTTCAGCTCCACCAGTTTGAACTTGTTGAGCATATAAATCTGCCACTGGTGCTGAACCTAATCTATTGCGTTCAGAAATTGTTTCCAGTAATTTATTATTGTATTTGAAGTTCTCTTCTTTTACTTTTAATAAAGCTTTACTCTTTAATATTGTGTAGTAAAAAATAGTTGTAGTTTGAACTATATCCCTTTTGAATCTATCGATACTTAACTCTGCTGCTTCAAAATTATTTTCAGCTGATGAAATATTGGCATAGTTTGCTAATCCATTAAAAAGAACCACTGATCCACCAACTCCAATAGAATAATTTCTTATATCTGCTGATGTTGGTTCAAACTCAATTGGTTGCCCTTCAATTATTTGTATACTACCAGGGTCTTCTGTTCTTCCCCAACTCCAACCACTACTAACACCAAAACTAGGCAATAAATCTCCATAAGCTGATTTTACGGAAGCTCTACTACTTTCTAAATTATAATTTGCTTTAACTAAGGCGCTATTTCTTTGAAGTGCTATTTGAATTGATTTTTCAAGTGTTAAATCGGTTTGAGAAAAAGATACTGTCGTAAGCAATAAAGTGAGGATTAGTACCATTGTTTTTTTCATAATATCTCCATTAATAAATATATTTTTAGTAACTGTTGGTTTTGACGCTAGGAAAAAAGAAAAGTTACAAATAGCATCATTTAAATCTAAGATTATTTTATCATAAAAAATAAAAATATAATTTTGGATTTTACTCTTGTCGAAAAATTTTTAGATGTTTTATCCCATTAAATAATATTTTCTTTTATTTTAGCTCGTTTTGCGATATTCGGACAATAAAATTCCTTTATGATTGTTTTTTTTACAATAAAAAATTATGTTTCTTAAAACAATCTTTTATAGGAGAAAGAATATGAAAAAATCGTTCCTTTTAGTAACTCTGTTATTTACTGTTTCTTTACTATTTGCTCAAGAAGCAGAAGTAAACGAACACATAGAAAATCTAACAGGTCCATTTAGTTCACCTCAAGAAGTAACTAAAGCGTGTCTAGAATGTCACGAAGAGGTTGGAGCCGAAATCTTAGCATCACGCCACTGGAATTGGGCAGAAGCACATGGTACAACTATTCCAGAAGGGAAAGTAAACCTTGGAAAGAAAAACACCATTAATAACTTCTGTATTGCTGTTCCATCAAACTATCCTCGTTGTACTAGTTGCCATATTGGTTATGGTTGGAAGGATGCCTCTTTTGATTTTAGCAAAGAAGAAAATATTGACTGTTTAGTTTGTCATGACCAAACTGGTAAGTATTCAAAAGATCCTAAAGGTGCAGGAATGCCAAAGAAAGATGTGGATTTACTTGAAATAGCTCAGAATGTTGGACCTACAAATAGAGAAAATTGTGGGAATTGCCATTTTTATGGTGGCGGTGACGAAGGTGTAAAACATGGCGATATGGATGGAAGTCTATTAAATCCTACAGCAGATTTTGATGTTCACATGGGCGGTCAAGATTTTAGTTGTGCAGAATGCCATACTGCAACTGAACATAAAATTTCTGGTAAAAGCCATAGCTCAAGATATATGGGAACAGGTACAGATGTAAATTGTGAAAGTTGCCACGAAGGTGAGATTCATAAAAAGAAAAAACTGAATGCACATGCAAAATCAATTGCTTGCCAAACATGCCACATCCCTACTTTTGCAAAAAAGATTCCCACAAAAATGTGGTGGGATTGGTCAACTGCAGGAACTAAAGCTGTAGCTAAAAATGACGAATTTGGGAAACCTGATTTTGTTAATAAAAAAGGTCATTTCAAACGTGGCAAAAATGTAGTTCCAGAGTATAAGTGGTATAGTCAATCTTCTGGTGCATATCTACTTGGTGATGTAATTGACCCATCGCAACCAGTTGTATTAAATCCGTTAAATGCAAAAATTACAGATAAAGATGCAAAAATTGCTCCTTTTAAAGTAATGCGTGGTAAACAACCTTACGATTCAGAAAGAAATATTATTGTTATTCCAAAACTTTATGGTAAAGGCGGTTTCTGGGCATCATTAAAAACAGAAACTCCTGCTTCAGAAAAATGGGTTAGTGCTGTTACAGTAGGCATGAAAGAGGTTGGAGAAGAATTTTCTGGTAAAATTGGATGGGTAGAAACAGAAATGAACTGGCCTATCAACCATATGGTTGTACCAGCTAAGAAAGCTCTTAAATGTACAGCTTGCCATGGTAAAAAAGCTACTAGAATGGATTGGGAAGCATTGGGTTATCCTAATGGTGATCCAAAAGTAAAAAAATCTGGTGGTGGAAGAGAGAAATTAGGTTTAATAAAATAGAAATTCCAAATTTTTAATAATGAGCTATTCTGATTTATTTTGGGATAGCTCTTTTTTAATAAGTAATGATACCTTCTCTGAAAAACCCTTTGAATTTCCGAAAGAATAATTCCAAACTTTACTCATCCTCAGAATTATAAAATACTTTGTAATATTTCATCCCACGAATTTCATCAAATCCTTTTTCAATGAACTGCTGATTATATTCAGGGTCATTGCTATCAAGTTTAATTTGAATATTTGTATCTAGTTTTATTAAGCTTTTAATAGAACGTTTCTTTGATTTTACTGAATTTTGTGAAATTTGAAATGAGTCTTGAACCTCAGTCTCCTTCTCACTTTCAAAACTTTTTTTGTAATCGAAAAACTCTTGCCTCATCTTTGGTTCGTCAAAAATTTCAGTTGCAAACTCATCAATATCAAACTCATCATTGTTGGATAAGTAATTCATTGATTTATTTAAGAATGCAATCTGTTCATCCTTCCCTTTATCATTTTCAACAACTTCTTCAGAAAATGATTTCACAAAATCGACATACTGTGATGTGTGGTAATAGAAATCTTTTACAAACTGTACTTTTAAAAATTTATTTTTCCAATACTCTGTGTCATAATTATTATTATCAATGCTTAAAACTCTATATCCATCATTTTGCTCAATGTTTATTATTAAGCAACCTTTATCCATTTTTTTAGAGCTTACACCTTCGTTTAGATTTATTCCTAACGATTTATTAGTGTCCGAAAATTTGAAAAAATTCTGCTTTCGTTCAATTTTGAATATTCCAATAGCATCCGTTAACTTATCATCAAAAATAATATCGCTAAAATGTGCAACAATCACTTCACCAATTTTAATATGTGGATGCTCCGATTGCTCGTAAAGATGTGTGAGAATATCAATTGAAATATCTTGAAAACTACTTTTCTTATTAAAGAGTTTTTTCGAATAGTTAAAAATGTCATTTAATTCTATATCAGAATGATGATGTAACTTGTTAACTTCAATCTGTTTTGAAAATGGGGTAAAGAAATAATTTATCAAACTTGTTGAAAGGTCCTCACTTACATTGCAAAGTCCACTAGAGATTTGGTTTTCAATTTGTTTCTTTTTGTTACCAACTTTATGAATTATTAATTTATCTATATTTATTGCTGAGTAATCTACCATGGTATATTTCCATAAAATTTATAAATTAAAGGGGTAAAAATAGACATAATGTTTGTTAAATGGAATGAACTCTCACAAAATAAAGGTTGAAGAATTGTTACTTTGAACGAATGTGAGAAATCTATTAGTTTTAAGGTTTCTCACCAAACTCATTCGAAATTGGAATACCCATTATTTATATAAACTCGCTTTTAATTTTCATCAAATACTCAAACGCTTCTTCGTAGTTATTTCCAATTTCACCATCAAGTATAGCTTCTTCAATTGCTGTTTTAATAATTCCAACTTTTTTTGATGGTGGAATGTTGCATATTTTCATAATCTCTTCGCCACGTACTGGTGACTGGAATTCGCGTAATTTATCGCGCTCTTTTACATCTCTTACTTTATCCATTACTTTTTCGTAGTTGGATAAATAGCGAGTTACTTTTTTTGGATTTTTGCTCGTAATATCTGCACGACAAAGTGTAATCATATCTTCCAAATCTTCGCCAATTGTAACAATAAATCGGCGAATTGCTGAGTCTGTTACAGTATCTGAGATAAGTGCAATTGGACGAAGATGCAAGCGAACAAGTGTACGAACGTATTCCAATTTTGAAAAAGGTAATTTCATGCGTTTGAAGATATATTTCATCCAGCGAGCACCTTTCTCTTCGTGTCCGTGGAATGTCCATCCAACTTTTTCATCAAATCTTTTTGTAGGTGGTTTTGCAATATCGTGCATTAATGCCGCAAAGCGGAGCCAAACATTATCCGACACACTTGCAACATTATCTACTACTTGGCAAGTGTGTAAAAATACATCTTTGTGATGGAAATCCTTTCGCTGTTCCACTCCTCCAAGATCTGCAACTTCTGGGAAAATATATCTCATAACTCCAGAATTGAAAAGCAATTTTAATCCAATTGATGGTCTTGGAGATTTCAATATTTTAAAGAACTCTTCTGTTATCCTCTCTTGAGAAATAATCTTTAATCTACTTGCTAACTCAGTTGTAGCTTTTACAAGTGATTCATCCAATTGAAAACCCAACTGAGAAGCAAAGCGAAAAGCTCGTAATATTCTAAGTGGGTCATCATTAAATGTTTCAAGTGGGTTAAGTGGAGTTTTAATTAACTTAGATTCAATATCTTTAGCACCACCAAATGTGTCTATCAATTCACCAAAATTGTTTTTATTGAGAGAAATTGCCAAAGTGTTAATTGTAAAATCACGGCGATTTATGTCATCCTCAAATGTTCCAATTTCAACTTCAGGATTTCTGCTATCGCTGGAATAAGATTCCTTTCGCGCCCCAACAAATTCCAAATCAATATCTTTATAGAAAAAATGTGCAGTTCCAAAAGTCTTAAAATAATCTACTTTCTTAACTCCAAGCTTTTGGGATATTTTTTTTGCAAATTCGAGTCCGTCACCAACCACAAGAATATCCACATCATCCAATTTTCTATTCAATATTAAATCGCGAACATATCCGCCAACAACAAATATTTGTATATTCAACTCTTCAGCAACTTCTGAAGCAACTTTGAAATAATCTTTTTCTGTAATATATTTTTTGAATTCTAACATATATTTTTTTGCAAATTCTCTAGTTACACATTCTTAAAATTTTGACAATCTTTTCATTTTCAACAAGCTCAGAAACAAGTCGATGTTGATTGTTTATTCTTATCTACAATTTAAGTGTTTTCCCATTTGCAATCAAATATGAATTTTGATAACACTAATTTACCTTTTAAGAAACCATGCCACTTTTTTCATGTGTGACTTTAGAACTTGCAATCTATAGTTCTCATTGCATTTTTGAATGCTTAACTCAGCAAACTTAAAGGATTTTTCAAACTCTAAATTCCGCATTAAATATTTTGATATTTCATATGCAGAGTTACTGGAAATATTTTTGATATTCTTCCCATCAAAAAACGAACTAAATGTAGAGACATTTTCATCCAATCGTTCTGATAACTCAATAATAATTGGAATTGATGAATCAAATAATTTTACTTCATTTAATGCTTTTAATATTTTATACTTGTCAAAATCACTTCCTGTTATGTACTCTAATGATTGGTTTTCTGCAATTAGTTTAATTCTTATTTCTGCAAGATTTTTATATCTCTCAGTAGGATTAAAATGAGACAATATTTGATAAATAGAATCAGCTCTTACAAAATTTTGGGTTAATGA
>Ga0164315_10001774_pt1 | contig 16337 bp, 10 predicted proteins | sample GuaBasSedimGuay6_FD_113737 | JGI IMG/M metagenome (GOLD analysis project Ga0164315, IMG submission 113737) | Subseafloor sediment microbial communities from Guaymas Basin, Gulf of California, Mexico - Guay6, Core 4569-2, 0-3 cm | ecosystem: Environmental > Aquatic > Marine > Hydrothermal vents...
CTGTATCCTTGACCAGGGTCTGCAACTCACCACTTTCAAACATCTCCGTAATGATATCGCAGCCGCCGACCAGTTCACCGTCCACCCAGAGCTGGGGAAAGGTCGGCCAGTTGGCGTATCCGGGAAGACTGGAGCGAATATCGGGGTTGCTCAGAATGTCCACGTAGGCGAAACGCTCACCACAAGCCATCAACGCCTCCACGGTACGGGCCGAAAACCCACACTGCGGCTGGTTGGGAGAACCCTTCATATACAACAAAATATTGTTGCTCTGTATCTGTTCCTTAATCGTCTCGATAATGTCCATGTTCAAATAGTCTCTTGTCGGGCCGGGGACGCACCTGAGGCGCAACCCCAACGCTGTTGAAAAGCGTGCATTCTACCTTACTATGACCACAAATTGTGCCCCTCGGTTCAAACAGAGACTCCCCCGGTGGCTGTCCGCGAACAGGGGCCGTAGCGGGGAACGCCATTTTGGCCGGATTTCCCCATCATTTTCGTTAAATAGAGCCCGCTATTGGCCGCAAATGATGGGGAAATCCGGCCAAAATGGCTTTTTCGCAGTAGGTATCCTGTTCTTGGACAGCTACCTGGATTGCCAAGCTTTACTTATGCGGATATAGTGCGTGCTTTACAGGCAGCTACCGCTGCCTTTTTGCGTTTTTGGGGGAATGATAAAGATGTCGGCGCTGATGCAGACTTACGCCAGACTACCGGTGACATTCAGTCATGGCGAGGGAGTGTACTTGTATGACACCGGGGGTCGTCGCTACCTTGACGGCATCTCCGGCATCGGCGTCAATGGCCTGGGCCACGCCCACCCGGCGGTGACTGCGGCCATTCGGGAGCAGGCTGACAAGCTGGTCCACACCTCCAATCTTTACCGCATCGAAGCCCAGGAGCAACTGGCCGAATCCCTCACGCAGGTGGCCGGCATGGAAAGTTGTTTCTTCGGTAACTCCGGCGCCGAGGCCAACGAAGCCGCCATCAAACTGGCGCGGCTCTACGGGCATCAGCGCGGCATCCAGAAACCCGCCATCGTCGTGCTCGAAGGCGCCTTCCATGGCCGCACACTGGCCACCCTGAGCGCCACCGGCAACCGGAAGATCCAGGCTGGCTTTGAGCCACTGGTAGCGGGTTTCATTCGCGCACCACGCAACGATATAGACGCCCTGCGCCAGATAGCGGCCAACAATCCGGATGTCGTGGCGATACTGGCGGAGCCAATCCAGGGTGAAGGCGGAGTCATCCCACTAAACCCGGACTACTTGCAAGGCGCTCGCCAGATCTGTGATGAGCAGAACTGGCTGCTGATGCTCGATGAAGTGCAGACGGGCAACGGCCGCACCGGCACCTATTTCGCCTACCAGGACCTGGGGTTCACGCCGGATGTGGTGACCACCGCCAAGGGCCTGGGTAACGGCGTGCCAATCGGTACCTGCCTGGCTAGAGGGCCTGCAGCCCACGTATTGGGGGTCGGCCAACACGGCTCCACCTACGGTGGCAATCCGCTGGTGTGCGCGGTCGGCCTGGCGGTGATAAACACTATCATGGACCAGCAACTATGCGCCAACGCGAGCGCCATGGGACAGTTGATAACAGAGACCCTGCTCGCCGACAGCGGCGCCGCTGCCCGGATCACCGAGATCCGTGGCAAAGGCCTGATGCTGGGTATCGAATTGCAGCGGGACTGTGGCGAACTGGTACAGCGCAGCCTGGATGCGGGCCTGCTGATCAACGTCACCGCCGGCAACACAGTGCGCCTGCTGCCACCCCTGACCATCAACGAACCGGAAGCCCGGGAACTGGCAGGCACAGTCGCCGAACTGATCGGGAGCCACAGCTGAGCCTCACTACACACGTGACCCACTACAGGTGAGAAAACAGAGATAACTATGTCTGATACACGGCACTTTTTGACACTACTGGATTTCAGCCCCGCTGAGCTTGCGCAGCTGCTACAACGCGCCATCGAAATGAAGCGAGAGCACAGGGCCGGGGCCGACCAGCGCGCTTTTCCTGGAACAGTGCTGGGCATGATCTTTGCCAAGTCCTCCACCCGCACCCGGGTTTCCTTCGAGGCCGGCATGGCGCAACTGGGTGGACACGCCATGTTCCTGTCGCCCCATGATACACAGCTGGGTCGCGGCGAGCCGGTGGAAGACAGCGCCCGGATTATCTCTTCCATGGTGGATATCGTGATGATCCGGACCTTTGGGCACGATATTGTGGAACGTTTCGCCGCCTACTCTCGCGTACCAGTGATCAATGCCCTGACCGACGATTACCACCCCTGTCAATTGCTGGCGGATATGCAGACCTGGGTCGAGCACCGCGGCAGTATAGCCGGCAAGAGCGTGTGCTGGGTGGGTGACGGCAACAACATGTGCCAGTCCTATATCAACGCCGCGCGGCAATTTGATTTTGAGCTGCGCATCGCCTGTCCGCCGGGCTTCGAGCCTGACCCGGACTTACTCGCCGCTAATAGCGACAGGGTGCTGGTAGAGCACGATCTTGCTACCGCCGCCAGCGGTGCCGACCTGGTGGTGACCGACGTATGGGCCTCCATGGGGCAGGAAGACGAACAACTGGAACGGGCAAAACTATTTGCCCCCTACCAGGTCAATGGTGAACTGATGACCCGCGCCGCAAGTGGCGCACTGTATATGCACTGTTTGCCGGCTCACCGTGGGGAGGAAATCAGCGCCGAATTAATGGACGCTCCCGACACGGTGATCTGGGATGAGGCAGAGAATCGCCTGCATGCGCAAAAAGCACTGATGGAAACCCTGCTGCTGGCCAACCGCTGACATCACCAGCGATCGAATGCCCTTACCCGCACAGCGGAGCAAGCTTTCCCGCCAGATACAAAACCCACGCTCATCCGGCACTCCACTGGCGGATAAAGGCTTGTACGGTTAGTGGTTACAGACTCTCCAGTCTATCAACACCTTATCCACAGAATAAACCCAGCCGTGTACCTTGCATTGCACCCGCAGGCGCATTATCTTGTACCTGAGTGGAGCGACTACCCCAATATATTGGGTATAGCGGCCAAAAAACAATCAAATAATTTAAACAAGTGGCCGCTGTAAAACGGGGTTTCCCCAGACAAGCACAATAAACCATCATCACCCGTCAGGGCGGTGTATGGCGTTTTCAGAAACGTGATGTGACCCCCCGGAACACAAGTGGTAACCAAAAAATAAGGCCAGGCGCCGGCAAATCGGAGAATACATGCAGACAGAGACCAACCAGGTCGGCGTCATCACCGACGCAACCACCCCACCCCGGGAAACAACAACAGTCAGCGGTGGCATAGCCGCCACCGCGCCGGGCCAGTTGCGGGTTATCAAGCGCAACGGCACCGTGGTGCCATTTGAGGCCAGCAAAATTTCGGTGGCGATCACCAAGGCTTTTCTTGCCGTGGAAGGCGGCACTGCTGCGGCCTCCAGTCGCATTCATGAGACGGTAGCCAATTTGACTGACCTGGTCATGGCCACGTTCAAGCGTCGCATGCCCTCTGGCGGCACCATTCACATCGAAGATGTACAGGACCAGGTAGAGCTGTCCCTGATGCGGGCCGGCGAGCACAAAATCGCCCGCGATTACGTTATCTATCGGGAAGAGCAGGCGCGCAAGCGCGCCGCCAAGGCGGCACTGTCTCCTGCCACCCAGGCGGCAGCCGGCAACATCAGCGTGGTACAGGCGGACGGCAGTCGCGCTCCGCTGGACCTCGATCGCCTGCACACCATCGTCAATGAAGCCTGCACCGACCTCGCCGAGGTCAGTGAAACCGACATCCTGGATGAGGCCCTGAAGAATCTCTACGACGGCCTCAGTGCCCGCGAGTTGAGCACGTGCCTGGTCATCACCGCTCGCACCATGATCGAACAGGAGCCTAACTACTCTTATGTGGCCGCCCGCCTGCTGTGTGACAACCTGCGCGCCGAGGCCCTGAGCTTCCTGGGCGTGGCCGACAGCGCCACCCAGCACGACATGAATACTCTGTATGCCAGGGCTCTACCGACCTATATTGAGAAAGGTGTGGCACTGGAATTACTGGCGCCGAATCTGCAGGACTACGACCTGGGCAGGCTGAGCCAGGCATTGTTGCCGGAGCGCGACCTGCAGTTCACCTACCTGGGCCTGCAGACCCTGTACGACCGCTACTTTATTCACAGCGATGATGTGCGTATCGAGCTGCCACAGATTTTCTTCATGCGCGTGGCCATGGGCCTGGCGGTAGAAGAAGATGACAAAAACGCCAGGGCCATCGAGTTCTACCAGTTGCTGTCCTCTTTCGACTACATGAGCTCCACGCCGACCCTGTTCAATGCCGGCACCCTGCGCCCGCAGCTGTCCTCCTGCTACCTCACCACGGTACCGGACAATCTGCACGGTATTTACGGCGCCATCCAGGACAACGCCATGCTGTCCAAGTTTGCCGGCGGCCTGGGTAACGATTGGACGCCGGTACGCGCGCTGGGCGCCTACATCAAAGGCACCAATGGCAAATCACAGGGCGTTGTACCCTTCCTCAAGGTGGTCAATGACACCGCGGTAGCGGTCAACCAGGGCGGCAAACGCAAGGGCGCGGTCTGTGCCTACCTGGAGACCTGGCACCTGGACATCGAGGAATTCGTGGAACTGCGTAAGAATACCGGCGACGATCGCCGCCGCACCCACGATATGAACAGCGCTAACTGGATTCCCGACCTGTTTATGAAACGGGTGTTCGATGGCGGCGACTGGACCTTGTTCTCGCCCAACGATGTACCCGACCTGCACGACCTGTATGGCAAGCCCTTCGAAGAGCGCTATGCCCAGTACGAGGCAATGACCCGCAGTGGCGAACTCAAGCTGTTCAAAACTCTCAAGGCAGAAATCCTGTGGCGCAAGATGCTGGGCATGTTGTTCGAGACCGGCCATCCCTGGATGACCTTCAAAGATCCCTGCAACCTGCGCTCGCCACAGCAACACGTGGGCGTGGTGCACTCTTCCAACCTGTGTACCGAGATCACGCTCAATACCAACGAGGAAGAGATCGCCGTGTGCAACCTGGGCTCGGTGAACCTGCCCCAACACATCGACGAGAACGGCCTCAACCTGAAAAAACTGCAACAGACCATCAACACCGCGGTACGCATGCTCGATAATGTTATCGACATCAACTATTACTCGGTACCCCAGGCCAGGACGTCCAACATACGTCACCGCCCGGTGGGCATGGGCCTGATGGGCTTCCAGGATGCCCTGTACAAGCAGCAGCTGCCCTATGGCTCCGAGCAGGCAGTGGCATTTGCCGACCGCTCCATGGAGGCCATCAGCTACTTCGCCATCGCGGCCTCCAGCGCCCTGGCGGCGGAGCGCGGTGCTTACTCCAGCTACGAGGGTTCGCTGTGGAGCCAGGGTGTATTCCCCATCGACTCCCTGGACCGCCTGATCGAGCACCGCGGTGCAAATTATATCCAGGTGGATCGCAGCCAGACACTGGACTGGCCCGCTCTGCGCGAGACGGTCCGGGCGCAGGGTATGCGCAACTCCAACGTGATGGCCATCGCCCCTACCGCGACCATCGCCAATATTACCGGGGTGTCGCAATCCATTGAGCCGACCTACCAGAACCTGTACGTCAAATCGAACTTGTCCGGCGAGTTCACCGTGGTCAACCCTTATCTGGTGCGCGACCTGAAAAAGCATGACCTGTGGGATCCGGTTATGGTCAACGACCTCAAGTACTACGACGGCAGCGTGGCGGCCATCGACCGTATTCCGGCGGAACTGAAGTCGATGTACGCCACCGCCTTTGAAGTGGAGCCGCGCTGGTTGGTAGAGGCCGCCAGTCGCCGCCAGAAGTGGATCGACCAGGCCCAGTCATTGAACCTGTACATCAATAATGCCAACGGCAAGAAGCTGGACATCACCTACCGCATGGCCTGGTACAGCGGCCTGAAAACCACTTACTACCTGCGCTCGCTGGCGGCCACCGGCACCGAAAAATCCACCATCGATACCGGAACCCTGAATGCCGTGCCGAATGAGGCGGTGGCGCAGCCGGCGCCGGTGCCGCAGGCCTGCTCGCTGGATGATCCGGATTGTGAGGCCTGCCAGTAGGTGGTTACTGAATAACAACCATAGAGCTTATAAACATTAAAGAAGCCAGGGGACAAAACAAGATGATGAATTGGGACGATTACCACAAGAAAGAAGACGCCCCGACAAGCGCCGTGACGGCAGCGTCTGCCATGGCGCAGTCAGGCATGGCTACTGCAGCCACAGCTGAACCGGCTCCGGAGGTTGTAGTACGGGCTGTAGCGGAGCCGGCGATACTTGCGCCGACTGCCGCCGCACCCCAGCCACCCGCTGCGCTGGACCCGATAACAACGGCTGCGGGCGTCGCTACATCGACCGCACCTCAGCCCGCCACACCTCAACCGGCCACACCCGCCACTGACAATATCACCAGAGCTGCCGAGGCGATGGCGCACATCGATGTGGCGCCGGGACTGGAAGAGATGGAAATGGGCGCCCAGCGAGTATCGGTGGATGAGAAGGCGATGATCAACTGCCGTGCCGACCTGAACCAGCTGGTGCCCTTCAAGTATGACTGGGCCTGGCAGAAGTACATCGACGGCTGCGCCAATCACTGGATGCCCCAGGAGGTCAATATGACCGCCGACGTGGCTACCTGGAAAAACCCCGAGGGCCTGTCAGATGACGAGCGCCGGATCGTCATGCGCAACCTGGGCTACTTCTCCACCGCGGACTCCCTGGTGGCGAACAACCTGGTGCTGGCCATCTACCGCCTGATCACCAACCCTGAATGCCGCCAGTATATTCTGCGCCAGGCTTTTGAAGAGGCCATCCACACCCACGCCTATCAGTACTGCATCGAGTCACTGGGCATGGACGAGGGCGAGGTATTCAACATGTACCGGGAAGTGCCTTCAGTGGCCAAGAAAGCCGCCTGGAGCATCAGTCACACCCACCAGTTGAGCGACCCGAACTTTCACACCGGCACGCCGCAAACTGACCAGACCCTGCTGCGCAACCTGATCGGTTTCTACGCGGTGACCGAGGGCATCTTCTTTTACTGTGGCTTTACCCAGATCCTGTCCATGGGCCGCCGCAACAAAATGACCGGCGTGGCGGAGCAGTTCCAGTACATCCTGCGCGACGAGTCCATGCACCTGAACTTCGGCATCGATGTGATCAACCAGATCAAGCTGGAAAACCCGCATCTGTGGACCGAAAAATTCCAGCAGGAGGCCATCCAGATGATCCTGGAAGGCACTCAATTGGAGATTGAATACGCACGCGACACCATGCCCCGCGGCGTGCTGGGCATGAACGCGGCGATGATGGAAGAGTACCTGCACTTCATCGCCAACCGGCGCCTATCGCAATTGGGCCTGCCGGAACAATACCCCGGGGCGCAAAACCCGTTCCCGTGGATGTCAGAAATTATGGATCTGCGCAAGGAGAAGAACTTCTTCGAAACGCGGGTCATCGAATACCAGACAGGTGGTGCCCTGACCTGGGATTGATGCAACACCCTGGCCGCCCTGCGGGGCGGTCACACGAGCACCAAACGAGCAGTACAGACATCGACACGGCTCTATGAGGACCTTCATATGAATGACAGCAATAAAAATCCATCCGATGCCGAGACCATCCTGATGGCTCTGGACCAGATCAGCCAGACCATCGACGTGATGACCAGTGTTGTAGGCCGATTGCGCAACTACGTGCAACAGGAAGCGACTACGGCCGACAAACCAACAGAGCTGCTAGCGGAGCTGCAAGTGAACCGCATACTGCACTAGACAGACCGGTCTGGTAGCGCAATAGCGCGATCCTGCCTGTTCATACACCCCCCCCGCGAGGCCGCCCTCCCCGGCCTCAGGGCTTCCGTCCCCCACTAATAAGGCACCGCTGGGGCCTGCACGGCAAAAAATGTACTCACCGTTAACTTTCCGTTCCCCCCGCGGATTTTGCCCTGTACAATACACGCCCCCGGACCGGGTGCCGGCAACAAGGTCCAGCCCGGGACCCGTGTGGTTTCCACCAACCGAAACAGGACATCGATATGATCTACCAGAGTGATGCACTCACGGTGACACGCCTCGAGGGCGATATCGCCGAGCTGAACTTCGACCTGCAGGGCGAATCTGTCAATAAATTCGATAGCGCTACCGTGACCAGCCTGACAGCGGCGCTGGACGCACTGGAGGCCGAGAGCGGTATCAAGGGCCTACTGATCAGCAGCGGCAAGGGGGTTTTTATCGTCGGTGCCGATATCACCGAATTCACCGCCTTATTTGATTCCACTATCGAGGAAATCACGTCCTTCACCGCCGCCAACAACACCAACTTCAACCGACTGCAAAACCTGCCCTACCCCAGTTGTGTGGCGATCAACGGTTTCGCCATGGGCGGCGGCCTGGAAATATCCCTGGCCTGTGACTTCCGGGTAATGAGCACCGCGGCCAAAATCGGCCTGCCCGAAACCAAACTGGGCCTCCTGCCAGGCTGGGGTGGCACCGTGAGGCTGCCGCGCATTATCGGTGTGGATGAGGCCGTTATGTGGATTGCCACCGGTAAGGACCAGAGTGCCGCTGCCGCCCTCAAAGCGGGTGCGGTAGACGCCGCCGCCACACCGGACCAGTTGCGTGAGGTGGCCATAACCACATTGCAGGGCGCGATGGATGGCAAGCTGGACTACCAGAGCCGCAGGGAGGCCAAGAGCAGTCCCCTGCCCCTGAACGACACCGAGGCCATGATGGCCTTCTTCACCATCAAATCCATGGTGGCGCAGCAGGCGGGCAAGCATTACCCGGCGCCGGTAAAGGTAGTGGATGTGATAGAGAAGGCCCGCGGCATGGGCCTAGAGGGCGCCCTGGAGGTTGAAGCGGAAGGTTTTGCCGAACTCGCCACCACCGACGTGGCTACCGCGCTGGTGGGCGTATTCCTGTCCGACCAGCTACTAAGCAAAAAAGCCAGGGGCTGGGAGAAAAAAGCAGACAAGAAAATCGAGCGCGCAGCGGTGCTGGGCGCCGGCATCATGGGTGGTGGTATCGCTTACCAGTCGTCCCTGAAGGGCGTACCCATCAAGATGAAGGACATCAACCAGGCCGGCCTGGACCTGGGTATGAGTGAAGCTGGCAAACTGCTGACCAAACGGGTGTCCCGCGGGCGCATGACCCCGGAAAAGATGGGCCAGATATTGTCGGGTATCGACCCAACGCTGGGTTACGAGGGCTTCGAGGACGTGGACATCGTGGTGGAAGCCGTCGTGGAGAACCCCAAAGTCAAGCTCGCGGTACTGGCCGAGACCGAAAAACATATTGGCGAAGACACCGTCCTGGCCTCCAATACATCGACTATCTCAATTACCCACCTGGCAGAAGCGCTGCAGCGCCCCGAGAACTTCTGCGGTATGCACTTTTTCAACCCGGTACACGCCATGCCACTGGTGGAAGTGATCCGCGGTGCAAAGACATCCGACAACGCCATTGCGCGCACTGTGGCCTATGCCAACCGCATGGGCAAGAAAGCGGTAGTGGTCAACGACTGCCCCGGATTCCTGGTCAACCGCGTGTTGTTCCCCTATTTCGACGGCTTCTCCAAGCTGCTGCGCGACGGGGCCGACTTCCAGGTGGTGGACAAGGTGATGGAGCGCTGGGGCTGGCCCATGGGGCCGGCCTATCTGCTGGACGTGGTCGGCATCGACACCGGTGTCCACGCTGGGCAGGTCATGGCGGAGGGCTTCCCCGACCGTATGACCCTGGATTTCAAGACCGCTACCGAGGTGATGTTTGAAAATGGGCGTTTCGGGCAGAAAAATGGCAAGGGCTTCTACGAGTACATCCCCGACAAACGCGGCAAACCGAAGAAAACCGCGAGCGAAGAGGCCTACAAACTGATCGAGCCAATAATGAGTGAGCGCACCGAGTTCGAGCACGATGACATTCTCGCCCGGATGATGTTGCCCATGGTCACCGAACTGGCGCGCTGCCTGGAGGAGGGAATCGTCGGCAGCTCCGCTGAGGCGGACCTGGCCCTGCTGTTCGGTATTGGCTTCCCGCCCTTCCGCGGCGGTGTATTGCGCTGGGTGGACACCGTGGGCATGCCGCACATCGCCGAGATCTCGGCAAAGTTCGCGCACCTGGGCAAGAGCTATGAACTGACCGAAGGCATGCAAGCGATGCTCGACGCCGGCGCAACCTACTACTAAGGAGAAATACTGTGAGTTTGAATCCAAGAGACGCAGTGATTGTAGATTACGCCCGCAGTGCCATGGGGCGTTCCAAAAATGGTTGCTTTCGCAACGTACGGGCCGACGATCTTTCGGTCGGTGTTATCAAGGGCCTGCTGGCGCGCAATGAACAACTGGACCCGGCCGAGATAGACGACCTGATCTGGGGCTGCGTATTGCAGCGCGGCGAGCAGGGCATGAATCTGAGCCGGGGACTGATACTGGGTGCGCAACTGCCGTTCACCATTCCCGGACAAACTGTAAACCGCCTGTGCGGTTCATCCATGTCGGCCCTGCAAATCGCGGCGGCCAATATCATGGCGGACCTGGGGGATGTCTACCTGGTGGGCGGTGTCGAACACCTGGGTCACCTGCCAATGATGGAAGCGCTAGACCCCAACCCCAGAATGGGCCTGAACGTGGCCAAGGCTGCCGGCATGATGGGCATGACCGCCGAATACCTGGCATTGCTGCACGGTATCAGTCGCGAGGCGCAGGATCAGCTGGGTTATCGCTCCCACCAACTGGCCCACAAGGCCACCATCGAAGGCAAGTTCGCGCGGGAGATCATCCCCATCGAAGGCCACGATGAGAACGGCGCCCTGGTCTCGGTAGAACACGACCAGACCATTCGCCCGGAAACCACGCTGGCAGCGCTGGCAGCCCTGCCACCCGCCTTCAACCCGCAGGGAGGCACGGTCACCGCCGGCACCTCCTCGCAAATCTCGGACGGCGCCTCCGCCATGCTGATGATGTCCGCTGAAAAAGCCCAGGCCCTGGGCATGACGCCCATCGCCCGCATCAAAGGCATGGCCCTGGCCGGTGTGGATCCCTCCATCATGGGCTATGGTCCGGTACCATCAACGCGGAAGGCGCTGAAAAAGCTGGGCCTGACCATGCAGGATATCGACATGGTTGAGTTGAACGAGGCTTTCGCGGCACAGGCACTGCCGGTGCTGAAGGATCTGGAGTTGCTGGACGATATGGAGGAGAAGGTGAACGTACACGGCGGCGCCATCGCCCTGGGCCACCCTTTCGGTTGTTCGGGCACCCGTATCACCGGCTCCCTGCTCACCGTGATGCAGGATCGCGACCTGACCCTGGGTGTATCCACCATGTGTATCGGCCTGGGCCAGGGTATTACCACCGTGATAGAGCGCGTCTAGCGCTCACTCTGTAGCTGCGACTTCCGGTCGCCGCTACAGATCCTGAGACAGGAGTTCATCCACCCGCAACAACGCCTCTACCAGATCGGTGGTAGCCAGGCCGGAGCCCTTGAAAAACTCTTCAGCCATGGGCGCGATACAGCAGCGGCCGGGTAACTGCCGCCGCTCCATCATGTCGTACAGGGTGGGCAGAAAGATAAACTGCAGCCACTGGGGCAGGGTCAAGGTATCGACACAAAAAGGCTGGTCCGAAGCCAGGGCCTCGGTGGAAGGCGGAATCTTATCCCACAACCCCAACTGTCGCAGCTGAGCCTCGATATCGATCAGTACTTCAGCGACCTCGGTGTGCATGCTTTAGCTGGCGCTCCATCAACCTGATAAGTCAGGATTAGTGTAACTCACCACCCGTATCGTAATATTCAGTCAACGCATGGCGCGGGACTTGCTCCGGTCAAACCGGAATTGGCGCCGGTATGCCAGCCTGTGACGGCATCATATCATCAGAAAACGGGAAATTAAGTGGCCGGGGGTTTTGACGTGGGGGGTCGAGATGGATACTCTTGCGTTGGACGCAGGATAGGGAACGCACCCTACTGCTGATAATGCGCTCTGCGCGGGTGTCGTATAAAGGCATTACCTCAGCTTCCCAAGCTGATGACGTGGGTTCGATTCCCATCACCCGCTCCACATACAGTTAGCTCCCCCTGATTTAACTTCTGGATTCGTAGTGCGTTGATTTGCACTCGGGGAAGCTGCTCCCTGAGGGTCGCTTAAACTGGCATCGACGTTCAAGTCGACAACACGATAATTTGGCGAAAAATAGTCATGATTCATCGAGTTACGTGTCATACTCCTGAACTCAAACGGACACTGGTGAACTTACCTATGAAAGAATTATTTGTAGAAGGCCCCTATTTCGAGGACATCTATGTTGGTCAACAACTGGAATCACCACCTGATGTCACCATCACAGCGGGTTATGCGTCCTGGCTCCAGGCGCTTTTCGCGGACCGGATGCGGGTTCCTTTGAGCCAACCGCTCAGTGCCGCGGTATTAGGCTCGGAACGCCCAGCGGTTCATCCCAGCCTTCTGTGTAATGTGACTACGGGTCAGACCACCTACATCACCCAGGAGGTCAAGGCCAACCTCTTTTACCGGGGGTTAGTATTTACACAACCGGTATTTATCGACGATACCATCTCCACTCAATCCAAGGTGGTCGCGTTGCGCCAGAACAAGGCGAAGGAGGGCAGGGCGGCAACGGGTTTGGTGGTGTTAGAAATGACCATAACAAATCAGCATGGAGATGAGATCTCCCGGTTCTGGCGCTGTCCGATGATTCCCTGTCGTGATCCCAAAGCCGAGACCGGTCACAACGACGACCTGGATCAGTTCTCCGGGAAGATTGATCTGGAGTCAGTTAAACAAATCGTTGCGAAAAATTGGAACCTGGCTGCTTTTCGTGAGCGAGTTCAGGGAAACCATTTTGATCAGATAGAAGAAAATAGCCGATATCTGATCAAAGCTCGAGATACCGTTAGCTGCGCGCCGGAACTGGTGCGCCTGACCCTGAATATGGCTCGCGCTCATACCGATGTGGACGCCAGCATCTATGACCGCAAACTGGTTTATGGTGGCCATGTAATCAGCATGGCGGCGGCTCAAATGGTGCGGGCTTTGCCGAATCTGGTGACCATCATGGGCTGGCGGGATTGCGGCCATCTTGCTCCGGTATTTGAAGGGGATATTCTCCGTTCAGAAATCAGCATAACCGCCAAACACCCTCTTTCCGACCAGGGTGGTTTGCTGGATATTGAAATCGCCACTTTTGCCCAGAGGGGTGAGGGCGATGAGAAAGGCTCGGAAGCGAAGGTTCTGGACTGGAATTTGATTGGCTTAATGGCTTAACGCGCTTTGCGGATGGATTACTTTGTGCGCGAAAATTATTATGTAATCACCTTGGTTAAAACACTGGAAACCCAATGACGGGAATACTGGAAGGATTACGAGTAATCGAAGGTTCTGCCTTTGTTGCTGCTCCCCTTGGCGGCATGACCCTGGCTCAACTCGGAGCAGACGTCATCCGTTTTGACCCGATAGGTGGTGGGTTGGATTCTCAGCGTTGGCCAGTAACCAGGCAGGGCAAAAGCCTGTTCTGGGCAGGCCTGAACAAAGGTAAACGCAGTATCGCCGTGGATATTAGAAAGCCGGAAGGTCAGGCTCTACTGACCGCCCTTATAACTGCACCGGGAGAAGACCAGGGCATGCTCCTCACGAACTTTCCGACCCGGGGCTGGCTCTCCTATGAAAAACTTAAAGAGAAACGCGATGACCTGATTCTGGTTAATGTCCAGGGTAATCGCCACGGTGGCAGCGAGGTGGATTACACAGTAAATCCAGCGGTTGGTTTCCCTAATATTACCGGGGGCACGAACGGGGGCGACCCGGTAAATCATGTGCTGCCTGCCTGGGATATCATCTGCGGACAAATGGCGGCCGTGGGCCTGCTCGCAGCGCAAAGGCACCGGCGACTGAAAGGGCAGGGGCAATTGGTTAAGATCGCATTAAAAGATGTGGCTCTGGCTACGGCTGCCAACCTGGGCAATATTGCCGAAGTGCAGGTGAATGATCAGGAGCGGGAAAGTATCGGTAATTACCTGTTCGGCGGTTATGGCAAAGACTTCATTACCAAAGACAGTCGTAGAGTCATGCTGGTCGGTCTCACTTCCCGGCAGTGGCAAAGCCTGGTCGAAGTGTTCGAGATTGCTGAGCCAATCGCCTCACTAACTGCACAATCCGGACTGGATCTATCGAAAGAGGGCAATAGATATATAGCCAGGGAGGCTATTACCGAAATTCTTGCGTCCAGAATAAATCAATACAGTCTCCCTGAGTTGGAGCAAAAGTTTGCCAAGACCGGCGTTTGTTGGGGGCCTTATCGAACTTTTCGGCAGATGATCGATGAAGACCCGGACTGCTCGGAGGACAACCCCATGTTCAAGTCGGTCACCCAGCCCGGAATTGGTGAATACCTAATGCCGGGTAGTCCATTGATGTTTTCCGCCAGTGGCCAAAAAGAGCCGGTTCCGGCTCCGACTTTGGGCGAACACACAGACGAAGTGTTATCGGGTCTTCTTGGTCTTAGTTCCGGGGAGATTGGTAAATTGCATGATGAGAAAATTGTTGCTGGTCCTGATTGAATAAAAATCGGGTTTAAACGCATGCCTACCATGAGTGTCCGGTGTGTTGGCCGGGTAATGCGCTTTATCCAGGCAGATTAAAAGAGATGCGCCCCGGCGCCTACCCCAACTGGCGCTTGAATGGCGGCAGCGAATCCAGAATGGCGCTGCCGTAGCGCCGGGTCATGATGCGTCGGTCCATCAGGGTGACACGACCGGTATCCGTCTCCGTGCGCAACAACCTGCCGCTGGCCTGCAGCAGTCGCAGGGCGGCATCGGGCACGCTTATCTCCATAAAGGCATTGCGCCCCTGGGCCTGGACCCACTCCGCCAATGCCGCCTCCAGGGGGCTGTCCGGCACGGCGAAGGGAATTTTGGCAATCACCACATGGCGGCAGTAATCACCGGGTAAGTCCACGCCCTCGGCGAAACTTGCCAGACCAAAGATCACACTGCCGCGGCCTGCGTCAATCGCCTCCCGGTGGCGGCGTAAAATTTCCGCCTTGGAACAATCTCCCTGCATGAGGATACCGCCCAGTTCCCCGCTCAACCCCTGATACACCTCCAGCATCTGCCGCCGGGAGGAGAACAGCACCAGACTGCCTTCAGCCGGGTCCAGAATCTTCGGAAATTGCTCGATCAGTGCCTCCGTGTGGGCCTGGGCGTCGCCGGGATCACAGTCCATAGCGGGCACAACAAACGTCGCGTTGGCATAATCGAAGGGGCTGGCCACCACCTTGTAACTCGCCTCGCGCGGCGCGCCGGAATGCAGAATAAAGCGCTCGAAGGAGTTCAGAGCGGTAATCGTGGCCGACGTTACCACCACCCCTGCGGCGCGCGACCACAGGCACTCCTGCAGAATGTCCGCCGCCAGAACGGGGCTGCAACGCAGGTCAAAACCAAACTGGCCGCCGCTGTTCAACAGGGTGATCCAGCGCGCCTTGGGCGGGACCTCGCCCTCACCGGTGACAGCATACTCCTGCCACAGGGCCAGGGTACTCTCCGCCCGGCCCAGCATGCCGCCCACGTTGATGTGCCAGGTTTCGATGTCGGCCTTGTCCATGCCCGGGCAGTCATCTTCCAGCGCCTCTTCCAGCAGGTTCTCCATGCGAGACAGTCCGCTGGTAAGCTTCTGGAACTGGCCGGTGAGCGCCGCCGCCACAGGCATCAGTGCTGCCGGCACCAGGCCGTGTTCAAAACGCAGCCGCTGGTCGTCACGGCTATCATCCACATCCGACTCTTCAAACAGCGCGGCCACCACCTGTTCGGCAACCTGCAGGCTGGCGATTGCCTCATCCATCTCCGCCGGCAAGGTCTGCAGAGGCCGCTGCAGGCTTTGCAGGCCGGCCAGAACCGGTGCCGACTGAGCCAGCAGCTTCTTACTGTCCTGCAGCCATTGGATGGTGGTATGCAGGCGGCAGAAACTTGAGAAGTGAGACAGGGCCTTGTCAGGTAAATGATGGCCCTCATCAAAAATATAAATGCTTTCCTCCGGCGGAGACAGGATGGCGCCGCCCCCCAGGGCCAGGTCAGACAAGGTGAGATCGTGGTTGGTGACGATGATATCGGCGCTTTGCAATTCATCCCGCGCGCGATAAAAACTGCACTGGCTGACATTGGGACAGCGCCGGCCGCTGCATTGGCTGTGGTCGGTAGTCACCCCGTACCAGATATCCTCGGCGATACCATCCGGCCAGTTATCCCGGTCACCATCCCACTGCCCCTTGCCCA
>Ga0164315_10001775_pt1 | contig 16336 bp, 13 predicted proteins | sample GuaBasSedimGuay6_FD_113737 | JGI IMG/M metagenome (GOLD analysis project Ga0164315, IMG submission 113737) | Subseafloor sediment microbial communities from Guaymas Basin, Gulf of California, Mexico - Guay6, Core 4569-2, 0-3 cm | ecosystem: Environmental > Aquatic > Marine > Hydrothermal vents...
GATATCGATGATTTACTGCAAGGCGAAGGTCATGTGAGTGCCGTTGTTGAACCGGACTCGCGCTCCGCTATCAGCGGAGTCAGCCGTACCAAAGACCTGGTGCTGGTCAACCGTATGGAAGATGTTCGCAATCGCCTGGATGCTTATAGCCTGGTTGATGGCAAGTGGACCGCCCGCCCGGTCGATGCGCCAACCATGGGCAGTATCGGTGTGACGACCACATCGGAAGACAGTAACTTTTTTTACTTCACCTACACCGATTTTCTGACCCCAACAACGCTTTACCAGGCTGAAGGCATATCCAAACCAGCTGAAGCAAAATCCCTGCCTGCATTTTTTGATGCAAGCCCCTACAAGGTCGAACAGCATTTTGTAAAGTCCCCCGACGGTACACGCGTACCCTACTTCCTGGTTTCTGCCAAAGAGATTGAATTGAACGGCAAAAACCCTACGCTGATATACGCCTATGGCGGATTCGAGGTCTCAATGCGACCAGGGTATTCGGCTACTATCGGCATGGACTGGCTGGAAAATGGCGGAATCTACGTACTCGCCAATATCAGGGGCGGCGGAGAATACGGTCCAGCCTGGCACAGGATCGCGCAGCGTGAAAACCGACAACGTTCGTACGATGATTTTTTTGCTGTCGCAGAGGACGTGATCAGCAAAAAGATAACTTCCCCACAGCACCTTGGCATACGTGGTGGCAGTGGTGGCGGATTGCTGGTGGGGATGTTGTTCACCCAGCGCCCTGAACTTTTCAATGCCGTGGTTTGCCAGGTTCCCCTGCTGGATATGAAGCGTTTCAACAAGCTGTTGGCAGGTGCAAGCTGGGTGGAGGAATACGGTGATCCGGATAAACCCGAGGATTGGGCCTGGTTACAAAATTACTCGCCATATCATAATCTTGATCAGGACAAGACTTATCCGAGGGTGTTTTTCACCACATCCACACGTGACGATCGCGTCCACCCTGCCCATGCGCGCAAGATGGTGGCGAAAATGAACGCGATGGATAAGCCCAATCTCTATTACGAGAATACCGAGGGCGGGCATGGTGGTGCTGCCAACAACCGTCAGCAGGCGAAGGTTCAGGCTTTGATTTATACCTATCTGATCAATGAACTGAAAAGGAGGTAGTACACCCCCCGATGCGGCCCAAGTTGCTGGAACTTCCCAAGCCAAATTTGCAGTTCCAGCCCAAATCCCGTCGGTTGTGTTTTCAGCCTTCCGACCCCACTTCGCTATACAGCAAACACAGGAAACAATTATGAGCCAAATGGACAACAACCCCGAAATCACCATGGATGCCACCGCGTTAACACGCGAAGAGACCTATACCGACTCGCGCGTAGGTACCATCCGTAAGATGACCCCGGTAACGCTTGACGGCGAACTGGACAGCACACGACCCGTACAATTTGTCGGTTCCACACAGATCATGACTCCGGGTGGTGCCTTGCCCCTTTCATTTGAAATTGAGACCGATACCCTGGAAGGCGCAGTTGCCGGTTTTGGTGATGCAGCCAAGCTGGCCGTTGAGCGTACCATGGAAGAACTGAAGGAAATGCAGCGACAGCAGGCATCTTCCATCGTTGTGCCAGGTAGAGAGAACAACAAGATACAATTCCCCTGAATTTGACCACGCCGCATCATGCGGATGAGTGGTTAATCATTTAGAATGTTACCGGTATGCACCTAGTGTAGTTAATGGCACTTAGATACCGGTAACGTTATGTTCAAACTCCGCACGTATTACAAACTCCAACAAATCACTTTAGCCATCTTGCTGGCCATCCCGGTATTGGCATCCGCCCAGGATGATCTGGTATGGAACCTGCTGGATCCTGAAAATACCGTCTACCTGCAAATGCAGGAAGGCACCGTGGTTATCGTACTGAACCCAACTTTTGCGCCAAAAACAGTCGCTCATTTCAAGTCACTGCTCGAAGAACAATTTTACCGCGGAACTAGTTTTTACCGGGTTATTGATGGTTTTGTGGCACAGGGAGGCGATGAAAGCGACATCGACGGCAGCCAGATCGCCAAGACTTTGAAAGCCGAGTTCGAAATCGACTGGCCACAAAAACCGTCGGACAAAAAGGAGGCAAAAAACTGGCAGCCAATGTCATGGACAGCGGTACAAACAGATGACATGTTTGCCCCCTTTACGGGGTTTATCGATGGTTTTCCTGCCGCACGCGATGAGAAAAAGGGGGGTAAGGCTTGGCTGACCCATTGTCCCGGCACCGTTGCGATGGCGCGTAATGATGACCCCGACAGCAGTGCTACGGATTTCTACATCGTCATCGGCCAGGCACCCCGTTACCTGGATCGAAATCTGACGATATTCGGACGTGTGGTTTGGGGTATGGATGTAGTACAACGTATCAAGCGTGGTCCCACCCTGGATAACGGCATAATTGAAAAGGACCTTAAACGCAGCTGGATCCAGCGGATGCGTCTGGCATCCACACTTGAACAGGGTGAGCGTCTGGATATTTGGCTGGTCGATACCAATGGCGACGGTTTCAAAAAATCATTAAAAGAACGCCGCAACCGCAAACAAAAATTCTTCCATCACAAACCACCCGGTGTATTGGATATTTGTCAGGTTCCGGTGCCTGCACGACTGGAAAAACAACCCGTTCCGAAGTCTTAAAAGGACAAGCAGCCATTAGGTGGTTCCGGCCTGCGCCAGGACCACAAAACTATTCAATGACAATCTCGTACAAGGCGTTCAACAGTTTAATGGCGTCCTTGCTGGCCATATGAGTCATCTTGCTGAAATCCACCAGGGTATCACCATAACCCGTTAACGAAGCCTCACTGCCAAAAGTGTTACGTACCAGTACAATGGTGTCCTGTTTGACAGCCTGTTTACTCTTCCAGTACCCCTTCAGGGCCTTCATCACACGTTCCGGTGACATGGCCAGGCGAAAAACAAATGGCTGTGATTTCAAACTTACGATGGTGCCAATCTGCCGGCGGTTCTGAACCAGTGTCACATAACGATGACCTGCACGGTGATACCTGATTTCGGTGCCCAGGTACCAGACCGATTTTTTGAAAACATTTTCCAGGAAAGAATCAACCAGTGGACTGGAATCCACGTTATTTTCATGTATCCGGCGAACGATCCATTCACGTGGTCTCTCACGGAATTCAATATTGGTCATTTTAGCCAGCTCCATGACCTTCAAAACAGGCTGCAGCTCTTTGCTGTCTATCTGGCCATCATCATTAACATCCAACAGGCTAAACAGTGTATCGAAATAGGCCGATATGGCGTTTTTAACCAATTCCCTGTCCGGCGATCGTTCAAACATGTTAGCTGCTTCGGGCAAAGATTCGAGAAACTTCCAACTCTGCAGGCTGGTAATTGCACCCACCGAAGGATCCCGGATGAAGTACTGGAATAACTCCGGCCAGGCAATCTGCATGCTAACCAGTGCAAACAGGATTTTGCACTCACCGTTAGTGGTATCACGTCCGGAATTATGGCGATGGATACGTTCCAGCAAGTTTGTATAGCTGACGATGCGTTTGATTCCACGTGGATTGCGCCCCACCGTAAACTGGGTAATATCAAGGAAAAACTGCCGGCTTTCAGGATCAAGGTTATTATTGTCTACACACGGCAGACCGGCCCTGTTTAAAAGGTCGATGATGTATTCATCAAGCTTGTAAGAGGTGGTAGGTACGACAAAAGGCAACTGGATCATTTTGTCGAAAAAAGATTTACCGCTGGTCTTTTGCAAATCGTGGCCAAGCTTTTCGACCATTCCCCTTTGCACCACCTCATAATCCAGCGCGATGACAAATACGCAGCCTGGCACATCAATAAAATTCTTGATGGCCTCTAGCAATTCCAATGCCAGTACCGGACGAATCCGATCCAGATCATCAACAAAAACAACCACACGACGGATATCCCCATCGCGGGTCCAAAGCGAAACAAGTTTTTCAAACTCAACTTTAAACCTTAGCATCTGGCCGGATATATCAATGTATAAACTTCCCCCCTGACCATCTTCGGCACTGTTTTGTGTAAGCTTCCGGAGCTGTTCCATGACCATGACGAGCTTATGATTCGCAGCCTCAAGCCGTACCTTTAACTCCGCCGAATCTGTCTCTGCATCCTGCTCCAGCACCTTCCCCAGTTCATTGGTCAGCGCATAAAGACCGGCCACAGCCATGTTGTTTTCCTGATCGAATTGCGAGTAAGGCCAGCTATCCAGGCTAATGGTTTTACATAGGTTGGTTTCCAGCAAACCGGATTGCCGACTGCCCTCGGTACCACGCAACATGTTCATCAAACTGGTTCGCCCGATACCCCAGTCACCCTGGATTCCGATACTCATCGGTGTCTCACACTCGTGAATATAATCACGCAATGCTTCTGCATAGGGCAGCAGGTTCAGCGTATCGGCTTTACGCGCCTCATCATCCTCACCAAGGTTAGTCGTAAACCTGAGGGGTGCTTCACGCAATGTGACATCGTTCATATTTCAAGTCCTATGCCGGTTTGTGCTCACAAGCATAGTTTAACCTGACAAAAATTTCCCGTAGGGCGCATAACTTGTTTCGCACCCTACGAGTCACCGAACTGAAGTTTTGCCAGCTTGGCGTACAACTCACTACTCCGCATCAGTTCATCGTGGTTTCCGACTGCCACTATACGGCCCCCGTCCATGACAACGATACGGTCGACTTTTTTGACTGTCGCCAAGCGGTGTGCAATGACCAATGTTGTGCGGTTCTTCATCAGACCTTCCAGCGCCATCTGCACCAGACGCTCGCTTTCCGCATCCAGCGAACTGGTGGCTTCATCCAGCAGCAGGATGGGCGGGTCTTTCAGAATCGCCCGCGCGATTGCAACCCGTTGACGCTGGCCACCGGACAGTCGGGTACCGCGTTCACCCAGGAAGGTATCGTAGCCATCAGGCAAGGCGGTGATAAATTCATCCGCTGCGGCCGCAACAGCCGCCTGTTCCACTGAAAAATCATCAGCCCCGGGTTTGCCGTAACGGATATTCTCACGGGCACTATCACCAAACAAAACCGTTTCCTGGGGGACCAGGCCTATCTGTTGGCGCAAATCGGTAGGTGACAGCTGTGCTATATCAATGCCATCAACCTCAACACGGCCTGATTGCGGGTCGTAAAAACGCAGCAACATCTGGAAACTGGTACTTTTACCGGCACCCGATGGCCCGACAAAAGCGACCGTCTCACCCGGCTCTATATCCAGTGAAAAATCTTCCAGCGCCGCAGTATCCGGTCGGGAGGGATAATAAAACCCAAGATTCTTAAAAGAGATGGAACCACTGACACGAGCGGGTAAAACCGCTGGATTTTCTGGTGCCCGGATGGCGGGCGTGGCGATCAGCAGTTCTGACAGGCGCTCCATCGCCCCGGCACCGCGCTGGACCTCACCCCAGACCTCGCTCAGTGCGGCGGCTGAAGAACCCACGAACATCGAATACATCAGAAACTGTGCCAGTTCACCACCCGACATTGAACCTGCCAGCACCGCACGTGAACCTGTCCACAAAATAATGGTGATTGCCCCGAACACCATGGTGATCCCAATCGCGGTTAAAAACGCACGGGTACGAACACGCCGGATAGCTGCTTTAAAACTCTCCACGACTGCCTGTCCGTAACGCTTACTCTGTAAAGGCTCCAGGGTAAAGGCCTGCACCGTCTGTATGGCATTCAAGGTCTCATCTGCCAGGCCGGAGGTATCGGCTACCCGATCCTGGGTGGTGCGGGACTGCTTTCTTATCCGGCGACCGATAATGATCATCGGCAAAATCACCACCGGAACACCCATTATGATGTAAATGGTCAGTTGCACACTGGTCAAAGCCAGCATTACCAAACCACCCAGCAGATTAACCGTGGCGCGCAAAGCAATGGAAAGACTGACACCTGAAATACTTTGTACCAGGGTCGTATCAGCCGTTAACCGTGATAGAACCTCACCAGTACGCGTGGTCTCAAAGAAGGTTGGGTCCATGCGAATGACACGGTCATAGACTTCGGTACGGATATCTGCAACCACCCGCTCACCCAGCCATGAAACCAGGTAATAACGTAGCGCAGCAAAACAACCAAAAAGCGCGGCAGCGGCAAAAAACCAGCCGAAATACCGGTTAATCGTACTCACATCATTTGTGGCAAAGCCATTGTCGATCAAAAAACGCAGCGCTATCGGCAAAGCAAGCAAGGCGGCGGAAGCCACCAGCAATGCAATAAACGCCGCAAGCAAGGTGCCGCGATAAGCGAGGATAAACGGAACCAGTGTCTTTAACGGTTTGAGGGAGCTGCCCTTGGGGCGCTCAGTAGAATTCTTTTCAGCCATCTTATGCAGATGGGGTTGAACCGCCGGGATTAAAGGTGGCCGGCACCGGAAACCTGTACCTGACCACACCACTGGAGCCGTTTGGGGTCATACCTGTCAAAGACCTTTGATGGTTTTCTCACGCATGACGAATTTCTGAATCTTGCCAGTAACAGTTAACGGAAATTCATCCACGATCACGATATATTTTGGCACCTTGTAATAGGCGATCTGCTCATTGCAGTATTGCCGTAACTCTTCTTCATCTGCTGTTTCACCCTCAATAAGGCTGACCCAGGCCACCACTGCTTCACCGAACTTCTCATCCGGTATGCCAAAAACGGCCGCCTGCTGGATTTTTGGGTGACGAAACAGGTATTCCTCGATTTCGCGTGGGTAAATATTTTCACCGCCACGGATGATCATGTCCTTGACGCGGCCAACGATATCGCAATAGCCCTCTTCATCGATCATGGCGAGATCACCGGTGTGCATCCAACCGTCCTCATCGATACCCTCTTTGGTTTTCTCCTCTTCACCCCAGTAGCCCAACATGACACTGTATCCACGGGTACACAGCTCACCTGAAACACCCCGTGGCACCGTCTCACCGGATTCGTCGATAATTTTGACCTCCACATGCGGATGAATACGTCCAACGGTTGATACCCGTTTTTCCAACGGATCATCGGTGGCGCTTTGAAAACTGACCGGACTGGTTTCGGTCATTCCGTAACAGATCGTTACTTCGCTCATATTCATTTCGCTGATGACCTTACGCATCACCTCAATCGGGCAAGGTGCACCGGCCATAATGCCGGTACGCAGATGGCTCAGGTCAAATTGTTTGAAATTCGGGTGTTCAAGCTCGGCGATAAACATCGTCGGCACACCATGCAGCGCAGTACATCGTTCTTCACTGACCGTCTCGAGAACTGTCCCCGCTTCGAACGCCTCGGAGGGAAATATCATGGTCGCACCGTGTGTCACGCAGGCCAGTACACCCAGCACCATTCCAAAACAATGGTACAGAGGCACGGGAATACACAGACGGTCCTCCCCGGTCAGTTTCATTGCCTGTCCGGTGAAGTAACCATTATTAAGAACATTAAAATGCGTCAGGGTCGCGCCTTTTGGTAGCCCGGTTGTGCCACTTGTAAACTGAATATTGATGGCATCATCGGGTTGAGCGCCTCTTGCCCGTTCTGCCAACTGTTCTTGCGCACCCGCCGGCGCCATACCTGCGATATCATCAAAACGAAACATGCCGGCAACGGGTTCGTCACTGATGACAATCAGCGATTTGAGCTCGGGAAATTCAGAGAGGTTCAGATGTCCTGCCTGTGAATTCGAAATCTCGGGTGCAATATCCTGCAACATACCGATGTAATTGCTGCTTTTAAATGCGCTGGCCAGTATCAGGGCCTTGCAAGCCACTTTCTGCAATGTGTAGCCGAGTTCAGCTTTTCGGTAAGCCGGGTTGATATTAACCAGGATCAAACCAGCCTTGGCGCTCGCGAACTGTGCAATCACCCATTCAACATTATTGGGTGACCAGATTCCAATACGATCGCCCACCTTCAAATCCAATGCCAACAAGCCGGCAGCGAAAGCATCCACCGCTTCACCAAATTGCCTGTAAGTCCAGCGAATGTTCTGGTGGCGGACCACAATGGCCTCTTTATCAGCCCATTGATCAACTGCATTTTGCAGCAGATCGCCAATGGTTTGATGGATTAATGGCTGCTCGGTGGTACCGCGCACATAACTCATGGATTCTTTCACAGGAGGTTTCCTTTCAGTAATTTGTCCGGAAAATGGAACTCGTCAGCCAAAATGAATGGTACGATTCGATATTCCGTCCATTTTACTCTTTTACCTAATTTGAAGCTTTAAATATGAAACCATTAAGATCCGATACAACCACCAGTGGCAATAGTGCCGCAGCTTCCAGATCACTGTGGCGTGCCACCGGTATGGGTAGCGGCGATTTTGGCAAACCCATCATTGCCATCGCCAATTCCTTTACCCAATTTGTGCCGGGTCACGTGCACCTGCAAAACGTCGGCAGCCTGGTTGCGACCGAGATTGCCGCAGCGGGTGGTGTCTCTAAAGAATTCAATACCATTGCCGTCGATGACGGAATCGCGATGGGACACGACGGAATGCTGTACTCGCTGCCAAGTCGCGATTTGATTGCCGATAGCGTGGAATACATGGTCAACGCCCATTGTGCCGATGCGCTGGTGTGTATATCAAATTGCGACAAGATCACACCGGGTATGCTGATGGCAGCCCTGCGTTTGAATATCCCTGCAGTTTTTGTATCCGGTGGGCCGATGGAGGCCGGTCGTGTGCACAAAGACGGCGAAGTCGTCAAACGGATTGACCTCGTCGATGCATTTACCAGTGCGGCAAATCCCGATATATTCCCGGGTATCAGTCTTGAAGAAGTTGAAGAAAGCGCCTGCCCGACCTGTGGCAGTTGCTCCGGTATGTTCACGGCCAACTCGATGAATTGCCTGACCGAAGCGCTGGGCCTGTCATTACCGGGTAATGGATCCCTGCTGGCCACACACCGTGACCGTGGGGCGTTGTTCCTCGAAGCCGGTCGCCTGGTGGTAGAACTGGCGAACCGCTATTACCGTGATGACGATGAGTCGGTTTTGCCACGGTCCATAGCAAGTTTTAACGCATTCAATAATGCCATGGCCGTCGATATCGCAATGGGGGGCTCCACCAACACTATTTTGCACCTGTTGGCCGCAGCCCAGGAAGCGGAGGTTGATTTCAACCTGTCGCATATTGATGCGATGTCAAAACGCATTCCACATCTGTGCAAGGTTTCACCCTCTAGCTCTGACTATTTTATGGAAGACGTCCACCGTGCGGGTGGCATGCTTTCGATTTTGGGTGAGCTGGACAAGGCCGGATTGGTTAGCCGTGATGTCAGCATGGTACACAGTGCCAACCTGGGTGAAGCACTTGAAAAATGGGACATCGGACGCAGCGATGCAGAGGATGCCAAACGCTTGTACACCGCAGCACCCGGTGGTGTTCGCACAACCAAGCCGTTCTCACAGAATAACCGCTGGGAGCCGGATCTTGACCGCAGCGCTGGTTGTATACGGGATATGGAGCATGCCTATAGCTCTGAGGGCGGTCTGGCCGTTCTTTACGGAAATATTGCCGAAAAAGGCTGTATCGTCAAAACGGCTGCGGTGGCTGAAAGCATGTATCAGTTCAATGGCCGTGCGCGGGTATTTGATGAGATGGAAGTCGCCCAGGAGGCCATACTGGCTGGTGATATCGTGTCGGGTGATGTGGTCGTGATCCGTTACGAAGGACCATGTGGCGGTCCGGGTATGCAGGAAATGCTGACACCAACCACCGCAATCAAATCCATGGGCCTGGGGGAATCCTGTGCACTGATTACCGATGGCCGTTTTTCCGGTGCAACCGGTGGTCTGTCTGTTGGCCACATTTCCCCTGAAGCTGCCAGTGGTGGTTTGATAGCGCTGGTGGAAGAAGGTGACACCATCGCCTTTGATATACCTGCACGTAGTATTGAACTCCTGGTTGATGAAGGTACGCTGGCCAAACGGCGAGTCGCCATGGGAAACCGTGAGCCGGGTAAGATTTACCAGCCTTCAGCACCAAGACGTCGACGGGTCAGCACGGCATTGCGAGCCTATGCAGTATTTGCCAGCAGTGCCGACAAGGGTGGTGTGCGTGATCTGGGTAAGGTAGAGGGAGCCTGATCACAGGGCACAGAAGCAGCACTTAACAGGAAAAAGACACATGACCCGCCTCGATAAAGTTTTCAACATAGAGGACCTGCGTAAAATAGCCCGCAGGCGGTTACCGGCACCTTTATTCAATTATATTGATGGAGGGGCCGATGATGAAACCAACGTACGCGGCAATATACATGCTTTTGACAGTGCCAGGCTGGTGCCGGAATACCTGATCGATGTAGCTGATATTGATCTCTCCACAAGCGTGCTTGGCCGTGACGTATCGATGCCCCTGTTGCTGGCGCCTACCGGTATGACACGTCTGTTTCACCACGATGGCGAAACTGCGGTATCGAAGGCCGCAGCAGCCGCTGGTACCTATTATTCCCTTTCCACCGTCGGTGCAACCAGCATTGAAGACGTGGCTGCAGCATGTGACGGGCCAAAGAGTTTTCAGATATACGTGATGAAGGATCGTAGCCTGACACGTGAATTCATCCAGCGCTGCAAAGACGCAAATTACGATTCCCTGATCCTCACCGTGGATATACCGGTGGCCGGCAACCGGGAACGTGAGCTGCGCTATGGTTTCAGCATGCCACCCAAACTCAATCTCGCCGGTATCGCCGGCTTTGCTGCCAGGCCAGGCTGGGTATACCGTGCCCTCACCCACCCCAAAGCCATACTTGCCAATGTGTCCCATAAAATTCCCGAGGGCAGTTCGCAAAGCACTTCCCTGATGGAATATATCGCCAACCAGTTTGATCCCTCGGTCACCTGGGAGGACCTCGAATGGATGATCTCTGAATGGGGTGGCCCCTTTGCAGTAAAAGGTATCCTTTCGCCCTCCGACGCCCGCAAGGCGGTCGATCATGGTGCCTCAGCAGTCATGGTCTCAAACCACGGTGGTCGTCAGTTGGATGGTGCCCTGTCAGCTTTTGAGGCACTGGGTCCGATTGTCGATGAAGTCGGTGGCGAGTGCGAAATCATCTGCGACGGCGGTATCCGTCGCGGCACCCACGTGTTAAAAGCCCTGGCCCGTGGTGCCACGGCCTGCTCAATCGGCCGTCCCTATCTATTTGGTTTAGCCGCTGCCGGTCAGGCCGGTGTGACAAAAGTGCTGGAATTGTTACGCGCCGAAATCGAAACAGACATGGGTTTAATCGGTTGCCGGAATATCGCCGAAATCAGCAAAAAACATTTGTCTGTGTAAATTACATCATTCCAGAACCAGTTCAGACCTTAATTCCGCTAATTTCTCTTTGACAATAGCAGCATTGGCACTACCCATCCGGATCAGGATTTTCTGCCCTGCAGACATGGCCTCCAGGGCCGGTTCTTCAAACAGGTACACCGCCTCCGGCTTGGTCAGATAGACAGGTCCCGGCACATCCGGGGTTTCCAGTAGATGATCAATCAAGTCCACCAATCGATCATCAAATGACCCTTCACCACCATTTTCTTCCCAGGCCTCCTGGAATAATGGGGAATAACGTTGATAGGTCACCATCAACGTCCCCGCATCCACACCTTTTATCAATGCGATATAACCATCATAACGGGCAAAATTCTGTGGACTTAGAACCACCCGTTCACCTTCTGTCTCAACGACAAACTTGTCACTGGCCGGTTTTATCGGATTGATCTCAGCCGGAACCTGGCGGGAGGTCAGGCTGTCGAGGGTAGCGACCAGCCTGCTGACGGCATGATCTTTAACCAGATACACTGCCAGCGGATTGGCTCCCACCATTTCTGACAGGGCCTGTCTGACCTCGGGGTCACTTTCGCTCAGTAACGGTAATGGCTCCGGAATAAATTCAGGTTCGGGTTCGGGCACCGGCTGTTCAATGACTTCTGCAATCTGTGGCTCTACCTGCTTCGTTTCAGCAGGTATGACCGGTGGCAACTGTGGCGGAGGCAATTCATGCACTGCCTCCGGTTCGCCGGTGAAGAAATACCAGCCTGCTACGGCAAACAGTAAAACGAGGATCAGGTAAGGGGCTGCTTTTTTCATGGGTAATGCACCTTTTGAAGCCAGGCAGATTCGATCTGAAGACTGCACAGTAGTTGTATATTTGTTGTGACCACAATGCGCAGTCAGCAGTTCAACGATTCAGGATAACATTTCATTACTTGCACCAGCTTGCTTCAGGTCACGCAGAGATACTATAGACTTGTTCAGAGGCTCCCTGTATATTGCGTTCGCCCCGTGACCTTAACACTACAATCCAGGAAAATTCGTTATGTTTAGAATTGTGCTGAACAGCTCCACCACAGCATCCAAATTTCTTGTCGCCGTATTTGTTTCGACAGCCCTGCTGGTGCTTCCGGTGATGGCCATGGCAAAAACCGCAGTCATAGAGACCCCGCTTGGTAACATCGAAATTGAGCTACTGGAAGCAGACGCTCCCAAATCAGTTGCCAACTTCCTCAACTATGTTCAAAACGATCGTTATCACAAGACCTTTATTCACCGTAGCATGCCCGGTTTTATCATTCAGGGTGGTGGGTTTGCCTATATAGACGATATAGTCCAGTCAGTAGACTCTTTTGCAGCGGTCGAAAACGAATTCAAGATTTCCAATACACGTGGCACCGTTGCCATGGCCAAAATTGGGGGCCAACCAGACAGTGCCACCAGTCAGTGGTTTATCAACCTGGCTGATAATTCATCGAATCTCGATAATCAAAACGGCGGCTTCACCGTATTCGCCAGGGTCATCGGTAATGGAATGGCGATAGCGGATGCTATTAGTCAACTTTCGATCATTTATGTCAACTCAACCTTTAGTGACTTGCCTGTAATCGACTTTGCCGGTGGCAACGTTCTTGAAGAAAACCTGGTTATGACGGCTGTTACTGAAATGCAGTTAGCGCCGGAACAGCCAGGTTTTGTCATGAATGCCGGTCTGAATGATGCCTGGTATAACCCCGATACCGACGGCCAAGGATTTTTCATCACGGTATTTCCTGATCTCGGTTTGGTCAGCCTGGCATGGTTCACCTACGATACTGAACCACCTGCAGAAGGCGCCAGCGCCAACCTGGGTGATGCAGGGCATCGCTGGATGACAGCTCTTGGCACAATTGATGGTAATAGCTCTGTGATGAATATCGAATTTGCATCCGGCGGAAAGTTCGATTCCGACACTGCGGTCGAGGTCACAGATCCGCCTGGTTCAGCCGGAACAATTACACTAACTTTTTCAGATTGTGGTTCCGCCCTGGTTGAATACGATATCATCCCCATTAACAAGCAGGGTAGCGTCCCAATCCAACGTGTTGCCAATGACAATGTTGCCCTGTGTGAGGCTTTATCGGGAGAATAAAATCTGCCCAATGGGTTGAGAGTTCATCAATCTCTGCTGGGGGCTTCGTTGAGAATCGTGCCAATCATTCTTAACGAAGCCCAACGCAAAGGCAGACACGAGCGTCCACCCTCACATGTCGATTAACCAGCTGACTATCAGGGCTTAACAAATTTAAGCGTCCAGCGATCAGTATTACCCGTCACAGTCTTACGCCCAACTTCAAACCGCAATTCATCATCAGCCCGGTAATGCAAGTCTGAATAATCGACAAATTCAAATCCGGCAGCTTCAATTTCATGTATTGCCTGTACCGGATCCATTCTGCGGCGATTTTCCGGTGTATCACCTTCCATGTGACGACGTGTGTGATCAACAACTGCATAGATCCCACCCGACTTCAAGGCATCGAATGCACCCCGGTTCATCGCCTCACGACCCTCTAAGTCAAAATTGTGATAATTGCGGAAGGTCAGCACCATGTCCGCATCGCTCACACCGAGACCGGTGGTTTCCAGGGTGTAAAGGCGGGCACCTTCTTTTCTGTACATCTTCGAGTCTTCGGCAACGACCTGAACGTCTTCAAAACCCGGTTTTCCAACGATAGACTTGGAGATCCGACTCGTACCCAGCGCTGCGTAATACTCGCCATTGTCCTTTACCACCGGCACCAGCAACTTGGTGTACCATCCACCACCCGGAATCAGCTCAACAATCTTCATATCGTCGCGAAGACCAAAAAATTTCAGTGTCTGAACCGCTTTGCGATTACGATCACGTTCCTTTTCTGCATCCGTTCTGATATCTGCCTTCATCGCAGTTTTCAGCTTGGCCTCAACAGCATCAAAATCATCGGCAAACGCCATTCCGGCGGAAACCATTAATAAAACACTAAGAAAAAATTTCATCAGAATTCCCTGTTATTTCATTGCAAAATTGCGGGGGTGCTAAGAGCCACTAGCATAAAGGAATTATCAGTTGCTGGAAACCGCCTCTTACCTGCGTTTTAATTCAGCAATCTGATCCAACAATTCCAGCGCCAGTGCTGCACCTGCGAGGTTAACACCGAGATCACGTTGAAGATGAACGGCTGTCCTGACTCTCCGTATGCTGCTAATACTAAACTGCCAATGCTCGACGTCCCCTCCGACAGGGTCGAGTATTCCCTCTGATACCAGCAGGGTGACCGTTTCAGTTTTTACCGTGCAGCTACGACACAAGTCGGCCAATGTAATCACATCATTTTCTTCAAACACATGACCAATAAGGGTTCTTTCACCTTTTCTTTTACTATTCATGATCAGGCCACCTCCATCGTCGCACGTGGATTGAACTCGACCTCATCACGCATACGCTGATATATATTTCGCGCTTTCTCATCATCAGAGGAAGGCAAGACAATCTGCAGCACCACGTAGAGGTCTCCCGGTGTTTTTGCCGGAATGCCACGACCTTTCAACCTCAGTTTCTTACCAGCCTGTGAATTTGCCGGCACCTTCAGATCTATTGCGCCCGACGGTGTTGGCACCTTTACACTCGCACCCAGGGCAGCTTCCCACGGTGCAAGTGGCACGTCCAGATACACATCGGCGCCTTCAACGTGATAAAACCGGTGGGGATTAAATTCCACTTCCAGGTACAGGTCACCCGCGCTACCCCTGCCTTGTCCCTTTGCACCCTGACCACCCAGGCGAATCTGCTGGCCCTGTCGGATACCTTTTGGAATGCTGACTTTCAAAGTCCTGTTGCGGGTGACGACATGCCCGTCAGGGGTCACCTCCGGCATCTGTAAAGAAATTGAGCGGGAAGCACCTTGATAGCTGTCTTCAAGGTCAATCAATATTTTGGCATGATGGTCTTCGCCTTGCATATGGAAACTCCTCCCACCGCCAACAGGGCCTCTGGCCTGACCGAACAGAGATTCAAAAAAGTCACTGAAACCGTCATGCCCGCCACCACCTTGAGGCGCCCCACGAAATTCAAAACCGGTACCCCAATCCGGTGGTGGCCGGAAATCCTGCTGAGCGTTCCAGTTTGAGCCCAACTGATCATAGGCCGCGCGTTTTTCGGGGTCCTTCAGGACCTCGTTGGCCTCACCCAGTTCTTTGAATTTCAGTTCAGCATCAGCCTCCTTGCTGACATCTGGATGATACTTACGGGCCAATTTTCGATAAGCGCGTTTTATCTCATCCTGGGTGGCATCACGCTCGACACCCATAATCTGATAGTAATCTTTATATTCCATACGCTTACGCCCTTAAATGAAAATGCAAAGCCCAGCCTTTGTCAGCGGGCTCAACAAGAAATTCCTTGTCTCAAATATTGGGACCAATTCTTTCATAATCAACGGATTCGGAGCTACATAACCATTGATCCAAGACGCATGATGGAGCCACGTTTGTTTACGTGGGACCCAATGGTGAGCACCCTGGCTTTGCAAATACAATCAATTCGTGAATATTTTGAGCTTTTCTTTCTCAGTATACGTTTCAGCTTCAGCAGGGGTGAGTTGCTCAACCCGCAATGTCCAGCTCGCCAGGCTGGCAGTAACCTGGAACCGGTAACGGCCACCTTTATCGAATAACCTCACACCATTGTCGACGTATTTAGTCACCACAATTTTGCCCACATATTCACCAACAGGTGCGCTGACCAGGTTAACTTCAACCGCCATTTGTCCCGGATAGTCACCATGTGTGCGCCAATCCACGATCCATGGTGCTTCTACTTCGAAATCTGCGGTCGCCTTGTTGCCGCTACCTTTGAACTCCCTGACTAGCTCCTTGCTGTTTGCCGTAAAAGAGAAAAAACATAAAACTGTTATAACCGTAAAACCAAATAGGAACCTTTTCATCTGATTCTCCTGATTCAGGTAACACCTATATAGAACCACATTGCTGCAAATTGCAAAGTGAATCCCTTATTAATAGCATAATATAAGA
>Ga0164315_10001777_pt1 | contig 16329 bp, 12 predicted proteins | sample GuaBasSedimGuay6_FD_113737 | JGI IMG/M metagenome (GOLD analysis project Ga0164315, IMG submission 113737) | Subseafloor sediment microbial communities from Guaymas Basin, Gulf of California, Mexico - Guay6, Core 4569-2, 0-3 cm | ecosystem: Environmental > Aquatic > Marine > Hydrothermal vents...
CCTTCTCAGACCCGATAGCCGACGGCCCGACCAACCAAAAAGCCGCCGAGAGGGCATTGGCTTCCGGGACCACATTGAAGGGCGTCCTGGATCTGGTCACGAATGTCCGAACACGTTCGGATATTCCCATCGTGCTCTTCACCTACGCCAATCCCGTCCTGCAGTTCGGACTCGAGGCCTTTGGATCCGCGGCGGCCGCATCAGGCATTGACGGCATCCTCTTTACCGATGTCCCGACCGAGGAGTTGCCACGATTTTCACCCGCACTGGCTGCAGCCGAAATCGACCCGATCCTCCTGGTTACCCCAACCTCGGACAAGGCGCGGATCAAGGCGGCCTCCAAGGCCGGAAGCGGTTTCATATACCTGGTGTCTCGAACGGGCGTCACCGGAGCGCAGCGACGGCTCGACCCGGAGTTGGAACCCTTGATCGCCCAGGTGCGAAAAGTATCAAAACTCCCCGTCGCCGTGGGCTTCGGCATCAGTGATTCCGAACAGGTCCGGCAGGTGGCCCGCTGGGCCGACGGGGTCGTTGTCGGTTCGGCAATCGTCAACCAGGTGGCCTCGCTCGGTGACAGTGACAAACTGGCTCCGGCAATCGAAGACTTTGTCCGGCCGATGGTCGAAGCCTGCAATACTCAAGGCTCCTGACGTGGGACGTCCGAAAAGACGGCAACTGGGGCAGAATTTCCTGATCGACCCGCAGGTCATCCAGCGGATTGCCACCCTGACAAAACCGAACCCGCCAAGGGTCCTGGAGATCGGACCGGGGCGGGGGGCGTTGACCGGGGTCCTGCTCGAACGATTCGACCGTGTCCTGGCCCTGGAAGTCGATGCCGGTCTGATCCCATCCCTGGAGACGAATTTCGCAGGTACGGCGCTTGAGGTCAGGTCGAGCGATGCCCTCAAAGAACCTCTGGACCCTCTCCTTGAAGCCGAGAAACCCTGGCAGGTCGCCGCCAACCTCCCCTACTCTGTGGGAACCGCCATCCTCAGGCGACTTTTGCCACGCCACGACCTCATAACCCGCATCGTCGTCATGCTCCAGGCCGAGGTCGTCGATCGGCTGGTGGCCGACCCTTCAGGGTCCGGCCACGGTCTGCTGGCCCTCGAACGGGCGGCGTATGCCGAGGCTTCAGTGGCCTTCGACGTTCCACCCGCCGCCTTCCGGCCACAGCCGAAGGTCCACTCAACCGTCACGGTCATCGACCTCAAACCACCGGAGTTTTCCGAAGAGGAACTCAAATCCGCCTTCCACTTGGCCTCTCACGGCTTGAACCGGGCACGAAAGACCCTGCCCAACGCCCTAAAACCCCTTATGGACCTCGACCAGATCGAGCGCAGCGGCCTCGACCCCGGCGACCGTCCCGGAACCCTCGATCTCGCCGACTGGGTCCGTCTGGCTCAGGTTGTCAAAATCCGTGAACCACAGTAAGTCGGGCGTAGCTGATCTATTCTTTTCGAAATCTCGGCTGACGAAAGGCACCAATGATGCCACCTCGAGTCAAGAATGTTTTCCCCAACGCTGTTAGGGATTTCCTCAGGGCGTGGCCACGACTATTGGCCACCGACGTGGTCTACAAGATCATCGCCTTGGTCGTGCTCACGCCTGTGGTGGGCCTCACCCTCAAGTTTTTCATAGCGACCGGAGGGAACACGGTCCTCGCGGATCAGGACATTCTGTACTTCGTTCTGAGCCCAGTGGGCCTGGCGGCTCTGGTCGTGGTGGGTGCGGTCAGCCTGGCGATTCTCACACTGGAACAGGCCTGCCTGATGGCGATCGGTTTCGGAGAGACCCGAAATCTTCACGTCCGTACCACTGACGCCCTCTGGTACGGCGCACGGCAGGTGGGGTCAGTGGTCAGGCTGGCGCTCCGTATCATCGTGCACGTGTTACTGATTGCGGCGCCCTTCCTCACCGCAGGCGGTCTCGTCTACTTGTGGCTGCTCTCCGAGCACGACATCAATTTTTACCTCGCCGAGTGGCCGCCGATCTTCGTCTTCGGAGCCGGCGTTGTCGTTGTCCTGGTAGCCGTGATGGCGGTGCTGATCATTCGCCGTCTGTTGAGCTGGGCTTTCGCCCTGCCGCTGCTGCTCTTCGAGAACCTCAGCCCGTCAGAGGCGCTGACGACGAGTGCAAAGCGGACTGCAGACCACACGCTGATCGTCGGATTCACGCTTGTAGTCTGGGGCGCGGCGGCAGCATTGCTGTCAGCGGCGCCGCTGGCGATTGTCGGCATCCTTGGCCGCTGGACAGCACCGAAATTCGCCGGCTCTATGACCCTCCTGGTGATCGTCATGGGCTTTTTCCTCCTATTGTGGGGACTGCTTAGTCTGGTGGTGACGCTGATCAACCAATCGATGTTCGCCTTGCTGATCGTCCGACTGTACATCGCTCTCGGCAGTCCTGCCGACGCGCGGCTTTCGGGCAAGGCAGCCACAGAGAAATTGGCCACGAACCGACGACGGAGGATCTCAATCAAGTGGGCATTTGCCGGTCTCGTCCTGATCGGTGTTCTTGCGGCCGTCGCAGGCGCTGTCTTCTTGGACACCGTGCGGTTCGAAGACGACGTTGTGGTCATCGCCCACCGCGGGGCCGCCGGGAGCGCGCCGGAGAACACCCTCGCTTCGATCGAGTTGGCGGTCGAACAGGGTGCGGACATCATCGAGATCGACGTCCAGGAGAGCGCGGACGGCGAGATCGTTGTCATCCACGACAGCGACCTCATGAGGGTCGGTCGCCGCCCCCTCAGGATCTGGGAGGCCACCTACGAGGAAATCCTCGAAGTCGATGTCGGCAGTTGGTATGGGACCGAATTCAGCGACCAGCGGGTCCCCACTCTCGCGCAGGTACTCGAACTGTGCAAGGGGCGGGCGATGGTCGACATCGAACTCAAGGACTACGGCCACAACGAGCACCTCGAGGAGAGGGTCGCCGAAATCGTCGAGAGAGTAGGCATGGAGGACGACGTCGTGTTGATGTCCCTCGTCTCGAACATTGTTTCAACAATGAAAAATCTGCGGCCCGACTGGACGGTGGGGCTCTTGACCGCCAAAGCCGTCGGCGACCTGACCACCTCAGACGCCGATTTCCTCGCCGTTCACGTTGGGATCGCCAAACCACGCTTCGTGCGCCGCGCCCATGCCGCCGGTAAGGAGGTCTTTGTATGGACCGTCAACGACAAACTCAACATGCACCGGATGATGAGCCGGGGCGTCGACGGCATCATCACTGACTATCCGGCGTTGGCAAGAACCGTCATCGAGGAGCGCACCAAATTGTCCTCGGCCGAACGCCTGATGCTCACGGCAGCATTCTGGATAGGGCTCGAACCGAAAGAACCACCGGCGAAAAGGGATCTTTAGCGACTTATCCACGAATTGCTTCGAAGGGCGAAGCAAAAGGAGGATACGTCGCGCTGTCAGCTGGCGCTTGCCATTCCATGCCATGCCATCGGTACCGATCGCTTCGCGAGGAACTGAACCTTTTGATCCGATCAGAACTGATCGAATGTACTGTCGGACTGACAGCTGAGAGCTGAGAGCTGCCCGGCGGGCCGGTCAGTCGCTTCTTGGTTCCGGCTCCACCGGATTAACCCCCAAACAGTTTCGGCATCGCAGGCATGTCCATTGGCTCTCCAGTGATCTTGCTGGTAGCGCCTGAGAGGCCGAAATCTGTCAATACAGTCTCCGAGTGCTGCGGGTCGCCGTTAACCATATCGTCGGACACAATCTTGACAATACCGAAGGGAACCTCACTCGAAATCCATTGGCTTGACGTGCTCTCCACTTTAATCTTCTTGAAAACAACCTTGGCACTGGAACTGCCTTGACCTCGGTATCGATCACACTCAAAGGTCCCCGCCGGAACGGTCATCGACTCGGCGCCGTCTTTGGTTAATGTGTAGCTGACCTTGAGGCCGATCGCCTTCGTCATGCCCCCCATCATCGATCCGGCACCCTTGATGCGCATCGGTTGGCTGTCACCGGCCTGCATGATGACCTCGGTCGCCATGTCGTTGAAGTTTCCGAGGGCGTTGGCGATGTCACCCTCGAGTACCGACTTCTTCATCAGAATCTTGATGTAGACCGGGTCTCCCTGAGGCTTGCGGCCCTTCTTCTTGACCTTGAAGCTGTTCATCTCCATTTCGGTCCACACGTATGGCTCACCTTCACGCTCTTCCTCACCGAGATAGGAAATCCGCATCACCGTCACAATCTGTTTGCCGTCCTCATCGGTCATCGTCTGTTCGCGCTCCTGCCACGAACCGACCGGCGTCGACTCTTCAAAGTTGAAATCAATGGTGCCTGCAGCGGCCGTGCCGCCAAGGCTGATGACGGCACATAGGCCGAGTACGATAAGAAATGTTTTGCGCATAGGTCCTCCGGTTCGAGTCTTTCATCCAATAACCGGGAGCCCTCTCAGAATATTCCGCCCCCGGCCCTGAATAGATCCACAGCGTCCGGTTGCGTCCCTTCGCCGCGCTAGGAGGGTGTAGGGCATTGAACACCTAAGCTGAGGGATTCTCGGCTTCAGCACACCTGCAGTGCTACCATTTGAGGCAATGCAACGGCATCCGGCATTTCCACGCCGCTTGAGGGCACCCTGGTGAGCTGGTGGCAGGCTCTCTTTCTCGGCATCCTTCAGGGGCTGACCGAATTCCTTCCGGTTTCCTCCTCGGGTCATTTGGCACTGGCCCAGATGTTATTCGGACGGTTGGGATTGGCATTTCACCAGCCCGGAGTTGTATTTGACGCCATGCTGCACGTCGGCACGGCGACCGCGGTGGTGTGGTCCGAGCGACGCCAACTCGGCCGTTGGCTGACGACGGTGGACGGCCGCCGTTTGCTGGGCCTGCTGGTGCTGGGAACCCTGGCAACCGCGGTCGTGGCCTTCCCCTTGAGAGATTTGGCGACGGCGGCATTTGAGAAACCGATGGTCATCGGCGTGTGCCTCATAATCACCGGTCTCCTGGTGTTCTCAACTCGCATCTTCAAGCGCGGACATCACACCGAGGCAACGACACATTGGAAACACGCGGCCCTGATCGGACTGATCCAGGGGTTGGCGGTCTTCCCGGGAATCTCCCGGTCCGGCGCGACGATCACCGCAGGTCTCGGCACAGGCCTCGACCGGGCATGGGCCGCCAGGTTCTCCTTTTTGATGAGTGTTCCGGCAATCGCCGGGGCAACCCTGGTCGAGTTGGTGTCCCAGCGTGAAGCACTGGCGGTTGCCGGCGTCAATTTCTGGGGACCAACGATCATCGGGGGTATCGCCGCGGCGGTCGTCGGCCTTGTCGCACTCCAGTTGGTCATCCGCATGGTCAGTTCCCGGATTTTCGATCGTTTCGCCTGGTATTGTTTCCCCCTTGGGGCATTGGTGATCGTACTCGCCATGGCGGGGATCCTGTGAACGAGCGCACCCTTCGGGAGATTGCAGCGGTAGCCTTGATTCTCGGCGCCATTTTGATGGCGGTGGCCCTGATCAGCCACCATCCAATGGATCCCAGCCCCTTCCGGACTCAAACCGCTCACGATACACCCCTGAACCTTGTCGGGTGGCTTGGGGCCAGTGTGTCGGCATTTCTGCTTGGCGTATTCGGCGTATCTGCAGTCCTCCTGCCAATCCTGGCAGCAGTTCTGGGGTGGTTCCTCCTCCGACAGCAGGTTCCGGACGGACTCAAATGGGTCGGCATCGGCTGGTTGCTGGTCCTGATGTCCATTCCCGGGCTGGTAGGTCTCTTGTGTTCCGAGGTGTCTTTTAAGGGCGGCGCCTTGTCGTGCGGGGGCCTGATCGGGCATGCGACCGGCGACCTACTGGGTGGTCTGGCCGGACCGGTCGGGCGCGTGATTATCCTGATCTTTTTCATCATTGCCGGGCTCTTGTTAGTTTCTGGACTCTCGGTGGAACGGGGCGCCGACGGCATACTCCGCCAATTGGCCGACCGGATACGACGACGCCGGGGAATCAAAGAGGATCGACAGCGTCAACAACAAAAAGAGGATGACCGCCGAGCCGTCCTCAGCCGCCAGCACGACCGCCTGACCGAGAATTACCCGGGGCCAGGATCGATTACGGTCAAGGAGCTCAAGGGCAAGGGGAGTATCCGAATCAACCGCCGCAAGGGAGGTACCGGCTCCGAGGATTGCGCCGGGGATCAACCGCATCTGGACCTCCAGATCAATCGACCGGAGACCTCCAGCGCAAAACGGTCGAAGACACCGAAAAAACCCCGGACCAAGTCCTCTGCACCAAAACAGAATAGCCAAATCCAGGAGGAGTTCGACTTCGTCGAAGACCTGGACACCTACGATCTGCCACGACTGTCCTTCCTTGATACCCAGGACGATGAGGTTGAGCGGGACTCGTCGGCACTGATGGAAATCGGCCGAATGTTGACCGACAAATGTCAGGAATTCAAGGTCCGGGGCGAGGTTGTCAACATTCGAACCGGACCGGTGGTGACCACCTATGAGTTCCGCCTGGCCTCTGGAGTCAAGATTTCTGCGGTACAGAACCTGTCGGAGGACCTTGCACTGGCACTGCGCTCATCCTCGGTCCGAATCGACCGCATCCCCGGCCGCGCGACAGTCGGCATCGAGGTTCCCAACCCCGAGCCCGAGGTCATCAAGCTTTCCAAGATCATCGACGCTCCGGAGTTCCAGCGAGCCCGATCGTTCTTGACGTTGTGCATGGGCGTTGACATCCGCGGCAATCCCTTCGTCACTGATTTACAGAGGGCGCCTCACCTCCTGATCGGCGGCTGCACCGGTTCGGGAAAATCGGTCGGTATCAACGCGATGATTCTGTCGATCCTTTTCAAGGCCCGACCCGATGAGGTCAAGTTCATCATGGTCGACCCGAAGATGGTCGAGTTGGGTGTCTACAAGGATATCCCCCACCTCCTGACACCGATCATCACCGAACCCAAAAAAGCGGCCAACGCCCTGGGATGGGCGGTCGACGAGATGGACCAACGGTACCGGAAACTCGCAACCCTCGGGGTTCGAAACCTCGAGCAGTACAACCAGCTGGTCGGCGACCCCAAACAGCTGAAATTGACCCGGGAACGACTGCTCGGCGAGGGGGATGAGGATCAGAATTTCGAACCCATGCCCTTCATCGTCATCATCATTGACGAGTTGGCCGATCTGATGATGACGGCGGGACGGGCGGTTGAGGAGGCGATCACGCGCATCGCTCAGAAGGCTCGGGCGGTGGGCCTGCACCTGATCTGCGCGACGCAGCGGCCCTCCGTCGATGTCCTGACCGGCATCATCAAGGCCAATTTCCCGGTCCGGGTCGCCTACAAGGTTCGATCTCGGCATGACTCACGGACCATCCTGGACGCCATCGGCGCGGAGCACCTGATCGGACGGGGCGACATGCTCTATCTGCCTCCCGGCACCTCGAACATCATGCGCATCCACGGCCCCCTTGTGACCGAGAAGGAAATCGCACACGTGGTTCGCTACATCAAGCGTTTTGGAAAACCAGAATACGAAAAGGGCATTCTGAGCCACCAGCCCCTCGGAGGCAACGACCGGGGATCTGGGGGCGGGAGCGGATCCACTGATGGTTCAGAGCCCTTCGAAGATCCGATGTACGAAAAGGCTGTGCGTTTGGTCGTTACCGAGCACAAGGCATCAGCATCGCATATTCAAAGGCGATTGCGCCTGGGTTACACCCGATCAGCCCGATTGATCGATATGATGGAAAGCGAAGGCATCGTCGGTCCGGCCGCCGGGTCGAAGGGCAGGGAGATCCTGGTGCCCGAAAACTATTTCGCCGAGGTTGACGAGACCCACGCCCTCAACGGCGACGACGACTCTGGGGAGGCTTGAGATGGAATCTTTCGAATTTGCAGGACTGGACATACTGACGCTCGGCGCCCTGGGCACGGCATCCGCGCTCCTCGTAGTCTTGATCATCAGTTTCCGCTCCCGCGGACGAGTCTTTTGTCAGTACCTCAAACACATGAGCGGCATCGAACTCAATCCGAAGATGGTCAACCGAGTCTTCAAACACAACGGGTGTGCGGGCGTTCGAGACCTCCTGATCGATCTGATCATCCAGGAGGATCTGTCCGACCCCTCTCGAGTCGTGACCCCGGGCAGCAAGCCGGACCGCTCGATCTATGACTCCGGCGTCTTCGACCGCTAACTCGATCTCATGCCACCAACGGCCGTACTGTGCTACTTGGCGGCGAATCTCGTCGGGGTCTGTGATGCGTGTCTTCCCGGGTAACGCTCGGCGAGTGCGTCTGCGATCGAGTGTTGGCCGAGGGCAGTAGGCCGTCGAGGTCATTTTCCGGAGGGGCGATTTCCTCCCGATTTCTGTGACCAAGCCCCTCCGGGAAATGCGCCGAGCGGGGATCGTCGATAATCCTTCGACGGGCAGTGGTCTCTAGCCCACGCTACCCGCTTCGCGGGCCCGAGCCTGTCGGCTCGGCAGGCCTTCGGCCTGGCGTCGGTTCCTGCCCACGAAGGCCGGGGATGGAAATCAGTGGTGACAACAAATGGGTGCTGTCATCTGAACCCGACGCTGCCTATTGTCTGTGTCCCTGCATCTGAATTCTGCCTTCCCCTTGACACCGGTCGGCAACCGAGAATAATCAGCTACCGGAGGACAGGGAACCATGGCGATTGTACTGACCGGAAATGATCTGACGATTGAAGACATCGAGGCCGTTGCGCGTCGGGGCGAGAAGGTGGAATTGGATGGAGGCGCTCTGGAGCGCATCAAGGCGTGTCGTGCCTTCATCGAAGAGCGAATCGATGCCCACGAGATCATGTATGGGGTCAACACCGGGATCGGCGAGTTCTCGGAGGTTGTGCTGGATGACGATCAGGTTCAGGAGTTTCAGAAGTACCTGATCTACAACCATGCTGCGGGTATTGGTGATCCGGCGCCGGTCGAGCACATTCGGGCGGCGATGCTCTTGAGAGCCAATGTTCACGCTCACGGCAACTCCGCCTGCCGCCCCGAGATCACCGAGACTCTGGTGGCAATGCTCAACCGCGGCGTGACGCCGGTGGTCTGCGAAAAGGGCTCTGTCGGCGCCTGTGGCGATTTGGCGCCGATGAGTCAGATCGCCCTCTTGATGATGGGCGAGGGCGAGGCTTTTTATCAGGGCCAACGTCTGTCCGGGGCCAAGGCCCTGGAAATGGCGGGCATCCCCGTGCCGGGCCTGATGGCACGCGACGGGTTGGCGACGATTAATGGTTCCAACGTGCTGACGGGGATCGGGGCCCTGGCAGTCTTTGACGCCGAGCGCTGGCTGAAACAGGCGGAGATCGCGGCGGCGATGAGCCTTGAGGCCCTGAAGGCCAACATGAGGCCCTACGACCAGCGGCTCCATGAAGCGAGAGGGTTTCAGGGGGCGGTGACCTCGGCGGCCAACATCCGGAAGGTGGTTGACGGGTCGGATCTGAGCACCGGCAAGGAGAAGGTCAAGGTCCAGGATGCCTACTCGATGCGCTCGACGCCCCAGGTTGTCGGCGCAGCCCGGGATCAATTGCGCTGGACGCGGTCCCAGATCGAGGTTGAGGCCAACGGTGTCGGCGACAACCCGATCTTCTTTGCCGAGGACAAGGTGGTCATCTCCGGGGCCAATTTTCAGGGTACGCCGGTCAGTCTGCCGATCGACACCCTGGGCGCTGCGATCACGATGGTCTGTGTCATGTCCGAGCGCCGTCTCAATCGCCTGACCAACCCGGCCTTGAGCGTTGGTCTGCCACCATTTTTGACCAAGGGCGCCGGCATGTTCTCTGGTCTGATGTTGAGTCAGTACACCGCCGACATGCAGATCGTCGAGCAGAAGATCCTGTCGGCGCCGGCCTTCATTCAGAGCATTCCGGCCGCGGCGGATCAGGAGGATTTTGTCTCGATGGGCATGAACTCATCGCTCAAGACCCGCCAGATCCTCGACACCGCCTGTGGCGTGCTGGGCATTGAATTGATGGCCGCCGCCCAGGGTTTGGATCTCCGCGACTACTCTTTTGGCCGAGGTACGCAGGCGGCTCATGCAGTTGTCCGAAAATATGTGGACTTCCTGGAGATCGATCGGCCGCTTCACCGTGACCACAACGCGATGATGAAGCTCGTGGCAAGCCGGGAAATCCTGGATACCGTTGAGGCCGAGGTTGGGGCTTTGGGGACGTATTAGGAGCTGTCAGCTGTCAGCTCTCAGCTCTCAGCAAAACCAAGGGAACAGCCACAAAGAGAGAAGCCAAGAGGGACAAAGGGAATGTCCGGGAGTGCGGGGCTCAGAGCCCACGCTGATCCCTTTGGGATCTCATGCCTGCGGCATGGCCGCCCTGCCGGGCGACGCGCGATGTCCCAGCCCCGCAACGGTCGCATTGGCCAAGGAGTGTCTTATTGCGGTGGTGAGGGTCTACTCGGGTGCAGGTGCATCCAGGATGATGGGGTCCAACCAGGTCTGCAGGCCGGGCATCTTGAGGGCCTTGAGGAGTTTTGGCCCACCGGCAATGGCCAAGTGCAGCTGTCCATCTTCGCGCAGTCGGTATTCCAATAACTGTCCGCTGAAGGGGTCCGGTTCGGTCAGGGCCGGCAGGTCGGGCCTTGTTACAGGGAAGGCGCCGTCGGACCACCGGGTTGTGCTTATGGTCAGTGCGGCGTCGAGCAATTGGCGTTGTGCCGCGATGGCTTGGGTGCGGCCGATCGTGCTCATGAGATTGGGAATGGTGATACTGGCCAAGAGACGGTGAACCTTCCACAATGGAGGTCGCGGTGGTTGCTTGAAGGCCTCCGTCTGGAGGCCGAAGGGTCGATTGACGAGTTCAATCAACCCGCTCTGCTGTTCAATCATCGCTGCTTCACTGAAGGCGCAGAAGATCGGGGTAAAGATCGGGTGGATCAGGATCTTGATCATTCCGTCCGGTGCAGAACTACAGTGTTCCCGAAATGATCCGAGCCGTGTGACCAGGTCGCCAATCAACGCCGACCGCAGAGCCTCGGTGACCTCACTGTCTGGGAGAACGGCCTGACATTGTTTGAGAGAGGTAGTGTTGAGAGAGTCCGGATTTTCCCAGGACAAGCCGTCAAATACGATGAGGTTCGACAGATTGCGGATAGCAGTATTCAGGATGTGGTTGGACAACCCAGGGTTGGCTTCGAGCTCGCTTTCGAGCGTGACGAGTACATTCAGGATTTTCAAGAAACTCTCAAGATTGCCTTCAGTAAGCGCCATCCGGCCATCGGCCGCCAGCAGTCTGATCAGGTTGAGAATCGGCGAGAAAATCTTCTGATCAGCCTCCGTAGCTTCCAAAGACCCGGGTGCTTCTTGAAGGGCGTCGATCACGGCGCCCTTGATGTTGGTGTTGCGCTCAACAATCAGTTGAACCGTCTCGAACTGCTCCGGAGTCCAGTCCCGGCAGGCCAAGGAAGACGCAGTATTTACGGTTATCCTCTCGTCCTTGGTCCACTGGATTTCTTCGGCTAACTTCGAGACCGCGATCAGGGTAGGATTGGCGACCGAAAGGCCCTCAGCCTTCTCAAGGGGTGCCCCAAAGTCCTTCCGAGCCTGCTTCAACTCCCACCGGCCCCACCCATTCAGGACCAGCACTGCCGTCAGAGCCAAGCCGATGACAACCAATACGGTCTTGAGCAAGAAACCGAAAAGAGATGTTCGTTTCGTGGTCATTAGGAAGACCTCCGGGGCAAGAATATACCGGTCTCTATCTGGGGCGGGCGGGACGCCCACCCCCACAATGATCTGGCCCACTCAGCCGACTGTGTCTCGTTCGATGTTGGGCGTTGAACGTTGAGCGTTGGACGTTCTCACTGCCTTCCTCGCCTTCTCCCACAACTGGGCGACGGTCTCGTCGTCGGGTGCGGGTACGGCGGCGGCTTGCAGGCACAAATCCCGGGACAGGGTTCCCAGGCGGGATCGCCCTTCGTTAAGAATGTCGGCGAAGATGGGGTCTTCGTTGGCTTCCCGGCGGAGATGGTCGGCGATTTCTTCCAACTGGTCGAAGGCCTGGCAGACCAGTGCGCCATGGTTTTGGGCGCGAAGGGCGGCCGTGACCAACTCGGGCAGGCTGCCAAGCCCCTCGAGGGCGCCCATTTCCAGGTCATCCGAGAGTACGACCGGCTTTCCGGGAAGGTCAATAGCCAGCTGAACAATGTGCCTGGACAACGAGGCGGGGCTGTCGCTTTCGCCGAGCACCGGCGCCACCACGTGGCCGACCATGACGATGGGGATATCGGATGACAAGGCGGCAAAGACGCCAATGTGTTCGTCGAGGTCCTCGATCCGGTGATCCAGGGTTGGCAGAGCCTCGTGTGTATCGATCTTGACGGCGCCCAGGCCGGGAAAGTGTTTGATGCAGCCGCTGACCGCCCAGGTGTCCATTTTTTCGCAGAAGGCACGGGCGAGCGTTGCTGAGCGCTCGGCTGAGGTGCTCAGAGTTCGGCCCTGGAGTGCGATCAGGCCGTCCGGCCGTTCCAGGTCAACCACCGGTGCAAAATCGAGGTGGATTCCCAAGGCCCTGCAAGCGGCGCCGGTGGCATCACCCAGGGCCTGAATCCCTTTCATGCCGGCCGCGGCCGCTTCGGACGGTGAGGGGAGAGCGCCCCAGAGGGAGGTCAACCGGTTGACCAGGCCCCCCTCGAGATCGACGCAGATGAAGGGGCGCGGGTCCATGTCCCGCACCGAGTGCACCAACTCTCGGACCTGGTCCGGACTTTCGATATTCCGGGCAAAGAGGATGATGCCGGCCGGTTTGACCTGATCCAGCGTCTCTCGTTCCGTCTCAGTGATCTCGAGACCCGGAAGACCAACGACCAGGGGAAGGCTAGCTGTCATCGGACACCTTCTTCTTCAGGTTGGAGAGCCAATTGAGGGCTTCAAGGGGGGTCATGGTATCCAACTCGAGGTTGCCGATTTCGTCGAGAATCTCGTCCAACGGTTGCCGAAATAGGTCCATCTGGAGAATTCTGTCGCTCGTATCGGGGCCGGGACGCTGGGCAATCGGGTCAGCCGGAGCGGCCCGATGTGCCTCCAAATCCGTCAGAATTTCTTCGGCCCGACGGCAGACCTCGTCGGGCACGCCAGCCAATTCGGCAACGTGGATTCCGTAACTTCGGTCGGATGGGCCGTCGCCCACCCGGTGGAGGAACAAAATCGTGCCCTTCCACTCCTTGACCCCCATCGATTGATTGATCAGCCGCGGCAACCGCCTGGCGAGGTCTGTCAGCTCGTGGTAGTGGGTGGCAAAAAGGACCTTGGCCGCCCTGTCGTCGTGGTCGTGAAAATACTCAACGATGGCCCACGCCAGGGACAGCCCGTCATAGGTCGCCGTTCCCCGCCCGACCTCGTCCAGGATGACCAATGAACGGGGAGTTGCATGGTGCAGAATGTTGGCCGTTTCCGTCATCTCGACCATGAAGGTGCTTTCACCTTTGGCCAGCATGTCCGACGCTCCAACACGAGTGAAAATCCGATCGGTCAGTCCGATCTGGGCCGAAGCCGCCGGAACGAACGAACCCGTATGAGCCATCAACGTGATCAGGGCTATCTGACGAAGATAGGTGGATTTTCCGCCCATGTTGGGTCCGGTCAGAAGGACGATCCTACGATCCTCGGCATTGAGCTCGCAGTCGTTGGGAATGAACGGTGGGTCGCGCTGCAGGACCTCGAGCACAGGATGGCGGCCGTCCCGGATGACCAGACTCGAACCATTATCGACGACCGGCCGACAATAGTCCTGTTTGCGGGCACGGTCGCCGAAGGCGGCCAATACATCCAGGACTGCAACTCGGGATGCAGTTTCAGCGATGCGCTGGGCCTGGCCGGCCAGTTCATCGAGCAGCTGGTCGTAGAGTTCCCGTTCCCGGGCAATCGCCTTGTCTTCGGCGGAGAGGATGCGGCTTTCGAGTTCCTTGAGTTCGGGAGTGATGTAGCGCTCGGCGTTGGTCAAGGTCTGGCGCCGTTCGTAGTCGTCGGGAACCCTGTCCAGATTGGACTTGGACACTTCGAGGTAATAACCGAAAACCTTGTTGTACTTGACCTTCAAAGAGCCGATCCCGGTCCGTTTGCGTTCGCGGCTTTCGATACCGGCCAGCAGTTCTCGGCCTCCACGAGCCAGGGTTCTGTGTTCGTCCAGATCAGCATCCCATCCGGTAGCGATGGCGCCCTGGCCTACGAGGTGTGCCGGTTCGCTTGCCAACCGTTGGTGGAGCAATGCGGCGATATCCCCCAAAGGGTCGAGGGTTGCCGCCAGGTTATGCAATAGAGGGGCGGCGGCATGGCGAACAGTCTCGAGAAGCTTGGGCAGGAGGTCAGCGCCCGCTCGGAGGGCGGCCAGCTCTCGGGGCAGGGCCTGGACCAGTCCGATCCGTGCTGCCAGACGCTCGAGGTCGGGAACCTCAGAGAGGCAAGCGCGCAGGTCATTGGTTGTTCTGGGATCTTCGACCAACTCGGCAACGGCTCGATGACGTTCTTCGATTTCGTCGAGGTCGATGCTGGGTCGAACCAGGTAGTCGCGCAGCAGCCGGGCGCCCATGCGGGTCTTGGTGTGGTCCAACGTCGCCAACAGGGAACCACGGCGGGTCCCGTCGGAAGCGTGCTCAACCTCGAGGTTCCGCAGGGAGGCCCGGTCGATGACCAGTGCATCGCCTGGCTGCCTGCGCGAGAAAGACCGCAGGTGTTGGAGGGCGCCCCGTTGGGTTGCCTCGACGTAGCTCAACAATGCGCCGGCCATGCCCACAAGACGTTCTCCGGAGTTCAGGCCGAAGCCACGAAGGGATGCAACACCCAATACCCGGCGGAGTCGTTGCTCTCCTGCAGCCGGTGAAAACTCCTCGGGCGACAATGCCGTTGCGGTCGGGGGTGGTATTTCGGAGGGCCAGGACTCAAGCCAGGTATCGTTGTCTTCCGAAACAAGGATTTCCTTGGGGCGGAGGCGAGCCAACTGCTCTGCCAGAGGATGATCGTTGCTGCAGTCCATCCCTTCGAACAAGCCGGTACTGACTTCAATCCAGGCAACAGTCGCATGAGGTCCATCGCCACCGATTGCCGCCAAAAAACAGTGTTCGTTGCCTTCGAGAAGTTCGGCGTCGGACACCGTACCCGGAGTGTGGGTCCGGACGATCTCTCTCCGGACCAGACCCTTGGCCGTAGCCGGGTCCTCGACCTGCTCGGCCACCGCAACACAGTGGCCTGCGGTCAACAGTTTGCCCAGGTAGCGGTCGAAAGCGTGGTGAGGCACGCCGCACATCGGCGCCTCGACCTTGTCATTGTGTCGTCGCCGGGTCAAGGTGATGCCGAGAAGCGGAGCGGCAGTCTGAGCATCCTCGAAGAACAACTCGTAGAAATCACCCATCCGGTAGAGCAGCAGAGCCTGGCCGGCCTGCTCCTTGAGGTCGAGATACTGACGGAGCATCGGTGTTAGTTTCACCGATCCATCTTACAGAAGCGGTTGGCTGTCGGCTAACCCGGAGCTGGAACCAAGAGGAAGCGGAGAATCTTGAACCCGAGCCCGAGCCCGTGCCTGTTATCGTTATCGATATGTGTTTGGAAACGTCCTTTGAAGCTCTACTCAGACAGCCGCTCCAGAGGTTTTTCATATTGGACCAAACCCGAGAAGAGTCGGGCACGGCAACGGTAACGGGCTCGGGCTCGGGAGAGCCCCACGGTGGGCGACCATCGGCAAATTCTCCGGCTGCCTCCATCTGTATGGCGCCGGTTCGGTTCTCGCTTCATTTTTTGTGGCTATTTCATAATTCTTGCGGTCGGCAAAGTTGACAGCTCCCTCACCAAAGGGGAGGGAATTCGACGAAAAGGCGCCAGGCGGCGGCCTTGATGTTGGAGCGTGATTTGACGGGATCAAGTTTGAATCCGGACACCGTTCCCGTCCAGATGACTGTTTCGTCCACGGGGCTCAACATCTCGACGACCAGGGTCGCTTCCCGAATATCGTCTTTGGCAGCTGTGGGGCTGCCCGTCGTCTTGTCGGTTCCGAGTTTGCGGCTCTCGTAGGATCTAAAACGAAGGTGGGTCCTGACTCTGAAATCGGGTGTCCCATTTTCCAGTCTGACATAGGACCGTGTGACCAGTTCTTCTTCGACGACCTCTCGAGCCATTGCCTGGTATTTCAGATGCGAGGAGGCTTCAGGCGCGATCGCTACCGCCGGGCGAAAGGTCTTCAGAGTGCTGAAGTCCACATCCTTTGTGTACTGGGTTCTCACCGGCAGTTCTGAGGGTTTGGTTGCACAGCCGGCAACGATCGCAATACTGACGAATACCACCCATGCAACTCTACGCATCTTGAACCTCCGGTGACCTTCAAAGCATGACCTACCCAG
>Ga0164315_10001779_pt1 | contig 16311 bp, 13 predicted proteins | sample GuaBasSedimGuay6_FD_113737 | JGI IMG/M metagenome (GOLD analysis project Ga0164315, IMG submission 113737) | Subseafloor sediment microbial communities from Guaymas Basin, Gulf of California, Mexico - Guay6, Core 4569-2, 0-3 cm | ecosystem: Environmental > Aquatic > Marine > Hydrothermal vents...
CGGGGCGTACGCTGGTATCGAAGGGGGTTTTTTCTGCCTGGTTCATGGGTGCATCCTCTGTTTAACTGCATGGCCCAACAAAAGCGCTGGGGTTAAATAGACGTTATTCATTGCAAGGGCTTTTTAGCAAAAGCAAGCTCCGTGCCAAAGAAGAAATAACATTATAAAATAACTGTAACCGATTGTTATTCAATGAAAAATAAATGGCCTATTGCAATTGCTGGTAAAGCACCCTTGCGATAAAAGCACTTTTCTGCCAAATTTAGTACCACATTCGTCAAAACTGACAACTATGGAAATTATCGCAGCGGATACCGATACCGCCCTCGCCAGGATGCTTGATAGCTATGAGCACCCCGCGATCCTGGTGAACCCCCAGTACCAGATACTGGCCACCAATGATCTATATAAGGACAAATTCGGTCTCATCGACTCTGCGGATGAGCCTGCCCACTGTTACAAAATCTCCCATGGCTATAGCAGACCATGCGATCAGGCGGGGGAGGATTGCCCACTGGCGGCGGCCACCCTGTCTGGCCAGCGGGAACGGGTACTGCATATACACCAGACCCCCAGGGGCGAAGAACACGTGGATGTGGAAATGCTCCCTATCCTGGACGAGCAGGGCGCCCTGCAGTTTTTCGTGGAACTGCTTAAGCCCGTACCGGTAGCGGGTGCAGGTGGTGACAAGCCCATGGTTGGCACCAGCCCCGCTTTTACGCGAATGCTGGAACTGATTACACGCGTGGGGCCCACCAACGCGGCGGTGCTGTTGCTGGGCGAATCTGGAACCGGCAAAGAACTGGCCGCACGGACCCTGCACCAGACCAGTCTGCGTTCGCAGAAGTCGCTGGTGACCCTGGAATGCGCCGGCTTGAGCGAGACCCTGTTCGAGAGTGAGCTATTCGGTCATGTGAAGGGCGCGTTCACCGGCGCCAACTACACCCGGCAGGGGCTGGCGGAGGCCGCTCACGGGGGCACCTTGTTTCTTGATGAAATTGGCGACATTCCCTACCCGCTACAGGTCAAATTGCTGCGGCTGATAGAAACCGGCACCTATAGACCGGTGGGCAGCACCGTGGTCAAGCAGACAGATTTTCGCCTGGTATGCGCCACCCACAGAAACCTGGAACAGATGGTGGAGGCCGGTGAGTTCCGCCAGGACCTGTACTATCGAATCAATGTATTCCCTGTTCATATGCCCTCTCTGGCGGAGCGTCTTGAAGATCTGCCGCTGCTGGCGCGCACCATGTTGCGGGACAAGGACGGCAACATGGCCTACCACCTTACGGAATCCGCCGTGACAATCCTGAAAGCGTATCGCTATCGGGGCAACATCCGGGAACTGCGCAATATACTGTCCCGGGCCGTGGTGCTGACCAACACCAACGTGATCGACCAGTCTGTTATCAGGCAGTGCCTGGATATTAGTGCCGGGAGCGTTGTACCACCAGACATGAGCCTCAAGGCGGTGGAGGAGCATTATCTTGAGCAGTTGATGCGCAGCCATCACAACAACAAGGAAAAGGTCGCCGCTATTGCGGGCATCAGCGTGCGCTCGCTGTATCGTAAATTACAGGAGAGCCAGGAATAACCGCAGGCGGCACCCCTGGCAGTGCCGTGCTATGAACTTACCACTTGCTGAGCGAGGGGCCGAGAATATGCCTGGATTTACCAATGACATGCTCACTCTGGCCGACAATCAGCGGGTCCGGATTGTGCACAGCGCCCTCGTTTTTCCCGGGGTAGTGCAGTTGGCTGAGAAAATGCTGCATACAGGTAATCCTGGCGCGCTTCTTGTCGGATGACTTGATGACGGCCCAGGGTGCATCGGCCGTGTCCGTGTAGAAAAACATGGCTTCTTTCGCCTCTGTGTATTCCTCCCACTTGTCCAGGGAGGCGCGGTCAATAGGGGACAGCTTCCATTGTTTGAGCGGGTCTTCGGAGCGGCGGTTAAACCTGTTCAGCTGTTCTTCTTTGGTGACTGAGAACCAGTATTTGAACAACTGTATGCCGCTGCGCACCATCATGCGTTCCAGTTCCGGGGTCTGGCGCATGAATTCCAGATACTCTTCCGGATTGCAAAACTCCATGACGCGTTCCACTCCCGCCCGGTTGTACCAGGAGCGGTCGAATAACACGATTTCGCCCTCGGTGGGCAGGTGATTGATGTACCGCTGGAAATACCACTGCCCCTTTTCCAACTCGCTGGGCTTCTCCAGCGCCACCACCCGGGCGCCACGAGGGTTGAGATGTTCCATAAAGCGCTTGATGGTTCCCCCTTTACCCGCGGCGTCACGGCCTTCAAACAGGATAACGATTTTCTGTCCGGTTTCCTTCGCCCAGCGCTGCACCTTTAGCAGTTCGACCTGCAATACCTTTTTCTTCCGCTCGTATTCCTTTGTGGGAATTTTGGTCTGGTAGGGGTATTTGCCGGAAAGAAAAAGTTCACGAATGGCATCCGGGTTGCGACGAATTTCAGCCAGTTCGTGACGTAAATCGGGGCCGTGGGTCTCCTCCTGCGGCGTAGCGGCAGTGACCGTAGTGGGGGAAGGTGCTGGGGCGAGCTTAAGCTCATCATTAGCGTTATTTTTGCTGGTTTTGGTCTGGTCTGTCACTCGGTGCTCCATGGATAGAATTAATAGATCTATGAAAACCCGCGCGGAATCTGTTTGCAATGATGCTAATCAACAAAACGTATTTTGCTATTTTATTTCCTGTGAAGGCTGAACCCCTGCGAAATTCTCAATTAGTATTATTCAATATGGACAATCTCAATTATGATGAACCCTGAACTCCATCCGGTGAGACTGATGACGAGCAAGCCAGGCTATGACCCAAAACATACTCCCGGCAGTGAATATCGCTCTGGGGGCAGGGCGGCGCGACCCCGCGATGCGGCCACCCTGGTTATTGTGCGCGATGACGGTAAACACCCCAGAATCCTGATGGGGCAGCGCTCTGCAGGGCATAAATTCATGCCCAACAAGTTCGTATTTCCCGGCGGCAAAGTCGATACCGGCGATGGGCGTCTGCGACCTCCCCATGACTTGCACCCGGCAGTTATGGCGCGCTTGAGCAGGGGTTGCTCACAAACCCGGGCCCGCGCACTGGCGATGGCGGCAATCCGCGAGACATATGAAGAAACAGGTCTGGTACTGGGGGAGCCGAATACACCGACGCTGAAAACCCGCTCGCCTCACTGGCGCGAGTTTCTCCAATTTGATGTCAATCCCCGCCTGGACGGTTTGCATCTCATTGCCCGGGCCATCACACCACCTTACCGCAAGCGCCGTTTCGATGCGCGTTTCTTCATGGGGGACGCCGACCTCATTCAAGGTGACGTGCACGAGGCGCCTGAGGGCTCCGGTGAGTTACTGGGGATACATTGGGTGTCACTAAAGGATGCACAGGCACTGGAATTACCCGGTATAACGCGTATGGTGCTTATTGAAGTAGAGCGTCGCCTCAGGGAAGGACACACGCCGGAAGATAAAGGGCCCTTCGTTCATTTTCGTCACGGCAAGACGGTAATAGACGAGATATAGCAAGCCGCATCTAATGACTTTTTAATAGGGATAATGTTATGAAAATCGGTCTTATACCCGTCAATGTCGGTATCGACTCCGTCGATCAAATGGTGGGGCTTGCTCAGTACGCCGAGTCTATCGGCGTGGAATCCGCCTGGACCTTCGAACATACCATGGTGCCCCTGGACTATACCTCCAAATATCCGTACAGCCCGAGTGGAAAAATGGGGGGGAAGCCCGACACCAACTTTATTGACCCGCTGATTGCGTTGACAGCGGTGGCTGCGAAAACAACCACCCTTCGCCTGGGGACCGGCGTCAACATTGTGGCCCAGGCGAATCCGCTGTTACTGGCAAAGCAGGCCGCCAGCCTGGATCTCATCTCCAGTGGTCGATTCATGCTGGGAGCCGGCATTGGCTGGCTGCAAGAAGAATTCGATGCCATGGGCGTCCCCTTCGAGCGCCGCGGGGCAAGGTTCGATGATTACATCGTCGCCATGAAAAAAGTATGGTCCGGTGAGGTAGTGGAGCACCAGAGTGATTTCATCAACTGGTCGGGCTTTAAAAGTTACCCGGTGCCGGTGCAGAAATCGGGAATCCCCATCATCATGGGCGGCACCAAGGGCAAAATCTATGAGCGCCTGGCCAAACATGCCGATGGCTGGTTTGCACCGACAGTCACTGCAGAATCACTCGTGCCACTGCTTGAGCCACTGAAGGCCAGCTGCGCAAAGTTTGACAGGGATTACGACTCGATTGAGATCACCACCTTGTGGAACAATCAGGGTGGCCTGGACGCCATCAAAGCGTTTGCTGATTTGGGCGTATCACGGGTTATCGTGCCCGTGTTCGCCCTGGATGGCGACCCGGTGACAGGTTTGACCAGGCTGGGTGAGGAAATAATCGCCAAACTGTAGTTCTTGTAGCATCTTTTAATCCGGTCAATAAAAAATACCTGCCCATGGGCAGTGACGAGGAATTGTGCATGAAGCAATATTGGCGAATAATGCAGGGCGTATTACTTGCATTAGTAGTCAGCACAGCCAGTGCGGAAGCACCACAACAGCTATTGTTCGGTGACACCCACCTGCACACGTCCTATTCCTTCGATGCCTACCTCAATAAAAACCAGACCGCCGATCCGGATACGGCTTATCGCTGGGCCAGGGGCTTACCGGTAATTCATCCTTATAACCGCGCCCGCGTGCAGATTGAGACACCGCTGGATTTTTTGGTGGTGTCTGATCATGCCGAATTGATGGGTGTTATCCGGGCCATAAATAATGACACGGCCGTACTGGAGGATATGGGCGTATGGGGCAACGTGAAACGCTGGTTTGTCGTATACATACTCAATCGTGCCATCGCCGGAGAGGGCGGTAGCGCCATATTTAATTCCCTGCTACCCCACAAGGAGGACCACCCGGGCGGTGATCCGGTACAAGACCCAGCCAATATACTGCCAACAAATACTTTAGGTGACACATTAACGATCGAAACCACCGCCTGGCACGAAATTGTCGACGCCGCGGAGCGCCACAATAAACCAGGTGAGTTCACTACCTTCAGTGGCTGGGAGTGGAGTTCCATACCCATCGGGGCAAACCTGCACCGGGTTGTTTTCACACCGGATGCAGGCGATAAGGCCAGGCAGTTTGTACCCTATGGCTCCGATCAAAGCCAGTACCCTGAAGATCTTTGGACCTTCCTGGAGGACACGCAGGAGCGAACCGGAGCACGTTTTGTGGCAATGCCGCATAATTCGAATATCTCTAAAGGCTATATGTATACAGAGACCTCACTCAAGGGTGAGCCTATTACCGCCGAGTATGCCCGCCGGCGTATGCGCTGGGAGCCGATATCAGAAGTGACACAAATCAAGGGTGACTCGGAAACACACCCGGTGGTGTCCCCGGATGATGAGTTCGCTGACTTTGAAACCTATTCATACTACATCCAGCAAGAACCCCAGGAATACAAGCCAACAGCGGCCGACTATATGCGCGGCGCCCTGAAGACCGGCCTGGCGCTGGAACAGACAATCGGTGTTAACCCCTACCAGTTCGGTGTGATCGGCTCCACCGATTCGCATTCCGGTTTGTCCTCGGCGGAGGAGGACAATTTTTGGGGCAAATTTGCCCGGGACTCCACGCCGGAAACAAAACACGGTAAGGACAAAATCAGCGGCGGCAAGGTCACTGGCTGGAGTATGTCGGCATCCGGCCTGGCTGCTGTCTGGTCCAGAGATAATACCCGCGATGAAATCTTTGCCGCCTTCCAGCGCAAGGAAACCTATGCCACCACGGGGACCCGATTAAAGGTACGTGTGTTTGGGGGTTGGGATTTCGATGACAGTGTGTTGGAAGCTGCTGACTTCGCAGAGACCGGCTATGCCCGGGGTGTGCCCATGGGCGGAACCCTCACGCCCGGCGGGGTCACCGAGGATGGCATGCCCAGGATGCCGCAGATGATTATCCGCGCCGAGATGGACCCCAGCAATGCGAACCTGGATCGTATTCAGGTAATCAAAGGCTGGGTAGACGCCTCCGGCACACAGCACGAGCGGGTCTATAACGTCGCCTGGTCGGGTGATCGAGTGCTGGATGACAATGGCAAGCTTCCTGCTGTTGGTAACACGGTAAATCTGGAAACCGGCGCCTGGGATAATAGTATTGGTGCCCCTGTCCTGGCAGCGTTGTGGGAGGACGTGGATTTCGACCCGACACAGCGGGCCTTTTACTATGTACGGGTGTTGCAGATACCTACGCCGCGCCACTCACTGCCGGACAGTATCGCGTTGCAATCAGCGATACCCGAGGAGGAGGGGTCTGCCACTATACAGGAGCGGGCCTATACGTCGCCCATCTGGTATACACTGTGAAATGATTCCGCGCCCTACATTTCGCGCCCGTCATCGCGCAGCCAGACATATATCGCGGGTATTACCAGCAAGGTCAGTATCGTCGATGAGGCGAGGCCAAACATCAGGGTTACACCCATGCCGTGAAGCATGGCGTCAGGCAAAATAAAGGCCGAGCCGGCAATGCCCGCCAGTGCTGTAAGGAAGATCGGTTTGGCGCGAATTGCCGCGGCCTCTATCGCTGCCGTGCGCATCGGCACCCCCTCCCGGCTTTTCATGTGAATAAACTCAATCAATAAAATTGAATTGCGCACCACGATACCCGAGAGGGCAATCAGGCCTATGGTGGAGGGCATGGAGTAGGTGGAGTCCATTATCCAGTGGCCGAGAATAATGCCGGAAAAGCCCAGGGGTACGGGCACCAGCACCACCAATGGCGTTTTAAAGCTGCTGAATTGGCTGACCACTAAGATGTAAATGCCGAGTATGGCGTAGTTAAAGGCAGAGCCGAGCTCGACAAAGGTCTCTTTGGTGACATCCCATTCGCCCATCCACAGCAGGGTGGGCTTGCTCTCATCTTCCGGTTGGTTGAAGTAGCGCACTTCTGGCTGCATGCCCTCGGGCCAGTCCATTTTCTTCATGATCTGTTCAACTTCGTGCAGGGCATACATCGGTGCATCGTGGTGTTCACCGCGAATACTGGCCATCACCAGGTCGGCGAAGCGACCATCGCGACGATAGATGGGGTAGGAGGCGGGTTCATGGGTAATCGTGACCACATCGCCCAGTTCTCGGGTTTCACCGCTCATAGTGGGGATGGGTGTGGACAGTAGATGTTCGCCAATAAACAGTGATTCTTTCGGCTGGCGGAGAACGATAGGGATGGGGTTGCGACCATCACCCCGGTGGGAGTAGCCCAAGTCCACACCCTGTAGCAGGGCGGCGACGGTACTGAAGACAGCGCCTTCATCAACCTGATGAAAGTTGAGGTTCTCCTGGTCGATAGCGACACGCGCGCGCATGGTGGGATTACCGAGAGAGTTGTCAGTTTCCGCAAGTGCGGGAACCTGATCGATGGCTTGCTGGATTTTGTGTGCACTAGCGCGTCGCGTTTCGGCGTCGGGCCCATAGACTTCGGCCAGCACAATGTAGGGTGCCGGTGGCCCAGGTGGGGATTCGACCAGTTCCACCGTGGTGTTTTCCGGTAGCTCAAGGGCTTTTAAGCGCTCGCGTATCTCCATTGCAATGGGGTGGCTCTCGCGATCTCTATCCCAGGTAGACGATAGTCGAATGCGAATCTCCCCCAACTCGGGCGAATTGCGCAGGTAGTCCTGACGGACCAGGCCGAAAAAATGAAAGGGCCGGCGACACCGGCGTAGAGCTGCATATTTTGAATTTCTTCGATATCACCTATTAAATGGGTGGCCTCGACGAGTATGCGGTCGGTAGCTTCAAGGCTGGACCCCTCGGGTAAATCAAACTGTATTTGAATGTCCTGTTTGTCATCAAAGGGCATGATTTTAAACAGCACCAGCTTGTAATACGGGATTAAAAAGGTCAGCAGGCTGAGGCCGACAATGACAAATACGGTGTACTTGGCACGTTTGGGTGTGCTCAGCAGGCCGCCCATGATGCTGCGCACACCACTACCAAACACACCACCTTGGGCTTCTTTTTCATCCTCGCGTATTGCAGCGGCTGACTCGGTGTTTTCCTTGTCGGTGTCGGGCCGCAATTTGAGCATGGCCCAGGGCACAACGGTGAATGCGAGGAAGAGGGAGAAGATCATCGCTGCGCAGGCGGCGATGGGGATGGGTGCGAGAAAGGGCGCGATAAAACCGTGGACGAAGAGCATCGGCAGCATGGCCATAACTACGGTAAAGGTGGCGATAATGGTGGGATTGCCGACCTCTGACACGCCGTCAATAGTGGCCTGTAGCACACTGCGCCCATCGTGCATTTTCCAGTGGCGGGAGACATTCTCTATCACCACAATGGCATCGTCGGCGAGAATGGCGATGGAGAAAATAATGCCGTACATGGTCAGCCGGTTGAGGGTGACATCGAGCATCCAGCAGGTGAAAAAAGTTAATAAAATGGTTGAAGGGACGACTAGCAGTACCACGATGCCCTCTCGCCAGCCTAAAAAAACGCCCATGATAATGACGATGGCGGTGGTGGCAAGAATCAGGTGGAGCATCATCTCGTTTGATTTGTGGCTGGCGGTTTCGCCGTAATCGCGGGTAATTTCTACATTAATATCGTCGGGGATCAAGTCGCCGCGCACCAGTTCAAGGCGTTTTAAGACGCCTTTGCTAATGGCAACCCCATTGGCCCCATTGCGCTTGCCAATGGCCAGGGTGACCGCCGGTAGGCGCTCGTAGCTTTTGCCATCATCGCTAACCGGCAGCAGTTGTGAAACCCGGTGTTCACCGAGGCTTGCGCCAATCACAACTTTGGCGACATCGCGCAAATACACCGGTCGGCCATCGACGGCGGTGATCACCAACAGACCAATTTTGGTGGTGCTTTGCAGGGTTTGGCCAATAATCACCGGCGTTAGTTGATTGGCGTTGCGCAAACTGCCCGCAGCAAATGAGGTGTTGGCGTTGCGCACTTTTTCGACCACTTGATTGAGGGTAATGCCGTAGAGCGAGAGTAATTCCGGGTCGGGTTCGATGCGCAGCTCTTTGGGCTGGCCACCGATAATATAGGTTAGACCGACATCGTCGACTTTGATGATTTCGTGCTTTAGCTCTTCGGTTAAGTCGTAGAGGGTTTCGGCGCTCCAGCGGCCCTTGTTGCCGGGCTTGGGTGAGAGGGTGAGTACCACCACGGCGGCATCATCGATGCTGCGGCCAATCACTAATGGGGGTGGAAAGTTTGCCGGCATGCGATAGCGGTTGGCGTCGATGGCATCGTTGACCCGTGCCACGGCGGCGTCGTCATCGAAGCCGGTATCAAAGCGCACGGTAAGAGCAATGCCGTCATCGCGGGTCATTGAATAGAGGTGCTCGACATTGTCAATGCCCTTTAAAATGTCCTCAAAGGGCTTGGTGACTAGCTCGACAACATCTTCCGCCTTTAGACCGGGGGTGCGAATGAAAATGTCGACGAAGGGTACGGTGATCTGGGGGTCTTCTTCCTGGGGCATGCTCAGCAGAGCCATGCCGCCGAGGATGACTGAAACAATCAGTATTAGAGGTGTCAGTGCCGATTGAATAAAAGTCTGGGTGATGCGCCCCGCAATGCCTATAGACACAGCTATTCCCCCGCGCTATTTGAGTGAGCGGCATTTGGTGGAGTTGCGCTTTTGTGTGGCTCTTGTAAAAGAATGTCACCGACTCTCAGGCCCGATAGCACTTCAATGCCCCCGCCGATTTTAGTCCCGGGCTGGATGACGATTTCAGTACCGTCACTGAGGTAGACAAAGCTCAGTCCGTAGCGGCGGTGAATATAAGATTCGGGGATGATGTAGGCCTGGCGCTTGTCGGTGGAAACCCAAACCCTGACTCTCTCACCGACAAAGAAATCACCGAGACCATCGACTTGAACATCGGCCACTACGCGGCCGTTGTCAAGCTCAGGGTAAACCTGTGACACGGTGCCCTCGCGTTGATTCGATTCGATGGTTTCGTCGTTTACGTCGAGCATGCCTCGTTTAGCAACCAATACTGTGTCATCTTTTTTGATAAAGCGGGCGTGGCGCTCGGGCAGCATCAGGCGCAGGATATAACTATCGGCGGCGATATCGGCAATCGCCTCACCGGGCATTATGACCGCGCCGTGGGTGACTTTGACATTCAATACTCGACCACGAGCCGGTGCCAGTACATCACCTTGTGCCTGTGCTTCGCGGACGACGGCCTGCTCTAATTTAAGGGCTGATATTTCAGCGCTAACCACATCAACCTGAGTCTTTGCTTTATCGAGCTCTGCCTGGCTGGCTTTGCCCGTTTTTTGCAGGGTTGAAACTCTTTTTAAGGTGGTTTTGGCCAACTGCAGTTGCGCTTTCAGGGAACGCAATTTTGAAGTGAAAGCGGCGATTTGTAGTTTTTGTTTGTCGTCGCGCACCAGAGCCAGCTTCTGCCCGGCCTCGACAAGATCGCCTTCATCAACCAGCAGTTCGACCAGGGTGCCGCCGATGCGAGCTCTGCCCTGGGTGACGTCCATAGATTGTACCGATGCAAAAACCGACTTTAAGTCATAAATTGTTTGCAGTTTAACTTGATAGGAGTTGGGTTCGGCACTGACGCCGGGGCTAAGTAAGGCGAATATAATACTAGCTTGCGCCGTGTAGCGGAGGCTCGTGGATAAGCTTTTTAAAATCAGCATCATTCCCTGTAATTTCCTGGCTGTTAAGTTTATGTGGAGCAATTTTTTAGTTTTATAGTGTAATGAAAGCGGTACTGCGCAGTTTACTCAGCCTACAGCTACAGGCCGCACTCTTTCGAGCTCCCCCTCGTTATACAGCCGTGAGGTTGTAATAAAGCGCAGGCCCAGGGGTATTTCCAGTGAAAAACTGGCACCCCGGCCCTCCACCACATCAACAATCGTTTCACAGTTTCTATAATATTCGAACTGGTCGGCACCCATATAAAACTTGCAGCCGTGAATTTCACCCATGCAAACGTCGCGACTACCGATTTTAAAGTCATCAATAGCGAAACACATGGGTGCCGAGCCATCACAGCAACCGCCACTTTGATGGAACATGAGTTCACCGTGTTGCGCGCGGAGCCGATCTATCACCTTCTCTGCGGCGGGAGTAATGCTGACTCGCTCGACATACACTACTTTGTCCGTCATCACCTCACTCTCTACACCAATCACGCGCTATTCAGAGGCAGCCAGCTGTCTAGAAGAAGCCCATTTTATTTTTGTTATACGATACCAGCACATTTTTGGTGTGGCGGTAATTATTGAGCATCATATGGTGATTCTCACGGCCGATACCGGAGTTTTTATAACCACCAAACGAGGCGCCAGAAGGATATACGTGATAGCAGTTGACCCATACGCGACCAGCCTGAATGCCATCAATAAACTTTTGTGCCTGATGAATATCGCGGGTCCATACCCCTGAGCCCAGACCGTAGAGTGTGTCATTGGCTATTTCCAGTGCTTCGTCCTCGTCCTTAAAGGTGGTCACACTCAACACGGGGCCAAATATTTCCTCCTGGAAAATACGCATTTTGTTATGGCCCTTGAAGATAGTCGGCTCAATATAATAGCCATTGGGGTATTTATCATGCTTGTAGACGTTGCCGCCACACAACAGTTCAGCGCCTTCCTGCCTACCAATGTCCAGATAGCTCATAATCTTCTGATGCTGATCATTTGACGCCTGGGCACCCATCATGGTGGTCAATTCATAGGGGTCTCCCATGTCAATGGCAGCCACTCGCGGTAAACATTTCTCCATAAACTTCTCAAACATGCTTTCCTGAACCAGTGCCCTGGAAGGACAAGTACACACCTGACCCTGATTAAGTGCAAACAGCACTAAGCCCTCAATCGCTTTGTCGAGAAATTCGTCATCTTCAGCCATTACGCTTTCGAGAAATATATTCGGTGATTTGCCACCCAGTTCCAGCGACACCGGGATAATGTTTTCTGAGGCATACTGGGCGATCAGTCGACCAGTCGTTGTTTCGCCAGTAAATGCGATCTTTTTAATGCCAGGATGGCTGGCCAGGGGTTTCCCCGCTTCAGCACCAAAACCATTAACAATATTCAATATACCTGGCGGCAGCATATCGCCAATAATTTCCATCAAAATAAGGATGGACACCGGCGTTTGTTCTGCCGGCTTAAGCACCATGCAGTTACCGGCTGCCAGAGCTGGAACAATCTTCCATGCGGCCATCAGCAAGGGGAAGTTCCACGGAATAATGGCGCCAACAACACCGAGTGGCTCATGAATTTCCATGGTGACCAGCTCGGGATCGACTTTGGTCACACTACCCGCTTCAGTACGAATACAGCCGGCAAAATAACGGAATTCATCGATCACTAATGGCAAGTCAGCGCCCAGTGTTTCACGGACGCCTTTACCATTGTCACAGGTTTCAACGACTGCGATTTGTTCGATATTTTCTTCAATTCTATCGGCTATGCGAAACAGCAACATGCTGCGCTCGGCAGCCGTTGTTTTATTCCAGGTTGGGGCCGCTTCCCAGGCCGCAGCAACGGCCAGATCAATATCTTTACTGGTCGATTGGGGGATGCGGGTAACCAGCTCACCGTCAATGGGTGACGTATCCTCAAAATAATTCCCATCAACAGGCGCTACCCATTTTCCGCCGATATAGTTCTCGTATTGCTCTTTAAAAACTGGTCGTTGGTATGACATGACTTTCCTCGTTATTTATTTATTACTTAGCTGGTTCTTTGTATTGGCAAGCTCTAGGAGTCTGTTGGTTTAAATACTGCAAACACGCATAAAAACCAGAACCGTTAACATCACGCACGCGAATGGGCGACATGACCGGCAATTATGTTACTAGATCGAGGCCAATACAAGAACTTAGCAGACTTATTATGGCCCCAGATGAACAACAATTTTACGCCGCCCACCGCGTTTGCGATGCTCTCGCAGAAACAGGCACTAAGTATAAGACAAACAAACAGGGTATGGTGGGCAAAATTGCCAGCCAGGACCCGAATAAAGCCAGCACCTCCAGCAACATTTACTACTTTTATTATTGATAGCTCGCCGTTGGTGGCTTAGCTGCCCTGATCAAGTAAACGCTGTAATGCAGATACCCCGGTGTAGCCAAAACCACTGAGCAAATTCATCATCGCATCGAGGTGGGTTTTTCGCCCGTAGGCTGCCCGAGAGCTGGTGGCGACCGAAATAACGGCGACCTTGTAATAGGAAAACACGTCGAAATAAAACAGACGTTTGGGGTCGACAGTATTGCCACTGTACTGTTGGTATTTATCGAGAAATTCATTCTTAGATAATAAACCACTGGTTAGCACAGAACCGTCGTCCATCGGTGTGCCCAATATTTGGCAGGTGGTGTAGGAGAGGTCTTCATGAAAGTCGCCAATGTGAGACAGCTCCCAGTCGAGCACCGCGTTGATTTGATGATCGTCGCTGTACATGAAATTACCGGAGCGATAATCGCCGTGCACGATAACCGGCTTTTCGACGGTCTGCATATTTTCCCGTAACCAAGCGGCGGCATTTTCGACGATGGGGTGGGCCTCAACCGCATCCTCATGCCAAACCCGCTCCCACCAACCCAGGGACCACTCGTTGGCTTCCAGGTGATTATCCCGAGGCGAGTCGTAGGATGTCAGACCTTTATTGCGCCAGTCGATGGTGTGAATTTTTGCCAAATACTGAACGAATTGTTCTTTCAAATCGAGACGTAAACTGGGCTCGAAGAACATGCCCAGGCCGCTGGCTTTATCGCCACCCTCTGGCTGCACAGTGCCTTCAAGAAAGCCGGCGATGAGGAAGGGGTGGCCCAGGTCTTCGCCCACGGGGTCGGTCCAGTGAACCTTTGGCACGGGCACCTCGCCCCACATGGCGTCGAGCATTTGTGATTCGCGCAGCCGGTGTGTCTCGACAATAGATTCGCTGGGGTCCATACGCAAAATAAGTTTTTCACTGTTGCGCGTGCCGGATTCCTGGTTCCAGGTTAGATCAAAGGTGAACTGCTCTTTGGAGGCACCACCGGAGAGCCGGTGGAGGTTCTCCATGATAATGTCATCTTGGCCCGTGGCCTTTTTTAAATAGGCAAAAAGACGGGTTTCCAAATCACTGAAATCAGTTTTGTGTTCAGCCGTTTTACTGCGGTTGCGAAGCTTTTTGGTCAGCACTTCATCGAGAGTGGTCTCGGTTGGAAATTGCTGTCGGATGCTTTCTATCCAGGCGTCGCCTGGTTGTGCTCGGTTTTTTAAAGTCTGGGTGTAGTATTCACGCATGGATTTGGCTCAGAATTTATTGCTTAACAACGATCGATAATGATGTCGATTAGTACAGGTTTTTATACAGTGCAATTAACTAGTGCGCATCTGGAAACTCTAACGCACTGCCAAGTCTATTTGATCGCTATACAAAACACAAGATCGGTAACCAACTGGCCATGATTAAAGGGGACGCTACCCTTTAATTACACCCTATACAGGACAGCCATTTAAGTTTTTCGAACTTGAAGTGAACTTCTTGGCAAGAAGAGAAGGCCTGCTGATCCATTGCAATAGTGCAAAAAAGGGTAGGGCTTATCACCTGATGTATGAAAGAGAATAGATAGATGGCGTCTAGAGCACCTTTCCTGAACAAAACGCAGCCCCTGTTCCCAGCCAACTCACTGATTGCCCCCATCGCTGGCAATAATATTACCGGCTCTTGTAGCGCCAGAACCCAGTGAGCAGGCTGGTGAGCCCTCTCGAGTTACTGCTGAAAATTGTTGAAACAGCTCCATCATCCGACCCTGTGTTTCGCTCTCGACAATCGCCATGCCCGGTTTAATACCTATTTCAGAGGCTTCAAAGGCCTTCATGGTATTGCAGATTTGCCCGTCGAGGCGCACACCAATACCTTGCAGGTCGACGGCGACACCGATTTTGCCGAACATTTCCAGGGTCAGTTCGCAGGCGGTAATCATGAAGATGACATTATGGTCTGGCCAGTTCTGCCGGGCCTCGATCATCTTTTCGCCGATGTAGTGCACGGTAGTAATAAACAGAGGCACCACCTGTGTTTCCGGCAAACTGTGCACACACTTGCCAATAAAACATTGGCCACACACGGGGTCAGTCACATCGTGGATGCAGGCATCGGTAAAGCGCCCCGCCGGACATTCAAAGGGTTTATGGCAATAGGAAAAGCCGACTACGAGGACGGTGTCCGGGGCATCGAGCTGGGCTGCAAACTCAGCTACATTGCGCAGGCCGTAGAGAAAGAAATCCCCATCGCGGCGATAGCTGTGGCGTTGTAATAGTGCGACCAGCAAACCCAGGCCATGCTTTAAGGGCCGCTGCCAAAAATAGCTGCCAAGCTTGCCGCTATAGTCGTGATGGTGGAGGTAGGAGAGGGTTTTCCAACTGAGGTTTTTGCGGGTCTTGGCGCGAATGCCGGGGAGCTTGGGGTTTTCCTTAAAGGTTTTGAGAGGCGTATTGGCCGCGAGCTTTTCTGCTCGTGCATCCCAGGCCTGCTCTGCCTCGCGCCAATCAGCGTGACCCTGCCAAAATCTGGGCTGTTTTTTCATTGTCGCTATCGCCTTATTGAGGGGAACAAAACCACCCTTTTTTTTATTCAAACACAAACGGGGGAAACCACCAACCACAAAGCAGCACCCTCCGGTCACTCTAGGCCTCATAAAGAGTGTAGGCACCGATCAACATAAAGCCAGCACCGGCTAATGATTAAGGGGGGTTGCAAGTATTTTCACAGCTGAACCCCGCCATCTATATTTAACATAATATTATTATTAACAATAAAGGGTTGGCTGCGTATTACGCAGGTTGGCATTTCTCACGCGCTTCACTGCGCAGGGTTCCTATGTAATTTACAGAATAGATTGAGAGCGGTCAGAAGGGAAGCGGTTCGTCTCCCATGCCATCGAACAGGTCCGGATATGCTGGTCCCTTCGGTTCATAGTATCGGCAGAAATGACCCAAACCAGAAGTACAAAGAGCGGCACAAATCGGCCAAAAAGAAGAAAATTCGCTCGGATTGAAAATGACGACATCAATATCAACGTTTTCATGGACTTAGACCCACTGAGCGGATAATTACACCCGCTTATGTTCTGGAAGCCCCTGTACAGTTCCCAAAACGACCGTTTCATACAATTAAAGAATATCAAGAAAAAGTAATCTGTGGTGAATAATATTATTTCAATGTAACAGGCGAAATAGATGATGACGTGCACTGGAAGCATCACAAGGCCAAAAAAAGAG
>Ga0164315_10001780_pt1 | contig 16310 bp, 12 predicted proteins | sample GuaBasSedimGuay6_FD_113737 | JGI IMG/M metagenome (GOLD analysis project Ga0164315, IMG submission 113737) | Subseafloor sediment microbial communities from Guaymas Basin, Gulf of California, Mexico - Guay6, Core 4569-2, 0-3 cm | ecosystem: Environmental > Aquatic > Marine > Hydrothermal vents...
CATCGACTATGTGTTTTCTGCATCTAGGGCCGGTGTCGGTGCTTTTGGAACCGGTGTCGCACGGGGAGCATTCGAGTCGGCATTAAATTTTGCTGCGGAAACAGAGGTGGCGGGAAAACTGCTTATCAACCATGAATGGGCTCAGTGCCTGTTATCCCAGATGCATCGGAATGTTCTGGTATCAAGATATGCCTACGTCGAGAGCAACTATGCCAACGGAATGGACGGTATGTTCAAATTGCTCCAGGTCAAGCCCACTTACTATCTAACCCGGTATACGCCCAGCGTGGTATTGAAAAAAGTGGTTACCCCTCTCATTGGCAGCCGCCTGGGAACCTGGCTCATGAGAAAAATTCATTGTGACCGGCAGACAAAAGAAGAAATAGAGCGAACCTCGGGACTGGGTTCTCTTGCGAAGTTCACCGGTACCGATGCTGGTGTAAAAAATGGGCAGTTAGCACTCGATTTGATGGGGCAGGCAGGGCTTCGCCAGGACCAAATTGCAGAAAAGCACCTTAGAGATGCCAAGCTCATGCAGATCTATGAAGGCACAAATCAGCTGAACCGGCTAAACTTGTTCAAATGCCTTACGGCCAGAAATTTCCCACAGGTCAATATGTTCACCGATTGACATATTGTTTTTTTCATCTGGAACGACGGTCAACCGGTAGGTGGAGGGTAATAATGACCAACATTGAAGAAACCGGAATCCGCATGCTTGCAAAGGCAGCCGCCGAGTTTTCAAGAAGTGAGCTTACAGCCAATCGAGAAGAATTTGATAGGTTTCCTTTTGGTCCTTTTTTTTCAACTGTTTTGCAAAAGGCATTTGAACTCGATTTTTTTCACATAACACTGCCGGATTCCATCGGTGGAATCGGGATGGGTACGGGCGCTCTCTGTACTGCCCTGGATGAACTGTGCCGCCAGGATGCGAGTTTGGGGGCGGTTATTCTGACCAATTGTTTTGCCCAGGAAATTCTATTAAACGCCGGAAGTACCGATATGCTTGAGAGCATTGTTGGCAAAGCGAAAAAGGTGAACAGTTTTTTGCTTGCTTGTCCACTGTTTAACAATCCATCGGAAATCAGGCATATTGCCAAGGTAGTTGAAAAAGACGGACGGTCATTTCTCTCCGGAAAGCTTGCATACCTGGTCTTGGGAGGGATTGCGGACGCTGCGGTTGTCCCGGCCGCAGAAGAAGGGCAGGAAACCTATTCTTATTATCTGATAGACTTGGGCCAAGCATCAGTTACCATCGGAGATCCTGTGCTGAGTCTCGGGATGCGTTGCTGCCCGGCGGTCGATACAGTGTTTCATCTGGCCGAGGCTGTTCCAGTAGGCAAGCAGGGTGATGGTGACAATCTGTTTAGAAAGGTGGCCACAAAATTGTATGCGGCCGCAGCTGCTATATCCTCCGGCATTATGAAAGGCACTTTTAATGAAGCGCTGTCATATGCAAGAGAGCGTGACCAGGGGGGCAGGAAAATTGTGGAATGGTCCGAAATGCAGCGAATGCTGGCTGACATGGCGGTTCACATAAAAATAGCGGATATGGTTGTTTCAGAAACCTGCCGGAAAATGGATCGAAAAGAAAAGGGCTGGGAGCAACATGCTCTGGCGGCCACCATCCATATTCAGGAGACGGCGGTGCAGGTGACTACGGATGGTGTGCAGGTCCTTGGAGGCGTCGGGTACATGCAGGATTTTGGGCAAGAAAAAAGGTTTCGAGATGCCAAGCACATTCAGGCTTGTTTTGGACTGACACCACTAAAAAAATTAAGATTATTTGACTTAGTTACGGGAAAGGGGAAATAGGCCATGAAAACTTTTTTTGGTAATTCAAAATCTGTGAATACCGTGACCCACGGAAAAGCGACCTTTGATCTGCCCATTCTGTACCACCGGGATGATGCTTTTGCACTCTATTTTACGGCGAATTATGAAAAGGTAAAAGCGGTGATGCCCTCGGATAAGCTCTATCCGGTTGTTCTACCCGGCAACAGGGCTGTCATGGGGATTGGTGCATTTAACTACATTGATACCTCTATTGGGACTTATGGTGAAGTCGCCGTGGCGCTGCCTGCTGTATTTGAAAAGAAAATTACCCCTTTCAATGGATTTTTACCCGCACTGATGGAGGGTGGGTATCCCGGATTCGGTGTTGTTATTATGCACCTGCCGGTAACCAGGGTGGAAGCAAGGGATGCCGGACGTGGAGAATGGGGGTACACGAAATTCATTGCAGATATGCATTTTTCCATGAGTCCGGAATACCTGGACTGTCGAATGCTGGAAGGAGACAAGCATATACTCGATATTCGGGTGAAAAGGAAAGGCCTTTATCTGCGGGATAAAAAGCCGCTTATAACTTTTTCCGTAAAAGACGGGGACCTCATCAAAACGGTTATCCCCCAGAAAGCTTCCAAACGGGTTTCTCTTATGACAGGCGGTTCACACCTGAGGTTGGGAAACCATTCGATGGCGGAATCTATTCGAAACCTGGGGATTTCTTCCCGGCCATTTATGAGTGTATATTATCCAGAACGGGCTGCGATTTTGCCATCCGGGAGCATTATCGAAAAAGGGGTACGCCCCATGGAAGGCTATCTGGGTAAAGACCGCGAGGCTGTTCACAGTGTTGTGTATCCTGTTGAGGAACAGAAGAGGTTTAATGGAGAGATTTAATAAGCGTACTATCGCGATGACAGGGGCGGGCGGTTATATTGCCCAGCAGCTCATATCTTTTCTCGAAAATGCAGAATGGTGTGAGCGGATATTGGGAACAGACATTGTCGAACCCACAGTTCGATCTGAAAAACTCATATTCCTAAAACAGGATATACGAGATCGCTCACTTATTAATTTTTGGAAGGATCGAGGAATAGAGACTGTGGTGCATTTGGCTTTTATTGTCGATCCCATCCACAACGATAGGGAGATGTATGATGTCAACGTGAACGGAACCCTGAATATCTTGAGAATTTGCGAAGAGATAGGTGTCAAACACATCATCGTGGCCTCTAGTGGTACCGCTTATGGTGCATGGCCGGACAACCCGCAATTTCTTAAAGAAGATGATCCTATCCGGATATTTCCACCGAAATTCAGTTACGCGCATCATAAAGGTCTCATTGAACAACATTGTACAAAATATTTGAAACAGCACTCTGACGTTATCCTTAATATGGTTCGGCCCTGTATCGTGTATGGCCCCAATACGGACAACTTTCTATCACGGTTTTTAAAAAATCTGCCTGTTCTGTTTTTGGCTGATGGCTGTGATCCTGATCTACAATTCGTACATGAAGAGGATGTGGCAGATTTCTTTTTATTGTTAATCGAAAGAAAAGTTCCCGGCGCTTTTAATGTGGCAGGGGACGGTGTTGTGAAATTTTCAGATGTGGGTGCCAAGATTGGTAAACGGACTCAAAAGATTTCTAAGCGACTCTATAGCGCAATCATCTGGTTGTTATGGCACTTGCGTGTGAAACTCGTTGAAGCGCCTGCCGGTATAATCGATTATACATCCTATTCATGGACCCTGGATACGGCAAGAGCGAAAAATAAACTGGGATGGCAACCACGATACACTTCAATGGAGGCGCTGCAAATCATGCTGGAAACGCATGATTATGATTTGGTTTGAGATCCATAAATGATATCCAGTACGTGAGATTTGGTTCTTTTCTCGGCGTAACTGGATAGAGGTATCCCTACCCATTATTTTATCCTTTCCGTGCTGCTGCTGTGCAACTCCACAGCTTGTTTCCACCATTTCGTAGCGGGTATGGTTTTTCCATATAGGGTTGTTTCGCCAACAATGGGTGTCGCATATTTGATATTTTTTGATTCAGCAGCGGCTGTCAGACGCATCATGGGATCGTACCAGGAATGCAAGGCAAGGTTAAACGTAGCCCAATGAATCGGATGCAGGATGATCCCTTTCAGGTCCAGATGGGCCTGGACGGTTTGCTCGGGAAACATATGCACCTGTTCCCAGGACTTATTGTATGCCCCACATTCTATGAATGTCATGTCAAACGGGCCATATTTATCGCCAATCTTCTTAAACCCATCGAAATAACCCGAATCCCCGCTAAAGAAGAGCTTATGAAGTGGCGTCATAATGACCCATGAAGACCAGAGTGTTTTATTTTTATCGATTAAGCTGCGTCCGGAAAAATGTTGTGCCGGAGTGGAAATGACCTTCAGTTCATGGTCAAACGGGTATTTTTCCCACCAGTCCATTTCTACAATTTTATCTTGCGGCACGCCCCAGTCAGCAATCCGTGCCCCGACACCGAGTGGAACGATAAATTTCTTTGTTTTTTCATTTAAATACTGCACGGAATACTTGTTCAGATGGTCGTAATGGTCGTGAGAAACAATAACGGCATCAATCCATGGGAGTTGGTGGATATCCAAGGGCACTTCGCCGTTAAAGCGTGTTGGACCAAATATTGAAATACGTTTTTCAAACACAGGGTCAATGAGTATTTTGTATCCGTCGATGTTGATCATCAGGGACGAATGACCCAGCCATGTGACATTTAATTGGCCGTTGTCCGGTCTATTGAAATGTGTCAGATCCACTGGTTTGAACGGCAGTTCAGTATCAGGAGTTCTGGCATTTCTGGTGAAAAGAAAATCCCAAGTGGTCGAAGCATAATCTGCCAATGACATATTCAGTGCATTTAGATTTCCGACAAATTTACCATCTTTATATTGGGGCGAACGCTCTATTTTACTCGACAGAGTAGGATCAATAGTGCTCACCGCTAATGCTGCGGATTGAAAAAACGGCATCATGGCCACTCCTGTTAGGATGATTTTGATTATGAGTTTCATGAAAGTTTGGATTGCTTCCGATTTATAGTATTTATAAATGAACGATCATTTATAAATGGACGAAAATATTTTTATAATTTTATGGCATCCCAAGCCAATGTAAAAGCTGTTTCAATATTTTCCTCGTTTAATTCAAAGTTTTCGCACAAACGTGGATTAGCCAGAATCGTAATCGGATACCACATAAAGGCCGAGAGAATATCGAAGTTCACCTTCTTGATGATCTTCTGCTCAACCCCTCTCTGAAGCACATTGATCAACGGATCAAAATACTGTTCCACTACCTTTTTTTCGACTAAAGTACCGTAGGGTGAGCTGGAAAATTGTTCGACAAATTGATGATATTTCAAGTTGTTAGAAATATAATCGAACATAATAAACCAAACATTTCTCAGTATGTCTCTAATCGGTAGCGTGGGGTCAAAATTTTCAAGTATTGCCTTGCTCATTTTAAGCTTTATGTCGATATAGGTTGAAACGATAAGATCCTCTTTGTTTTCGAAATACACATATATCGTGGCCGGAGAAACCTTGGCCTCTTTGGCAATCCTGGATACGGAACTGGAGACAAAGCCGATTTCATTGACCAGTTTAACGGTGGCCTCAAATAGAGCTTCTTTTTTTTCATCATCTTTCATTCTCATGAGTCTAAAATAAACGATCATTCATTTTTGTCAAGCAATTTTTTAATCCGGAATTTTCCTGTTACTCCGGCAGATAAATACCCGCAGGTTGTTTTTCCCGTGTGCCTGCCCCTTCGCAGGAAGGGGGCGGGGCACGAAGTGAAGCTTTAGCGCTATCCAGAAGAACACTGGATGCCGGATCAAGTCCGGCATGACGGGGTTGGTTATTTAGTCGCCGGATTAATAAATAAAAGAAACCGGCTATATCCCTGTAACCATCGTATTTATGCTGAGGGTTCGAAGTAAAAAACTACGACTTCACCTTCCGGCTTTTGTATCGTTAGGGTAGAGGCTCATTCTTGGACGAACCAACCCGTATTGTTGGACATGGTTATTGACACAATATGTCGCTTCTGCCATGCTCAAATCTGAAAAAAAAAAGTAAATTTCTATCTATCCATTTCCGTATTTATGTAATGATGAATTACCATAAAGTCGAGTCATCGTGGGCAGCGCATCGAAATATTATGGTTTGCGCGGGCCGAAACAATTGCGAACACTAACTTTGGAAAGGAGAGAATCATGAAACGGTTAATTATGTGTATCTTTGCAATTTTCATCCTCACCACCGCGGGCAGCGCGTTCGCAAAAGGACGATTGGTAGTCTATTGTTCCAACGAGCCTTTTGCCTGCCAGGCTGTGGCCGACGAATTTGCCAAGAAATATGATGTCAAGGTGCAAATGACGCGTGCCGGCTCCGGCTCCACCTATGCGAAGATCCTGGCTGAAAAAGACAACCCCAAAGGCGACGTCTGGTATGCCGGGACGCTTGATCCACATTCTCAAGCCGGCGTGAACGGATTGCTGGAGCCCTACGCGTCTCCCATGCTGAAGGAGATTGGTGAGGAATTCAGGAACCCGGCCACCAGCAAGATGCATCACAGCACCGGTGTGTACGCCGGCGTGCTCGGTTACTCGGTGAACACCGACGTTCTCAAGGAAAAAAATCTCCCCATGCCCCGTTCCTGGGAAGATCTGACCAAGCCTATGTACAAGGGAATGGTCCAGGTAGCCAGCCCGCAGAGCTCCGGCACGGCCTACACGGTCCTTGCCACCATGGTTCAGCTTAAGGGTGAGGAAGAGGCCTACATATATCTGGCAAAACTGCACCAGAACGTTAATCAATACACCAAATCAGGCTCGGCCCCCGGCAAGGCCGCCGCCCGTGGCGAGACCATGATCGGCATTGGTTTTCTGCACGATCACGCGCTTCAGAAAGCCAATGGCTTCCCCCTGGAGCTTATTGTACCCTCCGAAGGTACCGGTTATGAAATTGGTGGTCTGAGTATTATAAAGGGCGCCAGAAACATGGAAAACGCCAAAAAATTCGTCGACTTCATGCTGAGCGCGGAGGGTCAGGAAGTGCCCCAGCGTGTGAAGATGTTCCAGGTTCCCACCAATGTAAACGCCCATGTTCCCAAAGAGGCCATACGGCTTGACCAGGTCAAACTCATCGATTATGACTTCGTAATGTACGGTTCCGAAGAGATGCGCGCGCATTTGATCGACCGCTGGGCAAAAGAGATCAAACCGGTTAAACGATAGTCTATACCGAGTGAGTTTTTCCTTACGATGAACACAAAAAAAAACAATGCTCCAGGGGAGATCGGCCCACGGGTCGTTTTCTCCTGGATACTCATCGCCACCATCGCCTACTGTTTCCTTCCGTGGACAGCACTTGAATACGGCCTCACTGATTTTACAATGGATGAACTGCAGGATGCCATGGGGTGGAAATACAATAAGGCCACCCTGGCGGTTCCATTATTGCTCATACTCCTGGTGCCTTTTGCCTGGATCAAACTTCCCGGTAAAGAATCCGGGTGGCTCTTCACCGTCGTCTCAGGGGCGGCAATCGGCATGTTGCTGTTCAGCTTCATTGTCTCCAATACCTCCATGGGGTTGGCGGCCGGGGTGATTTTAATGTGCCTGGCGGCTTTGTTTGCCATCGGCATTTCCGAGCTCGGCTTCCAGCGGGGGGACACATTCATCGCGGGAGCTGTTATTTTCGTGATCTTCATGGTGGTCATGTTTATCTTTTTCCCGGTCTGGGAAATCTTTCGCAACGTGCTTTTCAATAAGGCCGATGAGTTCGTGCCATTCCAGTTTTTCCGGATTATAACGTCATTCGGCGTGGGACGAATCATTTGGAATACCTTGAGGCTGGCCTTCACTGTGGGTGCGGCGACTACGGTGTGCGGGCTGCTCTTCGCTCTCTATTCGGTCCGTGCCACCACGCGGTTCAGATACATGATACGGGTTTTTTACATTCTGCCGATCATTACGCCGCCTTTTGTGGTGGGTATGTCGCTGATTCTACTCTTTGGACGGGCCGGTATGATTAGCGACGGGCTGATGTTCCTGTTCGGTCCCTCTGGTATTTTCACGCCGGAGGGTGGTCAGGGCATCTTCGAGCGCTCCGGCTATATCTATGGTTTTCTGGGGATTTTTCTTGCCCAGACGCTCTCATTGACCCCGGTCAGCTATATGATCATCAGCGGTATGCTCTCTTCCATCAATCCGGCCATGGAGGAAGCCTCCCTGACCATGCGCGCTGGCCGTTGGACAACGCTGTGGAAAGTGACGCTTCCCCTGCTCAGGCCAAGCATTGCCAATGCCTTTCTACTGGGAATGATTTCTTCTGCTGCTGATTTCGGCAATCCCCTTGTGCTCGGAGGGGAGTATGACGTGCTTTCCACAGAAATTTATTTTTCCATCGCCGGGGCGCAGCTCGATTTTGCAAGGGCAGCCGCCCTTGGCCTCATACTCATGTTCCTGTCCCTCTCGGTATTTTACATCCAGAAAAAATGGATTGGCAAAAAGTCTTACGTTACCGTCACCGGCGTGGAAACTTCCGGCAATGTAACGCCGCTACCTTCGGGTCTGCAGCGCGGTATCACCGTATTTATTTCCTTCTGGTTCGTCCTGGTGGGCATCGTGTATATCAGTATATTCCTGGGCGGATTCGTGACGCAATGGGGCGCTGATTACTCCCTGACCCTGTCGCACCACATGGAACTGTGGTCCAAAGGCCTATCGTCCGGCGCCTGGCCATCCTTCTTGCACTCCCTGTCCTACTCGATGCTAGCTGCCCCCCTGACAACACTTCTGGGTGTACTTATAGCGTATATTCTCACCAGAAAACAGTTTTACGGTCGGGGCGTGATCGATTTCGGGACCGTGCTTATCTTCGCCATTCCCGGCACCGTAATCGGTGTGGCTTACATACTGGCTTTCAACACCGCTCCCATCGAGTTGACGGGGACCGCCGCTATCCTGATCATTACCATGGCCATCCGGGCTATGCCCGTGGGTATTCGGGGTGGCATGTCCGCATTGAGCCAGATTTCCACAAACCTGGAAGAGGCATCGATATTGCAGCGAGCAGGAAGTTTGAAAACGATCCGGTCCGTGCTCCTGCCGTTGTTGAAATCGACTATCGTCTCTTCCATGGCCTACAGTTTTATCCGTGCCATGACCACAGTTTCGGCGGTTATCTTCCTGGCCACGGCTGGAACAGATGTGGCCACGACCTACATCCTTTCGCGTGTCGAGAGCGGCGATACGGGTGTGGCTGTGGCTTACGGCTCTGTTCTCATCCTAACAATGCTGATTTTCACTTTGCTGGTTCAACTCGTCACTGGACGCTCCAGAACCGACAAGCAGGTAAAAACCATATGAGGCGGTCATGAGTGATTCATCCATTAAAATAGTCTTGAAAAATGTTTCCAAACACTTTGGTAAGGTTTGTGCTTTGAACGCCGTTGATATCGAATTTGCACCCGGCACCTTGACAACCTTGCTTGGTCCCTCCGGTTGCGGCAAAACAACCCTGCTACGGCTTGTTTCCGGACTTGAGCCCGCCTCTTCAGGAGAAATCTGGTTCGGTGACGAAAACGTCACCAAACTGTCGGCTACCCGCCGTGACATAGGCATGGTGTTTCAGTCATATGCACTTTTCCCGCATATGACCGTGGAACAGAATGTAGGCTATGGCCTGGGTGTTCTGAAGACGGCGCCGGATGAAATACGAGAACGTGTACGTGAAGTTCTTGATATGGTGGATATGGACGGCTATCAGATCCGTTATCCTGATGAGCTTTCGGGTGGGCAGCAGCAGCGCGTGGCTGTGGCCCGTGCCATGGTGCTCCGCCCCAAGGTACTGTTGTTCGATGAACCGTTGAGCAACATCGACAGCAAGCTGCGCCGCAGCATGCGTGACGACATACGCCGGCTTCAACAGGGGTCGAAAATCACGGCCATATATGTTACTCACGATCAGGCCGAAGCACTGGCCGTTTCCGATGAAATCATCATCATGCGAAAAGGTACCATCGAACAACAAGGACCGCCGCAGTCACTATATCATCACCCGGAGACAGCGTTCGTGGCTAACTTCATCGGTGAGTCAAATGTGGTTGACGCCGAGTTGCGGGGTGAGGGAAAAAGTAGGCAACTATTTCTTGGCGATGCTGAGATCAACGTGTCTAAGGGAAAGAAGACAACCCAGCAAAACGGCCCGGTGAAACTCTCACTTCGACCCGAGGTCCTTGAAATTGCGCACAAAGAGGAAACCTCATCCCAGTCTCTTTCCGGCATGATTGTTCAGAGTGCTTATATGGGGCCGGTCATCGAATACTCCATTGAGACCAAAGTCGGAATTTTGTTTACCCGTGCTCCTGCCTATGCGGGGCAATTTAAAACAAAAGAAGAAGTGTGCGTTCGTATCCGCCCGGAGGAAATCATCATCATCCCGAACGAGGAACACCGGGTTTAAATGCTTATCCCTGAATTCAGCGCGTCAGTTGGCGATACTGGATTCTCCGGGGTATTTCGGCATCGACACCCAGCCGTTTTTTGCGGTCAACCTCGTATTCAGTCCAGTTGCCGTTGAAAAAAATGACCTGGCTGTCCCCTTCGAAAGCCAGAATATGGGTGGCGATTCGATCCAAAAACCAGCGGTCATGGCTAATCACCACTGCACAGCCGCCGAAGTTTTCCAGTGCTTCTTCCAGTGCTCTCAGAGTGTTGACATCCAGGTCGTTGGTTGGCTCATCCAGCAGCAGGACATTGGCCCCTTCCTTGAGCATCTTGGCCAGGTGAACCCTGTTGCGTTGTCCACCGGAGAGATTCGCTACCTTGCGCTGCTGTTCCGAGCCGGAAAAGTTGAAACGGGCCACATAGGCACGGGAGTTGAGCGTTCTTTTGCCGATTTCGAGCAGCTCCTGACCCCCGGTAATCTCTTCCCAGACACTCTTTTGTGGGTCCAGTTCGCGGCTCTGGTCCACGTAGGCCAACTGAACGGTTTCACCGATTCTGAAAATTCCGCTGTCGGTTTTTTCTTGGCCGGTGATCATTCTGAACAGGGTGGTTTTGCCGGCGCCGTTGGGACCGATTACACCCACGATGGCACCCGGGGGCAGTCGGAAACGCGTATTTTCCATGAGCAGGCGATCCGTGTATTCCTTGGTAACACCGTCAGCCTCGATAACCACGTCACCCAGACGTGGACCGGGGGGAATATAAAGCTCCAGTTCTTTATCCTGGGCCTGCTCTTCCTTGGCCATTAGTTTTTCATAAGCATTCACCCGGGCCTGGTTTTTTGCATGGCGCCCCTTTGGGGTCAGGCGGATCCACTCCAACTCGCGGGCAAGTGTTTTTTGACGGGCGCTCTGGGATTTTTCCTCACGGCGCAGGCGCTCAATTTTCTGTTCCAGCCATGATGAGTAGTTGCCTTTCCAGGGAATGCCCCGGCCCCTGTCCAGTTCGAGTATCCAGCCGGCCACATTGTCAAGAAAGTAGCGATCATGGGTAATGGCAATGACCGTCCCAGGATATTGCTGCAGGTGGTGTTCCAGCCAGGCGACACTTTCCGCATCCAGATGGTTGGTGGGTTCATCCAGCAACAGGATGTCGGGTTTCTGCAGTAGGAGACGACAAAGGGCCACGCGCCGTTTTTCACCACCCGACAACACTTGGATCCGTGCTTCCGCCGGTGGACAGCGCAGGGCCTCCATGGCCATTTCCAGCCGGGAGTCGAGATCCCAGGCATCCTGGTCATCCAGTTTTTCCTGAACCTGCCCCTGTCGTTGAATGAGCGTGTCCATGGCCTCATCATCCATGGGCTCTCTAAAACTGTTGTTGATCTCTTCAAACTCCTTGAGCAGGTTCACCGTCTCCTGAACGCCTTCCTCCACGACCTCGCGCACGGTTTTATCCACGTCCACAAGGGGCTCCTGTTCCAAATAGCCCACGGTGAAGCCCTTGGAGAGGATGGTTTCACCATTGAAGTCTTTGTCTTCACCGGCCAGGATACGTAGCAGGGATGATTTTCCAGCGCCGTTTAAACCCAGGACACCAATCTTGGCACCGTGGAAATAGGACAGGGAAATGTCCTTCAATACCGGCTTTTTGTCATAATACTTGCTGACCCTGATCATGGAGTAGATAACCTTATCGGGTGTGCTGCTCATATTTTTTATTGCTCCTTTGCCTTGACGTAGATAGGGGTCAGGCCTTCACTTTTCAAATGCAGTTAGGGGTCAGGCCTTCACTTTTCACATTGTGCCGAAACTGTGAAAAGTGAAGACCTGACCCCATTGTTTCTATGACCCCATTGTTTCTAAAAACTGCCGGGGTAATAACTTAAGGGGTAGAAGTTTCGCAATTGTCCGGTGTCCGACGGCATTTTTTTTCCTTGGACTTTTCTGCAAGTCGGACCTTTCTTCTGTCGGTGGCTTCAATGTTGCGCCGTTTTTCTTCTTCGGTGACGAGTATTAGCGGAGGAATCCGGGTAGGTTTGTTGTCCTGGTCGAGGGCTACGAATGTGAGGTAAGCGGATGCGGTGTGACGGGAATTTCCGGTGACGATATCTTCAGCTTCCACCCGTACGCCGATTTCCATGGATGTCCGTCCTACCAGGTTGATGCTGGCCTTGATGGTGAGAAGGTTGCCGATATACACGGGATGATGAAAATCCATGCGGTCGATGGAGGCTGTAACCACGGCGCATCCCGAGTGCTTTACCGCCACGACACCGGCAGCATCGTCGATATTTTTCATGACCACGCCACCATGAGTGATGCCGGCAAGGTTTGCATCCTGGGGTTGTACGATGTGTCTCAGGATGACACTGCTGTTATTGACTGTTTTTCCGTCCATAAATAAAATTATTCCATGATAACAGGGCGCCAGCCATGTTATTTCCAGTACGGATTGATCAGATCCTCAAAAATCACGATGGCTGCCTCGGAACCATGACCGGCGGCGGTGACGATCTGTTTATACCCTCCGGCCACATCACCTGCGGTATAGATGCCGGGGATGTTGGTGTGATAATTGTCGTGCCGGATAAAACCCTCTTCGGTCAATTCGATGCCGAATTTTTGGGCCAATTCATTGGTTGGGTCGTATCCAATGGCCATAAAAACACCATCCACGGCCAGTTCGGAGGTTTCATCCTTGGCATTGTTATACAGAACCACCTGTTCGACAAAGTGCATTCCTTGGATTTCCTTGACTTCCGTATTGAACAGAATCGGTATGTTGTTCTGGATGAGATTCTGGATAAGAACATCCTGGGCCTTGAGCGTATCGCGCCGGTGTACCATGGTCACATCTACACCGACATTTTTGAGATAGAGGGCTTCCGTGGCGGCACTGTTGCCACCGCCAACGATAATGACCTTGCGACCCTTGAACAGGGCACCATCGCACGTGGCGCAATAACTGACACCATGACCGCCGAGTTTTTTTTCGCCCGGCACACCCAACTGTCGATGGGAGGCGCCGGTGGCCATAAGAACCGTGCGGGTATGAAACTTGCGCCGGCTGGTCTGGACTGTAATTTTATCACCCGGCTGGATGTCAATGACTTCCTCACCCGGGAATATCTGCACATATTCAAGGGCATGGGTCACCATTATGTCAACGAGTGCTTTTCCGCCCACCTGTTTTAAGCCGGGATAATTTTCAACCACCGGGGTGAGGGCCACCTGCCCGCCCAGAACACCTTTTTCCACTACCACCGTCTTGAGTCCGCTTCTGGCCGCATAGATACCCGCGCTCAGGCCCGCCGGGCCTCCACCGATAATGACCAGATCCGTTTCAACCTCTGTTTCTTCACTGTCGGGAATAAAGACGGTCTGTTGTTCCATCTTGTCCAGCGACAAAATAAAAAGCTCTTCGGTTTGAGCGCCCTGGGCGATGAGGACATCATTGGCATAGGTCTGGGGAACGGACTGGGCGGCGTATTTTTCCGCAAGCTCAGGGTTGGCCTGAATGTCGATAATCTCCAGAGAGACCAGATCGGGTCTTTCGATGGCGGCCTTGAGTGCGTTCTGCGCTTGCTGGGGACAATAGGGGCATGAGGCACTGACAAACACCTTGATTTCTCGCGGTGAATCCAGGCGCTTGATGACCTGAAGCGACGGCGTTGTGAGGCGACTTTCCCGACTGCCGATTAACAGAAGTGCTTCGAGAAAAATCCGGCCTTCTTCACCCAACGGCGCTCCGAGCCACTTGATTTGATACGTGTCCGGCGCCAGCACCAGTGTAGGTGAACTGTGAATCTGCCATTTCTGGGCCAGCTCATGGCTCAGGTTATATTCCTTGAGCGTGATCTTATCCGTCAATTGTCGAAAAAACCGTAATCCCTGCCGGGCAGCATCGCTGAACACGTCGTTGATTCCGGGTTGGGTGAACAGGAATACGGGAATCTCGTTCTGGATGTTTTGAAAAAGTTTTTCAACTTCCCTCTGGGCCTGCTCCATTTGTGCATCCTGTTCATTCGCCATGTCTGAAAATACCTCCTATCGGATTTCTGAATTCTGCGGGCTATGCTGTGCTTTTTAAACCAATGCCGTTAACTTAATGATGTAGCACAGAGCTTCAGCTCTGTTCGTACACCCTTTTTTTTTGCAGGTCTAAAGACCTGCGCTACATTACGTGGAACTGGGAATCGCCTTAAGTTAATGATATTGCTTTTCAATCTTGAAGTTCAGTCATTTACGTGTTTCAGAATATATAATAAGTGTTGCAAGCTGGTTGGCAAGTTTTTATTCACGAAACTATAAAAGGGATATTCGGGTTAGCCCGGATATTTCACGAACCTGATCGGCTCTGGCGCAAGGCATTTCAGCCTGAAGCCGTAGTAATTTACTGCGAAGGCTGAATAACGCAGCGCCAGGGCCGATCAGGGATGCCCGAAGGGTGAAACTTGACGAATCAAATAGCCAGTCATTCCTTTAAGGTTAACTGTACCATTCTGAGTAGCTTACAATATCATGACAATTTGCTGACATATTGAGGCAATAAAAGAAATCTTCGTCAAGTTTCATGAAATATGCGGGTCAGCGCTCGTCAATGGGCACAAATGCACACTCGTCAGGGCCACAGTATTCTCCCACGTAGTCGGATCCCGGTCGATACAGAGCCGGTTTTGGGGCGGCGCCTGCGAATTGCTCTTCGAGAACGTGCGCTGCCCAGCCGGCTACCCTGGCAATGGCGAAGACGGGCGAAAACAGGTCTACAGCAATACCCATGTAGTAGTAAAGGGAGGCGCTGTAAAAGTCGACATTTACATAGATGTCACGTCCTTTTTTCTCCTTAAAGGCTGCTTTGCCCTTCAGCTCCAGGGCCTTGGACATCTCATACCATTTGGGCTCTCCCAGACGTTCGCCCATGGTTTTTGACATGGGGGCAAGAATATGGGCCCGTGGATCATCGGTCTGGTAAACGGCATGACCCAAGCCCATGATGACCCCACCCGTTTCCAGAATATTTTTCACATAGTCTTCAATCTTCTCCATGGATCCAATTTCCAGAAGCATCTGCATTACCCGTGTATTGGCACCACCATGCAGAGAACCGGACAAGGAGCCGACACCCGCGCCAACAGAAGCATACATATGAGCCCGGGTCGATGCAACCTGTCTTGCCGAAAAGGTTGAAGCGTTGAAGGAATGTTCGGCATGCAGTACCAGGCAGACATCAAAATAGTTCGTTAAATTGTTGTCGGGGATTTCTCCGTTCAGCATATAGAGAAAATTGGCTGCAATATTCAGATCCGGATTCGGTGGGATGACAGGCTTGTCATTGCGAATGCGATCCCAATAGGCCACGATTGTCGGAAATTTTGCAATCAGGCGAATCGCCATTCTATCGGCCCCCTCTCGAGTGGTGCTTCTAATGTCCGGATCGTATTGGGCCAGAATTGAAACCGCTGTCTGCAGGATGTCCATGGGTAATGCATCTTTGGGGCTGTTCTGCATGGTCGATACCAACTGCTGCGGGAGGTCTCTCTTTTTGGAGAGAATCGAATTAAAATTTTTCAGCTCTTCTTCGTCCGGCAGTTTTTCGTACAGAAGCAGATAAGCAACTTCTTCGAAAGACACCTTTCCGGCAAGGTCCTTGGCGAGATATCCTCTGTAGACAAGTTTTCCTGCCGCCCCATCGACATGGCTGATTTTGGTGCTGGCGATGGTTACCCCTCTCAAGCCTGTGTTCAAGAGTTCTTTTTTCTCTTCCATAGTAAACCTCATGTGTTTCAGCTTTGGTATTTTAACACTAATTGCTAAGACAATGCGGGTATTCTGTCAAGAGATGATTCCATCTAAAATTAAAGATCGACAGAAACCCTTTAAAAGGTTATGAAAAGCATTCAGATATCTAATACCTGAACTGAGCGATTTTTATCTCGATCTGCACCAAAACCTATGAAATCCATACAAATTCAAAAGGGATATGATCTGCCGATATCCGGAGAACCTTCCAGGGAGC
>Ga0164315_10001781_pt1 | contig 16304 bp, 19 predicted proteins | sample GuaBasSedimGuay6_FD_113737 | JGI IMG/M metagenome (GOLD analysis project Ga0164315, IMG submission 113737) | Subseafloor sediment microbial communities from Guaymas Basin, Gulf of California, Mexico - Guay6, Core 4569-2, 0-3 cm | ecosystem: Environmental > Aquatic > Marine > Hydrothermal vents...
CGAATTATCCCAGGCATCCATTAAATCTTCAAGAGCATCATCGTCGTCTATTGTTAACGCATTTTCAAAAGTTAATGAAACTTGGTCGCCATCGTTAATTGTAATAATTTCACATACAGATGTTATTAATGGATCATCATTAATAACACTTTGCATGCCGGCTGGACATTCAACGACAGCATCTGCTACTTTTTCAACCATTACAGACATTATTCAACTCTCCATATTTCTATTGTAACTTCCCATACACTTGATGCGGTACCACTTGCATCCGTTCTAAAATCAAATTCATAATAGTGTGTTCCTGCTGTTAGCGTTCTAAGATAAACTCTGTTATAATTGTAACGTTGGGAGGTACCAGTAGTACTAAATCCACCTGCACTATCTTTAGGCTCTTGTTTATGGATCTCGCCTACGTCTGATCCATCTTCACGGAACCTTCCTTCAAAATCATTACCAGCATTATTGTGATTCCATTGGTATCGCAAACCCACACGATATTTGCCAGCAGGCAACGATGTTGTTGTGTAATTAAATTTATTCAAAAAAGCAGTACTGGTAGTTGTTGTAACCCCAGGACTTTCACCAGTTTGATATTCTGTACCAAATATAGGATTTGTAATTGTGACATTCGTTTGTCCTGAGCCAGCGTCCATTGCTGTAACATAATCACCAATAAAATTTAAAGCAGTATGAGGAGAATTAGGAATTGATACTCCTTCATCCAACACGTTTATAGACGAACCTGAACCTGGAGGGCCTGGGGGACCATCTAATCCATCTGCTCCTGTAGTGCCGCCTGCTCGTGTTATTGAAAAATTACTACTATTATGAAATACATTACCGTTACCAGTGGCCCTAACTTGCAGGGTAATATAATCACCAGCTGTTAATTCCGCTGTCATTGCATTACTGATATCGTTTATTTCGTCATCTTCTGATGCTATACGTAAACTTCCTGGAATATCAGTTGTATCATTTATGACAATTTTTGTATGAATGTCTTCTTCACCAGAATCTGCATCAAACGATACTGAGAAATTAACAAAATATAATCCAGTTTCTTTTATTAAGATACGTGCATTATTACTATTATCGTGTTCAATAATACCTGTATTGTTTTCAACATAGATGGTATCCCATACAACATTAGCAAACGTAAGAGGAAAATTAAACGGAGATGATACACCCACTGTAACTGAAGATAAATCTCCAATTGAAGTAGTAGAATCAATAGTAAGCGTATCACCAGTGATTGTGGTTGAAATACCAGTACCACCGGCAATAGTTAAACTATCTGTTGTAGAATCCGCAATTGTACTTCCAGCATCAGCAATTATGGTTTCCCATAAATTTGCAGAACTGCCCGAGGTTGAACCTGCCTCTTGCCAATCGACATCAGCCGGTCCAAATTTAACATAAAGTTCACCTTCTGTCCCACCGTGTTGACGAAGATAAAGTGATCCTTGCGGGGCTTCATAGCCAGCACCTATGTTGGGGCGAGCTAACCCAGACCCAACAAGTGCTAAATCGTCTAACGATAAGACCTCTACTCGAAAGGCATCATCGATATTAGCCATAAATTATCCTATTAATTAAAATGCAGTGTAACCCATACGTCTAACAACATAATCGATGTTATTTGTTGACGTTACACGTAAACGCATATCTGTTCCACTAACATCAGCACTAATCTTAAGTCCTGCTATTGCTGAACCAAGTTTTAATACCGCATAGTTTGTATTGTCAACTAAAGTATTGCCATCGTTTAATGCGTGAACTTCGGTTGCTCTTCTATTTGCTGGAGTTGCATTCTCACGAACTTGAATGATCCATTTTGCTTCCGTAGCATCTGCTAATGGAATAGTATCAACTGTTACGCCAGCTGTAGCAACAACATCAGATCCTGTGAATACACTACTTTGATTTTGTATATTACCGATAGCACCATCTAACGCATCAATACTTGTAGCAACATCTTCACCATCAGTAACAACATTGTCACTTGTGTATGAACGATCACCAATAGCATCATTTAATTCATTTAACGCATCAGTAACTTCTAATGTGCCTGAACCACCCCATGACATATCATCTGATAACGCATTGTTGCCACCATCGTTTGTAATCTCACCTGTACCAAACGCATCATCTAAATCACCGATTGCTGTTTCTAAATTATCAGCTTGAGTAATAACGTCTGTTGAACTATATGTTGGACTTTCAGCGCCTGGACCAGTTTTACCAACATAGTCACGTAAAAAACCTAACTCTGTTGCGCCAGTTGAAGAACCAAATTGTACCCAGTTCGTTCCATCATATACCCATTGTTCTTCTGAACTACTACCATCTTGAACTAATACAGCATCGCCATCGGACTCAGCATTTGTATCTTCTGTCCAAGCAGAACCGTCCCAGATAAATATGTTTTCGTCAGTACTTGCAGTAACATCTGTAAATAAAACACGATCGCCTGCTGATAATGTAACCCCATCAATAACACCGGTTAATGGAAATGCGGCACTATTGGCATAGGTTGTGCCATCTAAAACTGTAACTGGTTCACGCCATGAAAGACCTGCGGCTATTGCATCAACATAATCTTTATCTGCTGATTGTTTCCAGTCTGCTGAACTGTTGTTTAAATTGGAGTGTTTCCAATAAACTTGTAAACCATCAGTTTCTGTGTTTGTACGTAAAAAGAATGATCCAATTGGTGCGCTATCTTGTACATCGCCATCACCACCTGGAATTCCATCACCAACTAAAATATTGGCATTTTTGCCTGTAATGTCGTTTTCTATGTCCAGGCCATGCTGGACTCTAAATAAATCTATGCTCATTTTGAAAGTCTCCTATTTAACTTGCATATATTTATAAAGATATTGTGGAAATTCTTGTTACATTTACCGCAATTGGATTAATATCATTGTTTGTTATAACTAACGAAACTAACCCGCTTGCTGATACAGCATCACACTTATACAGTATTTTATCTCCAATTAACGCATAATGAGTGAAGGTTAATGACCCATTGCTAATTTTATATGACACAAGGACTTCAGCACTTGCGAATCTATCTGTTGTATTATCTCTTATGGATACTATGAACTTTAATGTATTGTTTGCTGTTGGTGTTTCTGAATATACTGCTCCAGTGTTGCTTGGATTGATTACTCCAGAACCGTAATCATTGTCGCCGCCACCGCCACCGCCTGAAGATCCAACCAATACATACAACCCACCATCCCATCTATATAATAAATCAGTGCTTGCGTCAATGTAAATAACATCAGATTCACCTGTTGGAGGAAAATCAGCAAATGTTGGATATTCTTCAACATTTTGATCCGCAGATGAACTATTAAGAACTTTGTATTGGGTTTCATCCCATCTATATATTGTATTAGTTTCATCATCAATGTAGATGAAATCTATTTCGCCAGGTGCTGGAAAATCACCAAATGTTGGTAATTCTATAACTCCACCACTACCTGCTCCCTCAATACACGCAGGGCGACCGCCTGGGGTACCATCGGTTATCCTAATACAACCTGTTTCAACGTCATAGAAAAGGTAGGTATCTTCGCCAACATACACAGATGAATCCTGACGTACTAACGAGCCTTTTATTTTTCTGATGTATGCCATCTATTGTTCCTTATTCAGCGTCGTAATTGTCACTTGAAAAATGTATTAATGCGGCATTCATTTTAGGGTTAATTTCAACTGGGCTAATGCTGTCTGCTACATTTAATTCTGGACTTGGCTCATTTACGCCAGCTAAATTCTTTAATATTGCGATTTCGTCATCATTACTAAACGAATTAACATTATTTTCTACACCTGTCGCTTTTTTTAATAATTCATGTTTTTGTTGCAACGGTGGAACCATTGTCTCTGGGCTTGTGCCGTCACTGTTGTCTACACTTACCTGTTCTAAATCTGTAAATGTGTCTGGTGTCATAGCCTGTGCTTCTTCTGCGGCGGCTTGAGCCATTGCCTGCGCTTCGTCTGCAGTGGCTTTAGCTTGCTCTGCTTTAGTTTCTGCTGATGTAGTTGCTTCTTGGGCATCTACTATGTCTGCTACCTTTCTTAATATCTCACTGACTTGCATATCATATATCCTTAATTTATATGTATTTATTAATTTATATTTATTTGTGTAGGTAAATCTTAATAAATATTTCGGACAAGAGAGGATTTATGATAACACGCCAATTTGATATAATTAGTGATTTAAATTTAGAAAATTTAAATAATTTTTCATGGGAAAACAAAGCCACAAGTTTATTCTGTATAATAGCAGGAAACATTACACAACATCGTTCAGTTTTATTTGAATTTCTTAACAATATCAAAGAGCATTATAAATTAGTATTTTTTATAGATGGGGAATTGGAACACACTCCATATAAAGGGGATTTTGTTTCAAGTTACATAAACTTAGAAGAAGGTATTAGGGAAATTGAAAAGGTTGTATTTTTACATGAAAATATAATTGTTCTAAATGAAACCACAGTTATAATGGGATCCAATGGATGGACAACTTTTGATTTTACTAATAAATCAACTGTAACCGATACTATTGATTTTTTAGCAAAAAATGATATTTTACAAGAACAATATGCTAATGAGGTATTCAAGTTAGCAGTATCCGATCAGCATTATTTATCAACAAGTATAGACACTTGCCAAGAAATGCAAGATTGTACGGAAATTATAATTGTTACAAATACAGTACCAAAAACAGAATTTATAACGCATAATGATGAATTCTATGGAACACATTTAGGTGATGTAATAGGAAATAATGGAATAGTACATTGCTTAGAGTCTGATATTGGACATAAGGTTAATACCTGGGTATTTGGGAAATTCCCTGAAGAGTTGGATTATACAATCGATAATATACGATATATTAATAACCCAATGCAAGACAAGGAATTAGATATGTATTTCCCTAAAAGAATTGATGTTTAAGATTCTTTTTGTATTTTGATTTGTAACGGCATACCAGCGTGTCTGGCATCCATTGTAATATCTACCCCTTTTTGTTCAGCAATTTGGAATGGCAGAACTGCTACAGTGGCGGCACCTTTTGTATGAATTTTTGTTGCGATTTCATGAGCACTTGTGTTAGAATATTCAAAATAGTTTTCTAAGCTCTCAACTACGAAACCCACAGTAGTTTTATTATCATTTAAATAAATTACTTCAAACATTGATGGCTCTTTGAGATCATTTCGAGGCTTAATTAATACTTGTGTTTGGGTCATTTTTTTATTACCTTTATTATGTTGTATACGCAGTTTCCCACGTATACAAATTGATTAATTATTCTAATTCAATTAACTTAGAGCTAATCTTAATTTCCTTAGGTTGTAAACTTTCAGGAATATTTCTCTCTAATTCAATTACCAAAATTCCATCTGTTAATGATGCTGATTGAACTTCTACATAATCAGCTAAGTCGAAAACTCTTTTGAATTTCCTGCCGCCAATACCTTGATGGTGAAATGTTCGTTCATCTGCTTGTTTCTCACCCTTGATAATTAGCTGTTCATTATGACTTGTAATATTGATGGCATCTTCTGAAAAACCAGCAATGGCAACTTCAATAATATATCTGTCCTCGTCTACTACGATAACATTATATGGTGGATAGTTGTTGGGTTCATTAATAGAGCGCGATATAAGGCTTTCCATTAAACGGTCAATACCGATTGTGTTACGGTAAAATGGGGTTAGATCTTGAGTGGTTAATTTGTGCATATTATTTCTCCTATATTTAATAGCAAGTTTAGTTAATCAAGGACCCAAATTATTTGGCATCCTTATTACTATTTATACAATTATAACACTCTTAAATTTATTTGTAAAGAATTTCGGTTACTAAAATTTAGTCTCGTTCATCTCACGTTGCTTTTTGCGCCATCTTTGAACCGCCTGCTTCTTTGCCTTTCTACGCACTTCTGAGGGTTTTTCGAAATGCTCACGCTCTCTTATTTCTTGTAACAACCCACTTGTTGATATTGTCTTTTTGAATTTGCGTATTGCTTTTTCAAAATTATTATTGTAAATCACTATTTTCATGTACCTTTATTCTCCTTTGTGTTTTTTTTAATTTCTATTTTTGTTGGGTGCTGAACCAATTCTTTAGAAATAACTAATTTATTTATGTGATTATGCTGGTATGCTACAACATTAAACATATGGGGCAATAATGCTTTTTCTAATATAGTTCGTAAACCTCTTGCTCCAGTCTTTTTTGTTAATGCCACATCAACAATATGTCGTAACGCATCTTTTCTGAATGTTATGTTGACATCATTATACTTAAATAATGTGCTGTATTGATGCACTAAATTATTGTCAACGGTATGTAAAATATTTAACATATCCTCTTTCGTTAACATTTGAACCTCTGCTATAATAGGAAATCGTCCAACAAATTCAGGTATTAACCCATATTTTATTAAATCATCATAATCCGTATCAGTATGAATTTCGTTACCTTTTAACTGAACACCAAACCCAATATTAGTTTTTGATTTTGTTATCTTATCCAAATTAACAAATGCTCCACTGCCTATGAATAAAATATTACTTGTATTGAATTCTACTTGTTCATGCTCATATTCTATTGTATATACAGAACCCTCTACTAATTTCAATAATGCCTGCTGTACTCCCTCACCGCTAACATCAGCCCCATTATCAGAATTTTTATTCTTCTTTGCTATTTTATCAACTTCATCAATGAATATAATGCCAGTCTCTGCGTTGCCAATATCACCATTTGCCTGTTTGATCAATTTTAATAAGATACTATCAACATCATCACCAACATAACCTGCTTCTGTAAGGGTTGTTGCATCCACAATAGCAAAGGGTACATTAATGTGATCTGCTATTGTCTTTGCTATTAATGTTTTGCCAGAACCACTTGGGCCTAATAGCAATACATTTGCCTTATCTAATGCTTTGCCTCCAATATTAATACGTTTATAATGATTAGATACTGCTACACTTAATACTATCTTTGCCTGTTCCTGACTAACAACGAACGTATCTAAATGTGCTTTTAATTCTTGAGGATTAATGTCAATTAAACGTTGAACTTCTACTGTTGTTTCTTGAGGGGTGATATTTGTTATTATTCCATTACACCGCTCTATACAAATGTCACAGATAGCAACATCATCATTGACTATTAGTTGTTTTACTTCTTTTTTAGATAACCCACAAAAACTACAATTTTCTTGCATTATATCTCCTTTGTATTAGCTAATGAACCTTCAATATGATTCTTTTCTGCTATATTTAATAATTCTGGATTATACTCATTACTGGCAATCTTACTAACTAATAATGCTATATACTCTTTTGAATATGCTGTTAGTTCTAATAAATTCTTATCTGTTACATCCCATGTATTGCCATTAAATCTATATAACGCTGTTGGTTGTTTATCAGTTCTTATAAATAATTCACCTGAAGATACTATGCCAGGAAAGCCTGGACCAAACTTAACTTCTTCTTTAAAATTGAGATTTAATTCCGGATATAATGAATGTAATGCTGTATTCTTATATAGCTTACCATTTAATGCTGTATATTCATTACTAATTTTAGTAAGCTCAATATGTTTTATTTTACTATCATTTTGTGGTAAGTCTTCTTCTATTTCGTCAGAACCTTGCCACCCCCCATCCATATTAGCTTTAATCTCATCTAATACTGAAGGTTGTTCAATTTCCATTAATTCTGGTGTTTCACTAAATGTTACCTCAGGCTCGGGCTTAGGCTCGGGCTTTGTAACTTCAGGCATTACTGGAATATCTTGCTCACGTACATTAGGTAAAATGTCTACCTCGTGCATAACGTGGTCCACTTCTTCTACTACCTCTTCATGGACTAACTTTTTTAATGCTAACTCTTTTTTTCGTACAGAGAAAGAGTACTGAGTTGCAATTAATAACAATACTGCTAACGGATCAAAAACAATTATGATTAACACAATGACCCACCGTACAGCATCTTCTAATATTGTTTGTGATGTTTCTGGACCGTAAACAAATGCCGCAATATAACGTATTGGGCCAATCTCTGCTTCTAATTTACGAGACAAATTATTGAGTTCTGCTTTGTCAGCTGATAGATTATCTAATACATATTGCTCCTTAACTAATTTATCCTCTAACGCAACAATTTTAACTTCAACATCACCCGTATTATTAGCACTGTTGTCTTTTAATTTAGAAATACGAATACGAAGACTGTTTATTTGGTCAGTATATTTTGATTCCACGCCTTGTAACAATATCGTTGTTTCTTTTTGGATCTTTAATATTTCCTTTTGAGCTCTGCTTGCTACACTCAATTCCTGGGATTGTAATCGGGATACTGCGCTCCTATTGGGTTTGGAACCTAACGCACTAATTGCAGAATCCTTCCTGGACTGTGCTTGCTCTATTCTATTTGTTTGTAACGTAATATAACCATTTGCCGATTTATTAACTCCAGCTTTTTCTTTATCTAAACGCTGAAGTAAAGTCTTTAAGTCATCTTGTTCTCGTGATAATACTGTGTCAACACGGATATTATCACCATTTATTAATCCAGTTAACTCTGTTCTCCAACGATTCATTTTTCCTGCTGATAATTTAATGTGTTCATCAATAGCACTTATTCTGGCAGATTGATCTTGACTATCAGCAAATTGTTGTATGTGTGATTTAGACAATCCCCCAAAAATTCCAACAGAGGTTAATGCCATTAGTATTAGCACTGCTATAATTAAATAGGTTTTTAACCACCATGTGGCTATATCCCAGAAGTGGTGTAACCATAAAATCGTAGCAAACTTTGATAACTCTAAGATTGTGCCTATTATGGCTATAGATAGGGGTGATGCCGCAAAAATAGCCATTAACCCAGTTACTGAATAAAATATTGCTGAACCTGCTAATAGCGTTGCCGATAACAATGTCATTATATTAATAATCATCATCATCATTCAAATCCTGTGTATATGTAAACCATATTGTATTTATGTGAATATTAAAATCCAATATTTTTACTTATTTGCACTTGTTGTTCATTACTTAATAAACGCTTTTTGTTAGCCATATTTGTAGCATAATAATCTCCTACTTCGCCGACAAACATATGATCTCCTGATGGAGCATGGCGCCAACGTTTAAGTAGCTGTGAATACGTTGCGTTGTCTATCCAGTTCATTAGCAATATATTATCACTCATATCTTCTCTCCAGGACTGAAACCTCTAAAAGTGACAAAGCGGGGGAAACGTAAACTGTACACGCCATTCTCTGCTTGTGTAACTGCGTCTGCTTTAACCTCGGCTATCATACCAATATTGCCTGCACTAACGTCCCATATTTCCTTACGTTGCGCATCACTAAAACCACCGCCAACATTTACTTTGATTAATTTACCTTGATCTGTACCTTCACATACCAATGCACCTAAACGACCCTTGTTACGACCGGTGCCTTCTTCAAGTGACATAACCTCTAAGTCAACGGTAATAGTGGGCTTCCATTTCATCCAGGCTGTGCCACGCTTGCACTCGTACGGTGCGTTGGCATCTTTAATCATGATGCCTTCATATCCCATATCAACCATATCTTGGGCATAACGCTTCATTATGTTATGACCTTCCGGGGTATCTAAATCAACTTCAATACCGCACAGGATTTGGACACTTGGACATTGTAGATTGACTTGAACTTGGATAGGCTGTAAGTATTCAAAACTCCGAACACGCTGGGGGACATTCCAACGACCCCGGGTGAACTTGTCTAACGGAATGACATCAAAAACTGTGTAAACTGAATCACTTGTATCAACATTTGTTTTGCGTTGTGCTTGCTTCATCAGTGCTTGAAAGTTCTTGCTAATGATTTCACCATCCAGCACGTAATCAGTATATCGTGATTCACTGAACTTAGCACTTGCAAATAAGGTGGAACTTGTTTCTAACTGCTTTGCTATTTGAGGGAAGTTTTTTAATTCTTTGCCATTGCGACTAAAAAGGGTAACCTTGCGCTTACTGAGAAGGCCCGCTGTTGCATTTTTAATAACTGCCACGACACGGATGCCATCTAATTTTGCCTCCAGGATCTTTTTACCGTTGAGCTTTTTTTGGTGTTTTGCTGAATCCGTTGCTAACTGTGCTTCAAATAGTGGGATTTCATACTTGGTGCCTTTGACTATTTTATTGAAGGTTTTGATTGTGGCGCCGGAACGTAAATCTTTAAGTATCACGGGTCGCAATAATGTTTCCCAAACGTCTGTGTTGAACTGGCACGCCATGCGCTCTATTTCAGCCTGCGCGGCATGTCCAGTTACCTCACGCCCATTTAAGCGGACAAGTAACTCAAAAAATTCATCATACGGATTATCCTTACCCACTAAATCCGGAATAACGGGGATTTGCTTTGTGTTGTAAGTGTTGTATGGATTGTAAGCATACCAAGCCATGTACAGGAAGACTTCGGCATCTTTACTGCCAAGATTGGCGGCTTCCAATGCCTGTCGAATTACATCTAATTTGTGTAATCTACTGTTACTTTCGTTTAACTTGTGAATCCATAGGTGTGGCATTAAGTGTCTCCATGATTTATACATTGTTAGAAGTATTATAACAGGTTTTTACAGTAAATACAACCTTTATGGTTGTTATGGTGTGGATTGTAATAAATCACCAGGTTCAGATGTTTTTGGTTGGTCATTGGATTGAACATCAGTCATTATATTAGCTTTTGATAGTTTTTTCAAATTTCTACCCTCTCTTAATGATGAAATTAATGCTTCACCACTCTTATTGTGTACTGCTAACTTTTCAAGTACCTCTACAATGTTGCCTTTACTTGTTTTATCCGCAATAGAATGTATACCAGAAACAAAGCCATTTAATCCCTGTTCCGATACGATTTCCCGATATAGATTGATGTCAGACTTAACAAATATTGCTTTTTCAGCATCAATGCGATTATTAATAGTATCTACGTATGAATTAAGCAAAGGCAAAATAGAACTGTATTGAGACTGAACTCCTTGACACGCAGATATAAAACCAGCAAGCTCCGTGCCAGCGAATAAACCATCAACGGCAATGAGATCATCAATCGCACTTATTAATCCAGTGAAGTTAAATGTTTTTGTGCTAAGATATTGAAATAAATCTGATGGTTTAACTGGCAATGTCATTCCATTATATGTTACATCTGTACTCGTGTCACATAATAATCCAAATGCATCAGTTAAATAATATGTACCATCAGGTCCTGAGCCATTTCCTATATTATCCTTAATACTGCTAACTATGCTACTGTCAATTGGAGTAGATAAACTTTCAATTTGAGTTAACCCTGTATTTGTTTCTATTGTTAACGCCTGCTCAGCTAATTTTGCTGGGGTAGATTTAGAAATGTTTTTTATTTGTTGTAATGCTACTGCAAATGCTCTATTTTCATCCGCTTCAGTTACAATTCCATCAGCTACAGGAATTTGTCGAGTAACTGGTGGTGGTGCTGGTATAGTCACTGTTGTTGTTACTGAGCTTGATGAATTCTTAGATGGGGGTGTTTTGCCACTGCTTACCCAATTATTATAATCATCCATCGCTTTTTGTGTAAAGCCAACCTTGTATGTTATTTGCAGAACAGCATGATAGAATGTATTGCTATTATAGTATGATGATTTTGACGTTGAAAATACACCATATGTTGGCTTACCGGGTACTGTTGGAATTAGATCTTCAAGGGGATCTTGATAATAATTCCATTGTTTAGTGGGATCACCAACGTATAACCAACCATTAGTAACACCCGCAAATTGTTGGATGTCATCAGCATTTGCAAATTCTCCCGAACTATACGCAGGCAGAATACCCGAACCAGTTGCTGACCAAGACCGTGCTTGTGATGTTAATACTGCAAAAATAATGCCTGGTGGAATTTCGACGCTGAACTGTTTTCTTGGTTGATCAACATGAACAGGAAATTGATTGCTGTTTGCTGGACTGTACCCAACTGTTACATGATCACCTGGTGCGTCCACTGGCTTGAATTGTCCATACCCGAATGTTGAATACATATCATAATCTATGTTACTTGGGAATGTGAATGATTCTGTTGATGTTATTGTCTGTGCCACGCCTGTACTAACTGTGACGGTTGCTGTGCTATTACTGGACATTGCCAATACAGAGCCATTTACCTTAGTCTTTAATGTATCGTACGATAATGGAAATAGTTTTCTGGTGCTGAGAAAATCAGATAATTTAGTAAGGCCACTGGTAGTGACATTCATTATCTCCTTAATCTCAGTTAATTTGCTTCCTGTTATTACAGTAAATATCTGATTGTATATAATATGCTGTATTGACGGTAGCATTGGTGTTGAATTGTTAGATACTGAAGCTGTTAAATCAGAAACTGATATACCCAGCGCATCTAATTCTTCTTCAATAATTACAATCGCACCAGTTTTTATCATAACCCGTATTAACGCATCAGGTGTGCCATAATTGGCTAAATTGCTAAAATCAATTATATCGCCAGTGTTTTGTAAATCTAATCCGAACTTATATGGCTCAGCACTTACAAGAGAGATGTTTCCTGTTATTAGGTCATCTATATGTGTGAAACTATGCTTGGCAACATCAGTTGAATTGGTCGCACTGTTTAGTGATTTGTTAGTTTCTTCTACATACGCGAACATGTGCTGAAGTGTGGCAATGAATCGTCTATTGTTCCCATACCCTGAACCAACCTGTGCCAATAACCAATCTGCGAAGTTTGTGGAAAATGCCACATACCCGCCCGCAAACGCACCATGAAAGTCACTAAGAACTCTTATTGCATTTAATTCATCACTTGCACTTTGTAAATCTACTGCAGTAGAATTGTGAACCTCTGGCAACTCATAAACTTCTGTTAGTTTTTCTCGTAACTCAGATAGTGATGAGTTGGATCTAAACGCAACCCATTCAGATATTACATCTGTCTGCACATTTAGAGCAGTGTTATTTAATAAACCATCTAATGCTGTTAACATTAGCGGTGTCATACTTCCTGTCATTATTATTATTTCTCTACAAATACATCTGGACTGGGGGAAGATCTTTTATGTCCACACGAGTCAACATCTTCTACGTGAATTACTGGTTGGCCTTCTGCAAAAACTGTACTACTACCACCTTGCGTAGTTGCACTACAGTGAATTGTACAACCGTCACTACCACAGCATTCATGTGGCGTTACCATTTGATAAGGTAACATCACTTGCTTGCCATTAGCAAAAACAGTGTCAGCACCGCCAGATGCTAATCCACCGCCAGTGTTGACATCATAGCGTCTTTCAACATTAGGCATCAGTATACCCAGTTTTCTTACAAGAACACTCTTTAATGGCTAATATTTCCTTTAAGTGCAACTCGAATTGCTCCACTGGGATGTTTTCTAATATGGCCTCAACGGGAACATCCGTATTACACGCAACACCGTGAGCCATTTTGGCCATAATGTTTACTGTCTCATTAACACACTCTACGGTATGATTATTTGCAACACAAAACGATTCTCTATATAATAATTCATTGCCTGCTGTAACGATATCAACCATGCCACACCCCTTTTTGAATATTTATCCTAATATAATCTTCTTTTCTGGAACTTTGATCCCAGTTGTGGATTCCAAGTACGCATCAAGAACATCAGTCCTTGGTGATCCAATTATAGAGATAGAGTTCCTATATACCTCAACTGTGTTTTCCAATTCTATCGAAAATAACGCTGGCATTAATTGCAGACCTTGTTGAGTCGGGGCTGTTGATAAAGGATTGGCTACTACAAAATGGGTATCGAATATCTCTATTACTTTACCTATAATTTCCTCACCAGAATTCATTTTGAATGAACAAACTGTGTTAATTTTCATTAGTCACCTTATCTAAAAATTGTTCTTTGGTCATACCAGCCAATTCTTTGAATCCACCAATATACGCATTGTCAATATATATTTGGGGTACAGCCTTATGCCCTTCCCCAAGAACGAAATCCATTGCCACTTGATCCTCGTCAATTTTTACGACATCTACTTCGATGTCGTATGCTTCAATTAATGCTTTAGCATTAATACATCGCGGGCAATCCGCTTTACTGTAGATTGTTACCATATTTTCTCCTTATAATTCGAAGCCATTAAATGTGCTTTCGTCCATATCATTATTTACACCGCCAATGACATACGAACTAATTTCTGACTCTTGAGCCGCTACCTGGACCTCTTTGCCGCCAATCCATTTCTGTGTCCAGGGTAATGGGTTTGAACCACCTGCATAAGGGCTATCTAATCCAATAACAGTCATACGTTTATTTGCTATCCAATGAACGTAATCAGATAGTAATTCTTTGTTCAACCCAATCATAGAGCCATCTTTGAATAAATAGTCAGCCCATTTGATTTCCTGCTCTACCGCAGTTGTGAACATTGCAGTGACTTCTTCTCGGCACTCTTCTTGAATTTTAATGAAATCTGGATCATCATTTGGTAAAAGTTTTAACATCGTCTGGGTAAACGCTAAGTGCAAGTTCTCATCACGACAGATTAATTTGATAATTTTAGCATTGCCTTCCATTTGCTTCAGTTCAGCAAACGCCCATGAACACGCAAACGAAACATAAAATCGTATTCCCTCAAGAACATTGATGCTGTTAAGAACCAGCCATATTTTTTTCTTAATGTCATACAAGTTCACGGAGCTTGGATCTATTTGATATTGCAAGGAATCAGCGTGTAATGAATCATATTCTTTTGTTACAGCTTCACTGCACTCAAGTATTTCTGGAATAGTCATCATGTCGTCAAACACTACGCTTGGATCAGGATATATATTCCTAATAACATGAGTATAACTTCTACTATGCAAGCCTTCGTTCTGTGTCCATAATGTTATCCAACTCTCAAGTTCAGGTATACTGGCTAACGGTAATAAAGTTAACGCAGGCGATCTTCCTTGAACGCTATCTAAAAGAACTTGACGTTTTAAATTTGATGTAAAAATGTGTTGCTCAAATTCTGTTAACTGCTTAAAATCTTTACTATCACGAGTAATATCAACTTCGTTTGGTTGCCAGAAAAATCCTAATTGCTTTTCTGTTAATTTATCAAGTACCTTATACTTTAAGATATCATATCGTTGTACATCTACTGCTCCATCTAAAAACATTTTCCGTTCTGTTGATGGGGTGTTGTTTATTTCAAATACACTGTTCATTTAGTTTCCTTATTTTTTCTATTAATTCACTATCACTATAATTGATAGTTGCCGGTTGGCTGTATTCCCAAATGCCATCGTCGGCTATTAGAATTGCTTCACTTGAACCGGATTCCGGGTTTCTTGACATTGCTAGTCCTAGCGGATGTAAAATTTCTTCATTTATGCGTCTAATTAGCCCCAAGTCCGACATATCGTTCCAATTTATGGTGTTTGGTTCTGGTTCGGTTTCTGGGAATTCTAAACTATCTTTACTAACCCAGCGTTGGGTGTTTTTGTCGAGGTTATCATCGTAAAATTCAATTAGAAATTCATCATTCTTTTCTTCAAGTATTTTGCACTTAACTAAAACTGTTCCCCACATGCCGCTCCAGGAATATTTTACATTTGTTTTCATATTTTACAAGCCTCACAATCATCATCTGCGTTGACGTTTATTTCACCTTGACCATCGAATGTATTATTATAATACAATTGTTTAACTCCGTATTTGTATGCAAGTAATAAATGCTTTAACATCTCACTCATTGGAATCTTTTCGTCTGGGTAGAACTCTGGATTATAACTTATATTGGCAGAAACACCTTGATCTATATATTTTTGTAATACTGCTACCAACTTAATATAACCCGCTGGGGACTTTTGATCCCATAATAATTCGTATTTGTTTTTAAGTTTTCTGTATTCTGGAACAACTTGAACAAGAACTCCGTCTTTACTTTGCTTATAACTTACATACGATCTTGGCGGCTCTATGCCATTTGTTGCATTTGCGATTTGTGCAGAGGTTTCTGCAGGCATTAAACTGCCAGTACAGCTATTTCTAATACCTGTTTCTTTTAATTGCTCACGCAACTTATCCCAGGGTAACAAATCTCTATGTGGCACTAATTCATCTACAGATTGCTTATACGTGTCGATTGGGAGAGTGCCTTTGCTGTATTTTGTGTCGCCATTACCAGGACACGCACCGAAGTCTTTAGCTAAATCAG
>Ga0164315_10001782_pt1 | contig 16297 bp, 4 predicted proteins | sample GuaBasSedimGuay6_FD_113737 | JGI IMG/M metagenome (GOLD analysis project Ga0164315, IMG submission 113737) | Subseafloor sediment microbial communities from Guaymas Basin, Gulf of California, Mexico - Guay6, Core 4569-2, 0-3 cm | ecosystem: Environmental > Aquatic > Marine > Hydrothermal vents >...
CAGGTTGCTATTGGTGGACAATCCATAATTCAGATTCCAATGGATGAAGAATCTACAATTTGGGAACTTAACCACGGATTGGGTGTTTTGCCAGTAGATGTGATTTGTATTGATGGTTTTAATTCTCCAATCGAACCCGATAGAGTTGAATATCTTAATTCTAATTTTATACGTTTAACATTTGATTCTACATCACAATGGGGTACATGTCTTTGTATTTCTGGTGGTGGTCAAACTGGAGCTACTGGTGATTCTGGTGCTTCTGGTGGAACTGGTGATTCTGGTGGAACTGGAGCTACAGGTCAGGTTGCTATTGGTGGACAGTCGTTAACTGAAATTCCTGAATCTCAAGAATCTGCAACTTGGACAATACATCATGGTCTTGGTGTTATTCCTGTTAATTTTGTATGTATCGACAATTCACAAATATTATTACATCCAGATTCAGTTACATATGTCGATTTAAATACAATTGAATTTGAATTTGAATTTGAACAATGGGGCAGATGCCTTTGTATCTCCGGTGGTGGTATGACTGGTAATACTGGACATTCTGGTGGAACTGGAGGACTTGGTGGTTCTGGTGGAACTGGAGCTACAGGTCAGGTTGCTATTGGTGGACAGTCGGTTACTGAAATTGATTTAATTGATGAATCTGCAACATGGAATATTGAACATGGTCTTGGTATTATACCAGTTTTAGTTATATGTGTTGATGAAAATGATGATATCATCGTACCTGATGAAATTGAATATCTTTCAGGTAATGCTGTTGAATTAACATTTGATGTCGGACACCATGGTAAATGCCTTTGTATTTCTGGTGGTGGTCAAACTGGAGCTACTGGTGCTTCTGGTGGATCTGGTGGAACTGGTGATTCTGGTGGAACTGGATCTACAGGTCAGGTCGCTATTGGTGGACAATCAACAACGATTATTGCAGAGGATGAAAATTCAACAATTTGGACAATACATCATGCTCTTGGAACAGATTTAGTTCAAACAATATGTGTTGATGAAAACAATGATATAATCATACCAAGCAATATTAATTTAGTCAGCTTAAATAGTGTTGAATTTACATTTGACGATCCACATTGGGGTAGATGTCTTTGTATTTCCGGTGGTGGTATGACTGGTAATACTGGTGCTTCTGGTGGAACTGGTGGACTTGGTGGTTCTGGTGGAACTGGAGCTACAGGTCAAGTTGCTATTGGTGGACAATCGTTAACTACAGTACCAGCATCTGAAATATCCGCAATATGGAATATCCATCATGGATTAGGATCAATGCCAGTTGAAGTTATTTGCATAGATAACACTGGTCTTAAGCTGTATCCAGAGAATATACAATATTCAGATGCAAACAATTTAACTGTAACGTTTAGTGGTTCTGAATTTGGTAGATGTCTTTGTATTTCCGGTGGTGGTATGACTGGATCTACTGGACATACTGGAGCTTCTGGTGGAACTGGTAATACTGGTAATACTGGAGCTACAGGTCAGGTTGCTATTGGTGGACAATCAATAACCGATGTTGCTTCAACTGACACCTCATCTGTATGGGAAATTCATCATGGATTAGGGATAATTCCAGTACATGTTATATGTATGGATGAAGCATATCAAAGTATTGAAATAGATAAAGTTATATTTTTAAGTACAAATTCGATACAAGTAGAATTACCTGCACCACATTATGGTAAGTGTCTTTGTATTTCTGGTGGTGGTATGACTGGTGATACTGGTGATACTGGTGGATCTGGTGGACTTGGTGAGACAGGTGGATCTGGAGCTACAGGTCAGGTTGCTATTGGTGGACAATCATTAAATACAATCGAATCAACAGAAACATCATCAACGTGGGAAATACATCACGGTCTTGGTGTTATGCCAGTATTTGTTTCTTGTTTAGATCACAATAACATTGTAATTACACCAAGTGATGTTTCATACATTAATCATAATGTAATACAACTTACATTTGATGTTTCTTATTATGGTACGTGTATGTGTATTTCTGGTGGTGGTATGACTGGATCTACTGGACACACAGGACATACTGGTGGTATTGGTGGTTCTGGTGGAACTGGATCTACAGGTCAGGTCGCTATTGGTGGACAATCTATGACCAATATACCGCAGACAGAAGAATCTGCGGTATGGTTTGTTACTCATGGATTGGGGTCTAAATTTGTATCTATACATTGTTTTGATCATATGGATGAAATAATCATTCCAACAGATGTTGTATTTTCAGGAATGAATAACATCGAATTAACATTTGATGGTTCAAAATATGGTACATGTATGTGTATTTCTGGTGGTGGTATGACTGGAGCTACAGGACATACAGGACATACTGGTGGTATTGGTGGTTCTGGTGGAACTGGAGCTACAGGTCAGGTTGCTATTGGTGGACAATCAATATCTGAAATCCCTATATCTGAAGAATCTTCAGATTGGAATATTCACCATGGTCTTGGTATATCTCCAGTTCAAATAATATGTATTGATCAAAATGACGAATTGATATATCCAAGTGCTATTGACTTTATTACTATCAATTCTGCGATGGTAACATTTAGTAGTCCAAAACATGGTAAATGCCTTTGTATTTCCGGTGGTGGTATGACTGGAGATACTGGTGATACTGGTGGATCTGGTATTACTGGTGGAACTGGCATGACTGGTGGACTTGCTATTGGTGGACAATATAATGAAGTTATTGGGTTTGATGATAAAGATGATACTTGGGAAATAGTTCATGGATTAAATTGTATGCCAGTTGCTGTGGTGTGTGTTGATCAAAATGATGATTTACTATATCCAGAAAATATTGAATTTAGTACTGGTAATTCTGTAACTGTTCAATTTACACCTGGTTCTGAATTATATGGACGATGTCTTTGTGTTTCCGGTGGTGGTATAACTGGTGGAACTGGACATACTGGTGGTAGTGGTGGAACTGGTGATACTGGACATTCTGGTGGAACTGGTCAAATTGCTATTGCTGGAAACGTTATATTTAATATTTCAGAAATTGATGTTATTGACAATAATGATGACACGTTATGGGAATGGCATATTCGACACCATTTGGAATCATATCCTGTAATTGAATGTATTGACATTGAAGGTAATTCAATACAAATCCATCATATTAAGTATCTTCCAAATAAAGAAGATGTAATTGTTCAATTTAGTCCAAATGATATTGATGAAGCACCTATTGGTAAATGTATTTGTGTATCTGGTGGTGGTCAAACTGGCGAACGTGGTAATTTCCAAATTGATCAGGCATATGAAGAGTTTAATGATGTTGATGTGGATAATATCAGACAGGTTGTTATTGAAAATGAACTTACATATTATTTAATTTCAATAATCGAAGATGTGAGAGTTCATTCATTATTGCCTGGAATATCTACACCAGATATGTCGCGTCATATGATTATGTATGATGGATCTCTATGGCATGATTATGGTGAATATATTGGTAGAACTGGTCATACTGGTGGTTCTGGTGGAACTGGTGAACGAGGCGATGCTGTTATTATTGGACAATCTGTTATTGAATTTGAATTTCCAGATCAGACTTGGGTTGTTGATCATAATTTAGGAATACAATTCGTAGCATTCCAATGTTTTGATGCTAATGGAAATGCATTGCCGTATGCAACTGCACGATATATTGATGATACAACTTTGAGAATTAATTTTGAAAGTCCTCAAATTGGACATTGTCTTTGTACATCAGGTGGTGGATTGATGGGTAAACCTGGTGAAACTGGTGGAACTGGTGATACTGGTGAACCTGGTGATGCTGGTCCTGTTGGTCGAGATGGTCGTGATGGTATCCAGGGTGATCCTGGTGAAGTTGGTCCAGCTGGTGTTTTAGGTGATGCTGGTCCTCCTGGTTGTCCTGGAGCTATTGGTCCTATTGGTCGTGATGGTCGTGATGGTGAGAAAGGTGATCTTGGTCCTGCTGGACCTATGGGATTTCCTGGAGCTATTGGTCCTGCTGGTCCTCTTGGTACTTCTGGTGAATCTGGTGCAACTGGTTCTAAAGGCGATCCAGGTATTGGTGCTATGACTATGGTACCAATTGATAGTCCTGCTACATCATGGGTTGTTAATCATAATATGGGTGTCCAATATATGGACATTGTATGTGTCGACTATTCAGATCAGATGATACCATTTGAATCTGTTAATTTTACAGACATAAATAATCTAACTGTAACATTCGATACCGAGAAATATGGTAAATGTTTTTGCATTACCGGTGGTGGTGCAACTGGTGCTACTGGTGGACCTGGTAAAGATGCTACAGGTGGTGTTTTGGATTGGGAAGAAAATACTGGTCCAATTTGGGAAATTGAACATAATCTCGATAGTACCAGTGTTATTGTTTTAGCAAGAAACTTTGACGGAACAATCATATATCCAACAAACATTATTTATGTAGATCGTAACCATATAGATCTTCATTTTGGTGAAAGTCAATCTGGATTTGCAACAATTAGTTCTGGTGGTGGTGCTTCTGGTGGTTCTGGTGGTTCTGGTACAACTGGAGCAACTGGAGCAACTGGTGATAAAGGTGGCATGGGTGATACTGGTAATACTGGTAATACTGGCCCTACTGGTGGTTCTGGTGGAATTGGTATATCTGGTGGTACTGGTAAAGCTGGAATTGGTAGTTTAGAAACATATTCTCAATTAGTATCAGATACTACTTGGGATTTTAATCATGGATTTAATACTACTGAACTTGCCGTTCAATGTTATGATGAATTCAATAACTATCTTGTACCATTTAATGTAATCTTCACCACAACTATGGTAACTGTAACATTTAATTCGGCTGCAAAAGGTCGAATAATTATCATTAGTGGTGGTGGTGAAACTGGTGGTACTGGCATCTCTGGTAATGTTGGTGAAACTGGAGCTAGAGGCGATCTTGGTCCACGTGGTTACGATGGGCTACCTGGAGTTAAAGGTGAGCGTGGTGAAACTGGAGCTGATGGTAAAGGAACACTACAAGAATATTTTGTTTCTGTAGCTGATGATACCTGGATAATTTCCCACACATTGAATACCAATATGCTTGCCGTTCAATGCTATGATGAAGCAGATAACCTATTGGATCCAGTTAATGTTCAATATCCTAATGATAATGAAATTATTATTACCTTTCCGAGTGATAAAACCGGTAGGGTTGTTGTTATTAGTGGTGGTGGTGAAACTGGTGGTTCTGGTGGTATCGGTGATACTGGTGGTTCTGGTAAAACTGGTGATATTGGATCTGTTGGTCCACGTGGTTATGATGGTAATCCTGGACAACCTGGTATTGATGGTATTGATGGTGATAAAGGTGATGACGGTAATTCTGGTGGTACTGGTAATTCTGGTAGTACTGGTGGAGCTGCAAAGGGTAATTTATATACATATACTCAAAATACACCGAGTGATTCATGGGTAATTATACATCCATTAGGAACTCAGACAATTGCAGTTCAGTGTTACGATTTATCTAATCAGTTATTTCATCATAAATCCGTTACAATAATTGATGAAAACACATTATCTATTAACTTTGATCCAGCTGCTACTGGTAAAGCAATTCTTATTAGTGGTGGTGGTCAGACCGGTGGAACTGGTAATATTGGTTCTCGTGGCTATGATGGTGATCCTGGAGCTGATGGTATTCCTGGTGATGGTGGTGAAACTGGTGGAACTGGTGCTGAAGGTGAACAAGGTGATACTGGTGGAACTGGACATTTTGAATTCCTTCATACTGCTACTGGTGGTTCTGGTGGTTCTGGTGAGACAGGTGGATCTGGAGGCTCTGGTACAACTGGAGGTTCTGGTGAGACTGGTGGATCTGGCCATTTTGGACAACCATTTAATATCAATGAAGTATTTAATGAATGGACAGACTTAAATCGCGTAGAAGTAGAGAATGGTGGGCATATAACTTATGAAGAACCATATTATGTAATTATGGTTGTAAATGATATGCGTAGTGAACCATACTTACCAAACGAAATCAATGTTAATGTAAACCGGCACTGTTTAGCTTGGGATGGTACTTACTGGCGTGATTGGGGTCCAATTGTTGGTCCTACAGGTGGATCTGGATCGTCTGGGCGTATGGGTATTGATGGCAAACCATTCAAGATTACTGAATATTTTGAAGAGTTTACTGATGCAACAATTCCATATATTGAATCAAATTACTCAGATGCTACAAATGAAGATTATTATACATTTTCAATTCAGTTCGACGTTCGTTATTCTAAATCAGCAACTCCCGGTATTGTTGGAGATATGTCTCGCCATGTTATTATTTATAAAGGTGAATTCCAAGATTGGGGATTAATTGTTGGTCAATCTGGTGGAACTGGCACGACTGGTGGTTCTGGTGAGACTGGTGATACTGGTGGATCCGGTGGTTCTGGTGGATCTGGTGGTTCTGGTGGTAGTGGAGGCTCTGGTGGTAGTGGAGGCTCTGGTGGATCTGGAGGTAGTGGAGACTCTGGTGGTAGTGGAGGCTCTGGTGGATCTGGTGATATTGGGTTAACTGGTGGAACTGGTTCTTCAACTGGTGAATCTGGCGGTACTGGTAATTCTGGTGGTTCTGGTGATACTGGAGCAGATGGTTCTGCTGTCTTTTCTGGTGGGACTGGTGGTTCTGGTGGAACTGGTCGCCAAGGTAGAAACTGGTCAATAACTGATGTTGAGAATTCATTTGAAGATTCAGATGTAGATAAATATATTAATCGTGGTACAGCAACATCGCTCGATCCATATTTTATTTATATAATTGATGATATCCGAACTAACAACAATCAGCCTCCAGGAATGACTTACGATGTATCTGGTCATTGTTTAATGTATAATGGATCTGAATGGGAAGATTGGGGTAAACTTCAAGGTAAAACTGGTGGTAGTGGTGGTTCTGGAGGCTCTGGTGGTTCTGGAGGCTCTGGTGGTTCTGGAGGCTCTGGTGAAACTGGTGATTCTGGTGGAACTGGACATACTGGACATTCTGGTATTGATGGTGATACTGGTGGAACTGGTCATACTGGTTCTGGTGTAACAATTCAATCTCATTATATCAATTTTTATGATGATGATGTTATTTCTATTGAATCAATTCATACATCACGATATGCAATTTCTATTCAAAATGATCTACGAACAAATCGTTCAATTCCTGTAGGTTTACCTTCAGATTTAAGTTTACATGCTATTGCATACGAAGGTATTGGAACTGATTGGTCTGATTGGGGACCATTTGTTGGACCAAAGGGTGATACCGGTACTCCCGGTGGATCCGGAGGTTCTGGTGGAACTGGAATAGATGGATTATTCGCTGGTACTGGTGGAACTGGTACTACTGGATCTGAAGGCCCTCCAGCTGAACCAATTACCATTGATGAATATTTTGAATCATTTGGTGAAACTGAAGTTGCATATATTATTGGAGCATATCCTGATGCTACTCTAGAAAATCCATATCACTTTTCTGTTCTGTCTGATGATAGAACTAATCAAAGTTCTCCTGTTGGTTTAGAAAATAATGTATCTAGACATGTTATTTTATATACTGGATCATTTATTGATTGGGGATTATTGATTGGTGATACTGGTGGTTCTGGTGGATCTGGTGGATCTGGTGGAACTGGCTATACTGGTGGATCTGGAGGTTCTGGTGGTAGTGGAGGCTCTGGTGGATCTGGTCATACTGGTCATACTGGTAAATCTGGTGATACTGGTGATACTGGTGGATCTGGTGGATCTGGTGGATCTGGTGGAGTTGGTCCTATTGGTAAGTCGTTTGGTGTTAATGAGCATATACCGTTATTTACTTCTACCGATATATCTAGGATTGAAGCCGACCAATTTGGTGTTGCTAATGAATTAGACCCATATGTTATTACAATATTGTATGATATTCGTTCAAATAAGAATATTCCTGCATCTATTATTGGTGATAAATCAGAACATGCTTTAGCTTATGATGGTGAAACATGGATTGATTGGGGTAAACTTGTTGGTAGTACTGGTGGTTCTGGTGGATCTGGTCACACTGGTGATCGTGGTGAAAGCTTCAGAATGGATGCATTTTATCCAGATTTTGATGAAACTATCATTGCTGAAGTTGAAGCTTTACCAGGCATATCTACTGCTGATGTTTATTCATTGTCATGTTTTAATGATACTAGACTTAATCAATCTATTCCGGAAGGTATTGCTGGCGATATGTCACGTCGAATTATGATGTGGGATGGAACAAGTTGGTACGATTGGGGGATCTTTATTGGTCTTACTGGTGGTTCTGGTGGTTCTGGTGAAACTGGCGATAGTGGTGGTTCTGGATATACTGGTGGTTCTGGTGGAACTGGTGATAGTGGAGGCTCTGGAGGTAGTGGTGGATCTGGTGGATCTGGAGGCTCTGGAGGTAGTGGTGGATCTGGAGGTAGTGGAGGCTCTGGTGGTTCTGGTGGAACTGGACATCGTGGTCAAGATTTCAGAGTTGATCAATTCTATTTGAATATTTATGATGCTGATATAGCAGATATTGAAGCTAATTCTGGTGGAACAATAGATGATGTATATCTTGTAGCTATTCAGAATGATTTACGTATCACTAAAGATGGAACTGTTGGTCCTGCTGGAGATGTTGATCGCCATGCAATTGTTTGGGATGGTGTTCAATGGGAAGACTGGGGAATTACTGTTGGTGAAACTGGTGGATCTGGTGGTTCTGGAGGCTCTGGAGGTAGTGGAGGTTCTGGAGGTACTGGTGATTCTGGTGGATCTGGTGGTACTGGTCGTCAAATTATTGGTGGTTCTGCAATATATCATCAATCAATATCTAGTAATGAATGGCATGTTCATCATTCACTTGGGTTTAAACAAGTTGTTGTTGAATGTTCAAATGATTCTAGTGAAGTGGTTATACCTAATAGTATTGTATATACAGATGATCAGAATTTAATAATTTATTTCTCTGAGAATACTTCAGGGTATGCTGTGTGTGTATCTGGTGGTGGTATGACTGGTGGTACTGGTTCTGATACTGGTTCAACTGGTGGTACTGGTACTCATGGTGTTTCTGGTGTTATTGGTATTGATGGTGAAACTGGTGGAACTGGTAGTATTGGTTATACTGGTGGTACTAGTGGTACAGGTGGTTCTGGTTCTATAGGTATAACTGGTGGTACTGGATCTGCGGTATCTGTTGGTTCTAAGATATATCATCAAACAGTAGCTAGTGATACTTGGACAATTACACATAATTTATTGAATCGGTATGTCAATGTTGCATGTTTTGATAGTTTAGATGAGGTTTTCGAACCAGATTCGATTTCAATTATTGATGATAATACTATTCAAATTTTATTAAGTGTTGCGATTACTGGACATGCTATATGTGTATCTGGTGGTGGACAAACTGGTGGTACTGGTTCTGATACTGGTTCTACAGGTGGTACTGGACAAACTGGTGATGTTGGATATGTCGGTGAAGACGGTGAAACTGGTGGAACTGGAGCAACTTCTGGAACTGGTGTAAGTGGTGGATCTGGTGGAACTGGAGCAACAGGTAGTGCATCGATAGTTGGTGCAACATATCATGTACAATCTGTATTATCGGATACATGGAATATTAATCATGGATTGGGACAACGCTATGTTATTGTTGAATGTTATGATGACAATAATGAAGTGATTGATGTTGATTCAATTATAGCTGTTGATGCTAATAATATTCAAATATTATTAACTGAAGCTATTTCTGGTTATGCTACATGTATATCTGGTGGTGGATTTACAGGTGGTACTGGTTCTGATACTGGTTCAACTGGTGGTACTGGTTCAACTGGTGATGTCGGTGAAAGTGGTGGTACTGGTGGTATCGGTGGCACTTCTGGAACTGGTGAATCTGGTGGGTCTGGTAGTTCTGGTGGAACTGGCAATAGTGTATTAGCAGGAGCTTATATATATACACAATCCATTGCATCAGATGTTTGGAATATCACTCACACACTAGGACAAAACCATGTAATTGTTGAATGTTATACTTCTATTGGGAATGTTATTATTCCTCAAAGTATTACAACATTAGATGCTAATAATATTAGGATTGTATTTAGTTCTGATATTGCTGGAACTGCTGTATTGGTTTCTGGTGGTGGTATGACTGGTGGTACTGGATCTGCAACTGGTGAAACTGGTGGTAGTGGAGGCTCTGGTGGTAGTGGAGGCTCTGGTGGAACTGGAATGACTTCTGGAACTGGTGCAACTGGTGGATCCGGTGGTTCTGGTGGAACTGGTGAAGTAGCACTTGGTGGAACATATACACACAATCAAGATGTTACTAATTCTACTTGGAATGTAATACATAATCTTAAAACTCAATTTGTTACAGTTCAATGTTTCGATGATAGTTATGGATTGGTTTATCCAGACGAAGTTATTTTGGATGACGATAATAACCTGACTGTTTTATTTTCCGAATCATTAACTGGTTATTGTGTATGTATTTCTGGTGGTGGTCAAACTGGTGGAACTGGTTCTTCAACTGGCGAATCTGGTGGAACTGGTGAAACTGGATATTCTGGTGGATCTGGTGCAACTGGTGAAGGTATTTCTGGTGGATCTGGTGGTACAGGTATTCAAGGTATCCCAGGTACAGCTGTAGCTACTGGTGGTACAGGTCATACTGGCAATAAAGGTAAATTTGAGATTGATGAAACAATTTCAGAATTATTTAATATCACTATTGATGAAATAGAAATTCGAGCAATCGATTCTACCTCTGACATTTATGTTGTAAATGTTATGCATGATTTAAGACTTGACAATCAAATTCCTCCTGGACTTGAAGGGGATTTGTCAGCTCATTTAATTATGTATGATACTACATCGTGGGTTGACTGGGGTAATTTCAGAGGTGAAACTGGTGGTTCTGGTGGTTCTGGTTATACTGGACATACTGGAGGTTCTGGTGGATCTGGAGGTAGTGGTGGTTCTGGTACAACTGGTGACGTTGGATTAACTGGTGGAACTGGTTCTTCAACTGGTGAAACTGGTGGATCTGGTGGATCTGGTGGATCTGGTGGATCTGGTTATACCGGTGGATCTGGTTATACTGGTGGAACTGGCGGAGCAATATTATATACTACTGTAACAGTTACATCGAATTATGATGTATCTGGAACAAATCCAGTAGTAAAAGCAGATGGAACATTAACAGTTAATTTACCACTTGCTAATACTAAAGCCATTGTTAGAGTAATTAACATTGGTACTGGAACCGTTACTGTTGATCCAGCTGGATCTCAGGAGGTAAATGGTAATGTTGTTCATGCACTTACAACCCAATGGCAATCCGCTACATATGTTAGTGATGGATCGAATTGGCTTGTATTCTAGTTTCAAATAAGCAATAAAAAAAGAATTGAGGGTGGTATAATTTTTACATTATACCACTCTCGATCTTTATTGTTCATTTTACTTTCGGTAAGCCTTTACCGCGAACATATCTTAATGTTGTTGGTTTTTTAGCACGAAATGCATTCCAAGCATGAATGCATTTGGTCGTAATTTCAATATTGTTGGCTCCAGTTTTATTACTGGTATTCCTTGATGTTACTGTATTCTTCAAGTATTCCCTTAATTTGTATTGTGGATCGCGTTTTGTGAGGTTTTCACCATCACGAATCGCATTCCAGAAATTAACCGCAACTTCTTGATCTTTATCCCAAGTTAACATGATGGCATGCATTACAGCAACTTTAAACATATGTTGTACTTGCTGTTTCCAATATCGTGTAACTTCAGGATAAAAGAGATTATTTACAAATTCTATAAAATCAAGTTGCCCTCGCAATGGAAGAATTTTATCTTCATCTGTGGCTCCTTTTTTATAATTTCTGATATTGTTTGTTGAAGCGATAAGGGTTACAACATCAAGGTTAGCTGAATTTTTAAGTACTCCCATTTCCATTCGGACACGATCTTTCAATGTCCGTTTTTTATCTTGGCCGATTTTTATAAATAGGTCAGATAGTTCAATTTCACTATCACATTTATATTCAGCATATGTGATATCGACCTGTTTTTTGGTATTTATAACAGCATGGCATGTATGCTGCCCATTTACTAAGTAAATGCTACCATCATACATTGCCATTTTAATATTCGCATCTAAAAAATTATCATTTTCAATTTCTTTTTCAAGTCTTTGAACATGTGTGGGTTGCAAGATGCGTTGTCCCCAAAAATTATTAAACTGTAATAAATTACTTGCTAATGTTCCATCTAGAACTTGCAATTCTCGTTTAGTGCAATTGATCATTTTTTGGCTCCTTAGTAAAATTTTAAAATAATATCTTTAAATATAATATCTATATGTAATATTGAAATATCATAGGAAGTGAAATGAATTATAATGTAATCGAATTAATTAATGAATGCAAAACACATTATTGTATAACTAATTTCAAAAATGAAATACTTAACTGGAAATACAATACCAATCATCCTGGAAACTTACACTTTAACATTGGGCATCCTAAAGGTTCACATAAAGGAAGTTCATTGGGTGATATGCTACCGTACACTAGATTGCCGGAAATTATCAAGAAACAATATCCAACATCACGGGTATCTGTACCTATTGGTTTTAAACCGGTATTTGAATTTAATCCTCATGTTGATGATTATGATTGGTCACCAACACGATGGGGAAGTCTAGGAACTTGGGGAACATCAGTTCAGCGAACTGCAAATGTTTGGGGATTTCAGACATTTACATATTCACCAATAATATACAATCAAACTGTAAAAATTAAAAATTCTTTATTATTCTGTGTTAATTCTAAAACTGGCGGACAAATTAAAAATCTAGGTTTATTCGAAGACATTATTGAAGATCTAAAGACTAAATACTATTGTGTTCAGTTAGGAATGACAAATGATCCAATTATTCGAAATGCAAATGAACATGCGTTTAATATTAAAAATAGCAATATTGTTAACTTTGTATCTAAATTCGAAACGTATATTGGATCTCAAAATAGCATCTATCATTTATCGAAAGCACTAGGTGCTAATGTTATTGGAATTTTACCTAATAATGTATATCCACAACTTGTAGTATTGCCGTTATTAACACAAATAAATTGGCTAGAATTGGAGATGTTAACTGATGATGAACGAAAACGTTCAACTAAGTGGCGTAATTATATTAATGAAATTGAAGGGATAAACCCAGATGAATCTCATCATATTGGGTGGTTGTATCCGGATTGTGTTCATTTAACCGAGCGGAATACTGGAACAAAAAGATGTCCATCATTATCAGTTGACACTATTAATCAAGCTTTAACAAATAATATTTATCCATTTAACGATGAAAAACTTTGGAATGTTGATAAGTATAGATCTTTATGGATGGAGGATTAAATGAAAATATATGGTAATTTAGATCTTCGTACGGGTGATCTGTATGAGGATGATGTAAAAACATATGGTATTGTTACGGTTGCAGATGATACTACTAGAGATAATTTAGTTGATGTTGAAGATGGTCAGCTTTCGGTAACACTAAGTGATTATACTTTAAACATGTACGATTCAACTTCCGCACTTTGGAAGAAATTTAACGTTGTTGATCCTGTGGAATCTGTTACTGAATATGCAGACTCAAATGACAATATTACATTAAGTACTGGGCATGTAAATGTTCCATTGAGTAATGTTGAATATACAGATCGCACATCGACAGATTTATTATTTGACTTTTATTTTAAAGGTGCATTTAATAATTGGGATGTTATTGCCCGTTTGACTGGTACGAATAATACTGAGAATTCATTAGCAGTTACTTGGAATGAATATTATGGATTATGTCTTCACGTATCTACTCAAGACTTTCATGATACTCGTATTTTTCCAACAACAGATGCATGGCATCATTTAACATGTCGCCAAGATTTTACTAATGGACAATTAGATTGGAGTTTAGACGGTTATCGTATTTATCAGACTCCAGTAGTACCATTAGTTAATCCAACACAGTTGCGTTTAGGACAAGCTGATACTGAAGGTGGTTTCGATAGTACATCCCTTTGGGTTAGTGGTTATGGTGGTAAAATCTGTCAATTACGTTTAGCTACAGACATTAACCGTACTTATATTGGTGATAGTTTTAGTATTTATCCACATCGTGAAATAGCCGATGAGAATACTGAAATATTCTTACAACCAACTAAAGGTGTAATTACAGAAGATTCACCAAATTTAGCTACTCCAAGTGTTGTTGGTGCAACAACTTATGGTGATGATGACGATTCTCCGTTCACAGAAGAAATATTATATGAAGTATCGGCTGATCAACATAGAACATATTTCCACAATGATAACGCTACAACTGATCTTATATTTACATTACCCCCGGTAGAGGATCAAAAGATATTTGCATTTGTTCATTTCGATACTGGGTTCAATATTAAGATACGTTGTCAATATACAGAACGTATTGTTGGTACAAACGGTGATAATTCTGAGATTGATTGGGATTTCATTATGAATGATGAGATTACTGCTAACTCAATTATCGTATTGAAAGGTAATGCATCTAATCAATGGGAAATTACTACAATTAAAGGTACCTGGAAACATGCTAATAATTACGCATAATCCTTTTAATGGAGATATTTAATGGATACCTATGGCGATATAGAATTCCAATCTGGTAAATTACTCCAGAATGGTAAAAACTTTGGTATTGAAGTTGTTGATAATTCTGCTACTCGAGACGCATTAATTGGTGTTGAAGATGGTACAGTTATTATGACAGCTGACGATCATGTTTTAAATATTTACAATTCAACATCGAATCGTTGGAATAAGATTAGAAATTTTACAGTTGCTGAAGTCAATAGCCCCACTAGCGATCCAACACAGTTATATGTGTCTGATGTTCGTAGTATGTTAACTGACATTAATAACTGCAATACATTTCTACTTCCACAAGCTATTGTTGGATATGAGTTTACATTTTATAAGACTAAGACTGTAACATTTAGAATAACTGCTAATGGAACTGATACAATTGATAACTATACTCATTTCCAAAATGCTAGTACTGAAATTTATGTTTCAACTCTTATAAAGTGTGTTACTGCTAACAAGTGGATTATTGTTAATCAACAGGGTTCTAATTGGGTATCCTTGGACTAAGGAGTTAATATATGAAACGTTATGGTACGCCGAATTTAATCCAATCAGATGTTAAGTCTGATAAATTTGCAAGTGATAACCCGTTTAATAAACTCGTGGTTAACAGTCTTTCTGAAGTTGATCAGGGAACTCTTGACCACGATGTAATTATATTTAATAAAGAGGATGATAAGATATATACATATAGTCCTGGATCCGATGGTTGGATTCCATCTATGGATACAGGACTTAGTACTGTATATGATAAGCTTCGTGAAGACTCAGTTATATACATAGATGATGTTCAAGATATATATAATGAATTTGAATTTGATACATCTATAGATAATCATCTTGCTATTCATCCGGATATGCTTGATCTTGGCGATATTGGTTCGCCAGTTGATTGTGTGATTGATTTCTGGCTCAAACCAGCGGAAACTCAATTCTCTGGAACTATGATTTACAATGGTCAAAATACCGGACAAGTTGATCTTGATCAGAATAAGAACTTTTTACTTACAACACATGGTGTAGAATTAATTAAAGATCCAAATTATCAAGATGATCCAACGATAATTCGAAATAATACTGAAAATGGATATATTCATTGTATTCGACCAGCATTAAAATCAATAAGTCGTATATTTCGCTACACTTTAGTTCATGTAGCAATTATTCGATCTGGTGATACTACATATCTTGCGATTAATGGTAAGATTGAAGATTCTGCTGAATCTGTTGAATATTATCATTATGATGATGTGTTGATTGGAGTTGGATATTATGGTACAAGCAATGGTAAATTAATTAATCTTCGAGTAACAAAAGGTACTGATCTTGGTTGGACTACAGACTTTATTCCACCAAATCATAATATTACTCCTGATGCTAATACTCATTTCTTAATGGATTCTACATCAGTGGTTGATACTATGGGAAATCATTCGATTAATGTAGTTGGTGATGCTCCAAGTATTACTCAAGATAGATTTTATTATCAATTACCAATAGAGTATAATGGATGTACAATTAAAACAAATTTATCTCAAGATAA
>Ga0164315_10001784_pt1 | contig 16291 bp, 13 predicted proteins | sample GuaBasSedimGuay6_FD_113737 | JGI IMG/M metagenome (GOLD analysis project Ga0164315, IMG submission 113737) | Subseafloor sediment microbial communities from Guaymas Basin, Gulf of California, Mexico - Guay6, Core 4569-2, 0-3 cm | ecosystem: Environmental > Aquatic > Marine > Hydrothermal vents...
GGAAATCTTTTTCACCAAATAGCGCCAAATCAGGGCCAACCATATTAAAGAGCTTACAAACAATCGTTGCCACACCTCGAAAGTGGCCCGACCGATGCTCCCCACAGAGCATTTCAGAAACGCTTGGCACCTCGACAAACGTTGCCGATTCTCGATTACCCGGGTACATCTCCTCCACACAAGGTAAAAATAGCAAATCAACACCCGCATCATTAAGAGCCGTAGAATCGGTTTCTATGGTTCGAGGGTAAGAATCAAAATCCTCCCCTTCTCCAAACTGAGTCGGATTAACAAAAATTGACACCACAACTCGGCCAGCCACTTTCTTTGCTTCGTGGACGAGCTGAAGATGGCCTGCGTGCAAGTTCCCCATGGTCGGGACAAAAGCAACTCGCTCACCCTGAGAACGCCAGCTTCCAGCTTCCGAGCGCAACTGTGAAATTGTCGTAACAGTCCTCATCAAATATCACTCAAAACTATGTTCTTTTGCTGGAAAACTACCTGTCTGAACGGCTGCAACATAAGCTTCAACCGCTTTGCCCACATCATCCGCTTCAGACATAAAATTTCTGGAGAATTTGGGGCGAATGCCAAAACTGATATCTAGCATGTCATAGAGCACAAGAACCTGACCATCGCAGCCAACTCCAGCACCAATGCCAATAACAGGTATTACGAGCTGACTGGTAATCTCATTTGCCAACGAGGTTGGCACGCATTCCAGAACAAGCATACTTGCGCCCGCCGCTTCTAGTGCCTTAGCTTCTTCGATAATTCGATTTGCCGAAACCTCATCTCGCCCCTGAACACGATACCCCCCCAACTGGTTAACCGATTGAGGGATCAGGCCAAGGTGTCCACACACCGGAACCCCAAGGTCAACAAGATGACGCACCGTTTCAACCTGCTTAAGACCGCCTTCCAGCTTAACCATCTGCGCATATCCTTCCTGCATCAATCGAGCGGCATTCCTCGCGGCTTGATCAGGTGTCGCATAGCTCATAAAAGGTAAATCAGTCACCAGAAAGGCGCGTTGTTTACCACGTGCCACACAACGAGAGTGGTAGACCATTTCATCAACGGTTACCGGCAGCGTACTCTCCTGCCCTTGTATAACCATACCTAACGAATCACCCACTAGAATGACATCAACACCGGCTTCATCCAGAACACGACTAAAGCTGGCATCATAAGCGGTCAAGCAGGTGATTTTTCCACCATTTTGCTTTTTTGCAAGAAGCGATGTTACAGATAAAGGTTTACTTGTCATGAAAATACCTCGTTATTTCTCAAAAAGCCCTAAATAAATCAGTGGCACATCATAACGGAAAAGGCAGAATTCCTGAACTCTCAGGCCTAGAGGGAGCCTATTGGCCACTATCAAGGAAAGTTAGCTACCCAGCTTCAGCAGCCCATCGGGACTACATTTCCTAATTAAATCAGCAAGGGACCCAAGCCGAGGAATATCTATAGAGGGTGAAATTTCCTGCAGCGGATAAAGAACAAAAGGTCTGTCAGAAATACCGTAATGTGGCACAACAAGCCGGTCGTTTTCTATAATTTTCCCGCCGTACAACAAGATATCAAGGTCAAGCGATCTTGCACCCCATCGCGCATCTTGCCTTACTCTTCCTTGGTCTTTCTCAATGGCCTGTAGCCTATCCAGAAGAGCTAAAGGCTCAATTGTCACCGCAACTTCCATCACGGCATTAAAGTAATCGGGTTGATCCTGTGGACCCATTGGTCGGCTTTTATAGATCGACGAAAAAGCAATTCCCTCAACACCATCAAGTCGATTAATGGCCAACTTTGCTTTTTTTATCTGTTTAACTGGCTGATTCAGGTTACTGCCCAAGCCAATAAATACCCGGCTCACGTCGTTTTAACTTTCCTTTTTCTGGGCTGCTTACGGCGGCCTTGCGTCATTTTCTTTTGTGTCGCCTCATCTGCAAACTGAAATTTTGTCCACCATTCGGCTACGGATGGCTCAATCTCTCCGCATTCAGTTCGGAGCAACAAAAAATCATATGCAGCACGGAAACGGGGATGTGACAAATGACGAAAAGGTCGCGCTCCCTGCTGAAACCTGAATCGTGTCTGCATTATCCAGACTTCACGCATCGGGATAGAGACCCTTTTAGGGATAGCCAATCGTTTAACCTGAAGGGATAAAAGCTCACTCGCCGCCTCCTGATAAGCAGGATAGTCGGGCAGCCCTGAAGCTGTTTTTTGTGCAATACGCTGCCTTAAAGGCTCCCAAAGCAATGCTGCCATCAAAAAATAGGGTGTTACCGGCTTCCCATCAGCAATACGTTTATCGGTATTTTCTAGTGCGCGTGCCAGAAAAACATGTGGAAACCCCTCTTCCTCTACAGCAAGACTTTTATCTGTTTCCGGGAATAACTGTTCAAACAGGCGATAGTGTCTAAGCTGCTCAAAAGCCTGTAAAGAGTAGCCTGATAGAAACAACTTGAGCAGTTCATCGTAAAGACGTGCAGAAGGGATATCCGCAAGCAGAGGTGATAGTTTTGGAATCAGTTCTGCGCTTTCATCCTCAATATCAAATCCGAGTTTGACTGCAAAACGGACAGCCCGCAACATCCGAACCGGATCCTCCCTATAGCGCTTATCCGGATCACCAATCATCCGCAAAAGACCGGCTTTGTGGTCTTCCATACCCTGCACATAATCAACAACCGAGAAATCTTTTACCGTGTAATAAAGTGCATTGACGGTAAAGTCACGCCGAATAACATCCTCTTCCAATGTGCCATACAGGTTATCACGAAGCAGTTGACCATCTTTAAGAACCCGCTCCCCATCGCTCGACTCACCCGAACTACGGAATGTTGCCACCTCAATCAATTCTCGTCCAAAGTAGACATGCGCCAGGCGAAAGCGGCGACCAATTAATCGACAATTGCGAAAAACAGCTTTAACCTGATCTGGCTCTGCGCTGGTTGCCACATCAAAATCTTTTGGCTCACGACCAAGTAGTAAATCCCGAACACAGCCTCCAACCAGATAAGCTTCATAACCGGCATCCTGAAGCTTATATAAAACTTTTAGGGCATTTTTGCTGATATGGGCTCGAGAAACTGAGTGCTCAGAACGGGTATAGATTTTCTTCTCTATACCCGTAGCTGGGGCTGATACCCTAGCGACCTGGGTAGGCTGCTCAGAGGTTTTAATTAGTTTTTTAATAAAGTTTAAAATAGCGGTCAATTTCCGAATAAAATCCATGCGTAGCAGTTCGCAGACCAGCACGTCTCAATTAATTAATCGGTATTCTATCAAAATAGGCCAAACTGTCACTCACCCTTTACATTTAATGCAAGATCGTACCTTTCGCAACTTCAAAATTCACCTATACCAAGAAACACAAAGATTTCAACGTGACTTAATCTATCTCATTAAATCTGCTTCCATATCAGCGACAACAGAAACTAAACTCCGTTGGCCGACACGGGCGAAGCCATCACTAGGGCGGTCAAAATCAATAATCGTCATCATTACCGAACTTATCACTAAAGTGAGTGCTGCAGTCCGCCAACGGCTCATTTTACCTGATAACCCTGCATTAAACCCCGTAACCGCTATTGTTGAACCGGCAATAAAAACCAGCATCCACAAAATAAATTCGGGCAATTTATTAAAAAGAGCAGCGATACGAATGGTATGTTGATCCAGAACATCATTTATCGCCGTGACCATAGAGACATCCATAGGGCCTAGATTTTTATCACCCAGCGCTTTCTCCATAGTGGGCCACAGTTCGCCCTGCGCATAGAGTGTGTTTTTTAAATATTCCGCACGCTCCTCATCGCTAAATACAACGCCACCCTCACGTAGTGGCATCAATCGACTGTATGCATACGCAAGTAATTTTTCCTTGATCTGCCTACCGCCCGGTTCTGCAATGAACCCGGCACGGAGAAAGGCCGTACCTAACGCATTGGATTCAGAGATAACAGCTTGTTTTCGTACTTCATATCGGTTAACGCCTGAAGCATAAGTAAATGCCAATATCAGACCCATTAATGCGAATAAAGAGGTCAGCGCCACCGCGCCACCACCAGAATTAGCATTTTTCCAAGCATCTCGCTGCTTTAATCCAATTCTATATCCTACTTCAAGCGCTATTAACAAAAACGTCAACACGATAACAAAGACTACTGTGAAGGGCATTTGATGAAAAAATGATAATTGCATGTCTAAATTGATACGTTCATTAATAGCGCGGGCGCGCACCTCACACACAGCCAGTGAATCTATTGCGAAAATTACCTGAGTTAAAACCTAATGTAAACCTATCTGTTCTAGTGCCAATATTGGCAAGCCTTCCTTAATTGGGGTTCGCTAAAACGCCTTCAAAGTTACTTCAGCTGTTTTTATCAAATTGATCACTCTGAAACCGATAGCCAGAACCCACGTTCTATCAAACAATAAAAAGGGTCCAAAAAAGGACCCTTTTTTATTGTTTGGCGGAGAGAGAGGGATGATGCCGGGCTTCCTGCCCTCTACCCCTTCGGGGTGCGCTAGCGCGCATTCAAAATTGTTCCCGACAATTTTGTCGAACCAGCCATTTTGATACCGAGGTTTCGAACCCACGTTCTATCAAACAATAAAAAGGGTCCAAAAAAGGACCCTTTTTTATTGTTTGGCGGAGAGAGAGGGATGATGTCGGGCTCCTGCCCTCTACCCCTTCGGGGTGCGCTAGCGCGCATTCAAAATTGTTCCTGACAATTTTGTCAAACCAGCCATTTTGATACCGAGGATTCGAACCCGCTTTCTATCAAACAATAAAAAAGGTCCAAAAAAGGACCCTTTTTTATTGTTTGGCGGAGAGAGAGGGATTCGAACCCTCGGTACCTTGCGGTACACACGCTTTCCAAGCGGGCTCATTCGGCCACTCTGACATCTCTCCAAAAACGTTTAACTAAGCGGCGAAAGGTTAAACCAAAACCCAATTCGTTGCAATTGGAATCACCTCTTACAGCGTATCTTTTAGTGCTTCCAGCTCATCCCAACGACTATAGTTTTTCTCTAGTTCACGGGTGATTTTGTCTAACCGGTTTAAGACGAGCTCTGTTTTCTCTTTGCCTTGTTGATAAAAAGTGGCTTCTGATATTTTCTTGTTCAGCTCAACCTGCTCTTCTTCTAGCTTTTCAATCTGGCTTGGGAGTTTATCGAGCTCTTTCTGTTCTTTATGCGCCAGTTTCTTTTTGCTAACCGATTTTGGCTTTTCTTTTTTTACAGATTTTTGCGCTTTAACTGATTCGACTTGGTTGCTGAGCTTATACTTTAGCCAATCACTGTATCCACCCACATATTCGTTCACCACCCCTTCGCTATCAAAAACTAAGGTGCTGGAGACAACGTTATCCATAAAGGCTCGATCATGGCTGACCAATAGTAGTGTGCCATCAAAACCGACCAGCAGCTCTTCTAGCAGCTCTAGCGTTTCAATATCAAGATCATTGGTTGGCTCATCCATTACCAGCAGGTTGACCGATTTACTAAAGAGTCTGGCCAATAGGATTCTAGCGCGCTCGCCCCCTGATAGACTTTTGATAGGCGATCGGGCTCTTGCTGGCGAGAAGAGAAAGTCAGCAAGATAGGAGATCACATGGCGCGTTACACCATTAATGGTGATTTGATCACTGCCTCCGCCAATCGCTTCAACAACGGTCTGCTCTAGATCTAGCTGCGCACGGAGCTGATCAAAGTAGGCAATTTCAAGTGTCGTACCAATTTTGACTTCACCTTCTTGTGGCTCAATTTTGCCCAGCAGAAGCTTTAGTAGCGTCGTCTTTCCTGAACCATTGGGGCCAATTAGGCCGATACGATCACCCCGAATAATCCGAGTTGAGAAGTTATTAACAATCGATTTCCCTGGGAAGCCATAGGTGATGCCTTTGGCTTCCATCACCAATTTACCTGACTTTTCGCCCGTTTCTAATCCAAACTTGGCATTAGATTGCTGTTCTCTGCGTTGACCGCGCTCTTTACGCATTTTTTCAAGTGCGCGAACACGCCCTTCATTACGGGTTCTCCGCGCTTTAATCCCTTGGCGAATCCAGACCTCTTCTTGCGCCAGTTTCTTATCAAATAGCGCATTTTGGCGTTCTTCTTCTTCTAGCGAGGCTGCTTTTCTTTTAAGAAAATCAGCATAGTTTCCCGGCCATGAGATTAGCTTGCCACGATCTAAATCAACAATACGGGTTGCTAGCTTTTGCAGAAAGGCACGATCATGCGTCACAAAAAGTACAGCGCCTTTAAAACCGATCAGGTGCTCTTCGAGCCAGAGGATTGATTCTAAATCAAGGTGGTTTGTCGGCTCATCTAGCAGCAAAACATCGGGTTCACAGACCAATGCACGTGCCAATGAAACGCGTCTTTGCCACCCTCCTGAAAGACCAGAAACCAGTTTGTCTGCCGGCAAGTCTAGCCGCGTTAGGATCTGTTCAACTTTCTGCTGAAGCGACCAACCATCGTGGGTATCAAGCAGATGCTGTAAACGGCCCAGTTCTGCCATCTGCTTATCGACATCCATATCTTGAGCCATCGCAACGTGATGGTAATCTGCAATCCAGCCTCCCACATCACCCAGGCCGGCAGCCACCGTGTCGTAGATACTTTCATCGCCTGAAAGCGAAGGGGACTGTTCGAGTGTGGCTAATTTTGCACCCGGTTTTAACCAGATCGTCCCCTCATCTGCTTTTATCTCGCCACTGATAATCTTCAGCAAAGTTGATTTACCTTCGCCATTACGCCCTAACAGGCCGACGCGTTCCCCCGCTTTAAGCTGAAACTCGGCCTTTTTCAATAAATGATGAACGCCAAAGGCAATTGATAAATCTGAAATACGAAGTAATGGCACGGGGTGACCTGTAGTAAAAAGTTATTAGGGCGCTTGTAACTGAACCTGATTGGCCGCAGGTTGGACTTTAGTCCGACATCAAGGCGCAATATCATGCGGTCATGTTGGACTAAAGTCCAACCTACCCGTCAAAATGAAACTAGTAAGCAGTTCCCAAGTGAAAGCGCAGCAAGTTTAACAGCGATGCGGCTGCGATATTCTGTTTTCTATCGAGGCTACCACCCACTTTTGTTATATGGTGCGTTTCTCCGTCGCAAGTTGATAGCGCTGTGACAAGCTCCATTGAGCGACGTTTCTCTTTAAGCAGGCTCGGATCAAAGCTCCAGAGCTGCACCAACCCATAATCGGCACCCGATTTTTGCCGAACCAATTTTGCCAGCGAAAGTGCTCTTTCTGTTTCACTGCACCCTTCCAATTCGAAATCTCTATTAAGCAGTTCGCTAGAAGGAATCACTCGGCTTTCCAGTAACCATGGACGGGTCACACACCAACTTGCTAGTAAGCCACTGCTGACCGTTTCAAGCAGTGCTACTTTATGACTCTTTTCAGTTAACAGCTCGCTGACCACCTCAACGATTCCTTTTGGGGGACCAAAGCCGTCACTCACCGAGATCAACTGATTTCCCAGTGCGCTGGCAATTGCGCTGCTTAGTACCTCTATCTCTTGCTGATCCTGTTCTGGTGGAAACCAGAGCTTTAGCTCCACTTCGGGTAACCCTGCCCGAAAACTCACCGTGACCATTTCCGGAAAAACAATCGACTCAATCCGCTCTTGAATAGCCGACTCCCCTAATCCAAACGTGCGGAAAGTGACTTTTTTTAATGGTGATAACGAGAAACTTTCCTGCAACTGCGGAAAGACGCCCGCCTGAAACATCTTCTTCATTTCAGAGGGGACACCCGGCAGGAAATAAAACTGGCAGCCATTGTGATTAACCGTAAACCCCGGCGCCGTCCCCCATTTGTTATCGATGCGTACGGCCCCGCTTGGGAAATAAGCCTGTTTACGATTAACAGCTGGCATTGGACGATTCCATAGTTTGAATATCGATTCAACCTGGTCCATCGCCTCTGCGTCAAATTCTAGTGGTGCGCCGAAAGCTTCAGCCACCGCTTCTGCGGTTAAATCATCCCCTGTTGGCCCCAACCCACCGGTACAGATGCAGCAGTCTGCCCGCTCTGAAATCTCGATCAGTAGCCCGACCAGCGCCTCTAAATGATCACCCACCGCCGTATGGCGTGTCAGCTCAAAACCGGCTGCAATCAGCTGTTGAGAAAGCCATGCAGCATTACTATCAACCGTCTGTCCGGTAACAATCTCCTCACCTTGAGAAAATATCTCACAACGTGGCGCCATTTTTAACAGCTCTCGACCGCGATGCGGTAACCACCGAACTTACGAATATTGAGCACGCCACAATCAAAAATCAGATATTGCCCTTTTATGCCCTGCAGCTTTCCACTAATTTCAGCCGTTTTATCAAAGTTTAATGAGCTGACTTTCTTCGGGTATTCCTGAACAGGAAATTCAATATTGACCACTTCAGCCCTCTTTAAAAATTCAATATCACCCTTTCCCTGCTCATTCGATAGCTCGGCAATCTCATCACCACATTCTGCCAGTAGTCGATCCCGTTCTGCCGCTAAATCTTTATTTTCCGCCATTCCCTTGAGCATTTTTCGCCAGTCAGTTTTATCCGCAATATGCTGTTTTAAGATCACCTCAAGCTGTCCAGACTGCAGGCGTGTTTTTACCCGAAAAATAGGCAGTGCCTGCGTCGCCCCCTGATCAATCCAGCGGGTCGGAATTTGCGTATAACGAGTGATTCCCACTTTCAATCCAGATGAGTTGGCCAGATAGACAAAGTGATCCTGCATGCAAAACTGCTCGCCCCACTCGGGCTCTCGACAGGTCCCGGCGGCATAGTGACATTGTTCTGGTTTCATGATGCAGAGATCACATTGTGCCAGTTTCTTAAAACAAGGATAACAATAGCCCTGTGCAAAACTTTTATTACTTTTTCGATTGCAGTGGAGGCAGTTTATTTCACCTAAATAGGTTAGCTTCAACTGGTTTCCAATCAGCCCATTCATCGGCAACAGCTGATCACCAACAGGCAGCTCGTAGCAGACTTTTTCAGCCAGACTAGAGACCATTTTTCTTATATTACCTTCCACTCTCAAAACTATCCCCTTAACGATTAACCCTGCTCGGGCTGAACTTCCTTAAATGTCCGCCGTCCCAAATAGCTGTATACAGTCGGAATAACAAACAGCGTTAATATCGTACCAAATAGCAATCCGCCAACGATCACCCAACCAATCTGCTGCCGCGACTCGGCACCTGCACCAGAAGCCAACGCGAGCGGCATAGAACCGAGTACGGTTGCGCTTGTTGTCATCAAGATCGGACGTAAACGTAATACCGAGGCTTCGATAATCGCCTCACCAAGCTCATGCCCTTTATCTTGCAACTGGTTTGCAAATTCAACAATCAGAATGCCATGCTTCGTCACCAAACCGACCAGTGCAATTAAACCAATCTGGCTATAAACACTCAGCGAACCACCGCTGTAATAGAGCGCAAGTAGAGCTCCAAACAGCGCAGGCGGAACTGATAGCATTATAATCAAAGGGTTCTTAAAACTTTCAAACTGCGCGGCCAGCACAAGGAATACAAAGATAATTGCCAGCCCAAAAGTGACCATCAATGTATTACTCGATTCTCTAAATTCGCGTGAAGGCCCGGTAAAGTCAGCACTTGCATCCGCCGAAATTTCTTCAAGACTATTTTCCAGATAGATAAGAGCCTCGCCTTGCGAGTAACCCGGTGCCAGCGATGCATTAAATTTAACCGCTTTCATTTTATCAAAATGATTCAGTTCACGTGGCGCAACGGTCTCTTTCACGTCAACCAGATCAGATAGTTGCACCATCTCGCCTCCCGGTACACGCACATAAAGCCGGGTTAAATCACTGGGTGCACGGCGCTCGCTATCCTCCACCTTTACAATAACTTCGTACTGCTCTCCGCCCCGTTTAAATCGGGTCACCTCGCGACCCGCCATATAACTTTCGAGGGTACGCCCGACGGTCGAAATCTCAATACCAAGCTCAGAAGCCTTATCACGCTTCACATTTATCTGTAGCTCGGGTTTATTCAACTTCAGGTCACTGTCCGGCTGTACAAAAGCTGGGTTTGCTCTAATTTTTGCCATCATCTGATCCGCTATTATTTTCAGGTCAGCGTAATCTCCATTGTATTTAACAATGAATTCAATGGGGCGTGAGACAAAGCTCTGCCCCAACGAGGGCATATCCAGTGCAAAACTCATCAAGCCGATCACACCTGCGTAGAGTTTTGGTGTCAGCATTTGGGATATTTCCTGCTGTTTTCGCTCCCGCTCTTCCCAACGACTTAAACCGAAGAAGGTCATTGCATTGGTCTCGGCAGGAAACCCCACAACTGAGAAGTAGTGAGTTGCCTCAGGCACCTGAGCCAGAATATCGTCTATTTTCCGTGAGTAACGGTCAATAAAGTTAACCGACGAACCATCGGGTGCAATAGAAAACACCAGAATATCACCTCGATCTTCGTACGGTGCCAGCTCCTGTGGTAGTTGAGTGTAGTAAAAACCGGCCCCAATAAGGCTCATAAGCATGATCAGCAGGGAAAGCGTGCGCGAATGCAGCAATTTGCCCAATAGTTTGCGATAGCCGTTACTCAAGCTCTGCAATAATCGTTCGATAAAATTAAAAAGTACACCGTGACGTTTCTCATGCCTGAGCAGCCTGGAAGCCATCATCGGTGAGAGACTCAGCGCGATAAAGGTCGAAACAACTACAGCAGCAACCAATGTCATCGCAAATTCAGTAAAAAGTTGCCCCGTACGGCCTTCGCTAAACACCACAGGCACAAATGCTGCGACTAAAACAACGGTGGTTGCCAATACCGCAAAACCGATCTCTTTCGCCCCTTTAAAAGCGGCCTGAATCGGCGTCATCCCCTCTTCAACATGTCGATAGATGTTCTCTAGCATAACGATGGCATCATCAACTACCAGACCAATCGCTAACACCAACGCCAATAAAGTAAGCGTGTTGATGCTAAACCCCATCATATTCATGATCGCAAAAGCACCTATCAGAGAGAGCGGTATGGTTACGAGTGGGATCAGCGCAGCACGCAGATTACGCAGAAAAAAGAAGAGTACCAGCATGACCAAAAGACTCGCCTGTAGCAATGTCTGATAGACTGACCGAATGGATTCTTCAATAAAAATAGAAGCGTCGTAGGCAACCTCAATCGCCATCTCTTTTGGCAATGTCTCTTTCAGAGACTTTAGCGTTTCACGCACACTCTTCGAAACATCAAGCGGGTTGGCTGTCGCCTGCTTCACCACACCCAGACCAATCGCGCTCTTGCCATTATAACGGGATATCTGGCGATCATTCTCCGGGGCAATTTCAATCCTGGCAACATCCTTTATTCGTACGGGGTAACCATCATCGTTGCGAATGATAATGTTCTTAAACTCTTCAATATCGTTTAGGTCGGTTGCTGTCAGCAGGGTAAATTCACGCTCACGGCTTTCGATGCGACCCGCTGGAATTTCAATATTCTGGCGTCTCAATGCCTCTTCCAGATCTTGCGGTATTAACTGGTACGCCGCCATACGAGCCGGATCCATCCAGATACGCATAGAGTACTTACGCTCACCAAAAATCATCACATTGGCCACGCCATTGATCGTCTGTAGCTGATCTTTCAGACGCTGGTCAGCCACTTCAGTCATCTCCATTCCGCTATATCGGTCTGAAGAGAATGCAATCCATATGATCGGTTGAGCATCGGCTTCGGTTTTTGAAACAACAGGTGGATCAATATCATCGGGTAACTGACCCGTAATGCGGCTAACGCGATCACGAACATCAGCGGCTGCATTATCTGGATCACGATCCATTTTAAAGGTCACCGTGATCTGGGATTTTTCGGTGCGGCTTATCGAATTCATAAAGTCGATGCCTTCGATCCCTGACAGCGAATCCTCAATAATCTGGGTCACCTGCGTCTCGATAATCGAGGCACTTGCGCCAGGGTAGATCGTTTCAACCGTCACCACCGGTAAGTCGATTTTTGGGTACTCGCGCACAGTCAGGCGGTCATAAGAGATCAGCCCCACCAAAAGTATGACCAAACTCATCACGGTCGCAAGTACCGGTCGTTTTATACTGACTTCTGAGAGGATCATCTCACTCTTTCCGTGTGGCCGCCTGACCATTGCCATCAATAAAGATGGGGGTTACTGGCATACCTGACCGCAACTTCAATTGACCCGCCGTGATAATGACATCATCCGCCTTCAGCCCTTTAATCACCTGCACGGTACCTGGGCGGCGCTGACCCATCTCTATCGCCACCAACTCTACAATGTTGCCTTCGGCAAGGCGCATCACAAAGAACGCACCATCCCTCGGGATAATAGCCTGCTCCGGAATCACAACCGCTAATTTAGCTCGCTGCAATACAAGCTCGATCTCAGCAAAAAGCCCCGGCCGTAATTGCCCTTCTGGATTCGGAATTCGCGCTCTGACTTGAATATTATGAGAACGGGTATCCGCACTGGGAGCGATGGCATAAATCTCACCGGTGAAGAATTTACCAGGAAAGGCATCCACCTCAACCTCAACCTCCCCCTCTAACTGCAGCGCCATTAGGTAGATTTCAGGAACCCGGAAGTCTACCTTTAAACTGCTCAAATCGGTCAGTTCGACCAAAGGCTGGCCTATATTGACATAATCACCTGGACTCACCTGTCGAAGGCCGGTAGAACCGGCGTATGGCGCTTTGATCGTCATCTTGTCCAGGCGAGCCTGGACAAGTTCTTGTTGTGCCTGATCAACCTGCAATTGTGCTAACGTACTGTCACGCTCTTGACTAGATCCCACCTTTCTTTTCAAGAGACTTGCTGCACTTTTATATGCAATTCTGCTCAACTTCACACGTGCTTTCGCTGCCTTCAGCTCAGCACGATAAATTGCCGCATCCAGCAGAAACAGTGACTCATTCTGTTTAACTTGATGTCCTTCTCTGAAAAGCACCTTCTCAATGCGGCCACTCTGCTCTGGGCTAAGTTGAATCGATTCGTTAGCTCGTAAGTTTCCAACCACACGTACAGAGCGGTCAAGCGGTTGAAGATGCACTGTGATCACCTCGGCAGGTAAACCCTGGGGCGCTTTATCCTCTGAGGCAAAGGCCAGGTTTGTAAGTGAGCTGATAGCAATCAACAGCCCCCAGAGAAGCGGGTTAATCGTTTTCAATGCATGACCTCTTTGTCTATAAGTAAAAACCATTTTTATTTTAATAAATCGTAACAAATCGGCAGTGTGAATAAACTCAAAGCAGTCGTCACAGTCACCGCCATCGCATATAAAGAACCGTCCAGTTTATAGCGGTCGCACAGAACCAGGCCTAGTACCATGCTCGGCATCGCTGTTTCCAGCACCACCGCCGCCAACAAATCCCCAGATAATCCTAAAGGCATTGCTAATGCCCAACCAAACAGCGGCATTAAAATAAGCTGCACCAAAATAACGGGTAAAACCTTAGGCAGATTACGCCAGTGGAGACTATCGAGTCGCAATCCCATCCCCAAAGAGATCAACATTAAAGGGACAACACCGGGCGAGAGCAGTTCCAGAAAGCCATTCACCCATTGCGGCTGAGGAACACCTTGCAGATTCATTGTCACTGCGAACAGGCCAGCCCACAGTGGCGGCACTTTAAGAAGTGAGCGAAAAATCCCCCCTTTTCCGCCGCTACCATAGTGGCGCGCGATCAATACACCGACTGTCAATAATAAAGGGGTGCAGGCAAACAGGTCGAACTGAATAGCAACCGACCGAGCCCAACCACCGAATGTCTGCTCAAGAACCGGTAAGCCTAAATAGGTAATATTTGGAAATGAGGCCGCAATGATCAGTGCACCAACCTGCCCACTTGCCATATTCCAACGTCGAAAGATCAACCATGTTACTGCGATGGCAAAGAGTACAGCGGCCGAGGCAAGAAATGAGATTTTAAGTGATTGAAGCCCTAATGAGGCATCCCACATGACCGACAGTACCAGGGCCGGAAGCATCAGATAATAGACAACATTGGTTAAAGCAAGCCGAACTTGATCTGCAGCCAAACCGGCGGGCTTAAATAGACGCCAGCCAACACCGCACAGTATCAGTGCCGACATCTGCGTTAAAACAGAAACCATGAAGGGATCTCAGTGAATCAGAAGACTGTCATTATCACTGATTAGGCTTCAACAGGCGAGATAAAGCCCGATCATGCCATTGAGACAACAACAACTGGGCCACAATTGCCCCGCAAAAAGCGGTAAACATATCCCATTGAGTATCCCAAATATCACCCTGTGTTCCCAAAAAGGCATCAGCCGCCCCTCCCTCTGCAACGGCGACCCACCACTCAATAAATTCGTAAAAGGCGCTGATTGCGAGGCAGATACAGACCACTATAAAAAAAAGCCATTTCCCAACCACTAGCGGTGAGCGCCTGAGTAAAATCTCTCTAGCAACCATCGCCGGAACAAAACCTTGCGCCAGATGCCCTAGTCGATCATAGGGGTTTCGGCTCAATTCAAGCCAGTCCTGCACCCAAAAACCAATTGGAACCTCTGCATAGGTGTAGTGGCCACCAACAATCAATATCAGCGCATGTACCGCTATCAACCAATAAACCAACAGTGTCAATGGGAAGCGTTTTGCAGTCAGTAGCAGCAGAGGGATTGCTATCAAGACCGGCGTGACTTCAAGCAACCAGGTCAGATGGTCAAACGGGCCGATTCCAGAAATAATAAGCCCACCAATCACTACTGCCAGAAGAAAGGTGAGCTGCCTGTTTTTCGTTGCGATCATCTAACGGTTCCCAGATGCCATTGCCAACGCCTCTGGAAGTGCGCGTAATTTAGCCATACTTATAATTCCCCAAACTGGCCCGATAGCCAAAAAGATAAAAACGTAACGCCAGCCTATAAGATCAACGAGTAGCGGTACAAGGTGAATCGTAAATAAGGTCAGTAAAAAACCCATACTCGTCTGCATCATCAAAGCAGTTCCGACATATCGTTTGTCTGACAGTTCACTAATCGCTGCACTAAATTGTGCACTATCAGCAACCACTGCAAAACCCCAAATCAGGCAGATTAACGTCAACAAAAGAGGGGAGGAGAAAAACAGTCCAACAATCAAACAACAGCTCCCAGAAACGACCAAACTAACGATAATAACGCTTGTCCGCCCTATCTTATCCGCAAATCGGCCCGCCAAAACACAGCCTAACGCACCGACAGCGATAACAGAGAAACCGGCAAGTCTAGCCGCCTCTAGTGACCATCCGGCTTGCTGATAGCTGGCAATAATAAAAATCGGTACCCAGGTCCACATCGCATAAAGTTCCCACATATGACCCAGGTAACCAAAATTGGCCAACCGGAGTGGGCGATCAAGGAATGATTTCCCCGCATAATGCCAGTCGAATGGTGCTGAGCTAGCCAGTCCCGGCCCACTTTTCACACAGAGAAAAACTAAAACAGCCGAAACGACCGCCATCCAGGACGATGCCATTAGAACTGAACGCCAGGGCGGCATTCCGCCTTCACCGAAGATTGGAAAAGCATTTAACAGGTGAGGTAAAGCTGAACCTAAAGTAAGTGCGCCAACAAGTATCCCAACGAGGAAACCCCTGTCTGTTGTTGCCCAGGAAACCGCCACTTTCATCCCAGGAGGATAGACCCCAGCCAATGCGACACCGGTTAAAAAACGCAGTAGCATAACCGTTTCGGGTGACGTATCAACAGTCACGATCAAGCCATTGAATAGAGCCCCAGCCAACGCGCTCGCTGTAATCAGGTAAATGGCTGAAAAGCGGTCGGCTATATTTGAAATTGCACTGAGTAATGCACCACACACAAAACCAATCTGGACGCTCATCGTCATCCATGATTGCTGACTACTTGTTAAAGACCATTCCTCGACAAGTTGCGGAACAACTGCTGTGGCCGAGAACCAAAGTGCCATGGCAAGCAGCTCCGCCAGAGCAAGCAGTGATAAATTTCGCCATTTGTGACTCACTGATAAAGCTTGTTAACCATTCACGTCAGGAGAAAAAATCTGTACCTGAAAATATTGAGGCTCCAGATCATCAGCCAGTTCAAGCGACGAGGAATAAGAGCGAATTTCACCGCGTTCAAGAGGCTCTGTGATGGGCAGGCCATTCCCCATTCCTAGCTCCGAAACACCGACCTGAATCCCAACGTGATCAAAAAACAAAATCTTTACTTCCGGCCTGACGGGAAGAAGGTTACGATTGTCCATCACAACCTTGTATTCGTAGTA
>Ga0164315_10001785_pt1 | contig 16288 bp, 17 predicted proteins | sample GuaBasSedimGuay6_FD_113737 | JGI IMG/M metagenome (GOLD analysis project Ga0164315, IMG submission 113737) | Subseafloor sediment microbial communities from Guaymas Basin, Gulf of California, Mexico - Guay6, Core 4569-2, 0-3 cm | ecosystem: Environmental > Aquatic > Marine > Hydrothermal vents...
ATTTTCCATGGCCCGGCGCCCCAACAGCATACGAAAGCGCATAGTATCGCGATTCGTTAGCGTCATTTCAATAGGCCAGCGGCGCTCGCCAACGACAATATCGGTCTGGATGACATAACGCATTTCGCGGTGTCCGCCGGAATCGGTCACTTCACGAAAATCGTAAACCGGGGTATGGCATTCGATTTCGAAGTCCTGGTTTCGCTGTAGCGGATGGATCAGAAAGCGGAGCATGTCGACGCCATCCTGCTGGTAAGGCTCGATCAGGAAAGCGTGCAGGGCAGAGGTGCGCGCGCCGGTGTCGATCTTTGCCTTGAGCGCGGGCAGGCCGAGGTCGGGCAATGCGACCCATTCGCGCCAGCCGATAGCGGTATGTTCGGAGCCTGATGACATGGGATGGACTGTTTTTGAATCGATTAATCGAATTCTGACGTTTCGCGGCAGCGATGTACAAGATTTTCGATCATTTGATCGCAGTATTGCATTTGCTCGCGGCGTACGAACTCATCGGGTTTGTGAGCCTGGTCGATGCTGCCCGGACCGCATACCACGCAATTGATGCCGATATCGTCGAACAGGCCGGCCTCGGTGCCGAAGCTGACGTTGTCACCGATACGGTCGATCGGATTGATCGCGCGCGTATAGGCGATGACAGTCGAGGCCGGGTCGGTATGCAGGCCCGGATAATGGGAAATTTCCTCAAACCGGATCTCGCTTTGCGGGTAGCGCGACCGCATGTCGGTGACTAAGACATCGTTGGCGTAATGTTTGATTTCATGGGCCAGCGCGTCGAGATCCTGTTGCGGTAAATTACGTATCTCGAACTCGAACTGGCATTGTTGCGGCACGATATTGAGCGCGGTGCCGCCGCTGATGTTGCCGACGTGAAAGGTCGAATGCGGCACCGAGTAGCTTTGATCGAGCATTTGTTGTTGCACGCGCTGGTTCATGGCGCGAATGAAGGCGATCAACTCGGCGGCGTACTCGACCGCGTTGACGCCGCTGCTGATGTACGCGGAATGACATGCAAGGCCGGTGATGGTGACACGGTAGGAAACCTTGCCCTTGTGCCCGAGGACCATGGCCATATCGGTCGGTTCTCCGATCAGGCCGATGCGCGGCTTGACCTCGAAGGCCGACATCGACTCGACCAGGCGCTTTGCGCCGACACAGCCGATTTCTTCATCGTAGGAAAATGCGAGGTGTATTGGCGTCTTCAACGGGTTGGCGCTGATCTGTGGCAACGCCGACAGCACGCAGCCGATAAATCCTTTCATATCGCAGGCGCCACGGCCGACCAGAGATTCGTCGTCGGTGTGCATTCGATAGGGGTCGCTGTGCCAGTCCTGCCCGGTCGTCGGCACCACGTCTGTGTGCCCGGAGAGCATGACCCCGCCAATGTCGTCGGGGCCGATAGTCGCATACAGGTTGGCGCGGCTATGGTCGTCATTGTGTACCAGCTGCGAGTCGATGGAGTGGTCTTCGAGCAGGTTGCGGACAAAATCGATGAGTTGCAGGTTCGACGTCTTGCTGGTGGTGTCAAAAGCGATCAACTTCGCCAGCAGTGCTTCGCTGTTCACTATGGGTCACCCGGTACGCCGTAGGATGGCGCCTGCTCTGGATTATAGGCACGCGTCACATAGTCATCGATTTGCGCTTCGTAAACTTCCCAGCCCGCTTTCATTTTGGCGATCGGCTCCTCATCCCAGTCGATGCGCAGCTCGGCTAGTGGCCAACTCGGCGCCCCGCCGATGAGCATGCCGGCCGAATGTAACGGGCCGGCTTCACCACCCGCTTCGACCCCGGCGCCTAATGCCGCCAGCAGGCGCGTACCGAAACTTCCGCTGGATTGCTCGAAGGAGGCGACCATGGCGGCGGGTACCGAGTCGTTGGCGAGCAGGTTGCCGGCGGCAACACAATGCCTGCCCTCGGCCGAAGCGAAACAGCCCAGCACGGCGTCACCGGTAAAGCGCGCGGTCGCGCCATTGCGGTCGATCAGGCCGAGTTGCCGGTAGCTGATATAGGGCGTGCTGTGAACCACGGCATCGATGGCCGCATCGACCTCGACGCCGTCGGCGAGCAACGCCAGCATGCGCGGCCCGAGACGGGGATCGGTAATGTTTTGACTGAGGGCGATGCCGATGCCCGGGCGCCAGTGCAGGCAGCGACTGCTGACGCTGATACTCGATGAAGAGATAACGGCGCCGAGTTGGCCGGTGGCCTGGTCCCAGGCGGCGATTGACAGGGTCATTTCATTTTCCGTTGTTGTTGTCGGCGTTAATTCTATTGTCTTGTACGCGAGGTTGGCGAAGGATAACACGACCGCCGCCGATGTCGTCAGCGACAGGGCGCGTTACCAGTGCGGACCATTTTCGGGTGTTGATAGTCTGTAAGCGGAATCCTGGTTTAAAAATTTTGAACCAAAAGCCTGAAAAATATTGGTTTACATGAACCAGGAATCCGCACAGAATTCACTTTTCCCAAATCAAATATCGGTTAAAGCATTAGATGCCGACACATAAACGCATACGTATGTTCAATACACGGGAAACCTATCCCAACCAGACGCTCGACAATGACCTGTGCCAGGCGGTAGTCGCCGGTAATACGGTATATCTGCGCGGCCAGATCGGCACCGATTTCGATGGCAAACTGGTTGGTCTCGGCGACCCTGGTGCGCAGGCCGAGCAGGCCATGAAAAACGTCAGGCAGTTGCTCGAGGAAGCGGGCAGCGACCTCAGCCATATCGTCAAGACGACAACCTATATAACCGATCCGCGTTACCGTGAACCGGTTTATCAGGTCGTCGGCAAGTGGTTGAAGGGCGTGTTCCCGATTTCGACCGGAATCGTGGTCGCGGGCCTGGGGCAGCCCGAATGGCTGATGGAGATCGATGTCATCGCGGTGATCCCGGAAGAATAGCCCACACGGTGCAATTTACGCTTAAACAACTCGCCTATTTCGTCGCTGCCGGTGAAGCCGGCAGCATATTGCGCGCGGCCGACAACATCCACGTTTCGCAACCATCGATTTCGAATGCGATCGCGCATCTTGAAGACGTATTCCAGATTCAGCTTTTCATTCGCCACCATGCGCAGGGAATGAGCCTGACCACGGCGGGTAGCCAGATCATGGAACAGGCGCAGGCGCTGTTGCGCGACGCCGACGAACTCAGAAGCTTTGCCGGCAAGCTGTCAAAACAGATATTCGGATCGCTCAATGTCGGCTGCTTCATTCCGCTCGCACCTATCGTGACGCCCTAGTTGTGTCATGGTTTCATGCAGTCGCACGATGGTGTCGAAGTCATCGTCAGCGAAGGCGACCAGGCCGAGTTGCTGAGCAAGCTCAAGAAGGGCGCCATCGACCTGGCGCTGACTTACAACCTGCAGCTCGAAAGTGATATTGCCTTCACCGCGCTGGTCGAACTCAAACCCTATGTACTTCTCGCCGCGGATCATCCGTTAGCGGAAAAAAGCTCGATTGCGCTGGCCAGCCTCGCCGACGAAAAATTTATTCTGCTCGACCTGCCGCTCAGCGATGCCTGCTTCATGTCCCTGTTCGACAGTCAAAATTTCAAGCCGAGCATCTATGCGCGAACTCGCCATATCGAAGTGCAGCGCGCACTGGTTGCCAAAGGTTACGGCTATAGCCTTGCGAACGTGCGCCCGGTGAATCAGCATTCGCTCGATGGCAGTCGTCTGAAGTACATTCCTTTATCTGGCCACAACCCGGGCCTTACGCTCGGCATCGCGACGCTGGCCAATATCAAAAAGACGATCGTGGTCGACATATTCAGCCAGTTCTGCCAGGCGCAGATCAGCATCGAGAAGATACCGGGAATGGCTAATTTATAAAGCTTTCTGGAGGGGAGGAAAACATGGCTAGAGATCCACGCTACGATATTTTGTTCGAACCGGTGCAGATCGGTCCGGTAACTGCAAAAAACAGGTTTTACCAGGTGCCACACTGCAATGGTGGTGGTTATCGGGACCCATCGGCTGCGGCCAGGATGCGTGGCATCAAGGCCGAGGGTGGCTGGAGTGTCATCTTTACCGAACAGAACGAGATGCATCACAGCTCGGAGATCTCCCCCTATATCGAGCTGCGTTTGTGGGACGATGACGACCTGCCGATGCTGGCGAAAATGGCAGATGCGATCCACGAATACGATGCACTGGCTGGAACCCAGCTAGCCTATGCCGGTATCAACGGACCTAACCTGTACTCGAAGGAGATTCCGCTGGCGCCGACGGCAATGCCGATTCGCACCTACACCAGCGACCCCGTCAGTGCGCGAGCCATGACTAAACGGGACATTCGCGATCTGCGTCGATGGCACCGAAACGCCTGCCTGCGCGCGAAAGCGGCCGGTTTTGATCTCATCTGCTTATACGCCGCGCATGGCCATGGCATATTCCAGCATTTTCTTTCCACCGCCACCAACCAGCGCAGCGACGAGTACGGCGGCAGCCTGGAAAATCGTAGCCGTTTGATGCGGGAAGTGGTCGAGGAGTGCAAGGATGCCATCGGCGATAGCTGTGCTATTACGTTACGCCTGTCACTGGTAGAAACCATCGGCGAGCTCGGCTTCAGCAACAGCGAAGTGCGTGATCTGATCGAAATGCACGCCGAGCTACCGGATCTGTGGGATCTCGCACACGGCACCTGGGCAGATTGCTCGGGGCCGTCGCGCTTCAAGGAGGAAGCCGCGCAGCAGGAATTGGTCGAGGGCATCAAGGCGTTGACACCCAGGCCGGTGGTCGGGGTAGGACGTTTCACCTCGCCCGACGTCATGGTCAGGCAGATCAAGTCAAATATTCTGGATATGATCAATTACGCTCGTCCGTCGATTGCGGAGCCGTTCAGCCCGCGCAGGATAGACGAGGGTCGGGTCGAGGATACTCGCGAGTGCATCGGATGCAACATCTGCATCAGCGGCGACATGACCATGTCGATATCGCGCTGTACGCAGAACCCGACCTTCATGGAGGAGTGGCGCAAGGGCTGGCATCCGGAAAATATCGAACCCCGGGGCGACAGCGAAACGGTGCTCGTCGTCGGCGCCGGGCCGGCCGGCCTGGAGGCGGCGCGCGCGCTCGGCAAGCGCGGCTACCAGGTGGTCCTGGCCGAGGCGGGCACCGAGCTCGGTGGTCGTGTCGTGCGTGAACGCAAGTTGCCCGGACTTTCCGCCTGGGGGCGGGTTGCGGATTACCGCGAATACCAGTTGAGCCAGATGGCGAACGTCGACATCTATCTCGATAGCGAGCTTGGCGCCGACGATATCCTCGAGTTCGGATTCGAACACGTGGTCCTGGCGACCGGTTCGAGTTGGCGCGCCGACGGCGTCTCCAGGCGTCACGTGGTGCCGCCGCCAAACGACGATTCGCTGCCGCTGTTCACGCCGGACGATCTGATGGCGGGAAAAATGCCGGACGGCAAGGTCGTCATCTTCGACGACGATCACTATTACATGGGTGGCGTGGTCGCCGAATTGTTGGTCGAGCAGGGCTGTGAAGTGACCCTGTTGACGCCGGCGGCCCATGTTTCACAGTGGAGTAACAATACGTTGGAACAGGGCGCGATCCACGCCAGGCTGGTCGAGCTGGGTGTCGACATCGTGCTCAATAGAGCACTGAGCGGCATTGAGCAGGGCCGTGTGTCGAGCGAGTGCGTGTTTTCAGGACGCGCCGATTCGATGCCGGCCGATGCGGTCGTGATGGTGGCCTCGCGCGTTGGCAACGATGCTTTGTGGCAGGCGCTGGTCGCGCGCGAAGACGAATGGCAGGACAAGGGTATCAAGTCGATCAAATTGATCGGCGATGCCGAGTCGCCCGCGCCGATCGCCTGGGCAACCTATGCCGGTCATCGTTACGCGCGTGAGCTCGATGGCCCGGACATCGGCGATGCGCTACCCTTTCGGCGCGAAGTTACACAGTTGAAGAACGATTGAACAGGAGTGCGCATGAAACCAGTAGCTGAGGGTGAACGCCTTGTCGCCAACCTCGACGAGATCGAATTCGAACCCTTTATCAACAGCAGTGGCGAAGCCGATGGGCTCGTGTTTCAGCTCGATCGCAGCCGACGCCTCGGGACCGGATTTCACCTCTACAAGATGGAACCGGGCTACACCACGATTCCGCACCAGCACAATGGCGATGAAGAGTTCTTTATTGTCAGTGGCGATTTAACCGATAACGATGGCGCCGTCTACCGCGCCGGGGACCTGGTGCTGATGAAGGACGGCACGCAGCATTGTTCGTACAGCAAGAATGGCTGCGTTATCGTGGTTTACCTGCCGACCTCGGAAACCAGTCTCCAGGCAAAACCGGCGAGATTTGCGGGCTAAGCCTGCTGGATCATTCGGTAGAGTTCGTCTTTCAGGTGCAGGCGAACTTTCTTGCGTTCTTCGAGGTAGTCGTCAGAGGTGTTTTCGATACCGGTTTCGATGCGATGAACTTCGTGATCGACTTCGTGGTACTCGTCGAACAGCCGGGCGAAGTGGTTATCGGTCATTTTCAGGTTGTGGATGGTATCGCGGTGCTCGGGTAATTCGTGTACCAGGTCGTGTTTTTCGGTCAGCATGCTGTTTCTCGTGAGGTCTTCAGTTTCTAGTTCTCGATTTTTTCGGCGCAGTCTACACAGTGTGCCGTGAAGGGTAACAGGTCGAGGCGCGCGCTCGGAATCTGTTCGCCGCACTCGGCGCATTGAAAATAATTGCCCTCGTCGATGCGTATCAGGGCGAACTTTATCATAGACAGGTCCTGTTCCGAGGTGTTGCCGAGCGATTCCAGCACCTCGTCGTTTTCGCGCTCGCTCGCCTGTTCGCTCCAGTCGGCGGACAGGCCTTCGTGGCGTATGTCGCGGTCTATGGCATCGATGCGCCCGCTGACTTCACTTTTGAGGTCCAGCAAAATCTGTTTGTAGTGATCGGTGTCCACGCTATCTGCTCCAGGGTTGTTGTCTTCAGTCAGGTTATAAATTTCACGCTTTAATTCTTTTGCCACCAAGTATTGACAGCCTGGCTCGACAAAGCATTGACTTATGACAAGTTAGTAGTCGATCTGGGCGCGCTGCTTGATCTTCCTGTGATCACGGTTTTCCAGGTACATGACCAGCAATCCACTGCAGATGATCAATCCGGTACCGACGAACGCGGGCCAGTCCGGCCAGTCACCCCAGAGGTAGTAGCCGACGACCAGGGCAAAGGGCAGGGAGGCGTATTCGAATGGCGCCACCGCCGGGGCCTCACCCAGGCGGTAGGCCTGCGATATCAGGTAACCGCCACAGGCGACGATCAGGCCGCATGCCAGTAACAGTTGAAGTTGTTCCAGGCTGGGCCAGCTCCAGGCACGCAGTAAAAAGCTGAGCGAGCGGTTGTCATAGATATCGAAGCTGCCATCGCCGATGGCGAGGCCAACCGTTGAACTGATCACGATGAAGGCGATCTGGATGTAAAAAGTCAGCGCGCCGGCGCTTTCGCGAATGCCGAGTTTGCGCGTCATCATGATCATCCCGGCGTAGCAGAGAGCGGCCATGATCGGCAACAGGCTGATCGTCCTGAAGAGATCGCTGCCGGGGCGCAGTATGATGATCACGCCGATCATGCCGACGACGATGACGCTCCAGCGCCGCAGCCCGACTTTTTCGCCGAGTATCGGTTGGGCGAGGATGCAGATAAAAAGCGGCGCGGTATAAAACAGCACGACGGTATCCGCCAGCGGCATTGCCGCGAGCGCGATAAAGAAAAACATGTTCGCCAGCACCAGCATCGAGCCGCGCACAAAATGCAGTATCGGGCGCCGGGTCCTGAGGGTGGTCACTCCCCCTTCCAGGTGCACGAAGATCATCACCGCGATGAGCGCAAAACAGGAGCGATACAGGGTGATCTGGTGCAGCGGCAGATCGGCGCTCAGCCATTTGATAATGGAGTCGCTGATCGTCAGGCTGCCGAGCGCCCCGATCAGGCAGGCTATGCCTTTCGTGTTCGGGCTGAGCGCGGCTAACGGATTGGACAATTGATTATGCTCTCAGGTCATCATCGTCCCTCGTAGCCCTCGAGTACATTGACCGCGTTGACACCGATTTCCTCGACCGCGTAACCCCCTTCCATGATGAACAGGGTCGGCAGGTTCAAAGCGGCGATGGTCGCGCCGTAGCGTTTGAAATCATCGCTGGCGAGTTTGAAAAAGGAAATCGGATCATGCTCGAAGGTGTCGACACCGAGCGATATCACCAGTGCATCGGGAGCATAGTTGTTGATCTTGCGACAGGCATCTGCGAGCGCTTCACCCCAGGTTTTGAAGCTGGTGCCCGGGCCCATCGGGTAGTTGTGGTTGAATCCCTCGCCTTCGCCCTGACCGATTTCGTCGGCGTAGCCGAGAAAATGTGGGAAGGCTTCCATGGGATCGCCGTGCAGCGACACAAACATGACGTCGGAGCGGTCGTAGAATATCGACTGGCTGCCGTTACCGTGATGGAAGTCGACGTCGAGCAGGGCCACGCGTGACGCGCCCTGGTCGAGGAAAGCCTGTGCGGCAACGGCGGCGTTGTTGATGAAACAGTAACCGCCGAACATATCCCCGGCGGCGTGATGGCCGGGCGGGCGGCACAGCGCGAACGCTTCGCGCGCGCCGTCCCGAAGCGCCGCCTGCGCGGTCAGTGCGACGTCGACGCTGGCGCGAACCGCCTCCCAGGTGCCATTTGAAATCGCAGTTTCGGTGGCGAGCGCATAGTAGCCCAGTTTGCCGTCGATGTGATGCGGAACTCGCTGCCGCATGCCGCGCGCCGGCCAGCAGGTGGCAATTGCCTCACCCTTGTAACCCACGGCGGTCCATTCCTCCCAGCAGGTTTCGAGAAAGTGGATGAAGGCCGGGTCGTGAATTCGGGTTACCGCTTCGATATCGAAGGATTCGGGCGCGATGATTTCGCCGAGGCTGACATCCTTGACGCGTTGCAGGATGTGTTCGGCGCGAATCGGACACTCGAAGGGAGGCACCAGTTCACCGCCGTAAAGTTCGGTTTTGGAGTCGCGCAGGGCGTGCTTTTCACTGAATACGGTTAACATGTGTAATCTTCCTGTTTTGTTCGTGGGCCGAGTTGCCGGGGGAGGGCTGGCAAATCCCGGCTACAGGCCATTTGCGTGGCCGCGACGCTCAGCATCGTCATTGCACAAACTCCAAAGGTCTGATCGGGAATCCCGGATTCTTATCGATTTTCGAGCGCTTGGCTAGCATTAAAAAATAGAAACGCGCACAATTCTGCGATTGCCTGATCGACGTGCCAGAATGTCTGAAACACTTCCGCAAGATGCAAACGAAAATTCCCTGTGGGGCGCCAGCGCAATTGCCGCGTCCCGGGCCGAGCAACTACGCAGCAGCCTGTGCGCCGATGTGCTCGTCGTCGGTGCTGGCTACACCGGGTTATCGAGCGCCTTGCACCTCGCCGAAAAAGGTGTTTCGGTTGTCTTGCTCGAAGCCAGCAGCATTGGTTTCGGTGGTTCAGGTCGTAATGCCGGGCTGGTCAACGCCGGTATCTGGAAGAGCCCCGAACACGTGCGCAAGTTACTCGGCACGGCCGCTGCGGAGCGTTTCAACTCCGCCTTGCGCGATACCCCGGCGTTGGTGTTCGAACTGGTAAAACGCTTCGATATGCCGTGTCAGGCGCAACGCCGCGGTACCGTCCATATCGCTCACAGCGCCGGTGCAATGCGTTACCTCGAAGATCGCTGTCGGCAGCTAAGGGAACTCGGCGCGAGCGTCGAACTGATCGATGGCGAGCGCGCGCGCGAGATTTCCGGGTCACCGATTTACCGCCACGGCGGTATCCTCGACCCGGGTGCCGGCACTATTCATCCGCTGAGTTATGCGCGTGCGCTGGCATCGGCGGCCGTGGCGCAGGGTGTGTCATTGTTCCAGCAATCGGCCATCGAGACGCTGACGCGCGCCGACGACCGCTGGCTGGCGACGACTGCGCACGGACAGGTTTCCGCCGAGCAGGTGATTATTGCGACCAATGCCTATGCCGATGGCAATAGCGCCGGGGTGCGCGAGTCGACGCTTCCGGTGTATATCTTTCAGTGCGCCACAGAGCCATTGCCCGATGAAGTTGCAGCAACGGTCATTCCCGAGCGCCAGGGACTGTGGGATACGCATACCCTGCTGACCTCGTCGCGCATCGATCAACAGGGGCGCCTGGTGATGAGTAGTCCCGGCCGCTTGCAGGGTGGCCAGCGCGCACTCCGGCAAAGCTGGATGACGCGCAAACGCGACACCCTTTATCCGCAGCTGCGTGGTACGCGCTGGGCCTATCACTGGAGTGGGTGTGTCGGCATAACCTCAACGCGGATACTGCGCGTACAGGTGCCGGCACCCGGATTGTTTGCCCCGGCCGGATATAACGGGCGCGGGATTGGCACCGGAACCGCGATGGGCAAGTATCTTGCCGATACCGTCGCGAGCGGGAACCACGATGACTTTCCGTTTCCGATCGAAACGCTACACCGGGAAAAATGGCCGGCATTGCGTTCGGCTTACTTTGACTACGCTACGCTGGCATTGCAGTTTGTCGACAATCGCTGGTGAAAAGCGGCCTTACTAGTCCACGCTCGTGCCGGGCGGTTTTTTGTCTGGAATTATCCGTGAGGCCAGATAAAATGCGTTGACCTCTGGGCGACCACATCATAACGGACGAAAACGATGACAAAATCAAAACGAGTTTCCTTTGACTGGCAGGATCCGATGTTTCTCGATCAGCAGTTAACGGATGAAGAGCGCATGATTCGCGATGCCGCGCGTGAGTATTGTCAGGACCGGCTGATGCCGCGGGTCAAGGCGGCCAATCGCGATGAAGTCTTCGATCGCGAAATCATGAACGAATTCGGCGAGTTGGGTTTGCTGGGCGCGACTATACCCGAACAGTACGGTTGTGCCGGCGCCAACTACGTATCCTACGGGCTGGTTGCGCGCGAAGTCGAGCGCGTCGATAGTGGATATCGTTCAGCCATGAGTGTGCAATCCTCGCTGGTGATGCATCCGATCTACGCCTATGGCAGCGAAGCGCAACGCCAGAAATACCTGCCGCGACTCGCCAGCGGGGAACTGATCGGCTGTTTTGGTTTGACCGAACCCGATGCGGGTTCCGATCCCGCCAGTATGAAAACGACGGCGACCGCGGTCGATGGTGGCTACCGCCTCAAGGGTTCGAAGATGTGGATTACCAATTCGCCGATCGCCGATGTGGCGGTGGTATGGGCCAAGCTTGACGGCGTCATTCGCGGTTTCATTCTCGAACGTGGCATGGATGGCTTTTCCACGCCGAAGATCGAGGGCAAGTTTTCGTTGCGCGCCTCGACTACGGGTGAAATCGTGATGCAGGATGTTTTCGTGCCCGATGAGAATCTGCTGGGGGATGTCGAGGGTCTGAAGGGCCCGTTCGGTTGCCTCAACCGCGCGCGCTTCGGCATCGCCTGGGGTTCGATTGGCGCCGCCGAATTCTGCTGGCATGCCGCACGCCAGTATACGCTGGACAGAATCCAGTTCGGCCGCCCCCTCGCCGCGACGCAGCTGGTGCAAAAGAAACTTGCCGACATGCAGACCGAGATAACGATCGGCCTGCAGGGTTGCCTGCAAATGGGACGCCTCATGGATGCCGATAACTGTCCGGTTGAGCTGGTATCGTTGATGAAGCGTAACAATTGCGGCAAATCGCTGGACATCGCGCGCGTCGCGCGCGACATGCACGGTGGTAACGGCGTCTCTGACGAGTTTCACGTGATTCGGCACGTGATGAACCTCGAAGCGGTCAACACCTACGAGGGCACGCATGATGTCCACGCCCTGATTCTGGGCCGGGCGCAGACCGGAATTCAGGCCTTCAATTAAATGGCAGGACCGCTACAGGGCTTTCGGGTTCTCGATCTGAGCCGCATTCTGGCGGGCCCCTGGGCCAGCCAGATGCTGGCCGATCTCGGCGCCGAGGTGATCAAGATCGAACGCCCGGGCAGCGGTGATGATACCCGAGCCTGGGGTCCGCCCTACATGCCGGACGAGTCCGCCGAGGCAACTACCGAGTCGGCTTATTTTCACGGCGCTAATCGTGGCAAGCAGTCGCTGTGTATCGATATGGGGAACCCCCGGGGACAGGCGCTGATCCGGGACCTGGTGAAGCATAGCGATGTACTCATCGAAAATTTCAAGGTCGGCGGCCTGGCGCGTTATGGTCTCGATTACGACAGCCTTAAAACGGTTAATCCGAAGCTGGTTTACTGTTCGATCACGGGTTTTGGCCAGACCGGTCCCTATGCCGCGCGCGCCGGCTACGACTTCATGATCCAGGCCATGGGCGGCATGATGAGCGTAACCGGTGAGGCAGACGGGCAACCGATGAAAATAGGGGTTGCGCTTGCCGACGTGCTCACCGGGTTATACGCCGCCAATGCGATCCAGGCGGCGTTGATCCACCAGCGCGAAACAGGGCAGGGGCAATACATCGACATGGCCCTGCTCGATGTGCAGGTGGCGACGCTCGCCAACCAGGCGATGAACTACCTGGCGACCGGCAACAGTCCTCGCCGCCTCGGCAATGCCCACCCCAATATCGTGCCTTACCAGGCGTTTCAGACCGCCGATGGTCATATCATTCTTGCAGTTGGCAACGATGCCCAGTTTGAGCGCTTTTGTGATCTCGCCGAGGTTCCCGAACTTGCCGCTGACGAGCGTTTTCGAAAAAACAGCGATCGTGTCGGGCATCGCGAAACGCTGGTACCGCAAATCACTGCGATCATGCAGTCGAAAACCAGCGCGGACTGGCTTGAGCAGTTGAATGCGCGCGGCATTCCCTGTGGCCCGATCAATGATCTCGAGCAGGTGTTTGCCGATCCGCAGGTTCAACATCGTGGCCTGCAGCTCGAACTCGAACATCCCGTCGCGGGCAAGGTCGCGAGCGTCGCTAACCCGATCAGGCTCTCGCAAACACCGATCGAATACGACCTGGCGCCACCGCTGCTGGGGCAGCACACCGACGCGGTCCTGCAGCGCATACTAGGCCTCGATGCCGACGCCATAACCGAACTGCGCCACAACGCCATCATCGCCTGACAACAATCCCGTCATACCCCGAAGCGTCGGACCGGCGCAAGCAGGGTTTTGCTTATAGATGTTTCAATTGTTGCCTTCGACGGCCACGCCTTTAGGGTGTTTCAGCTTTTGATATCGGGGCTTCGATTAGTCAACGTAGTGATGATTTCGGGAAGCCGAAGGCCAACCGGTCCGTCGCGAGGGGAATAACCGCTTGCCTCGGGGCGAAACTATTTTTTCAGATTTCCACGATTTGGATTATGGCCTTGTAATACCGATACGCCGAACTGCCCTGTTTGCGCCGGTCCGACACTTCGGGGCTGGTGGTTCAGGGCTTCGTTGGCCAGGTGTCGCTGAGGCGGTAACCGCCCGGCCAGGGGTCGTCGGGGTCGAGCATGATCTGGTGGGTTCCGCTGACCCAGGCGCGGCCGCGGATAGACGGAATGATTGCGCGCTTGTCGCCGACCCGGGTTTCTTCGACGATAGCGCAATCGAAGCGCGAATCGATGATCGAGCGTCCGATCATTTTATCGCCGGCCTTCATCAGCCCCCGCGCATGCAGGACCGCCATGCGCGCCGAACAACCCGTGCCACAAGGGGATCGATCGAGTTTACCCGGATCGATGGCGACCGTATTGCGACTGACGGGAACCCCGTTTTCCTCGCCTAAAGGCAATGTGAACTCACAGAAGGAAACATGCGACCAGTCAGGGTTTGTGGGGTGATGGAAGCCGAGTTGCTCAGTCGCCGCCGCACTGATTCTGGCGCCGAGTCGGGCCAGATCGAAGGCTTCGTCGGGCCTGATTTCGAAACCCAGTGCCGCCGCGTCGACAATGACGAAACTATCACCGCCATAGGCGGTGTCTACGGTCAGCGTGCCGACCCCTTCGACTTCAAGGGTGGCGTCGAGCTGGTCGGCAAACGAGGGTACGTTATGAACCTCGATGCTGTGCGCCTTGCCGCCCTCGCAGTAAGCCTTTACCGGTACCAGGCCGCCGGGCGCTTCGAGAATGAACTCGGTTACCGGTTCCTGCATTGCGATCAGCCCGGTGTCGAGCAACACGGTGGATACACAGATAGAATTGGAGCCCGACATCGGCGGGGTGTGTTCCGGTTCCATGATGATAAAGCCGAACGCAGCTTGCGGATGCTTCGCTGGTACCAGCAGGTTGATGTGCTTGAATACGCCGCCGCGCGGTTCGTTCAAAACAAGGTTGCGCAAACGGTTGTCGCTATCGATCCAGCGTGCTTGTTGCCACAGGGTTTCACCCGGTGGCGGGCTGACGCCGCCGACGATCACATTACCGACCTCGCCTTCGGCGTGGCAGGAGACCATGTGAATCACTTTTGAACTTCTCATGTTTTACTGAAATGGCTCCAGAAATGGACCAGCCGTTGGGCGCGCCGCGCCCGTCGAAATGCTATGCCACCACCTCGGGCATTGGCGGATAGTAATACATCACCTGTAACGCAGCGAGGGCTAGCAGGCCGTAGAAAAGACGCCGCAGCGGGCGATCTCTGGCAGCGGTGCTACTGGTACTCGAAAGATTTGCTGCTCAGCACCACGCGCTCGTCATCGAGCACATTGACGGTCCAGGTTCCCTTCCAGGTCGGAATCAGGGTCTTGCTGGTCCAGACGCGCCAACGCTCAGACTTCACTTCGAAGCTCTTTTCGAACATGACCTTGTTGTTATAGGTCCATTGATGCGTCGCGGTTTGACCCGACATATTGCTCAGCTCGGTGAAAAACGAGATCGATGTATGGGAACTGCTGTCGATGCTGTCCACTATGGTCACCGGTTCACGGTCATCGATACCGATAGTAAAAAGTGCGCGGTTCACCTGGCCGGCAAAGGCGCTGCCACTGTAGGCAAGCGCGGCCGAAAGTATCAGGGATTTCAGGGGTAAACGCATTGAAGTCTCCGTGACTGTTATCGTTCCGACTATAGCAACAATTATCGGGCTTTGCAGTAGCGCCGCATGGCTTGTAAGCAGTGTCAGGCAGAATGGTCGTGAAGCCGCTGGTCACGTAACAGGTCGATCATCGCCGCGGCGCTCAATGACAGGGTTCGTCCCTGGCGCGTGACGATGCCGAGAGGGCGCTGTACGTCCAGCCCGTGCAGCTTCTGTGCGACCAGGCTCGAATCGACCATGCTTTCGGGGAGAATGCTCCAGCCGAGGTTGGCCGAAACCATTACCTTGATGGTTTCGAGGTAGTTGGTTTCGAGGACGATATTGAGACGATCCTGTGTGGTGGCGAACAGGTTGTTGATTATTTTACGCGTAAAGGTTCCGATCGATGGAAGAATCGCAGGGTACTGCAACAGCCTGTCAGGAACGATATCAGCCTGGTTTGCCAGTTCGTGATCGGCGGCCAGCACGACGACCAGCCGGTCTATCCATACCGGCTCGCAGTGGAGGCGCTCATCCGCCAGTTCGGGCAGGGTAACAATGGCGAGTTCCAGTTCGTTAGCTGCGATCGCCGCGCAGGCATCTTCCGAATCCATGAAGTGGAGATCGAGGTCGACCTGCGGATAGAGGATTTTGAAATCGCGCAGCGCCTGTGGCAATCGATGTAAACCGATGTGATGACTGGTGGCAAAACCGAGGTTTCCGCTTGGTACGCCCTGTTGTTGGTTCAGTCCGGAACGAAACGATTTCAGTTCCTGCAGGATACGTTCGGCATGTGGTTTAAAGGCCTTGCCGTTTGGTGTCAGGATGCTGCGTTTGCCGATGCGATCGAATAGCGGCACCTTGAGGTTGCTTTCCAGCTGGCGTATTCGCTTGCTGACCGCGGGCTGGGTAACGTGCAGCTTCTCGGCGGCGAGCGAGAAGGATTCGAGTTCGGCGATCGCAAGAAAGGCTTTGATCTGGTTTATTTGCATGGGTATTCCAATATGGAATTAAATTAATGAAAATAATGAATTAGAGTTATTTTAAATCCAGGCGTAAACTCGCACAAGTTTTTTACTGGTACTGACTGATGACTGGAAAAACCTTATACGACAAGATCTGGGATTTGCACCAGGTGTACGGCGACGACGATGCGTCGTCACTGCTATATATCGATCGCCACCTGGTGCACGAAGTGACTTCTCCGCAAGCCTTCGAAGGGCTTGAAATTGCGCAGCGGCCGCTCTGGCGCAAGCGCTCGATACTGGCCGTGCCCGATCACAACGTACCCACGACCGGGCTTGAGCACGGTATTACAGACC
>Ga0164315_10001786_pt1 | contig 16286 bp, 9 predicted proteins | sample GuaBasSedimGuay6_FD_113737 | JGI IMG/M metagenome (GOLD analysis project Ga0164315, IMG submission 113737) | Subseafloor sediment microbial communities from Guaymas Basin, Gulf of California, Mexico - Guay6, Core 4569-2, 0-3 cm | ecosystem: Environmental > Aquatic > Marine > Hydrothermal vents >...
CAAGTTGTGTGGCTGTCATACGAGGTATTAATAGTCCTTTGGCAGTTGATGTTACATCTAGTATAGCAGATGCATTTGCTGCGGTTCCGCTTTCATTTATGGCAACACCTTGTGCCACAATATTGGCAGATAAGGCTGTAATGATGATACATATAATAGTTGCAATTTTGAGATTATTCATAACGATTGGTATTAAAGATGTATCAAAGAAAATAATTTTCTTTTTTGTGCCAAAATAAATGTCATGAAATGGGTAATAAGTAGCATGAGTTAGAGGATTGTTGTCAAAAGTGCTTTTTGTTCTTGAAATAGTGGCTATAAGAAAATGATAAATACTGGTTTACTATTGCTTTTGAAAACGATTATCTGCCTGAGGCGGACTCCTTGGTTTCAAATTAAAATTTATAAATTATTGACTAATTGATAATAGGTTAAATTCAAAAATGTAGGCATTCTCGTTACCGTTGCACTCACTTGTCTGCCTTTGGCATGAAACGAGGGCGAGAGAAGAGATTAGTGTTTTTACTGAAAAGTGTTAAGTCGTTTACTGAATTCACTACGATAAGAAGTGCTTAAAGGAATTTCGATGTTATTTACATATACAAAAGTTGGCCCGAATTTTTCAATGTTATTGATGTTTACAACATAGGATCGATGTACTCTTACAAACATAGCTTCAGGTAGCATATCCGAAAATTCATTGAGTTTTGTACGGATCAGATACTTATTGTTATTAGTGAAGACTTCAATATAATGACCATCTGATTTTAGCATGGTAATTTCGCTAATGACCAGTTTTTTAAAAATATGCTTATCCCTGATAAAAATAGTATTTGAAACTTTAAAAGGTTCAGGGTTTTTGTCGTCTGCCTCACTTTCCAGCGATTCTGCACTTTTATTCTGTGCATAATTTTGCATTGCAAGTTTTATGGCAGCACTAATATCTGTTTTGGTAAAAGGCTTGAGTAAGTACCCCAAGGGTTTTGTGTTTATGGCTCTGTCAAGTATTCTTTCATCTTCATAAGCAGTAAGAAAAATAAATGGGATTTGGTATTTTTTCTGAATTAAATCTGCCAACCATATCCCGTCTTTATCACCCTGAATATTAATATCCAGTATGGCCATATCTGTACTTTCATTACTCAGAATATCAATGGCATCGAGTGCATCGGCAGCAATACCGGAAACATGGTAGCCCAACTTTGTAATTACATCGCTAAGGCTTTCAGCCGTAATCCCTTCGTCTTCTACAATAAGTATATTTATTTTATCCATTTTATACTGTAACGTTATCCTTAAATGATATAATAAAACTTGTTCCTTTGCCATTCTTAAAATCAAATGAGCCTTTCATCTGTTTACTTAGGATTTTAACCAATTTAAGTCCCAAAGAGTTTACTTTGTTTAAATTGAAATCTGATGGCAAACCAATTCCATCATCTTTTACAATTAGTGTATAATTATTGAGTTCAACTTTTTGTATTGAAATATTTATATTGCCTTCTTTCTTTTCAGTGAAAGCATATTTAAAGGCATTTGAGATAAGTTCATTGATTATAATACCCAGTGGAATGGCTGTTTTTACATCAAACTGGATACTTTCGGCCTTAATTTCAATGGCAACATTTTTTGATATTTCTTTATATGACCCTGCTATTTGATTGGTCAAATCTTTTAAATAAGAGTTGAATGAAATGTATTTGAGGTTATCGCCCTTTTGGTATAATTGCTGATGAATTATTGCCATTGCTTTAATTCTCGCCTGCCCCTCTTCCATAACCCTACATGCCTCAGGGTCATCAAAGTTACTGGCTTGCAGCTGCAACATGCCTGAAATTACTTGCAAATTATTTTTTACGCGGTGCTGAATCTCTTTCAGAAGAAGTTCTTTTTCATCAAGATTGCTTTCAATTAATTTTTTTTGAGATTCTATTTCCTGCTTTTGGATATGTAATAAACGATGATCTTTGTTTCTTCTGTGACGTAGTATAACCCCTATTACAACAGAAATAAGCAATAAAACTGTAATCGAATACAAAATATTTCTAAGTTGGACATCCTTTAAATGTTGAAGTTCCGATTCAACCAGGTTTGCTTGTTTATCTAGTAGGTCATTCTCCAATTGATGAACCTGATAAATACTATTGGATATGAGTGCATTTTCTCTGTTTTCTTCGGTTTGCAGGCTGTCTTTTAGTAGGTTAATATCGTGAAATAGGTGGGCAGCCTTCTTAAATTGTTTTAAGTCAATTAACAAATGCGCTCTGATTTCACCCACCTCTATCTGCCTGTTTACGGACATTAGTTGTTTATCCTCCAAAATACTTGTGGCACTATCCACATAAACCAGAGCAGCTATCGGATCATTTTTTAGTTGATATGCATGTGCTAACTGCACTAGACTGTTCACGGTATTACCAAAATCACCAAATTTTATACTGGACCAAATATCCTTTTTAACCAATTCAATACCCTTCTCATATTGGTTAATAGTTATATAAACTTCTCCAATATTGCCATCGATCAGTCCTAAAAAGTAATCTTTTTCTATTGGGTTATCAGAGCCTTCATAATGCCTATTAACATATACCTTTGATATATTATAGTAATATAGAGCACTATCATACTTATGCATTCTTGCATAGGTAAGTCCCAAATTGTTATAGTTGCTTGCAGCCATATAATAATCGCTATCGGTAATATAAAATTCTACAAGTTTTTTAAAGTTTATGCTGGCAAGATCATAGATTTTTAGTTTGTAGTATGTCATGGCAATATCCGTAAAATGGTGTAATTCAACATCATGCCGATTTAATTTTTTGGCCAAACGATTCCTGACTTTGGCTAACTCAAATCCTTTTTCATACAAACCAAAATTAAAAACTATGCCGGATAAGAATACATAAGTATCCATGCTATCTGCCAAATTCATGGAATGCTGAGATGCCAGAACCTCACTAAGTAGTTTATAAACGGCTAAATCTTGTCCTTGCCTTACTAACAGTGCTGCTTTAGAAATCTTGAGTGAATTAAGGAGGCCTGTTTCATAATTTGCTTCAGCAATTGGAATACATTCATCTACATAAGTGTAATAATTATCAGGAAATGGTATACCACCTGCATCAGGCTGGTTTTCAAATGCTCTGAATAGTTTTACTACTTGTTGGCAACGCTCTACTCCCTCACTCGTCGTAAGCTTATGTTCTAAGCTATCCAAAATCTCGTTATGCTGAGCCTGGATAGTAAAACTACAGAATACAAGAAATAATATTTTAAGAATATGTTTCATTCAAAAATTGGAATTATTCATTTATCCAAATATATTTTAAGTGCAAATTAAACTAACATATTTGTAAATACAATTAAAATGTCATAAACATGCTTAAATATGTCATGAAGTACAGAAGGTTTGTCAAATTGCATAGTTTTATTGAAAGTAAAATTAAGAATCTCTTAGAAGATCTATATTATTTGCATTACCAATAAATACAAACTGATTAATGATTAAACAAATAAGTTAATTTTACAATCATAATATTATACTATGAAGCAATGATTAACTACTGGTGTTCATCTTTTATCAATTAATAAAATATCTATTAATAATTATTGTTACAGGAAAGGACATCATTATAAATTAAGGAGGAATTACAAATGAATAATTTTGATTTTTATAATCCAACACATATTGTTTTTGGAAAAGACAGGTTAGGTGAATTGGACAAACTTGTCCCGAAGGATGCAAAAGTGCTTATACTTTATGGTGGAGGAAGCATTAAAAAATTTGGCACCTTGCAAAAAGTGAAGGCAAATTTAAAAAATCGTAGTATCGTTGAATTTGCGGGAATTGAACCTAATCCAAAATATGAGACATTGATTAAAGCAGTAAAAGTCGCAAAAGATGAAAACATTGATTTCCTGCTTGCTGTCGGTGGCGGTTCAGTTATTGACGGGACAAAATTTGTAAATATGGCTGTCAATTACGAAGGTGATAATCCGACAGATTTATTAACCAACAGTCACCTTCAAGCATCAATGTCAAAAAGTTTACCAATGGGTGTAGTTATTACTTTACCTGCAACCGGCTCAGAAATGAATAGCGGTGGGGTTATTAGTTTCGATCATGGAAAGCATATTGTTTCACATCCATTGTTGTTTCCAAAGTTTTCAATATTAGATCCAACATTAACATTTACACTACCAACCACACAGGTCGCAAATGGAATTATTGATACGTTCATCCACGTAGTTGAGCAGTATGTGACTTTTCCTGTGGATGCAAGGTTTCAGGATAGAACAGCAGAAGGTATTCTGCAAACAATGATTGAAATTGGTAAAGAAACCATTGATAATCCAGAAGATTATGATACTCGTGCAAATCTTGTCTGGTGCTCAACGATGGCTCTTAACGGATTGCTTAGGGTTGGGGTGCCCCAAGACTGGACAACCCATATGATTGGTCATGAATTAACCGCTATGTTTGGCATTGATCATGGGAAGACACTTGCCATTCTGCAACCATCTATTTGGCAAATAAGAAAAGAACAAAAGAGAGAAAAACTTCTTCAATATGCTGAACGAGTTTGGAATATTACAGAAGGCAATAATGATAATAAAATTGATCTTGCTATTGACAAAACCCGTGATTTTTTTGAAAGTTTAGGGGTTAGCACACGTTTATCTAATTATGGTGTAACTACTGATGATATTGACAATATTGTTGCAGCCCTAAAAAAACATGGTTTGACTGAATTATCCGAATCAGGAGATTTAACATTGGACATAAGTCGAGAAATATTGATGAATGCAATGTAATACTCTATTCAGATTTAGTTCTTACATCACTTAAAAATTAAAGAAAAGAGATATGACCAGTCAAGAAAGTTTAAACAGATTAAAAGAAGGTAATGCCAGGTTTGTAGAAGACCTTTTAGATGGAAAATTACAAAATAGTTCAAGAAGAGATTCTCTGGTTGGTGGACAAAGTCCATACGCAATAATATTAGGTTGTGCCGACAGCAGAGTTGTACCTGAATTGGCCTTTGATACAGGTTTGGGCGAATTGTTTGTTGTAAGAGTTGCTGGCAATGTGGCCAATACTTCATCAATTGCCAGTATTGAATATGCAGTTGCCCATCTTGGTACAAAATTAATAGTAGTGCTTAGTCATCAAAGTTGTGGTGCCGTAACTGCGGCTGTGGCCGGAGGCGATAATGGTCACAATCTCAACCATTTACTTGCGCACATAACTCCTGCTTTAGCAGTATCAAAAGAAGGAGCCACAGTAGATGAGGTTTCGAAGATAAATGCAGAACTTACAGTTGGAGATTTAAAAAACAGATCTCAGATAATTAATGATGCTATTGATAAAGGAAGTTTAAAAGTTATACCTGCATTTTATAATCTGGATAGTGGTAAGGTTGACTTTTTTTAATTTTCAAGCAAAGTAATTTTTAAAAATTGTCATTAGAATTAATTAATAAAGAATAATGAAAAAAAATCGGATAATTTTTTACTTACTGACAGTTCTAACAATTAGTTGCATTTCAGTGAAAGCCCAAACAATAAAATATACCATGCCCGAAGAAATTGCTTTGCATGAGGGCACATGGCTGCAATGGCCACACAATAATACTTATCCTCCGGATTGGAGAGAAATACTTGAGACCTCATGGATAGATATGACCAGAGAACTGCAGGCTGGGGAGAAAGTCCACATAATTGCATACAATGTAAATGAGAAAAATCACATAATACAGGTTCTCAATTCGGCGGGCGTGCCTTTGTCAAATGTGGATTTTTTTATTCATCCCAATGACGATGTTTGGGTACGTGACAATGGACCGATATTCGTTTTCGATAATGATGGATTTATGTTTATCCTCGACTGGGGATTTAATGGCTGGGGTGGAGATGCCGCTTATGAACTATGTGATGCAATTCCATCACTGTTAAGTGAAGATATTGATATTCCAGTTGTTGATCTGGGTGCAATGGTGCTGGAAGGAGGATCGATGGAACTAGATGGTAATGGAACACTAATGGCAACAAAAAGTTCAATTATTAACGACAATAGAAACCCTAGCCTTTCACAGTCTCAGATTGAGGAATACATGACAATCAACCTTGGTGTAACAAACTTTATTTGGCTTGATGGAGTAGCTGGTTTAGAAATAACAGATATGCATATTGATGGTTTTGCCAGATTTCATAATGCCACCACCATAGTTACTATGGAAAGTAGTGACCTTATTTACTGGGAGGTCCCTGCCACTGATATTGATATATTGCACAATGCGCAAAACATTGATGGAGAGCCTTATAATTATGTTTATTTGCCACTTTCAGCAAATAATGTTGTTACCACCTGGGGGCAAAATCTGGGATACAAAGGGTCTTATGTAAACTATTATATTGGCAACACAGTTGTTTTGGTGCCAACTTACAACGATCCAAATGATGCTGCTGCAATTGCCACATTACAAGCAATCTATCCCACAAGGACTGTGGTAGGAATAGATGTACGAAACCTATACTCTCAAGGTGGAATGATACATTGCGTTACTCAGCAACAGCCTTATTATGAGGCCCCTACAGGGTCTGTGGAAATTGAGGATAATAATTTAAAAGTTAAACTATCCCAAAACAGCCCAAACCCATTTAGTGATAACACTATTATCTCTTTCACTTTATTAGAAAATTCATCTGTCAAATTAGATATTTTTAATTCAAAAGGACAGTTGGTAAAAACTATTATTGATTCAAAATTATCAATGGGTGAACACAGTGTTAAGTTAATATCCAAGGATTATAAAAGTGGAGTTTACACTTATGTTCTTACTATTAACGAAACTACACATTTGAGTAAAAAAATGATAATGAGCCAATGAAATATTTAATGAAGATAGTGTTGATAGTAGTTCTATTTGCAAGTTTTTTTAATAGTTACAGTCAGCAAACATTTACAGCAGTAACATCACAAGTTGGAATCTCAGTATTAAGTGATAATATGGGGCAGGATTGCGCCTGGGCGGATATCGACAATGATGGAGATTTAGATCTGGCCTTATCTTACAGTTTTCCTGCCTTGTTTGAAATTTATCGTAATGATGATGGAATGTACACCGACATTACTGCAAGTTCCGGATTGAGTACAATAGCAGCATCCAGCATACTTTGGGCAGAGATTACATCTGATGATTTCACCGATTTGCTCACTGCCAGTAATGCTTATAAAAATAATGGTGATGGTACTTTTACACCACTTGGTCAGGTATCCGGACATACTTCCTCCCTTGCTGATTTTGATATGGATGGTAATGTTGACATCCTGGATATTTCGCCACCTTCAATACAATATGGTAATGGAGATGGAACATTCGGAAATACTTACAGTTTTATTGCCTCCAATATCATGTCGTCTGTTTGCTTCGATTTTGATAATGATGGCAATATTGATATTTTACTTGGGTCATTGCAATCCAGTGAAACTAAACTGTTTAAGAATAATGGAGATGGAAGTTTTGCAGATGTTACATTCGGATCTGGGATTTCATTTTCATATGATGTTTATGGAATAAGTGCTGGTGACATAAATAACGATGGTCTGATGGATGTTTATGCCGCTCTTCACAAAGGACAAATAAGCAGTCCTGGAAATGCTCTGTTGAAAAACAATGGTGATGGTACTTTTACTGATATCACTAATCCTTCAGGAGCAATAGGTCAGCCATCTTCCCGTACAGCAAGTTTTGCTGATTACGACAATGATGGCTGGTTAGACATACTTGTAGACGATCATTACAAAGGCAATTTTTTGTATCACAACAATGGTGATGAAACATTTACTGAAGTAGCAGAGCAGTTAAATATTCGGGATGCTCATCCTACGATAGGAATTGGTGGCGATTATTTTGGAACTTCATGGGGTGATTACAATAATGATGGAACCATCGATTTTTTTGGTTCAGGACATTGGAGTTTTCAAAAACTTTTTGAAAATCAGGCTTGCCCAAATAACTTTCTCATATTAACACTTATTGGGACAGAAACCAACAGAGATGCCCTAGGAGTTATGGTGAAAGTAAAAGTAGGGGAGAACGAAATAAGTCAAACGATAATAGTAGGCGATGGTGGAAATAACTTCAATAGTCTGCCACTTGAGTTTGGACTACATCAAAATACTGTCATAGATTATGTTGAAATTCATTGGCTTAACAGCCCTGTACAAACTATTACAAATATTGCTACAAATAGTTTTATAACTGTCGTTGAAGGCGATCCGGTAAATGTTAACGAAATAAACACAAATACTTTCAGTTGTTATCCAAACCCATCCAGCGATAATCTAAGTGTAACATTTAACAATCAGAATAAATCTAATCTGAGTATTGAATTACTGGATATTGAAGGGAGACAAATAGCTAAATTTAATGTTTCATCTGTGGAATCAGAGAAAGGTATTTTTAATATTAATCTTGATGACTACAATCTTAATCCGGGTATTTATCTTCTAAAAGATGATTCAGGGAAAACAATAAAAATAATTAAGAAATAAAAAAAATCCTAGTTTGGTCTTTCAAGATTTTCTACTCGCAAAAAGTTCCTTTTGCAATGTAAAGAGTTTTTATTTCATATGTTAACTGACCTGCTTTAATGGCTGGGTGTTCATTAATCAGGCTTTCTGCATTTTCCGTTGAAGTATTAAATACAGCCATTCCATCATTAAATTCACTGAAAAAACCGTAAACAAGAACTTCACTATTGTTATTCATCATGTCGGCCATAAAAATACGGTTGTCATGAATCATTTTTCTTTCATCACCTTTAAAATCAGGGTTTGAAAACAATCTAGCAAACTGGTAAGTTACCATTTCGTATGGCTCTTTGGCACCACAAACGTATCCATTCCATACACTAAATGGCATAACTTCAACTTTAAATCTTTTGGCTTTAATGGCAGGGTCGGTATCAAGATATTCCCATGCTTGAAACTGATCTTTGGCTTTAAGAATTAATATTCCTCCACCTTCCTCAAAAGGGCCGGCAGCAATTAACTTACCTTCCTTAGATAAGCGATCAATATTATTAAGGTGAGCAGCCTGTAAATTTTCTACTTTGTTCTCACTTAATACTTCCTTATCAGGATTGGTGTTTAGGAAAACAAAATACAATTCACTATCTGACTGAGCAGTAAGTTGTAAAGTGGAAAATAAAACTACTGAAATAAAAAGGATAATCTTGTTCATGGTCGGATGATTGATTTTTGCTGTAAAAGTAATAAAAACATGACATCAGTTGTTAATTGAAAGTTGCTTGAAAGAAGATTGGATTTAAGAAAAAAGATAAAAGATGAATAGCCTAGTGGCTTTAGCCCTAGGGAAAAAGAAACAAGATAATGATAAGGTTTTAATGACTAATTATCCAATTATCTAATGACCAATTATCCATTAAATTCATTAAGCCTACATTTATGCAGACTATTTAAATGCAACTATTTGGCTAACTTTACCGTCAAACTATTAAGGATAAACGAAAGATATTTTTGTGTGGCATTTCAATATTAGTTTGTGGCTTATTTGCTTTTTATTGTTTACTCATACCTCTGGTTTTGGGCAGTTGCAATATTCTGAAGAATCAATTTTAAGTAAAACTGATTCCATTAAAGCAATGTCTATTCCCGAATTAAAACTTCCTGAAAGTTATTTATCTGGAAAAAAAGTAGACTTGCCATGGAAACTGAATAATGCTAAACTCCCATATTTTCGTCCGATCTTCCAACAAATTAGCGCCAGTTGCGGACAGGCATCTGGAATAGCATACAACTTTACTTACGAAATTAACTGTGCTCGTAATTTAGAAGCACTGTACATTGAAAATCAATATCCTACTCAATTTGCCTGGAATTTTATGAATGGAGGAAGCGGCTGGAGAGGAGTAAGTTATTTTCACAGTTTCGATTTATTGGAGTCTTGTGGTACACCTAGTATTAAAACCTATGGAGGATTGGCAGAAGGTGGTGATCTAAGATGGATGTCCGGCTATGAGGAATATTTTGGTGCCATGAAAAATAGGATTGACGGAATTAATTATATTGATATTTCTACCTCAGATGGCCTGCTTACCTTAAAGCACTGGTTAAATGATCATATGAATGGATCTGAATTTGGAGGAGTGGCCAGTTTTTATGCAGTAAGTCCATATATTTTTAAAATTTTACCTCCCGATACTCCTGAAGCAGGCAAACATGTAATTATTAACTGGACAGGACTTGCCACCCATGCAATGACTATTGTTGGTTACAACGACTCGGTTAGGTTTGACTACAATAGCGACGGTCAGTTTACAAATAATATCGACATTAATGGTGACAATATTGTCGACATGAATGATTGGGAAATTGGAGCATTGCTTTTTGCAAATAGTTATGGAGAAACATGGGCCGATTCGGGTTTCTGCTACATGATGTATCGAACTCTGGCTTTTGAATATGGTGATGGAGGTATTTGGAACAATGCTGTTCATGTAATTAATGTAAAAGAAGATTACAACCCGTTGCTTACCATGCGGGTGAAATTAAAATATAACTCACGCGAAAAAATTAAAATCATTGCTGGTGTATCTTCTGATACCTCTTCAACTACAGCAGGTTTTTCAATGGATTTTCCATTATTGAATTTTCAGGGAGGTAATATGCCTCTGCAGGGCTTGGAAGCAAACGATACTCTCGATCCACAAATTATGGAAGTGGAACTGGATGTTACTCCTTTGCTGGGATATGTTGAACAGAATAAAGATGCCAAATACTTTTTACAAATAGTAGAAAATGATCCTAAGGGCCATGGTTGGGGCGAAGTGCTCTACTTTAGTTTAATTGACAGAACATCAGGCATAAATGAAATGATAAATCCATTAACGCCACTTCCAATAAATAACAATAGCATTACTAATTTGTCAATTGTTTCGAAGGTGTTATTCGATAAAACTAAAATTGTCACCGAAGAACTTCCTGTTTGGAATGCTAATGAAAACTATGCTACTACTCTGGATGCTACTGGAGGACAGTCGCCATATCATTGGTCGTTGGTGCAAACATATTTACTTAATTCAATTGAAAAGGATTTCCCTGAAATAAATGGTAATAAAGTAGTATTTGGCGATCAGGATGTTGGTATTCAAAATTTTGACCTTGCTTTTCCTTTTCCTTATTATGGAGATACAATGCACCGGGTAACTGTTGCCCTGGATGGATCGATTTCGTTTGAAGGCGAGGACTTTGCATATCCATATTATTTTGGCGAACCAACTTTGCTTACTAAAAGAAAAGTAGTAGCACCCTTTATGGCTAACTTATGGCTTAGAAATAATTTTAGCAATGGTGTGTGGGTTGAAAGTACATCAACGTATTTCCAGGTGATTTGGAAAGCCACTTACAATCATTACAACGCCGTAGTTGATGGTGATTTTAATTTTGCTCTAAGGTTGTTTCCTGATGGTAGAATAGAAACTTATTATGGTGATTTTGAAATTCCATCATATGTTGGGTGGGTCGCAGGAATTTCAAATGGTGATAATACAAATTACACACTGAATGAGTTTTCGCATCACCTGCAAAATCCAAATGGTAGTTCGTTTGAATACATTCCTTCCCAATTACCTGATTATGTGAAAATAACAGATGATGGACAACTTTATATATCAGGAGTAACAGAAGATATTATTTATAATATAAGTGCTCAGGTAAAAGATAATAATCGAGTAATAGATCAGAAAACATTCCAGTTGTCATCTGGTATGATATTTAATTTTGAGATTAATTCCGGATCCGATGATCGAATCGATTTTTATGATACAACAAGTCTGAGTCTTATTGTAAAGAATATTTCAAGTGAAACTATTGAGAATGTCAGTTTTCAAGGTTTCATTGAGGATGTTGATGTAGATGTATTAAAAAGTGGGCTGAATCTTGGAAGTTTTGCTGCTGGAGAGACAAAACAAATTGACAGTGCAGTAGTTTTTACTATGTCAGAAACTATTCAGGATCAATATAATATTACAGTTAATACTCAGTTGGCCAGCGAGGAAAATACATGGACCTCAGATGTTTGCTTGATTGCAGCGGCGATGAATTTAAAAGTTGTTGATGTTGTGGTTTTGAATGAAAACAATGGACTATTAGAACCTGGTGAGACAGCAGACCTACAAATTGAAATTCAAAATCTCGGACATGCCTCGGGCAATAATCTTAATTTTCAGTTTAAGTCTAATAGTAACTATCTGAAAGTCAATACAGCATTGCAAAATATTGATTTTTTGCCTATTGGGAGGCATGCCACCCTTAATTTTAATGTTACAACTATTGACTGGACTCCGTCCGGGATTACAATCCCTAGTGTGATGGAACTTATTTCAGGAGATGAAAATATTCAATCCATCAATTTGCCACTAACAATAGGAAAAGTTCCGGTGCTAGTACTTAATTTGGAAGAAGGCTCAGCTTCAGCTGATCACTTTGTAAACATTTTTGATAGTTTGCATTTACAATATGAATTCCGTACTACAATTCCAGAGTATCTGGAAGGTTATTCTTCAATTTTTATTTGCCTTGGAGAAATGTTTAATAACTATTCCTTGACCTGGGATGAAGGGAATAAGTTAAATGGTTTTTTGAATGATGGAGGAATGATTTATATGGAGGGAATGAGGGCTTGGTTAGAAGATGCTCCAACTCCTGTACATGAAAAGTTTAATTTGAATGTTGTTAATAGTGGTAATTATTTTCCGTTCGATAGTGTGTATGGCGTTGATGGGAAACTAACCAATGGAATTGTCATGGATTACTTTGGCGATATGTCATTTATTAATCACTATTTCCAACCACAAGGTTCTGCTTATGCATTTTTAAGAACTTCAATTAATGATTCAGCCTGTGCAATTGCAAACGATGCCTCAACTTACAAAACAATTGCCTCATCAGTAATGTTTGGCTCCATGGCCAACAGCACTTCATCTTTATCTACTGCTGAATATGTGAATGCAATTTTGGAGTTTTTTGAGATTACAATACAAGTAGAGGGAATTGCTGAAAATGGATTAAGTGAAACTCCGCTTCGTTTTGAAGTTTATCCTAATCCTTTTGTAAATCAGTTGACTATGAAATTTCATAGTAGCAATGAGGAAAATGCAGTTTTTAAAATATATGATCTGAATGGTAGATTAATTAAGGTCGAACATCTTCCATTTATCTATCCAAACCAATCTGTTGATTTGACATGGGATGGACATAATGAAAAAGGGGAGAGGCAATTGCCAGGAATCTATTTTATTAATTACTCTGCTGGTAATAAGTCTACAACTAGAAAGGTAATCCTACAGTAAACCCAAATTTATTGGTCTCAAACTTACCAATTAAGTGCATCTTGCTTTAGTTTCTGAAAATATATTAAATATGAAATGTCGAATAATGATTAACGATTAACGATATGAGATTTTTGAAGTAAGAAGGATTCTCGATGATAGCCTCATATTTAATTACTACAGGTGTCCACTTCTGAAATCAACATTCGTTAATAGGTATTCTAAAATCAATTATTAATTCTAAAATGAATTTCATCCATAATTTAAAACTATGGTACTTTTAGTCAATACTTGTTTATTTTGTAGAGTCCAAATAGTAATAACAAGACAATGGAAATTACAAAAATCGAAATTCCTGGTGAGTAAATGTCGGCTAGAACTCCCAAAACAGGCGCTATTATTGCGGCAAAAACTGACTTAGCTTGCGACTGGGCTGAGAGTACAGTAGCCATGGCTTTGTCTTCCGAATGTTCTGCAATAAGTGCTATTCCTATTGGTTTACGCAAGTTTTCAATTATCAACAATCCAACAAATCCTACAACTGTAACTATGTAAAACCCATATTCGAAGAATAAGCCAACTATCAGGCCTAACATAAACCCTACAATAATTGTAAAGTTCATTGGTTTGGAAGCAGTTTTAAATAGTTTGTTAAAACTACCAGAGTACATACTTGCCAATGATGTTAACAAATATGTGATTACATAAAATCCACCTATTAATGTGGCAGTTTTCTTTTCGTTTGTAAGCCATGCAAAAAATGGCACACTTAAAGCCATTACTTTTATCAAGGGTTGTATGTAATCTTTAACTGATTTGTAATAGCCTGTGTAAAGTGAAAGGTTAGTTAACAAACGAAAAAAATGAAGATTTGAGAAACTCTTTTTAAATGCAAATAATACTTCTTTAAATTCGATGCTTAATTGTGTAGAACTTAATTTCCTTTTCTCTCCATCTAAATATTTTGGATAAGACCAAATCAGTATTGCATCCAATACATAAGGAATGATTGCAGCGATAAAAATTAGTTGATAATTACCCGAAATAAAAACAACTAGTGCAGCAATGGCAGCAGAAACAGCCGAGCCTGCCTGCGACCATGATCTTGTATGACCATAATAATTTACCTTTTCTTTTTCCCATCCCTGGACCTTTAGATATTGGAAAATCATGGCTTTATGCACTCCTGTCCTAAAGGCATCTGCAAAAGCGAATACTGCCATTGAAAATGCAAAAAGCATGAAGTTATCTGAAAGACTGAAACCAATAAATGAAACAGCATAAATGAGAAAAGCAGTTGCCAGGGTTTTTCTTCTTCCAAAAGTATCGGCGAGCAAGCCACTGGGAATTTCCATTACTACCAACACAATTTCCCTAATAGAGTAAAGTATTCCTATTTGTAGAAAGTTGAGGCCATTTTCGAGGAAAAATAAAATGAGGAAGGCCTCAAAAAACCTAAGGTTCTTAAAGAAGCCGTAAAGACAGAATTTATAATATTGAAGGTTTTTCGTAAACCCCTTTTCAGGCATTGATCTTTTTAAGGTAAAAATACATGATTTTGCTTAAATGATAAAAAATAACAATTAATCGGACTCTTAACAATCACCTTTTCCCCTGATTTTTATTGCATTAGGCCTTCTTATTGATTATATTTGTAGGATCAGAAATGAAACTAAATTATTCCAATCATTTTGTACCCACAATAAAATACCAGACAAATGAAAAAGATTTACACACTATTGATTGTTTTATTCTCCATTAGCTTAGCATTTAGCCAGGTTTTTTTGGAAGAAGATTTTAGCAATGAACTAATGCCACCTGAAGGATGGTCCATTGATGCCATGGAAACTAGGTGGGCAGTAAATAACACAACTTTTGCCGGAGGAAGTGTTCCCGAGGCTAGATTAAGAATCACCGACGCCGATACTCTCTCACGATTGATTTCCCCTCTGATTGATTTGACTGGTTCATCTGGAGTTATGTTGAGTTTTCGCCAATATCTTTATGATTATCATGGGGAAGGTTATTCTCTGGGAGTAGCAGTTAGGTCAGGAAATAACGACTGGGAAATCATTTATCAGGTTTCCCCTACGGGAAACATAGAGTCCGAAAACAGATTTGTTGAGATACCCGCAAGTTATCAGGGGATTTCGAATTTGCAGTTCTGCTTTTTTATGGAGGGCAACTGGCTCAACTTTATCTACTGGTTCATAGACAATGTTAAAATTCTCACGCCTTCAAGTCTGGATATGCAAATGTGGTCACTTGGTATTCCTGACTATGTATTGACTAATGAAGCGTTTGAAATAAATGGAAAAGTGTTGAACAAGGGAGCAACTCCCATTAGTTCATTTGAGGTTTCCTATGTTATTAATGAGGAGGATCCTGTTACCCAATCTTATCCAGATGTTAATTTGCTTAGTGGAGATGAATTTGATTTTACTTTTGATTCTCCCCATACATTTACTGAAACAGGACTAAATAATATTGCTGTTTATGTTAGTGAGGTAAATGAAACCGATGATGGGGTAAATAATAATGATACACTTATTAAATCCATTGGTGCTTTACCATATAAATTAGATAGAAAGTTCCTTGCTGAGGAGGCTACGGGAACATGGTGTGGATGGTGTACCAGAGGTTTTTGTTTTATGGAGTATATGGTAGAAACCTATCCCGATGAATGGATTGGAGTAGCAATACATGCTTATGACACAATGGAAGTAGAGGCTTATGCCAGTGAAATTTCCAATATTATTCCAAACTTTTTGGGATATCCCAACGCCACAATTAACAGAGCCATAAACAGTGATCCCTTGGATTTTGAGGAGGACTTTTTAGGAATTCAAGGAGAACTTGCCCCACTTTCATTGGAAATTACTGATTACACATGGAATGAGGAGGTCAGAGAAGTTTCGTTTAATCTGGAA
>Ga0164315_10001787_pt1 | contig 16282 bp, 11 predicted proteins | sample GuaBasSedimGuay6_FD_113737 | JGI IMG/M metagenome (GOLD analysis project Ga0164315, IMG submission 113737) | Subseafloor sediment microbial communities from Guaymas Basin, Gulf of California, Mexico - Guay6, Core 4569-2, 0-3 cm | ecosystem: Environmental > Aquatic > Marine > Hydrothermal vents...
CCGGCCAACATCACCACCTTCCAGAAATACAAGGTGGGCAAGGTCCTGACCGCGTGTCCCCACTGTTTCAACATGATCGCCAACGAGTACCCGGACTTTGGGCTGGAGGATGTGGAAGTCATCCACCATGGACAGCTTCTGGCGGAACTGGTTGCGGAGGGGAGACTCAAGCTGAAGGGTGGCGAAAAGCTGGCCGTTACCTACCACGATTCCTGCTACCTTGGGCGTCACAACAACATCTACGACGCGCCCCGGGAAATCCTGGGCGCCATCGACGGTATCGAACAGCGGGAAATGCCACGGAACCGCCGCGAGGGATTCTGCTGCGGGGCCGGTGGCGGACGGATGTTCATGGAAGAGGACCTGGGCACCCGCATCAACCATAACCGGATCGATGAAGCCGCTTCCACCGGAGCGGCCGAGGTGTGCACCGCCTGCCCGTTCTGTCTGACCATGCTCGGTGACGCCATCAAGGAAACCGACCGCAGCGAGACTTTGCGGGCGCGTGACATCGCCGAGGTAATGCTGGATAATTTGGCCTGACCAGGTCGTAATTACGAAGAACCGGGGGTTTGCCATTGGTTGCAAAACCCCGGTTCTTCTGCTATTAAAAGGAATGATGGAGCAGATCCTGCCCGATCAGAGGGCTTTTTTTTCACCGGCCGGCCCGGTGTTTCCGCCTCAGGAGGATGACCATGAGCGCCCCGAACCCCGTTCGGTCCACCAAAAATCTCGACCGGATCTGGAGCCGAGGAAAGGAATTTCTCGGTTCCGAACTTCCCATCATGTGCGGCGCCATGACCTGGATCAGCGACCCCAAACTGGTCTCGCTGATGAGCAACCTGGGCGCCTTCGGGGTTCTGGCGGCGGGTAACATGCCCCCCGAACTGTTCTCCGAATACGTGGCGGAGACCCGGACATTGACCGACCGGCCTTTCGGCGGCAACGTGATCACCATCGCGCCCAACTACCAGGCGCATCTCGACATCCTCTGCAAAGAAAAGGTCGGGCACATCGTATTTGCCGGGTCGCTGCCTCGCGGATCGGAAGTGGCGCAAGCCAAGGAGAGCGGCGCCAAGGTGCTTTGCTTCGCCTCGACCAGCAGCATCGCCAAACGGATGATCAGCTACGGCGCCGACGGCCTCATCCTGGAGGGGAGCGAAGCCGGAGGCCATATCGGCCATGTTTCGACCATCGTGCTGTTGCAGGAAATCCTCTTCAACTTTCCCGAAGTTCCCATTTTTGTCGCCGGAGGTATTGCCACCGGGCGGATGATCACTCATCTGACCCTGATGGGGGCGGCGGGGGCTCAGATGGGGACCAAATTTGTCCTGGCCGAGGAATGCAACGCCCACGACAAATTCAAGGATGTGTTCATCAGGGCCAGGGCCAGGGAAGCTGTTTCCACGCCCCAGTACAGTGCAAAGCTTCCCGTGGTGTCGGTAAGGGCCCTGAACAACCACGCCATGGACCATTTCGGGGAATTGCAATTTGATCTGTTGGCGCAGCTCAAAGAGGGCGAAATCAATCGCAAAGAAGCCCAGTTCAAGGTGGAGGAGTACTGGGTCGGGTCATTGCGGAACGCGGCGGTGGACGGCGATGTGGAGCATGGTTCCCTGATGGCCGGGCAGTCCGTGGGCATCCTCGACAAGGTCCAGCCCCTGCGTGAAATCCTGCAGGATCTGGTGAATGAAGCCGATTTGGGTCTTACTGAAGCCAGGCGGCGCCTGGAGGGCTGACCTGGGGATTCCGGAGGTGGATTCGGGGTATTGTCCGGTGTTTTGGAGTGAGGTCCGGTGGTGGCATCAAACTTGTTAGGTGTGCTGGGCTCCTGTCCTCGCCCCAGTACTAGTAGGACCGGTCCGGAGAAACAAAATTCGGTAATTCGACCCAAGCGGAGAACCAGCGATGCATGGATCCAATCCCCTTCGTTCCTACTTGTCCGGCTTTTTGGCCATGCTGACCCTGGCCGCTTTTTTCCTGCCCGCCATGGCGACCGCTGAAGTCACCTCCAAGGTCGAAGGCCGCGGCTTGATCGCGGATAATCCCCTGGACCCGGCTTCGTACATCAATTTCAGCCGTTTTATGGTGAAGACGGGTGAGTTGAAGGCCGCACAGGAAATCCTGGAAACCGGGCGGAACAAGGCCAACTCTTCGGCCAACCTACTGGTCGAACTCGCCTCGGTCTACCAGTCCCGGGGAAAGATGTCCAAAGCCGAGGCGACCGCCCGTGAAGCCGTGGCCCTGGGGCCCGACAACATGGGCGCTCATATGCGTCTGGGCGATATCCACTTCAGGACCGGGGCCAAAAAGGCGGGCGTGGCCTCCTATCGCCGGGCATGGAAAATTTCGCCTGACGATGCCCTGCCGCGGGTTCGCCTGGTGAACGGCCTGATGGATATCGGCGAAACCGCGGAGGCCGAGGATCTCTGTCTGCAGTTCATTTCCTCCGATCCGGACAACCCGGATTTATGGCTGGCCCTGGGACGATCCTTCGAAAAACAGGGCAAGAACCGGGAAGCCTTCACTACCTATGGACAGGTGCTGACCCTCGATCCCAGTGAAGCCGAGGCTCATGCCCGCCAGGGGCGTCTGTTCTGCCGTTTCGGCCAGTTCGACGCCGCCGAAACCAGCTGCCGCAAGGCGCTGACCCTGGATCCTGATAATCTGGTGGCCCACGCCTATCTGGGTATCGCCTGCAGTTATCTGGACAACGGCAAGGATGCACGCAAACACGCCCGAATCGCCGAAGCCGGTGGCATGAACATGGGGGCGGTCTGGGATAAGTTGGGCAAATAAGGCACCGGGACCCCGTGCATACGCGGATATCTTCCCCGGCGGGTCAATTAGTCAACAGTTACATAAGATAAAATCAATTTAGTGGTAATGTCTGAAATTTATCAATTAACGTAGTTTATTTGGCTCAAGCGTTGACATATCTCCATAGTTCTGGGATAATATCCGTGGGGGAAGCTTTCGCTCGGTTCCTGGGCGAATAGTCTGAGTACATCGAAATAATCAAATCAACGTCACACAAGAATCCATTTGTAGGAGGACGAAGGATGAAGAGCATTCGCATTCTCGCGGTATTGCTGTCCATCGGGCTGCTGGCTGTGGGTTGCAGCCAGGAACCTGAGATGACTGCGCCACAGACAGAGACCCAGTATCATTACGACAAGAACGGAACCGAAACCCTCGGCACACCCACGATCGACATTGCCTCGGGCAGCTGTTTTGCCCAAGGCGGCGTTGGCATGGTGGGAGTGGATGAAGGAATCATCACAATCGATGTGCCCATGGGCGCGACCATCAACCAGGTCCTGCTGTACTGGGCCGGTGGCACCACCGGAGCACCCGGTGACGACATGATCAAGATCGACGGCGCGGACGTGACCGGCGAATTGATCGGTGGGCCGACTAATTTCTTCTCCAACTACTGGTTCTCCGCCTACCGGGCGGACATCACGGCCATGGGTATCGTGGCTAACGGAGTCAACAACTTCACCATCAGCGAATTTGATTTCGACTTCACCGGCGGATCGCTGGACGAGAACAACGGTATCGGCATGATGGTCATCTACGATGACGGCTTGCTGGCCGAGATCTCGGTCCTCGACGGTCTGGACATGGCCTACTTCGATTTCGAACCCACCCTGGACGCCACGGTTCCCCAGACCTTTACGTTTGGAGCCGAGCCCGTGGACCGTATGGGTCGCATGGTGATCTTTGCCGGCAGCGTCGGTGTGGGTCGGCCGAATGCCATCAAATTCACCACCTCAGCCGGTGACGACGTTCGCATGGACCTTCTGGGCAGCGACGACGGCTTGCTGTGGGATACCCTCTGTCTGACGGACATCCTCATTCCCGCGGGTGACACCTCGGTCACGGTCGAATTGATTTCCACCGTCACCGAACTCGATCCCGTTGAGGATCGCGGAGCTTCAATGGCCTGGGTCGGCGCCGGATTTTCCATTCCGGTCACTCCGCCTCTGGCCTGCCTCGGCGATTACGTCTGGCACGATCTGAACGAGGACGGCATCCAGGACGACGGCGAGTCCGGAGTCGAAGGCGTGACCGTCTATCTGGAGGATTGCCAGGGTAACGAACTCGACAATACGACTACCGATGCGGACGGCTTGTACCTGTTCTGCGACCTGGAACCGGGCGATTACAACGTCAGGTTCATGCTGCCGGCCGGATACGTGTTCAGCCCGCAGAATCAGGGTGGCGACGATGCCAAGGACAGCGATGCCGATGTTGACACCGGTATCGCCGCCTGCACGACCCTCGATCCCGGTGAAACTGATCTTACCTGGGACGCCGGTATCTTCATGCCGGTAGTGGAAGAAGAGGGCTGCCGGATGACCGGTGGCGGCAATGATGAATTCTTCTACGGTGAAGGCGGTTACAACGAGTATACCTTCGGCGGCCAGGCGGGGGCTCCTCTTGCTTCCCAGCCGCAGCCCTGGGGTAACTGGACACATCGTCAGAAAAAGGGTGACGCGGGATCGTTCACCTTCCATGCGGGCACGCCCAGCGCGCCCGAAGGAACCGAGATCGACTGGATCGAATGTTCGGATCCGGGCTGGTGCGTCCAGGCGCGTCCGGCTCCGACCAAGCAGCTCGATTTCGCCGGCGTGGGTACCTTCAAGAACATGAAGGGTGTTCCGGCGGAGATCGCGGACCACGTGACCGTTCGTGAGAGCCTGCACTGGTTCGAAGTCAATATCGACGACCTCGGAGAACCCGGCAGCCATGCCGAGCCCGAGGGTTGCGATCCTCTCGGGTTCGGGCGCAACGGTGGCCCCGAGCTGGCCGATTGCAACTGCCCGGATTTCTACCGGATCCGCATCTACGAGGGTATGGACGACAGCTCGAACATCATGTACGAGGTCTACGGTTACATCGACGGTGGCAACTTCCAGTTGCACCCGCCGACCGGCCGTGACCGAAAGGTATGGGAATAGTCCAATCCAGGCTGCCTTAGGCGGCCCGGAGCTCAGCGGGAAAGGGGCGAGAGATCGCCCCTTTTTCGCGCCCACTGGTGGCCCGCAAACTTGCATCTTGTTTGTTGATAGTGAATTTCACCATCCATTCAGGGTTGCACAATGCAATTACTATCCCATTAAATTTTAGGAAATCATGATGTCGGTTGACAAAATAGGATTGATTTGAGATAATATTTGACTGGAATAACCATCGCTTTGAATAACAAGCGATATTTATGTGGTAATTTGCACTCATTATTTCACCGGAGTGCAAATATCTTAACAGGAGGGATGTTCAATGAAAATCATGCGCATTTTCATGGTGTTGATGTTTGTGGGTATTCTGGCTGCCGGTTGCAGCAATGAAGCCGACATGACGGCACCTGACGCTCAGGTCGGTTACGACAAGAACGGCACCGAAGAACTCGGTCTGCCCAGTATTCCCGTCGCCGACGGATCCGGATTCGTAGAGGGTGGGACCGGCATGGTCGACACCGACACCGGTAACTTCGACGTAACCGTGCCCATGGGCGCCACCGTCGTGCAGGCTTTCCTGTACTGGGAAGGCGGCACCACCAGCGACAATGGTGACGACACCATTTCCGTCAACGGCAATTCCGTCACTGGTGAATTGATCGGTGGCCCGACCAATTTCTTCGAGAACTACAACTTCTACGCCTACAGGGCCGACATCACAGCCGAAGGCTGGGTTGCTCCCGGGCTGAACAGCTTCGAAATCACCGACTTCGATTTCGACTTCTCCGCCAGCACCCTGGACGAGAACAACGGCGCCGGCCTGCTGGTCGTCTACGATGACGGCACCCTGGCTGACCTGTCGCTGTACGACGGTCTGGACATGGCGTACTTCAACTTCGCCGGAACCCTGAACAGCACCGTTCCGAAGACCTTCACCTTCAACGCCGAAGGCGCGGACCGGGTTGCTGACCTGGTCGTGTTCGCCGGCAGTGTTGGCGTGGATCGTCCGAACCAGATCAAGGTTACCACCTCCGCTGGCGACCAGATCTTCGACAACGTCCTGGGCAGCTCCGAAGGCCTCCTGTGGGATTCCCACGTGATCGTGGTCAACATTCCCGCCGGCGCCACCGAGCTGACCGTGGAACTGATCTCCGTGAACAGCACCGACCCGCGCGGCGCTTCCATGGCCTGGATCGGGACCGGCCTGGCCGTGCCCGTGACTCCCGAGCCGGAACTGTATTGCCTCGGTGACTTCGTCTGGTACGACGCGAACTGCAACGGCTGCCAGGACGAGGGCGAAAGAGGCGCCATGGGCGTCACCGTCAACCTTTACGAAGGCTGCGATGAGTCAGTCATGATCGGGACCACGACCACGGACGAGATGGGCTACTACGAGTTCTGCGAACTCATGCCCGGGGATTACATGGTCGAATTCGTGGCTCCGGACGGTTACGAATTCAGCCCCCAGTATGCCACTGCCTGTGGCATCGAGACCGACAGCAACGCCAGTGAGGGCGGAATGACGGACTGCATTACGATCGTCGATGCCGACGATTGGACCATCGATGCCGGTCTGTGCATGCCCGAGCAGGACGGTTGCACGCTGACCATCGGAAAATGGAAGAACTGGACCGGATTCGGCCCCCAGGAAGACATTGTCAGCCAGTACCTGCCTGTCTACCTCGGTGACATGGGCGGAGCCAAGACCCTGGACGTGACCACGGTCGCCATCGCGGTTGACGTTCTGAAGATGAAGACCTACGGCAGGAACAATAACGGCATCACCAAGCTGTACGCGCAGCTGCTGGCCGCGAAGCTGAACTTCGCAGCGGGCGCCAGTGATACCGATGTTGCCGACTACGTGACCGATGCCGACGCTTTCCTGGCCGACCATGACTACATGGATTGGAACGGCCTGAGCGACACGGACAAGGATATGGTCATGATGTGGCAGGGTTCGTTCGACGCCTACAACAACGGGGATATCGGCCCCGGACATTGTGGAGATGACGATGACGATGATGAACCGATGATGTTCAAGTAGAAATATCCTTTCGCACAAGGTGCCCGTGGACGATTGCCGTCCACGGGCACTTTTTTATCCCGGCCGGGTTTAACCCTTTTGCTTGCCGGATTGAGGGATTGGGGTGTAGTCTGGGTTATCCGGATCCTGCCGATCCATCATTTTTCCACCGGCCGGGGAGAGAACAGTCATGTACAGATATGCGCGTTTTGCCAGCCTGCTGGCCCTGATCATCCTGATGATGCCCTGGACCGCCGGAGCCATCATCGAACCGGAAACGGAAATGGAATTCGACGATACCGTGACCATCGAGACAGATGGCGCCAGCTACACGCTGGCCGTCACCGGAGTGGGGTTGCGGGAAAAGACCTTCATGAAGGTCAACGTCTATGCCATTGTTTCCTATGTCGCAGAAGGAACCCAGTTGAAGGGTGACCTGGGGAAGGCTCTTATGGAACTTGATGCCCCCAAGATGATTCGCATGGACCTGGTGCGAGGCTTCAGTCGGGAAAAACTCTGTAATGCCTTCAAGGATGTCATCGAAGAAAACTTCGAAGACCAGACTCCATTCGCGTCGGACATGGAAGCGTTTTTAGCCTATTTCACGGTTGATGCCGAGGAGGGTGACATTCTGATTTTCACCTATCTTCCCGGCGTGGGCATGAAAACGACCAAGAACGGTGAGGAAATGAAAATCATCGAAAATTTCGAGTTCACCAAGGCGCTGTGGTCCGTCTGGTTCGGCGAAGAACCTGCCAGTGACGGTTTGAAGGAGGAACTGCTGGCCAAGGTCGCCGGCTGATCCACTTACCTGGTAAGATTAAAGCCGCCGCGGTCGATTCCCGCGGCGGCTTTTCCATGTCCGGTTCCTTGTCGATAAGAACGGATCCTAGAACAGGGTATAGATGAACGGCGCCACGGCCTGGCCGGAAAAGATGAGGACGCCGAGCATCAGCAGGATCAGAACGGTAGGCACGATCCACCAGGCCTTGTTTTGCATGGCGAACTGGAATATTTCGCGGAATAACCGGCCGATGTATAAGAATTTTCTCACGTTATCCTTGTCCTTTTCCATCTGAGTACCCAGCCAAGATCATTCCCCGGACCCTTGGTGTCAATCAAGGGGGAACTCCTCCTGCCACGCCTCTTTTTCGATGTCCATGGCCGGTTGGGCCGATTTTTCCAGGATGTGGTTTCCCAACACCAGGAAATCCATCTCCGTCCGCATGAAGCAGCGGTAGGCGTCCTCGGGCGTGCAGACGATGGGTTCGCCGCGCACGTTGAACGACGTGTTGATGATGATCCCGTAACCCGATATTTTCTCGAAGGCCTGGATGATCCCGTGGTACCGGGGATTTGTTTGACCACTGACCGACTGGATGCGGGCCGAATAGTCGACGTGGGTGATGGCCGGCACATCGGACCGGGGACGCGATACCCGTTTGAACAGGTCGGTGCCGTCGTCGGTTTCTTCCGGCGGCAGGCAGCGCTCAGGCTGAACCTGGGCCACCAGCAGCATATAGGGACTGGGCCGGTCGATATCGAAAAAGTCTCCGATCCTCTCTTCCATGCAGGAAGGAGCGAAGGGCCGGAACGACTCCCGGTACTTGATCTTCAGATTGAGGACCGACTGCATCTTCACCGAGCGGGCGTCGCCGACGATGGAACGGTTGCCCAGGGCCCGGGGACCGAATTCCATGCGACCCTGGAACAGCCCCAGGACGTTTTGTTCGTCGATCAACCGCGCCACTTCATTCTCCAGATCACCGTCGTCCAGAGTACGGTAAGGGTAGCCGTTGTGGTCCAGCCATTCGGCAATCTCGTCGTCAGGGTAGGCAGGGCCCAGGTAGGCGCCGCTCATGGTGTCGTTTACCCCATCGGCCTGGCGCGGGTTGTCCTGAACCTGGTGCCAGATGTGCAGGGCCGCTCCCAGGGCGCCGCCGGCGTCGCCGGCCGCGGGCTGGATCCAGACGTTTTCAAAAGGACCCTCGCGCAGGATGCGGCCGTTGGCCACGCAGTTCAAAGCCACTCCGCCCGCCAGGCAGAGGTTCTTTTCTCCCGTGACTTTTGCCGCGTGGGCCACCTGCTTCAGGACGATCTCCTCGGTGACCACCTGGACGGAGCGGGCCAGGTCCATTTCGCGCCGGGACATGTCGGTTTCCGGGGCCCGGGCGGGGCCGTCGAACAAGCGGGCAAAACGATCGTTGGTCATGGTCAGGCCGTCATGGAATCCGAAATAGTCCATGTTCAACCGGAACGAACCATCATCGCGGATATCGATGAGGTTGTCGAGAATCCGGTCCACATATTTGGGTTCGCCGTAGGGGGCGAGTCCCATCAGTTTGTATTCCCCGGAGTTGACCCGGAAGCCGGTGAAATAAGTGAAGGCCGAGTAAAGCAGTCCCAGGGAGTGGGGGAAGTGCAGCTCTTCCAGGATGTCGACGCGGTTGCCGGTGCCGTGGCCCAGGGAAGTGGTGGCCCATTCGCCGACCCCGTCCATGGTCAACACGGCCGCGCTTTCAAATGGGCTGGGGAAAAAGGCACTGGCCGCGTGCGATTCGTGGTGCTCGCAGAAATAAAGATTTTTCGCGCGACCGCCGCCGGCCTCGCGTAGGGCGTTTTCGATGTCCGTGGGGATCCACAATTTTTCCTGAAGCCACAGGGGAATGGCCATCATGAACGGTTGCAAACCCCGGGGCGCCACCGAGAAATAGGTCTTGGCGATGCGACCGAACTTGGTCAGGGGTTTGTCGTAGAAAACCACCGCGTCGACACCGTTTTCAGCCACCCCGCCTTCGGCGAGACAGTAGCGGACGGAATTAATGGGGAAGGCGGAATCGTGTTTGCGCCTGGTGAAGCGCTCTTCCTGGGCGGCAGCAGTCACTTTCCCGTCCTGGACCAGACAGGCCGCCGAATCGTGGTAGTACGCGGAGATACCGAGGATGTTCATGGCCGTTGTGATCCTTCCGGGCCGCGGGCGGTGCCGACGGGATGCAGGTGGGCCCGGGCATCCCGGTCTTCCCGCAGGAACTGCCTGTCGATATTTTCGTCGCGTGACTTGGAGGATCTTTTGACCCAGTAGGTCCACTGCGGGTCCCGGAATTTACGGTGCAGGGGATCGCGGCTTTGCAGACGCAGGATCAAGGCCACTGGAGTAAAAAAGAGAAAAAAGAAGGGGACCAGCAGCAGGTAGGTGAGCGCATTTCCGACAACTCTGCCCAACCAGCGTCCAAAACCGTGAATGGGCCGGTAGGCCCGGGGGGAAACAAGCCCCAGAACCAGTATGAAACCAGCGAGGGCCCAGACCACCTGAGCAAAAAGATGATGGTGAAGAACAAAATAAAGCGCTCCGCCCACCAACCCCATGACCATGGCCTGGATAATGGCTCCGCGGCGAAGACCGGCCGCGGCGGCAACGGAGCCGGAATCGGTGGATGAGCGCCAGTCCCAGGTGGCCTGCATGACGCGTCGGGTGGAGTTTGCCTGCATATGGTCGCCTTAATCTGAAGGCCAGTGGGATGCGATACAGGCCGCTCCACCCTGGGGTGGGACGGCCTGTCAACCCTGAGTCAGGGTCAGCTTCTGATCTTGCCGATCTCGTCGGTCAAGGTCGGCACGATGTCGAACAGATCGCCAACGATTCCGTAGTCCGCCACCTTGAAGATGGGGGCGTTGGCATCCTTGTTGATCGCCACGATACACTTGCTGCTGCTCATGCCTGCCAGGTGCTGGATGGCGCCGCTGATGCCGCAGGCAATGTACAGGTTCGGCCCGACGGTCTTGCCGGTCTGCCCCACCTGATGGGAGTATTCAACCCAGCCGGCGTCGACGATGGCCCGGCTGGCGCCGGCAGCGGCGCCCAGGGAGTCCGCCAACTTTTCAATCAGTTCGAAGTTTTCGGCGCCCTTGATGCCCCGGCCGCCGGAAACGATGGCTTCGGCCTCGGTCAATTCGATCTTGCCGCCACCGCCCGCCTCGATCCGTTCCACGACTGCCTTGGCGTCGATCCCGGAGACACCGGCGTCGAAAGTTTCGCCGGTGGCAGGTGCGGCCTTTTCTTCAAGGATGAAGGCGTTGGGCCGGATACCCACGACAGCCATGGCCGTGTTGACAACAACATCGGCGAAGCACTTGCCCGCGAAGATGGGGCGCCGCACTTCCCAGCCGCCGTCATGCTTTAGGCCCACGGCATCGCTGATGCAGGCGCAATCCAGCTTGGCCGCGACCTTGGGCCCGAGATCCTTGCCCATGGCCGTGGAGCCGATGAGCAGGATGTCCGGTCCGGCCGCCTTGCAGAAGGCAGCCAGGGCGGTCCCGTAGATTTCACTGTTGTAGATGTTGAACTCATCGCCGGTGGCGGACCAGACCTTGTCGGCCCCGTACTTTCCGGCTTCGGCTGCGGCCGCGGCGGGGTCGCCCCCCAGGATGACGCTCCACACTTCGCCACCGCCGGCGTCGGCGATGCGGCGGGCTTCGCTGATCATCTGCCAGGCCACCTTTTTCATGGCGCCGTCCCGCTGTTCGATGAATACGGCTATGTTCGGCATATCAAAACTCCCCTCGGCCATGGGCCGGGTTGGAAAACGCGGGTCTTAGATCACCTTGGCTTCTTCATGAAGCAGGCGGGCCAGTTCTTTGGCGGCGGCGGCCGGTTCATCGGCCTCGACCAGTTTGCATTCGGCCCGCGCCGGAGGCGGGGAGTAGAGCTTGACCGTGACCATGCTGGCCGGGACTTCGATGCCCAGGTCGGCGCAGGTCAGGGTTTCCATGGGTTTCATGCCGGCCTTCATGATGTTGGGCAGGCTCGGCAGGCGGGGCTCGTTCAACCCCTTCTGGCAGGTCAGCACCGCGGGCAGGGACGCCTTGACGATCTCCTTGCCGCCCTCGATTTCCCGGTGGGCAATCAGGGATCCGTCGCCCAGTTCGAGTTTCGTGATGGTCGAAACATGGGGCAGACCCATCTTCTCGGCCACCATGATGCCGACCTGTCCGCTGTCGTCGTCGATGGCCTTGATGCCGAAAAGGATAAGGTCGAAGGAATCGCGAGCCAGGGCGGCGGTCAGAACCGTGGCCAGGGCAGTCTCGTCGGCACCGTCGAGGGCGGGATCGGTGATGATCACGGCCTTGTCGCAGCCCACGGCCAGACAATCTTTCTTGAGGGTTTCCTTGACGGTGTCGGGACCGATGGTGATGGCCGTCACTTCGACTTCGCCACCGGCATCCTTGATCTTGATGGCCTCTTCGACGGCGTAGGCGTCGTAGGGGTTCAGGACCCTGGTGAATCCTGATTCGTCCAGTTCGGCGGCGGGCGCCGCCAGATTGATCCTGGTTTCCGAATCGGGAACCTGCTTAACACATACGGCTATCTTCATGGTTCCTCCCGGGGGCGTTTGGCGCCCCGTTCTGGTTGCAAAAGAGGGACTGGAAATCGTGTGTACCAATAATAAAAGGTGGATTTGCGGTCGTCAATTTTCCAACAACCAGGTTTGGCCTTGCCACATCCCGAAAATACAGGAATCTTTGTAGTCTGTAAGGCGTATAGTGTCGAATCGGTCGGTTATACCGGCCCATTTTTCAACCCGTTTGATAATGAAAGGGCATGGAATAAGATGGCCTGGAACCGAACAGCTGATCGGAGAGGTGTCCCGGTGCTGCTGATGGCGCTGTCCCTGATCCTTCTGGTGGGAAGCAGCGGATGTGGAGACGGGGGTGGGGATCAGGCGGCCCATGGTGGCCAGGGCAAGGGTCCCGCAGCCGGTGCTCACGCAAAGGGCCAGCGGCCCGCCCAGCCAGCTATCCCGGTCGCGGTGACCCGTGTGGTCAGCGGTTCCATTTCCAGTTATTACCGGGCCACAGCTACCCTCGAGGCCGAAAAGGAAGCCCAGATCCTGGCCCGGGTGACGGGTGTCGTGGAGACGATTCTGGCGGAGGAGGGGGACCAGGTCACCGCCGGTGACCCTCTCCTGAAGGTGGATAACGACGAATACCGCTATCGCCTGGAACAGGCCGCCGCGTCCACGGCCAACCTTCGCTCGCGATATGAGCGCATGGAAAAAATGATGAAGGAAGAGTTGGCCACGGAGGAGGAATATCAGGCCGTCCGCAGCGAACTGGCCAGCGCCGAGGCCAACGAAGGGCTCGCGCGGCTTGCCCTGTCGCATACCACCGTAACAGCTCCCTTCAGCGGTCGCGTCACCGGGAGGCTGGTGGATGTGGGGCAGAACCTGACCATGGGCGACGCGGTGATGATCATGGCTGATTTCGATCCCCTGCTGGCGCGGGTCCATGTGCCCAGCCGGGAATTCAAGAAGCTCCAGGCCGACCAGCCGGTCAACCTGGTGCTGGACAGCACCGGGACCCTGCTGGCAGGGCGTATCAAATTGATCAGTCCGGTCATCGACCCCACCAGCGGGACCATCAAACTTACCATCGAGGTGCCGGACTACCCGGACCAGACCCGGCCGGGGGATTTTGCCCAGGTGCAGATCGTGACTGAGAGGCGCGACCAGGTAATCCTGGTGCCCCGCATCGCGGTCCTGACCGACAAGGGAGAATCGGTGGTCTACACCGTGATCCCGGCGGAAGAACCCGCTGCTGAACCCACCGCCGAGCGGCGCATTGTAGAGGTGGGCTTCACCGACGATGATCGCGCCCAGATCCTGTCGGGCCTGGCCGTGGATGAAACCGTGGTGGTCAAGGGCCAGCGTTCCCTGAAAAACGGCTCCCCCCTCAAAATCCTTGAAGACGATTCAGGGGCGGGCAACTGATGCAGACGATAGTCAGTCTGGCTGTCCGGCGCCGGGTCAGCGTAGTGATGGCCGCGCTGGCGGTCATCGCCTTCGGGCTGGTCGGTTACAACCGGCTTTCCCTCGAGCTGTTTCCGGACATCACCTATCCCTCCATCACCGTGCAGACCGATTTTCCCGACACCGCTCCCCAGGAAGTCGAAAACCTGGTCACCCGCCCGGTGGAAGAGGCCGTCGGCGTGCTGCGCGGACTGCAGACTATCCACTCGGTATCGCGGGCGGGCATGTCCGAGGTCACCCTGGAGTTTGAGTGGGGTTCGGACATGGACCTCCTGTCCATGGAAGTCCGGGAGATGCTCGACCGGTTGGTCCTGCCCGATGAGGCCACCGATCCGGTGGTTCTGCGCTTCGACCCCAGCCTGGACCCCATCATTCGCCTGGCCCTGGCCGGAGACAGCGATCTGACCACGTTGCGCCGCCTGGCCGACCGGCAGATCAAACAGGATTTCGAAACGGTCAAGGGCGTGGCGGCAGCGGGTATCAAGGGCGGGCTGGAAGAGGAAATCCAGATCGAGATCGACCAGGAGCGTCTGGCGGCCCTGGGCATCCCTCTCGACAGGGTCCGGCAGGTCGTGGGTGTCAGCAACGTGAACCTGCCCGGCGGTGCCCTGCGCGGACGGGACAGCCAATATCTCATCCGCACCATCAACGAGTTCCAGGACGTGGAGGAGATCGCCAACCTGATCATCGTCCACAACGAGGGCGCCTCGGTGCGCTTGCGCGATGTGGCGACGGTGCGGTGGGGCAGCCGGGAACGCGAAGAGATCACGCGGGTGAACGGGCATGAATCCGTGGAAATCTCTTTCTACAAGGAGGGCGACGCCAACACCGTGACGGTGGCCCGCCGCCTGCGGGAGCGGATCGCCGAATGGCAGGACGGAAAACTTCCCGAAGGCGCTTCGCTGACGGTTCTTTTCGACCAGTCCCAGTTTATCCAGCAGGCGGTCGACGAGGTGCGCAACGCCGCCTTGATCGGCGGGGTGCTGGCGATCATTGTCCTGTTCCTGTTCCTGAAGGACGCGCGCAGCACGCTGATCATTGCCACTTCGATTCCCATCTCCGTCATCGCGACCTTTATCGCGATGTACAAGATGGACATTTCCCTGAACATCATGTCCCTCGGTGGCCTGACCCTGGGCATTGGAATGTTGGTGGACAATTCGATCGTTGTGCTGGAATCCATATTCCGCAAGCGGAAGGAAGGGCAGTCCCTGTTCGCGTCCGCCGTCAACGGCACCTCCGAGGTCGGAGGCGCGGTGGTGGCTTCCACGTTGACCACCGTGGCCGTGTTCTTGCCCATCGTGTTTGTCGAAGGGGTGGCCGGACAGTTGTTCCGCGACCAGGCCCTGACCGTGACCTTCAGCATCCTGGCCTCGCTGGTGGTGGCCGTGACGGTGATCCCCATGCTGAGCGCCGCGGGCGGTCGATTACCGCGGGCTGACCGGGTGGCCGAAACCTTGAAGGAGAGTTCGGCGGGCAACTCGCCGGCGGAAACGGGCTCCGACCTGACCCTGGGCTGGTTTTCGAAACTTTACGACCGTCTGCTCAAGGGTTCCCTCAGGTTCAGGTATCTGACTCTGCTGGTCGGGTTCGGGCTGTTCTTCGCGGCCCTTGGTGCGGTGGGTCTCCTGGGCACCGAGCTCATTCCGGAACTGAGTGAAGGTGAATTCTTTTTCGAAGTCAAATTGCCGGAGGGCGCCTCCCTGGCAGCCACCGATCGGTCCATCAAGCTGATGGAGACCGCCGCGGGAAGCGAAACCGCGGTGGACCGTTATTATGCGACGGTGGGCAGCCGGCTGGTGTCCGGCGGGATGTCCCTGAACACCAAAGCCGAAAACCTGGGCCAGCTGAACCTGGTGATGAAGGATCGGTCCGACAGCGAAGGCGAACTGGCCGTCGCCGAACGCCTGCGCCAGGAGTTTTCCGCCCTGCCCGACCTGGAGATCAAGTTCGGGCGGCCTTCCTACTTCAGCCTCAAGACACCGATTGAGGTTCTCATCTTCGGCGACGATCTCGACCTTCTGCGCTCCTACTCCCTGGAACTGGTCGGTAAAATGAACGCGGTACCGGGTCTGGTCGATGTGCGTTCTTCCCTGGAGGCGGGCAATCCCGAACTCCAAATCGTTTTTGACCGGGAGCGCCTGGCCGCCCTGGGCCTGGATATGGGTGTGCTTTCTGAAACCCTGAAAAACAGGGTCCTGGGAGTGGTGCCCACCAAGTTCAAGGAACAGGATCGCCAGATCGACATCCGTATCCGCAACCGGGAAAGTAATCGGCAAACGGTGAACGACGTTCGCAACCTCATCATTCCCGGACCGAACGGAGAGCCCCTGCGGTTGCTGTCGGTGGCCAGGGTAACGGAGGCTCGGGGCCCGGCGGAAATCCATCGGCTGCAGCAGCAGCGTGCGGCCGTGATCTCCGCCAACCTGGACGGGCGTGGCCTCGGCGCGGTCATCAACGATGTTCAGCGCGTGATGGACGACATGCCC
>Ga0164315_10001788_pt1 | contig 16282 bp, 18 predicted proteins | sample GuaBasSedimGuay6_FD_113737 | JGI IMG/M metagenome (GOLD analysis project Ga0164315, IMG submission 113737) | Subseafloor sediment microbial communities from Guaymas Basin, Gulf of California, Mexico - Guay6, Core 4569-2, 0-3 cm | ecosystem: Environmental > Aquatic > Marine > Hydrothermal vents...
ACCACCACCGCCACCATCCTGGCCCAGTCCATGATCCACGAGGGTCTGAAAAACCTGGCCGCCGGCGCCAACCCGATGTTCGTCAAGAAGGGCATCGAACTCGCCACCGTCGCCGCAGTGGAAAGTATTCAGAAGCAGGCCAAGCAGGTCAAGGACAGTGAGACAATCTCCAGCGTCGCGGCCATCAGCGCCAACAACGACATGGAAATCGGCAAGATGATCGCCAGCGCCATGGACAAGGTCGGCAAGGACGGGGTCATCACCGTCGAGGAGGCCAAGGGCACCGAGATGGAGCTGGACGTCGTCGAAGGCATGCAGTTCGACCGCGGTTACCTGAGCCCGTACTTCGTGACCAACGCCGAGCAGATGCGCGTCGAGCTGGACGATCCCTACATCCTGATCTACGACAAGAAGATCAGCAGCATGAAGGACTTGCTGCCCATCCTGGAGAAGATCGCGCAGATGGGCCGCCCCCTGCTGATCCTCGCCGAGGACATCGAAGGTGAAGCCCTGGCCACTCTCGTGGTTAACAAGCTGCGCGGCACCCTGAACATCGCGGCTGTGAAGGCTCCCGGTTTCGGTGACCGTCGCAAGCAGATGCTCGAAGACATCGCCATCCTCACCGGTGGACGCGTCATGAGCGAGGATGCCGGTCTCAAGCTGGAGAACACCACCACGGCCGATCTGGGTCAGTGCTCGAAGGTCTCCATCGACAAGGACAACACCACCATCGTCGGCGGCAAGGGCAAGGGCGCGGACGTCAAGTCCCGCATCGGCCAGATCCGCGCACAGATCGAGGATACCACCAGTGACTATGACCAGGAGAAGCTCCAGGAGCGCCTGGCCAAGCTGGCCGGCGGTGTCGCGGTGATCCGTGTCGGAGCCACCACCGAGATGGAGATGAAAGAAAAGAAACACCGCGTGGAGGACGCCTTGAGCGCCACCCGCGCCGCGGTGGAAGAAGGCATCGTGGTCGGCGGCGGGGTTGCCCTGCTGAGGGCCGCCAAGGCCATCGCCGCGCTGGACCTCACCGGTGAAGAGGCCGTCGGCCGCGACATCGTGATGCGGGCCGTCGAAGAGCCCGTGCGCATGATCGCCGAAAACGCCGGCATCGAGGGCTCCCTGGTCGTCGCTCGCCTGCGGAGTGAGAAAAAGGGCAGCATCGGCTTCAACGCTGCCACGATGGAGTACGAAGATCTGATGGCCGCCGGGATCATCGATCCGGCCAAGGTGACCCGCAGCGCGATCCAGAACGCCGCTTCGATTTCGGCCATGCTGCTGACCACCGAAGCCTGCGTCACCGACGAGCCTGAAAAGGACGGCGGCGGCGGCATGCCCGACATGGGCGGTATGGGTGGCATGGGCGGTATGGGCGGCATGGGCGGCATGATGTAACCGACGGCGGTTGCTCATTCGACCCGGCCACTGTTGCGCCGAGTGAAAAGACCCCTTCGGTCCCCGGGACCTGGAGGGGTCTTTCTTTTGAGGTGGGTGTCCGCCTAAACCCGGCTGGTCATCCTGGAGCGGCCGCCTGTTCGGGCGCCGATCAGTGCCAGGGTAACAATTTCCAGCATGCATTCCTGTTTCATGTGGTCGGAATTCAGGACAAGATCGAAATTTTCCGGATCGTCCGGTTCGACTTTGAAGACCTTGCGGATAAAATCCTCGTGCTTGTGGTCCGTGTCCTCCAGCAGGGCGCGGGCCTCGGCGCGGCTCAGTCCCGTTCGCTCCATGATCCGGATCAGGCGCGTGGCCCGGGAAGCGACCACCCGGATGCGCAGGGTGGCCTTGTCTTGCAGGATCAGGTGAGCTCCCCGGCCGAGGAATACGACGTCGCCCGCGGCGGCGAGGTTGGTTACGATGTTGACCAGGGAAGTGTGGTATTCGTCCTTCATGAAGATCCGCCGGTTCAGGACACCCTTGACCCAGAGTTCGGCCTGGTTGATGGCGTTTTCGTCCAGCTGGGCGACCACCGAATTTTCCAGGTTGCGGTCGGTGGCGATTTTCTTGACCAGGGAGTGGTCCTGCAGGGTAAGATTAAATTGTTCAGCCAGGGCGCGGGCCAGGATGCGCCCTCCGCTGCCGGCCATTCGCGACACCGTCAGGACGAGTCCCGGACTCGGTGGTCGGTCCTCCTGGTCATCCTGGAGAAACTCACGGAATCGGTTCCAGTGGTTGATTTGACGCTGGATTAGTAGTTCAGTGATGTTTTGCGGCACGAGGGCCCCTTTCGCCTCCTCCCTGAGACCGGATTCCAGGCCGCATTGTCTGCGGTACACCGGTCTCCTGTCACAATCAGGTTAAATAGAAAAACCCGGTTCATCAAGGTTTTGCAGCGAAGGAGCTTTGACCGCCACGATGCCATGCCCTAGAATTTGCCCATGAGAATTCTCCACATCGGAAAATACTATCCGCCTTATCTGGGCGGGATGGAAACCGTTCTGCGGAATTTGGCCGAAGGGCTGCTGGACAGGAACTGTGAAGTGACGGTTCTCAGTGCCGGGGACGGACCGCTGGAAACCAGCGAGGACATTGTGGGTCCGGACTCGGGCCGGCGGGGTCGTCTGGTGAGGGGGGCGGTGTACGGTCATTTCAATTCCCAACCTCTGACCCTGACCCTCCCGGGCCTCATCCGGCGTGAAGTCGCCCGGTTGAAACCGGACCTGGTTCATCTCCACCTGCCCAACCCACTGGCGGCGGCGGCCTGGCTCGCGGTGGGCGCCGTTCCCTTTTCCGATCTGCCTCCGCTGGCGGTCTGGTACCACGCCGACATCACCCGGCAAAAGGTGGGGCGGTTGCTGGTTCATCCGGTGGTCAGGGCCTGCCTGGCCAGGGCCGCGGGGATTTCGGTTTCTTCGGCGACATTGGCGGACAGTTCCCCGGTTCTTGTTCCCTGGCGGGAGAAAGTCGGCGTGATCCCTTTCGGAATCGAATCCGACCCCTGGATGACCGTTGAACCCTCTCTCGACGGCCCCTTTCTTTTCGTGGGACGGCTGGTCCCCTACAAGGGTCTCGAAATATTGCTGGCGGCGATGTCCCGTCTTCCGGAAGCCGAGGTAGACATTGTTGGTGAGGGGCCTTTGCTGGGTTCGCTTGTGGCCCTCGCTGCAAGTTTGGGGATGGAGGAAAGGATCCATTTCGTGGGTCCCATGGATGCCGCCCAGGTGGCTGAACATATGGCCCGCGCCCGCGCCCTGGTCCTGCCCAGCGTGGATTCAAGCGAAACCTTCGGGTTGGTTCAATTGGAAGCCATGGCGGCGGGCGTTCCGGTTGTCGCCTCGGATCTTCCCACCGGGGTGCGCGAGGTGGGCGAACCCGGCCGGACCTGCCTGCTGGTCCCGCCGAATGATCCTGAGGCCTTGAGCGGGGCCCTGGGCGGGCTGATGGACGACAGGGACAAGGCCCGCGGGATGGGGGCCGCCGGGCGGATTCGCTTCACGGAACGTTATACCCGCGGGTTGATGATGGACAGGTTGCTCTCATGGTACACGTCCCTGGTGAATTCCCAGCGGAAAGGCACATCTTGAACTTCGGTTTTGTCGATCCCTGGCAGCGGTTTCTTCCCCGTGAGGCGGGGCATGTCATTTCCGTGATGGGGTCCGGGGGCAAGACCTCCCTCCTGCGTGTCCTGGCGGATTTCTACGGGGAAAATTCCCTGCCGGTTGTCATGACGACCACCACCAGGAGTGAACCCCTGCCGGATCTTGAGGCCATTGAACTTTCCGATTTGGCTGCCCGAAGTCGGGCCAGTCTTCCTGATGTATTTTTTCTTCACGCCGGCATTTTACCTGATGGGAAATGGTCCGGACTGTCCCCGGATGAAGTGGATGGCCTGGGCGGGATCCTGTCCGACCGGATCGTCCTGGCCGAAGTGGATGGGGCGGCCAAGCTTCCCCTTAAACTCCATCGGCGCGGGGAGCCCGCATGGCCGGCACGAACCTCCCTGGGGATCGTGGTCATGGGGACCGCCGCCGTCGGTTCAAAAACTGAAGATGTCCTGCACAGGTTCGGTCGCCTGGACTGGCTGCCGCTGGAGGGACTGCAACCATGGACGGTCTGGGAATGGGACCACACCCTTTCCCTGTTGTTGGAGCCGGGTGGGTATCTGTCACAGGTCCCCGCGGATATCCCCTGCGTATTGGCCCTGACGGGGATGGACGAGCAGTCCGACAGTATCGGACTGTTTGATTTTGTGGGCAGGGTCATGGGTCATGAACGACTGCCCCTGGTTTTGTTCTGTGATCTCGAATCTGACCCGCCGGTCATCCGCACTGCCTGTGTCGAACCGGACGGTGAGACGTGACGGGCAGTCCCGGACAGGCCATCCGGTCCGACCGCGCGATCATCATGGCCCGGGGGCTGGGGGTTCGCATGGGCAGTCCCAAAGGGTTGCTGAGGTTGTCAGCCAATGGGCCCGCATTCGTGCGGATTATTGCCGACCTTTATTTCCAAAGGGGAATGCCCGTGGATGTTCTGGCGCTGGCGGAGGTCATCCGTGACCTGGAAAGGGAGTTGCCTGAGTCGCAGGGATGCCGTGTTCTGTCCGAGGCCTCCGGTGGTGATACGGCGTTGACGATGTTGATGTCCTGGAGATCCTGCAAAATGGCGGGGATTCCCTGTTCACATTTTTGGGCTCATCCGGTGGACCTGCCTCTGGTGGCCCCCGGGACCCTCGATTTGCTGGCGGAATATTCAGCTGTGCACCCGACCCGGATCCTCCGTCCGGTCCGGGCTGGAATACCTGGACATCCCGTCATCCTGCCCTACGATGTGTTGACGGAATTGGATCGCAGGGTATCCTTTCATAAAGGTCCGTTGCGGGAATTCCTTTCCCGTGGGGTCACCATGGATTGGTTTTCGCCTCCGATGGAAGTCGAAGTGGAAGATACGGGGATCGACAGGGACTTCGACAGGCCCGGGGATTTTGAACCCAATTGATTTCGGCGCGCAAAAGGTGGGTTTTATGAATGATGATCAACGTTTGACGGTCGACGAAGGCGGTATCTACCGCCGGTTGACCGAGATGGTGGAGCAGGGCCAAAGCGGGGTTCTGGCCACGGTCATCCGCACCCATTTGTCCACTCCCCGTCATGAGGGCAGCAAGATGATCATTCTGCCTGACGGTTCGGTCGTCGGCAGTGTGGGCGGTGGCCGGGCCGAAGCGAAGGTCATCGAAGAGGCGCAGGCCGTTTTTCAGGATGGAAAGGCTCGCTGCCTGCCCCTGAACCTGGCTGGAGAATTGGGTGTCTGTGGTGGCCATATGGAAGTTTTCCTCGAGCCTGTTACTCGTGCTCAGGGCTTCATCGTCATCGGGGCCGGACATGTGGGCCGGGCTCTGGTGGAACTGGGTCGCAGCCTTCCCTTCCGCTTCACCCTCGTGGATGACCGTCCTGGACTTCTCGGTGATCTCGAAGGAATGCCGGGGGTCCGCCTGCTGGAATCAGGCGCCGCGGATCTATTTTCCCGATTGGAGGTCCCCGCCGGGGGGGCCATGTTGATCGCCGCCCGGAATCATGAATTGGATGGCGATTACCTGGAGGCTGTTCTGGCTGCCGAACGTGCTTCCGGCAACGAATTCGCTTTCCTCGGGGCTCTGGCCAGCAGGACCAAAGCCGCCATGTTGCGCAAACGATTTGCCGACGACGAGTGGGCCGCCGCCAGAATCGCCCGCATGCAGTACCCGGTCGGACTTGATATCGGAGCCGAAACTCCTGGAGAGATCGCCCTGAGCGTATTGGCCGAAGCCATGGCCGTGCTACGCGGAGTGCCGCATTTGGCAGATGAGGAAGGCCGTCCGCTGGGAGTTCGCCTGCACCGGAGGAGAAAGTGAATACTGAAGGGTGTGTCTGGATCCAGGGGGCCGGTGAACTGGCTTCCGGTGTTGCGGTCCGGTTGGTGAGGTCCGGGTACAAGGTTGTCCTCGCGGAAACGGAAAGGCCGTTGGCCGTCCGTCGCCGTGTTTCCTTTAGTGAGGCCGTTTACGCCGGGCGCAGTACTGTCGAAGATATCGGGGGTGAACTGGTCGAACCCCATGCGTGCCGTTACAGGTCGGGGCTGGTGTCGGTGGTGGTTGATGCCGGGGGATCGCTCCTGGAACGTCTGGGCGCCGGGGCGGTCGTGGATGCCCGCATGACAAAAAAAGCCCCTGATTCCCTGCCCACCCGGGGAAGCCCCTTGATCGGCCTGGGTCCCGGTTTTTTATGTGGCCGTGATGCCGACCTGATTGTTGAAACCCATCGGGAAGCCCGTTTGGGAGAGGTTATCTCCCAGGGGACGGCAGCACCGAATACAGGTGTGGCCGGTCTGGTGGGTGGGGAGTCGTCTCTGAGGGTTCTCAAGGCCCCTGCCGCGGGCAATTTTACCGCTTTGTTCGAAATCGGGGATCTGGTAGACGAAGGGGTGGTGCTGGGGCATGTATCAGGTATTCCGGTGGTCAGTGGATTGACCGGCAGGATCCGCGGGCTCGTCCATCCGTCCGCGGAACTTTCCGCCGGGACAAAGGTTGGAGATGTGGATCCCCGAGGCGCCGGAATTGACCCGGATCTGGTAAGTGACAAAGCCCTGGCAATTGGGGGCGGGGTCCTGGAAGCTCTTCTCAGGTTTAAAATCCTGCCGGTGGAGTAGTTTTCGAACCCCGGATAACGGTCGCTTCGGGACTGTAATTGACAGATGATGGGACCGCCTATTACTTTGATGCAGGTCCCGGATCAGGTTCGGGGCTTTTTGGTGCCCACCCCAGATCCAGAACGATTCAGAATGCTCGTGGATTTTCCAAGATCCCCAATCGGAGGTTCCTCCTGTGCTGCTGTCCAGAAATGCCAACTCATTTCGCCACGCCTTGGGTTTGGCCGTTGTACTGACCGCAATACTCGCTTCCTCTGCCGTAATGGCGGAGTGCCAGCCAGGTCAGATGCAGGAGGCCAATCTGGCTTTCCAGTCCGCGCAGGAATTTCTTGTCAATCGCCAGTGGGACGATGCCATCGCGCGCCTGCAGTCCATCGTTCAGGTCTGTCCTGAACATGTCGACGCCACCCGGGGCATTGGTACGGCAATGGTGGGCAAGGGTATGTTCGCCCAGGCAGTTCCCTATTTCAATCGTGTCATCGAGTTGAGGGGCGACGCTGCCCAGGCGGGGGATTATGCCAATCTCGGCAGGGTCTACGCCAAACAAAAGATGTACAAGGAAGCGCGTGGCGAATACATGAAGGCGCAACAACTGGCGCCGAATGATTGCGGAGTCCTTTACAACCTCGGCGCCATGCACAATGCGTCCAAGTTCTATTCCCAGTCGGTCGAGGTTCTGGAACACGCCCTCGAAGCCTGCCCCGCCATCAGCGAGCCGGTGCTGAAGTTGTTGACGAAATCGGCTGAAAAGGCCGCGGCCCAGCAGAAGGCCAACGGTAACAACGAACGGGCCCAGTACTTCACCGGGTTGGCCCAGAAATACGGTGGCCAGGCCGGCGGTTCCACGACCTACGACATGGTCAAACAGAAGATGAAACAAAAGGACTACCAGGGTGCCGTTGCCCTGCTGGATCAGATGCTGGCCAAGGATCCCACCCACACGGGCGGGCTGTTGACCATGGCCCGGGCCCAGGACCAGTTGGAAAACCGTCCGGCGAGTATTTCCGCCTACCAGAAATACCTGGCCATCAAAACCAATGATGAAAACGCGACGGCGGCCATGCTGCAGGTCATGGTGGAAAACCAGCAGTGTACCCTGGCTAAAAGTGAAGCAGCTTCCGCGGCACGTAAATTCGAGGCCAAGGGGCGGGAAGCTCTGGCCCCGATCATGTATTCCTGGGGACTGGCCCTGGAGTGCACCGGCGAATACGACGCCGCCCGGGAGAAGTTCCAGAAGTGCGCCAGTAGCGGACATGCCCGATACGCATCCTACGGCGCCCGGCAGGTGGAGCGGATGGAGGGCCTGAAGGCCCGCGAAGATGCCGAAAAGAAAAAAGCGGCCCAAGGTGGATGACGGAGGTGGATGATCGTCCATCGGTGTGCGATATTTATCCCGCTGATCGCAGGAGCGTTCCGCGGGATTTTTTTGTTCGTTAAGCCATGACGTTAAGCCATGACGTTAAACCATGACCGGGAGTCTTATTCCGTGGGCCGTCTCGACAAGTTGCCGCCGTACCTGTTTTCCGCCATCGATGCCGCCAAGGAAAAGGCCCGCGCCGCCGGTGTATCCGTCGTCGATCTGGGGGTCGGAGACCCCGATCGCCCCACGCCCGCTGCCCTGATCCAGGTGATGAGCCGGGCCATATCCGATCCCGCCCATCATTGCTACCCGTCCCAGAGAGGGGACGCGGGCCTGAAACAGGCCATCGCCCTGTGGCTGGACAAGCGCCATGGTATCAAGGTTGATCCCGCCCGGCAGATCCTGGTGCTGGTTGGCAGCAAGGAAGGCCTCGGCCACCTGCCTTTGACGTGCGTGGAGGAGGGGGACAATGTGCTGGTTCCCGATCTGGGCTACCCCGTGTACGGGCAGGCCACCATTCTGGCCGGCGGGGAACCGCGCACCTTTGGCTTGCGACCGGAAAACGGATTCAAGCCAGACCTGGAGGAGTTGGACCGCATCATCGATGACCGCACCCGGTTGCTGTTTTTGAACTACCCCAACAATCCTTCCGGGGCTGTTGTCGATGCGAGTTTCTGGAAAGAACTCGTTGCTTTGTGCAACCGTCGTCAAGTCACGCTGGTCAACGATGCCGCCTACCTCGAGGTCACCCTGGACGGAAGCCGGCCCGCCAGCCTTTTGGCGACGGCGGACCCCCGCACCGACCGGGTCATCGAACTGCACAGTTTTTCCAAGATGTTCAACATGACCGGCTGGCGCATTGCTTTTGCCGTGGGTCACCCGGATGTCGTGGGGGATCTGGCCCGGGTCAAGGAGAGCATCGACAGCGGAGTTTTTACGGCCGTCCAGGCGACTGCGGCCCACGCGCTCGGGGATGCTTTCGAAGAACTGCTGGGCTCCGTCATGGAGGTCTACCCCCGTCGGCGAAAAATCATGGTGGATGCCTTGAACCAGGCTGGTTTCGAGGTTTTTGATTCCCAGGCAACCTTCTACGTGTGGTGCCGGGTGCCCGCCGGGGAGTCGTCCGTGAATTTCTGCGGCCGGGCCCTGGCTGAAATTGGAGTCGTGGTCACGCCCGGCACCGGGTTCGGCAGCGGCGGCGAGGGCTGGTTCAGGATCAGTTTGACAGCCGACGATGATGACATCGCCGAAGGCGCCCGCCGGATTGGAGACTGGCGATGACGGACATGGTCAGCCTGCACGGTATCGATGTTTACGCCCATCATGGGGTTCATCCCGCGGAACGGGAACTGGGGCAGCGTTTTGTGATCGATGTGGAACTGTGGACGGATTGCGGTCCGGCCGCGACCACCGATTCCCTCGCCCAGGCTCTTGATTACACGGCTGTCCACCGGTGCATCACCGAATCCACCGCCGGAACGACCTTCCAGTTGATCGAAGCTTTGGCCAGGCACCTTTGCCGGCTGCTGCTGGATAATTTTCCCGTGGAAAAGGTCAAGGTCACCGTCCAGAAACCCAATCCGCCCATTCCCAACTTTTTGGGCCGCGCGGCGGTTTCGTTGGTCCGCGACCGGGCCTGGCTGGACGGCCTCGGGGGAGAAAATTCGTGAATGGTCCCCTCTGCGCGCGCAAAAGTTACCTTCCGGAAGTTGTCTATCTGGGATTGGGAACCAATCTGGGGGATAGGGTCCGGCATCTGGAGCGGGCTCTTTTTGCCCTGGCCACCCATCCGGAAATGGAAGTGACGGCCGTCAGCCGGATTTACGAAACCGAATATGTGGGCCCGGGCAGCCAGGACCCCTACCTCAATGCCTGCGTTGAACTGAGGACGCGACTTGCTCCCCGTGTTCTGCTGGCCGTCCTGAAGGGTGCCGAACAAAGGCAGGGTCGTTTGCCGGAAGGTCATATGCAACCGCGGCCAATCGATCTGGACATCCTTTTGTATGGTGATCTGGTGCTGGCGGGGTCCGGGCTCAATCTGCCTCATCCTCAGATCCGCGACAGGGCCTTTGTACTGGAGCCTCTGGCTGAATTGGCCGCTCAGGTAAAATTTCCGGATTCGGGGGAGACAATTGCCTCCGCCTGTGCGAAAATAAGGCGTAAATCGGGACCGTGGATCGAGGTCCGTACGGATCTCGACCTGAATAATGCTTTGCCGGACAACAACAAGGAGGGTTGGAGTGCTGCCCTGGCGGTACATAGTCGTTGAAGGAGTCATCGGCGTCGGCAAGACTAGCCTGACCAAACTCCTGGCCACCAAGACCAGTGGCCGGCTCAATCTGGAAGTGGTGGAGGAAAACCCGTTCCTGTCCGATTTCTATCAGGACCGGTCGGCCTTCGCCTTTCAAACCCAGATCTTTTTTCTGCTGAGCCGCTACCGGCAGCAGCAGAATCTTTTTCAGCACGACCTGTTCAGTTCCACGCTCATATCCGATTACCTGTTCGCCAAGGACCGGATATTCGCCAATCTGAATTTAAGTGACGACGAACTGGTTCTCTACAACCAACTCGCCACCATTCTGGAACAACGGGTCCTCAAGCCTGACCTCGTCATCTATCTCCAAGCCAGGACAAATGTGCTCATGAAGCGCATCCGTTGGCGCGGTCGGGCCTTCGAACAGAACATGGATGAGGGTTATCTCGATGCGCTCAACGTCGCCTATAGTTATTTTTTCCATCACTACAAGGATTCACCCCTGCTGGTGGTGAATACGGACAATCTGGATTTCGTGAACGTGCCCGGTGACTTTGACCTGCTGTTCGACCAGATCACCGAAAAGTTCAACGGCACCCGGTATTTTGCTCCCGATTCGGGGCCCGAGTAGATTTGGGCTCCATCCTGAAAGGCAACACCATGGAGAGGAATGGCAAGACCCTTACCATGAGCGTTTTCGCCCGGCGAAAAAAGCAGGGGCGAAAATTAGTCGTGTTGACGGCCTACGATCTGACCAGCGCCCTGATCGCGGCCGCCGGGGGCGTGGACGCCATTCTGGTTGGTGATTCCCTGGGCATGGTGGTCCTGGGTTACGAGAACACCCTGCCGGTGACTGTCGACGACATGGTTCACCACTGCAAAGCCGTTGTTCGGGCGCGACCCAGGGTGCCAGTTATCGCGGACATGCCCTATGGAAGTTTCCATGTTTCACCCGAGGAAACGGTGCGGCACGGTCTGCGCCTGGTGAAGGATGGAGGCGCGAGCGCCGTCAAGGTCGAAGGAGGGCGCAGTCGGGCCGCCGCCATCAAGGCCCTGGTGGATGCCGAAATTCCCGTGATGGGGCATTTGGGACTGACACCCCAGTCAGTAAATCGTTTCGGGGGCTACAAGGTGCAGGGTCGGGGCGAAAAAGCCGCGGCCGCTTTGCTCGAAGAGGCCGTTTTCCTCGAAGAGAGCGGTTGTTTCGCCATCGTTCTTGAATGTATTCCGGCTCCCCTGGCAAAACGGATTTCTTCACGCTTGAAAATCCCCACCATCGGCATCGGCGCCGGTCCAGGCTGTGACGGACAGGTCCTCGTGTTCCACGACATGCTGGGATTGTTCACCGGTTTGAAACCGAAATTCGTCAAGCGGTATGCCGACCTGGGGGGCGCTGCCGTTAAGGCGATCGAAGATTTTTGCGGAGAAGTCAGGGACGGATCATTTCCTGGCCCCGAACATGAATACGGTGAGGATTGACCCCGATGAAGGTCTGCCGTACTTCAGTCGAGCTGGAAGCCCTGTCGTTGAAGCAGGGGGGACGCCCCCTGGTATTGGTTCCCACCATGGGGGCACTTCACCAGGGCCATCTCAGTCTTATTACTCTGGGACGTAAATTCGGCCCGGTGGTCGTATCAATTTTCGTCAACCCCACCCAGTTCGGGGAGGGTGAAGATTTTGAATCCTATCCGCGGGATCTGGAAGGCGACCTGTCCCTGATGGAGCCGCTGGGTGTTTCAGCTGTATTCACTCCGGAGGTGGCCCAGATGTATGGCTCCCCCGGTGAGGTTACCGTCCTTCCCGGCAACCGCGGGCAGGGACTGTGCGGGGGTGACCGCCCCGGACATTTTGCCGGCGTATTGACCGTGGTGGCCAAACTTTTTGGTGCGGTCCGGCCCGATATTGCCGTGTTCGGACGCAAGGACGCCCAGCAATGCCTGGCTATCGCGCAGATGGTCGAAGATCTCAAGATGGGTATCCGGTTGATCGATGGTCCCACTGTTCGCGAACCGGACGGGCTGGCCATGTCTTCCCGAAACAGGTATCTGGACCCCATGGAACGGGAGCGGGCGCGCTGCCTTTGGGGTGCCCTGAACGCCGGACGCGATCTCCTGGCGCGTGGTGAAAGACAAAGTGAGAACGTGGTCGCAGTCATGATGGAGCGGCTGGCCCTGGCGGACAATGTCGAATATGCGGAGGCTCGTCGGGTTCCCGATCTTGCAGTTCAAAAACAATTGGCCGGTCGTGTTCTGCTGGCGGTGGCCGCACGGGTGGGCCCCGCCAGGCTGATCGACAATATCGTTGTGGATGTTTCGAAACACGGAGTGACCGATGGGACGCTGCTCGGCGATCCCCCGGTCAGGTAATTGTCCAGGGAGGGCTTGATGAACGTTAGTGATGACAGGGACAGCGCCATTTTGATCGACGCCGTGGTTCTGGCCGCGGGTAAGGGAACACGGATGAAATCGGATCTACCCAAGGTCCTGCACAAGATCGCCGGACGGCCGCTGCTTGATCATGTCCTGGATACCGTCGCGGCGGTAGGTATCGACCACACCGTTGTTGTCGTGGGGCACGAGGCGGCAATGGTGGAGAACAGTTGCCGCCGCGAAGGAATCGATTTTGTCCTTCAGGAACCGCAACTGGGAACCGGCCACGCCGTCCAGATGGCCGTCGGTAATCTGCGGCCGGGGGGCTACAGTGTTGTCCTGGCGGGTGACGTTCCGCTGTTGCGCTCGGAAACCCTGGAGCGGCTTGTTGCCGGGACCATCTCCGGCGGTGCGGCTGCTGTGGTGCTGACCTGTCAGGTGGATGATGCGGGCGCCTATGGGCGCATCGTGAAGGACGAGGCGGGCCGTGTCCTGAAAATCGTGGAGGCCCGGGATGCCAGCCAAAGTGAACTTGCCCTCGGGGAATACAATACCGGTGTTTTCTGCTTCAAAACGGAATTCCTGATCGAGGCCTTGGGAAACCTGACCACCGACAACCAGCAGGGTGAATATTACCTGACCGACACCGTGGCCTACCTGGTGGGCGCCGGCCATCCGGTCGAGGCCGTGATCACTCTTGATCCCGATGAAGTGGTCGGCATCAATACCGTCGATGAACTGACGGTGGCGGAATCGCTGCTGGCGCGACGGAGCCAATAGCATGGACCGGCTCTGCACACCCTGGAGGTTCGAATACGTGACCGGACGAAAAAAGGAAAAAGGGTGTGTCTTTTGCAACCGGCTGGATTGCGACGAGCAGGAGCATTTTATTCTGCATCGCGGGACGCATTGGTATCTGATCATGAACCTCTACCCCTATAACGGGGGGCATATGTTGTGCGTGTTGAACCGTCATCAGCCCATGCTTTCGGACTGCACACCCGATGAACTGGGGGAACTCGGGATCCTGCTGCGGGTCATGGAGGCCTCTTTGATGGAGGCCTTCCAGCCCGAGGGTATCAATTGCGGTTACAATGGCGGCATCAGCGCCGGGGCGGGAATTCCCGACCATCTGCATGTCCACATGCTGCCCCGCTGGTCCGGTGATACCAACTTCATGAGCACCATCGGCGAGACCAGGGTCATGCCCCTTACTCTCGATCAAAGCTACGCGATGCTCCTGCCGATCGTAACCAGGCTGGCGGGGGAAATTTAATGAGGGGACGCGTTAATACCTGGCTCCTTCTTTTTGTGGTTGTTTGCGCGGCGTCATTGTGGCTGGGGAAGGACCTGATCCCCGAAAGAAGCGAAAGCCCACAGGAGATTGACACCCCTTCGGCTCCGGCCCCGGATTACGCCTTGTCGAAAGTGGACGCACCGGTCCACCTGTCGGTCCTGAACGGGACCAACGAGGCCGGGCTCGCCAGGAAAATCAGCCTTTTGTTGGGTCGGGCCGGCTGCGTTGCTGAAAGTGTGGGGAATGCGCCGGACTTCCGATTTGCCAGTTCGCTTCTGATCAACCGGAAGTTGCCCGACGACAAGGCCGCGGATCTTGCCCGCCGGTTGGGTGGCATTCCGGTGATCCGGGAATGGGACGGACGGGGCAGCGAGGACGCGGTTCTGGTCCTGGGCGGCGATTTTGCCGGTTTGGAAGCCGGCCTTGAAGGCAAACTGTCGTCCGGGGGCTAGGCGCGTGTCGAAAAGAGCTGTTTTCATCCGGCCGCGCCGGTTATTATTGTCAGCTGAACCCTATGTCCGCACCTTGGTGAAGGTTCAGGGTCGGATCAGGGACGAGGTCAACCGGAAAGTTCGAATCTGATGCAGAAATCCTTGGGCATAATGGTCCTTACCCTGACGCTGGGCGTCCTTGTCGGCGCCATTTTCAGCGAGGTGATCGGCCTGTTCCTAAACGAGGGAAGTGTGGCCGAACAGCTGTTCGTTCGGTACATTTCCTTTGGCCCCGAGGTGACCCACTGGAATCTGGTCATCATCGATTTGACATTCGGATTCGAGATTCATTTCAACCTCATGAGTGTCATCGGGGTGTTTGTCGCCTCGCAAATGCTCAGATGGTACCGCTAGCTACTTCGGAGGATGCTCTTGATGAATTCCTTTGTCGCCATCATACCCGGCATGGCCGGCTGGTCAGAGATCGTTCTGGTCCTGGCCCTGGCCTTGATTCTCTTCGGCCCCAAGCGTCTGCCCGAAATTGCCGAAGCAATGGGCAAGTCCATCCGCAAATTCAAGACGGCCACCAAAAGCGCCACCGATGAAGTGAAGCGCGAAATCGACGATGTGAGCCGTGAGATAAAAGACGACGTCCCCAACGAAAACAGCAAACCGAACGACAACACGCCGAGCTGATCGACCGGGAGGCGCTTTTGAATCTTGCCCAGCTTCTTGACCAGCTGAAGGCCGATGACCGATTCCTGCGCAACGTCAACCGTTGGGAAGTGATCCCGCCTGAGTCCGGACGGTATTCGGAATATCCGGACAGCCTTGAACCCCGCCTGGTCGAAGTCATGAAAAACCGGGGAGTCGATCGTCTCTACAGCCACCAGGCCGAAGCGGTGGCTCTGGCCCGGCAGGGGCACTCCTTCGTCGTTCCCACTCCCACGGCCAGCGGCAAGACCCTCTGCTACAACCTTCCGGTGCTTGACGCCATCCTGCGGGACCGCCGCTCCCGCGCGCTGTACCTCTTTCCAACCAAAGCTCTCAGTCAGGACCAGATGCATGAGGTCCACGGTATCGTCACGGACCTGGGCGAGGACATCAAGACCTTCACTTTCGACGGGGACACGCCCGAAACCGCGCGCCGCGCCATCCGCAGCAGCGGCCATATCGTGGTTACCAATCCGGACATGCTCCACCAGGGCATCCTGCCGCATCACACCCTGTGGGTAAAACTGTTCGAAAACCTGAAATATGTGGTCGTCGACGAGGTGCACAATTACCGCGGCGTATTTGGCAGCCACGTGGGTAACGTTATCCGCCGTCTGCGCCGGGTAGCCAATTTCTACGGCAGCGACCCCCAGTTCATTTGCTGCTCCGCCACCATCGCCAACCCGGGGGAACTGGCCTCCAGCCTCACGGGCCTCGATATGAAAATCATCGCTGGCAACGGGGCGCCCCGGGGTCTGAAGCATTTCATATTCTATAATCCACCGGTGGTGAACCAGGAACTCGGCATCCGCCGTTCGGTGATCAAGACCACCCGCGCGATCGCCGAACGATTCATGTCCTCCGGCGCCCAGCTCATCGTTTTTGCCCGCAGCCGCATGAGGGTGGAGCTCCTGCTGACCTATCTCGAAAAATCCGGCCGGCGGGTTGGCATCAAGAGCGGCGAGGTCCGCGGTTACCGGGGCGGATATCTGCCTAATGAACGCCGGGCGATCGAAACGGGTTTGCGGGATGGGACAGTCACCACGGTAGTCTCCACCAACGCCCTGGAGTTGGGCATCGACATCGGCCGTCTGGACGTGTGTATCATGGCGGGGTACGCCGGCACGGTGGCGAGCACCTGGCAGCAGGCCGGGCGGGCGGGCCGGCGGCAGAACCTGAGCGCGGTGGTGCTGGTCGCCTCCAGCAGCCCCGGCGACCAGTACATCATCAATA
>Ga0164315_10001789_pt1 | contig 16280 bp, 16 predicted proteins | sample GuaBasSedimGuay6_FD_113737 | JGI IMG/M metagenome (GOLD analysis project Ga0164315, IMG submission 113737) | Subseafloor sediment microbial communities from Guaymas Basin, Gulf of California, Mexico - Guay6, Core 4569-2, 0-3 cm | ecosystem: Environmental > Aquatic > Marine > Hydrothermal vents...
ACGGACAGCCCGAGATGTCTGGAAGCATCTTGCTGGCCTCTGCCTCGAGTGCCTTCGAGGTGACCAACAGCTTGGCCTCGCAGTCTGTCACGATGTAGGCGGCCTCCTCGGCCGTCAGGTAGCGATTGACCGTCGTGAGATAGAGGCCGGATCGGATCGCAGCCCAGTACACCTCCGGGTAGCTCGGATGGTTCTCCATGTAGATCGCGACGTGGTCGCCTGGGCGCAGTCCCCTGGCATACATCAGTTGGGCGAGCCTCAAGGAGCGCTCATCGAGTTCTGCATAGGTCACGACCTGACCGCTGCCGGCCATGACATGTGCGGGCTTGTCGGGATTCTTCTTTGCGTGCACACCGGGGTTCATCGCAGGCTCCTCATGTTCTGGCAAATCCGTCAGCAGCTCGATTGCTTCGCAGGACGACGAAGTTCATCCCAACTTCCCGATGCGATCCAGGGACGAGCGCGTTTCTTCGACCAACCGATCTAGAATTTCCTTCGCCGGAGCGACATTGTGGATGAGGGCCGATGATTGGCCCGCGGCCAATGCCCCGATATCCACCTTTCCCTCGCGACGGCCAGCGATGTACGGATCCTCACCCAACCATTTCCCGATGACGCCAAACTGCCTGGGGAAAGGCATGATCTGATCCTGGAGGTCACGGTCTTCCCAGGATTGGGTCGTGTCATTCCGAATGACCCGACACGGCTTGCCGCTAAAGCAACGGCTTCGAATCGTGCCTTCGTCGCCGATCTCGACGATCCGATTCTTGTAGTTGTCGTGGGCGTATGCCTCAGTGCTGGCGACGAATCGCGTTCCGATCCATGCACCGACAGCGCCCAATGCGAAGGCCGCCGCAATGCCACGTCCATCGGCAATTCCGCCAGCGGCAATCACCGGGATTTCGACGGCATCCACAACCGCTGGAAGAAGCGTCATGGTCCCGATACGGCCCGTATGCCCGCCGCCGTCGTAACCTTGCGCGACAACGGCATCGACACCACTAGCCGCTACGCGCTCGGCGTTTCGAACGTTGCCGACGACCGCCAGAACTTTCATACCCAATTCGTGAGCCTGCTCGACCACAGGTCCCGGATCGCCGAGCCCACTCGCGAGTACCGATACTTCCTCTTCGAAAACCACATCGATCTGCTGTTGAGTGCCCTCCGTAAATCGGGTCGAAGCCGCATCGGCGCTCGGCCGACCGATCGTCGCGAAGAGGATATCCACACCAAAGGGCCGATCGGTCAGCCCTTTGACCTTGCGAATTTCGTCACGGAGCTGTTCGGGAGACAGCGAGGCGGCGCCAATAACCCCAAGGCCACCCGCTTCGGAAACCGCAGCACACAGCTCGCCGCGTGCGACGTAGCCCATTCCAGCTTGAATGATCGGCTGTTCTACACCTAGAAGATCACATAGAGACGTTGCAATCGCAGAGCGTGACATAAATTCCTTCCTCACAGATTCATGCAGCCGCAGAGCCGCCTCGAAGCAGGCGTCCCGGCAGGGTACCGTCCGGGTCGACTCGATCGAGACCAGCCTGTCGGAGGATTGAGCCGTTCACGACGACCGCATCGATCCCGAACGCGTCCGCCAGCAGCCGTTCTGCGCCGGCTGGTAAATCGTTGACACGTCGCAGACCACTCGTTCCGACCTCGTCCGGGTCGAAGACGACGACGTCGGCCGGGCGTCCAACTTCGAGCCGACCCCGATCGCTGAGGCCAAAAATCTTCGCCGGCCTCTCCGTCAACATGTTGATCGCCTGTTCCAGGCTGAGAGCCTTCTTCTCTCGCACCCATCGAGACAAGAGATACGTAGAGAAACAGGCATCGCAGAGCTGGCTTGCGTGGGCGCCCGCATCGGACAACCCCAGGACAGTATTGGGATCGGTGAGCAATTCCTCGACCTCGTCCTCATTCGTATTCATGACCGCCATCCTGAATCGCGCCTTCAGACGATTTTCGAGTGAGAGATCGCACATCAAGTCGATCGGATCGAGCTTCCGCTCTCGCGCAACCTCCACCAGCGAACGTTCCTCGAGTGCGGGTTCCGTGGGGCAGTACGAAATCACGGTTTGATCCCAACGCGTTCCGAAATTCCCTTCCGAATTCGGACCCGCCTTCTCGATGAAGCGGCGACGGAATGCGGGGTCTGCATAGATCTTCATCTTGCCATCGAAGTCCGCAGCCGAGATGGGCTTGAAGACCGACATGCTCTCGAAGAGAAAGGGCTCATCGAGATTGAACTCGAAGTTGAGCGGGCGGCAAGTGACCTGTGGATAGACGGGGATGCCCTTGTCGGCGAGTTCCGCAGAACGCGCCAGGAGAGCGCGGTGGGAACCTGGGCCCATCATCCCGGCGAGCAAGGCCGTCCAGCTGACCGGGCGCCCGGTCTCTTCGGCGATCTGGGCAAACTGATCGAAGAACAGATCACGTCCAACAGTCGCTTGCATCATGCCCTTGTCCAGTTCGCCTAATACCGATGCGATCTCGCGAATCTCTTCAAAATCGGCCATGCGGCTCGGAACCGGCCGTCCCCCATAGCCGACATGTGTGGTCGCGTGGGATGTCGCGAATCCGACAGCACCTGCGTTCACGGCCTCGCCCACGAGCTTGCGCATCTGCGCAACCTCTTCCTCCGTGGCTGCTCGCTCCGTCGACTCCTCTCCCATGACGTACATTCGAAGCGGCGTGTGACCGACCAGGACCCCGACATTGATCGCGGACCCTGCTTTCTCGATTGCGTCCAGGTACTCGGGAAAGGTCTCGAAGGGCCACTTGTCCCCGATCCCTTCTTGAAGCGCTTCCAGGCTCATCCCCTCGACCTTCTCGAGCGTCTTGAGGATCAGGTCTCGATGCTCGGGTCGCGTCGGCGCAACCCCAAATCCGCAATTCCCCACGACGACGGTCGTCACCCCGTGCCAGGGCGAGATCGTGAGCATTCGGTCCCACAGAATCTGTGCATCGTAGTGGGTATGAATGTCGACGAAGCCCGGAGACACAATCCGACCGGTGGCGTCAATCGTCTCAGCTGCACTTCCTTTGACGTCGCCGAGTGCGACGATTTGCCCATCTCGAATCCCGACGTCTCCTGAGAAACGCTCGGCGCCCGTTCCGTCGATGATCGTTCCGCCGTCGATACGCAGATCAAAATCCATGGGAATCTCCTTAAAGTGCCAACTGATAGAGGTCGGCCACGTTGTCGTGCAGGATCCAGTCCTTCTCCTCAGCCGTCAGATGCTGGGTATGTTCCTTCAAGACGTCCTGGGACCACGGCCATGTGGAGTCGCTATGGGGGAAGTCATTCGCCCACATCAGTCGTTTCGGATTGCACATGCCAGTCATCTGAAACGCAACCCAGTCGTCCTGGAACGTCAGATAGATGTGCTCCCGGAAATACTCACTCGGCATTTTCGAAAGCGTGCCCGCCGTCAACCAATGGCGGTGGCGCTTGTACGCATGGTCCATCCGATACATATAGTGGGGCACCCAGCCGGCGTCTGCCTCGACGCAGACGATCTTCAGCTTCGGGTTTCGCTCGAAGACACCGCTCAGCACGAAGGTTCCCATGATGTCCTGACAGCCACGAATGATCGACAGAAAGGAGTTCAGCTTCGGTCCGCGAGTTGGAGCAGCGAGACTGTCGCTCTTCCCAGTCAGAATATGGAAGGAGAGCGGAAGCTCGAGATCCACCGCCGCCTCCCACACCGGGTCATAAATGGTGCTGTCATAGTCCTCCACCTGTGGAATTCCAGGCATCATCACGCCCCGAAGGCCGAGTTCCTTTATGCGGCGAAAATCCTCGATCGCTTCTTCCGGCGAGCGCATGGCGGTCTGACCGCAGCCGAAGAGACGGTCTGGGTGCGTATCGCAGTACTCAGCGATCCATAGATTGTACGCGTCGAAGCAGGCCTTCTTATAGTCGAAGTCGGGGTGGTTGCAGAGAATCATTCCAACCGTTGGATAGATCACCTCACCCGCGATTCCGTCTCTATCCTGGTCGGCAAGTCGCGCTTTCGGATCCCATCCGCTGCGATGGAGTTCCTCGAAGAGGACGCCGCTCACGCGAATGTCCTCAGGGTCCTTGCCCGCGGCCGCAACGAGCCCCATTGGAATGGGCGTGTCGAGTCCATCCACGACATAGATGTCGCCGAACTTCTCGTCGCGAACCATACGCGGTGCCCGGTCCTTGAACTTCGGGTCGATTCGATCGACATAGGTGCCGGGAGGCTCGGTGATATGGGAATCAGCTGAGATGATGGGCTTGGTCATACTTGCGTTCTCCTGGTCAATGGACGTATTCCCTACGCGGATGGACCCCGATGTCTGAACACGGGGATATTCGCATCGTCGGAGATCGCCATGAATGTGACCTCCACGGGCAGATCGATCTCTATGTCATCGAGCGCTATACCCTGGACGCCGCTCACCATCCGCACGCCCTCTTCGAGTTCGACGACGACCGCGGCGTAGGGAACTTCATCGGCAAAGGCCGGAAGCATGGCTTGATGGGTCACCGTCCACGTGTAGATGTGACCCCGACCGCTCGATTCCAGCCACTGCCACTCAGGGGAGCCGCAATTAGCGCACATCAGGCGCGGCAGATGTCGCCAGGTATCACAGGACTTGCAGCGCTGGAAGCAAAGTTTTCGCTCCGAACAAAACGCCCAGAATTCCTGGTCGAGAAGCATATCCGGCATCGGGCCCGGACGAGGGGAGGCAGCAGAATTAGTCAAGAGTCTCTCCGAGGTTGAATGTGATTCATCGACGCAGGATCACGAGGCTGCCATCGCCGAAGTCACCCCAGCCGGTCACGACACCGAGTTCTGCGTTTGCGACCTGCGACGCACCCGCCTCTCCACGAAGTTGGCGGGTCGCCTCCACCACGTGATTGAGACCCCAGACATGCGCCTGGGCCAGAAGGCCGCCGTGCGTATTGAGTGGGTACTTGCCGCCGAGTTCAATTTGGCCGTCCTTCACGAAGTCGCCGGCCTCGCCGGGTTTGCAGAGTCCCAGGGCCTCGAGCTGCAATAGAACCACATAGGTAAAGCAATCGTAGATCTCTAGAAAGTCGAGGTCCTTTGGCTCGATGCCAGCCATCTCGAAGGCTTTTGGCGCAGCTCTCGTCAGGCCTGTCCGAAAAATATCTGGACGACTCGGAATGTCATCCGCCGGATACGGATGCCCCTCTGCGGCCCCCATTATGTAGACGGGTGCATGCGGGCAGTTGCGGGAATTCTCTGCGCTCGAGATCACGATCGCGCAGGCGCCGTCCGTCTCGAGACAACAATCGTAGAGACGAAATGGCTCTGAGATCCACCGGGCGTTCATGTACTTTTCCATCGTCAGCGGCTTGCCACGCATTACCGCCCGATCATTGAGCTGTGCGTGCTTGTTGCAGGCAAGAGCGACGGCGGCCATGTCCTCGTGCGTGGTGCCATACGTCTTCATGTGACGCTGAGCAATCCAAGCGTACATCTGAGAGGGCGCCGTCACGCCGTATGGAATGTAGTGACCGGCGACCGCCCTACGCATCGCGGCGATGCTCAGGTTCTCGCGCATGACTCCCGGCTTGGGTCGCATGGCAGAGTATCCCAACCAGCCGACCAGGACGAGAACGTTCTTCGCGACGCCTTCCGCCACGGCCATCGCCGCACTCTGAATCGCCGAGGTTGGACTCGCACCGCCCATGTTCACGGTCACTGCATAACGAAGGTCCTCGATTCCGAGATTGGCCGCCGCTTCTTCCGCAGTCAGCTGGACGGGCGGAGGAATGATTCCGTCGATCTCATTCGGAAGCAGACCTGCATCGTCGATCGCGACCCGCGCAGCCTCGAGCATCATATCGACCGATCCACGCTGCGCACCGCGCACATACTCGGTCTCCCCGATGCCGATGATTGCAGTCTTATCCTTGATGCTCATGCGACCCGAATCTCCTTTGCCGGTATATAATTCAGCAGGCGCCCCACTCTTCTCATGCTATCGTTGCCGTTGCTGATGCACAACATTAGTATCAGATGGGCAACAGAGCGAAGGCAGGCGTGGTCGATGGGAGGACCTCGATAACTAAGGTCAATCCCCACGCAGAACGCTCTAGAAAGCAGCGTTTCAATTCCTGAAACCGGACGACCCGGCCCCAAAAGGAGAGATATCGATGGCTCAAATCCAACCCCCCGGCTTTCCGATCGAACGCGGAAAGATTCACGAGTTCGCCAATTCCTTATTGGATGATGATCCGCTCTACCACGATCTGAATGCGGCTCGCGCTGCGGGTCTCCCGTCGGTCGTTGCCCCTCCGACTTTTTCCTCCGCGGCCGCCTTCTTTTCCGATCCCAATGCCCGCGGGCCCAGTATGAAAGGTCTCGACATGCGCTTCCTGCTCCATGGTGGGCAAGAGTTGGTTTTCGAGCGCCCGATTTTCGCCGGTGACGAACTCCACTCCGAGCCCGGCGAGACGACGAGTTGGGAAAAGGAAGGACGGCGAGGCGGGACGATGAAGTTCATCAAGAACGAAATGGTATGGCGCGACCAGGCGGGAGAGATCGTGTTGCGCGTATTCAATACACTCATTCAAACTGCGGGGGTCGTGAAAGACTAATGCGTGAAAATATCTGGAATGAAGTGAAGGTTGATGACGAATACAGCATCGAGTTGAAAGATCTGAACCGATCCAATTTCGTCCGCTATGCGGGCGCGGGCGGAGATTTCAACCCGATCCATCACGATCAGACCTTTGCCGAGAAGGCGGGACTTCCCACGGTATTCGGGATGGGCATGTTCACCGCCGGTGTCCTGGCGCGGGTGCCCAGCGAGTGGTTCGGACCAACGAGCATTCGACGTTATTCGATTAAGTTCACCTCCCGAATCTGGCCGGAGGACACGGTCACCTTCCACGGGCGCGTCACTCGTGTCTACGAGGAGGATGGCGTCTCGCATGCGGATCTCGAGCTGAAAGCAACGAGCCAGAAACAGGAAGATCTGATCAGAGCGGAGGCCACCGTCCGCGACTGGAAACCCTGAAGCGGCCTTCAGGCCGCTTCAACAGTGTACGCGAGCCGTTCCGAGCACTCGCGTCTCGTTCGCCTCGTTGACGATGACGAGATCGAGTTCGAGTTTGCGCGCCGGCTCATCCATGTCCGTCACGACGATCCTGCAGGTCGCGCTCGAGTCGACCTGCAGGGGCGCCCGGAAGATCGTGTCGACAGAATCGATCACGCCGTCCACGATCCATCCATTGACGGCAGCCGCCAGAAGCCCCTGACTCATGACCCCGGGGACGATCGCGCTCGGAAGTCCCTCCTTGCGTGCCGCTTCATGGTCGAGGAATCGACCCACTTTCATCCCAGTCGCGTCCGTGAAGAGGACGACCTGATCCATACTCACATCAAGCTTGGTTTCGATCTCGTCGCCGAACTCGAGCTCATCGAATCGCTTCGGTGTCATTTCAACTCTCCTTGCTCTCGCTGGGCTTCTCTCGAACGACCATCCGCCAGTCGACGATTGACTTGAGTTCGTCCTGGGGGTTCGTAAAGGTCATCCGGTGGACGATGAAGAGCATGCTGCCCGACCGGCCCGATTTCTCGTAGATGTCGTGAACTTGACTGCGACCGATCAGTTTCTCGCCCGGGCGGATCGGCGCGTGACTCTCGACGAGCTTACCTGCATCGAAGGGCATTCCCCTCGAGAAGAGCGCCGAGAGCTCCTTCGGAAATGCCTTGCGACCGGTGAAATGGGAAGTGAAGGTCGGTGAAACCTGAAAATTCTCGTGTTCTGGGTCGCAGAACTCCGCTCGTGTCTCGCCGCACGCCTGCGCCCATAATCGGGCCTTCTCGACGGAGACCTCGAACTCCTTCTCGTCGAACTGGCGACCAACCCACTCGGCCCTTAGTTCGTCCAGCTCACCTTCTTCGAGCAATGACATATTTCAATATCCCTTCAAGTTGCTTCTCAACGCTTGCGCATACAGCGAACCACATTTGGATTTTCGACTGCGACCGAAGCCCACCTGCCGAACCCGTTTCGCGTCCGCCTCGATCCGATCATTCAATGAGATTGGGCACCCCAGAGCCGATCGACGAACCACCGTCGGCCACGAAGGCGGCTCCGGTGACATAAGAGGCCTCCCCGCTCACAAGAAAAAACACTACGTTTGCGATTTCCTCAGGCTTGCCAAGCCGCCCAATGGGAATCTGGGCGCCGACCCTCTCTCGTTTCTCTAAATCGCCGAGAAGCCCGCGTTCAACGGCCGGCGTCGCAATCAACCCCGGACACACGCAATTCACGCGAACCCCATGCCGAGCGGACTCCAGAGCTGCGCTGCGTGTCAAGTTGATCACGCCCGCCTTCGCGGTGTTGTAGGCCGACATGCCGTCGTCTGCGCCGAGGCCGCAAATCGAGGCAGTATTCACGATCGCCCCACTGCCCTGGTCGAGAAAAACGGGCAGCGCAGCACGCATGCCGTAAAACACCGCATCCAGAGTGACTTCGAGACTTCGACGCCAGTCGGATGGAGAGAGCTTGTGCGTACGGCGCATAGCGGTCCAGAACGCATTGTTCACGAGGATGTCGAGACGACCGAAGATCTGCTGAGCGGCCGCCACCATGGCTTCGACAGCCTCGGGCTGACTCACGTCTGTTTCGAGAAACTCCACGCCGCTTAGCTCATCGGCCAAGCGCTTCCCACGATCCAAATCGACGTCTGCGACCAAAACCCGAGCGCCCTCAGCGACGAAACGTCGGGTGATGGCTTCGCCGATTCCCGACGCACCGCCTGTTACGATCGCTCCGCGGCCTGCGAGTTGCCCTTCAGGCATCGCCTATCTCCTTCCCTTCTTCCGGTTCCGAACCATGTCGCTGGTGTCAGCCGGTCGGGATCTCCCTGAAAGCCACTGCCTTGTCGATACGGGGCTCCGGCGGCAATCCGAGAACGCGCTCCGCAATGATATTGCGCATGATCTCGTCCGTTCCGCCGGCGATTCGCATGCCGGGTGCCCACAGATACGCCTGCTGCCAGCTGGCTTCGTCCGCCGTCAGTTTTTCGTCCAGTAGCCCGCCGACCGCCCCCTGCAGCTCCATCGCGAGGGCCGCCATCTCCTGGCGCATCTTCGCGGCAACGAGTTTCCCGATTGAACCACCAGGGCCCGGCGTCTCGCCGCGCGATAGCGCCGTCAGAGCTCGATAGGAAGTGAATTGCAGGCCCTTCTGCCGTACATAATAGTCGGCCATTCTCTCTTGAATCCCGCCGTCCTCGATGGCCGGATGGCCGTCGATCTCGACCGCGTTCGCAAGTTCTATGAGATCATGGAAGCCGACTCCGCCGCCAAGACCTCCGCCGCCGATACTCGACCGTTCATTCATCAGAGTCGTAATTGCGACGGCCCAGCCGTTTCCCACCTCCGAAATGCGCTGCGAGTCGGGGATGCGCGTATCGCTGAAGAAGACCTCGTTGAAGTTCGCTCCTCCGGAAATCTGTTTGATGGGTCGGCACTCCACGCCGGGGGACTTCATATCGACTACGAAGTAGGTCAAGCCCGCGTGCTTGCGAACAGAGGGGTCTGTACGCGTCACCAGGATACCCCAATCACAGTAGTGAGCACCGGAGGTCCAGGTCTTCTGGCCGTTTACGACCCAGTCGTCGCCATCGCGGACGGCGGATGTTCGCAAATTCGCGAGATCGGATCCCGCAGCGGGCTCGCTAAAGAGCTGGCACCAGATTTCTTCTCCTCTGATCATTTTCGGCAACCAGAGTTTCTGCTGTTCGGGTGTGGCGTGTGCCATCAATGTCGGGCCCGCCATACCGAGCCCGATCATGAACATATTCGGCGGCACGGCGAATCGGCCTTCTTCCTGCCCCCAAATGACGTTCTGGATCGAAGTGCCACCACGACCGCCGTATTCCGTCGGCCACGTGATGCAGGCCCAGCCGGCATCTGCCTTTTTCGCCTGCCAGGCTTGAGCGGCCTCTATCGTACCGGGGTCGTCTCGCTCGAGTCCACCGACGGCCTTCTCGCCAGGTTTCCGGAGTTCCACATTCTTGGCCAGCCATGCTCCTGCCTCTGCGCGGAAGGCGGCTTCGTCAGGGGTATCATCGAAGTCCATTGAAATCTCCTGGTAGGATCGTGTTATTCGACTGACGCTGACGACGCGGCCAAGCGGCGAATCAATAGTCGTTTCCAGTCTCGCGCAGTCCCGAGCATGGAGCCTTGAACCATTGCGCGACGAAGAAACAGGTGACAGTCATACTCCCATGTGAAGCCGACGCCCCCGTGGACCTGCAAATTCTCTTCCGCACAGAACTGAAACGCCTCGCTGGCACTAATGCGGGCCAGACAGGCGGCGACAGGCAGCTCCTCAGAGTCCGTCGACAAGGCCCACGCGCCGTAATAACAATTCGAGCGGGCCAACTCGACCGCTGTAAACATGTCCGCCAGCTTGTGCTTCATCGCCTGAAACGAGGCGATCGGACGGCCGAACGCATAGCGCTGCCTGGCAAACTCCACCGCGCTATCGAGACATTGCTGTGCAGCACCGAGTTGTTCGAACGCGATCAGAATCGCAGCCCGATCGCGCACATTGCTGATCAGCCGCTCGCCGTCTTTCAACCCGCCAAGACGCTTGGCGGGCGCAGCGTCGAATTCGATCGATGCCTGGGAAATAGCCGGATCAAATGATTCGACCGCGTTGCGCTTGACACCAGGTCCCGTCAGATCGACGAGTACGGGCACGGCCTTTCCCTGCTGCTTGGCGACCACGATCGCGATATCGGCGATGTCGCCGTAGGGCACCGCGATCTTGTGTCCCGTGAGCTTGCCCCGTGTAAGCGTTGTTTCGACATTTTTCACATCGGACTGCCCAAGTCGTTCAGACACCGCGAATGTTCCGATACATTCACCGCTAGCAAGTCCGGGCAGATATTTCCCGTTCAGCGCGGCGTCATCCGCAAGCACCAATGCTTCAGTCGCCAGGTAGACCGATGGCGCAAAGGGAATCGCCGCGATCGCGCGGCCGACTTCCTCAGCGACCAGAACGAGTTCGAGATAGCCGAATCCGGCGCCACCCACAGACTCCGGCAAGGCCGCACCTTGCCAGCCCATTTCCGCGGCGCCCTTCCATAGAGGCTCATCGTAGGAATGATCACTCTCGAAGATTTCGCGCACGCGCGCGATGTCACAATTGGCTTCCAAGAAGTCTCGACTTGCCTTTTGAAGGAGCTTCTGGTCTTCTGAAAAATCGAAGTTCATCTCGTCGTCTCCTGGCCTCGCGATGGACGGACTGCAAATCTCCGACAGAGCCGAACTCGTGTGAGCCAAATCGAGTTGTTCCCGATACGATATCATCGATTCCGATCCGCAACAATCTATCCTTCCCTCTTTTGGGCGGTACAATCCGGACTCAGCCCGAGTAACACGAGGCGCAGCCAGACCGCTGACTGCCACAAGTAAGGCGAAGATGAACACAAAACCGCGAATTGCCATCACGCCGGGGGATCCATGCGGCATCGGGCCCGAGGTCGTCGCCAAGGCCCTCGCAATGAACGAATGCTTTGAAGTCTGTCGGCCGATCGTAGTCGGCAGCATGGCCGCCATGAAGCAGGGAATCGAGATCGCCAAGGTGGACGTCCGCCTGCTGCAGGTTCAGGACGTGGACGATTGCAAAGGTGAGCCTGGAACGATCGAGGTCCTCGACTCGGGTGCGCTCGATCCGAACGACATCGAGCTCGGCGTGGCCAAAGCCGAATGCGGCCGCGCAAACGGCGCCTGGCTAGGTGAAGCCGCCGACCTCGCACTCTCCGGACAAGTCGCGGCGAGCGTGATGGCGCCGGTCAACGCCGAAGCACTCATCAAGGGAGGTGCGGTCGGGCAAATCGTCGGGACCGATCCGACCCAGCGTTACCTGACGCTACTCTCGGGCCCTCTGCGCGTAGTTCACGTTTTCGATCATGTAAATCTCGAAGACGTCTGCCGAGACATGACCGCGGACCTCGTGCTCGGCGCGATTCGGAAAACACATACGTCGCTACGGGGCTGGGGAATCCCCAGCCCTCGCCTCGGAGTGGCTGGCCTGAACCCTCATGCGCAGGGACCTCAGGAGCAAGCCGCAATCGCACCCGCCGTGGAGCAGGCCATGAATGAGGGCATCGACGCCAGCGGGCCAATCGCTCCCGACACCGTATTCCGACAGTGTATCGACGGCCGTTACGACGTCGTCATCGCCATGTGTCACGACCAGGGCCACATCGCCATCAAGACCTGGGGGTTCGTTGGAAACTGCGCGATGTTCCTCGGGGCGCCGTACCTTTTCATGAGCGTCGGTCACGGTACGGCCTTCGACATCGTTGGCCGCGGCATCGCAAGCCACGAGATGATCCTGGCTGCGATCCTGCAGGGCGCCAGCCTGGCGGACGGACGCGGATTTCTCGATTAGATCGATCCCGCTTCAAGCCAATACTGGATGAACAAACGTTTCGCATCAGGTGAATACGTTGCCAACCGGCTCAAAAGCTGCTGAACTGAAGCCCTTCGTACTCTTGTACTGAGGAGATCAACTCAAATGACGCGTGCGAATCTGATGGATCCCAAGATTCTGGTAGACCCCTACCCGTTCTATGCAGAGCTTCGCAAGGAGGCGCCTGCCGTACAAGTCGATCCGGAAGGCATGTGGGCTGTCACCCGATTCGAGGACGTCATCGAAGTATTGAAGCGCGTCGATGATTTCTCGTCGAAAGCGCCGGATGGTGCGCGGGAGAAGCTCTTCGAGAACGCCTTCGGTGGCCCGAACATCATCGGATCGGACAACCCCCGCCACGATCGACTTCGTTCGATCATGCAAAAGCGTTTTACTCCGAGACGCCTGGTTCACTTACAGAGCCGCGTAGAAGACCTTAGTCGCGAGCTGATCGCGAATGTCGCAGGGGATAGCGAATTCGATCTCGTTCCCTCATTCACGGTCCCGCTCCCCGTAATCGTGATCGCCGAGTTACTAGGCGTCGAATCCAATCGAGTCGACGATTTCAAGCGCTGGTCGAATGCGCTCGTCGCGATCGTCAACGCCGCCGAAGGTGAAGAGCGGCTGACCGCGTTGGCCGAAGTCGGGGAGCTAGCGAAATACCTCGCAGCCACGGCCGACAAGCGAAGACAAGAACCCGCCGAAGACTTGATCGGAGCACTCGTCGCTGCGGAGAAGGAGCCCGGGAGGATCTCTGCCGGTGAGGTTCTCTCGTATTGCATTCTGCTCCTCGCCGCGGGAAACGAAACAACGACCAATCTGATCGGAGGAATGATCAGCGCCCTGATTCGCAATCCGGACCAACTCGCCCTGCTCCGCGATGACCCGAGTCTTATTCCGAACGCGGTCGAAGAAGGTCTCCGCTTTTGCTCCCCGGTACAGGGCCTTTTCCGCCAGGTTTCCAAAGACACGGATCTAAATGGCGTCACGATTCCGGCCGGATCTCGAGTATGGGTCTGCTATGCGTCAGCCAATCGTGACGCCGAACGATTCGACGATCCGGACCGCTTCGATATCAAGCGCGACTGCCGCGGGCATGTAGCATTTGGCTGGGGCCTTCATTTTTGCCTGGGTGCAAACCTCGCGCGTCGCGAGGCGCGAGTCGCAATGGCGGAATTGATCCCGCTCCTCTCCGATCTGGAGTTCTGCAAAGACGTCGAGTGGCTACCCTCATGGGTCATTCGCGGCCCCAAGGAACTAGTCGTCCGAAAGGTGGCATAACATGCATCGATGCCAAGTTTTCCTAGTGTCGCCCTCGGCCGCCGCCGCAAGAACTGCGGACAGGAGGCGGTAGTGGCCAACGTAGCCGAGCCCGTACCCGCTGCCACGATCATCTTGCTGCGTGAGACAGGAGTCTCACCGGAAGTGCTCATGATCCAGCGCAGCGTGAAAAGTGAGTTCCTCCCCGATCTCTACGTTTTCCCTGGCGGAAGAGTGGATCAGCCGGACCACGAATTGGTCGATCGAATGGGTGGATTCGACGCAAAGCAGGCCGCAGGCCTGGCATCGACCGTCGATGAGGAACTCGCGCTGAGCTTCTTCGCAGCTGCGATCCGTGAGACCTATGAAGAAGCAGGCATCCTGCTGGCGCGCCGCCGGGGTGAGTCGCAATTGGTTGATGCAGCGACCGTGAAGAATCTGGGCGAGCATCGCCTTGCCGTTCAAGAAGGATCGATTTCATTCCGTGACATATTGGAGCGCGAAGACCTGGATCTGGCACCCGACCTTCTCGCGGTTCATGCCCACTGGATCACTCCGCCGATGGTGCCACACCGCTATGACACCCTCTTTTTCACGGCAAGTACGCCCCCCGGCCAAATGGCGGCCCACGACGGCTTCGAGTCGACGGCACACGTCTGGCTTCGACCCGAAGAGGCGCTCGAGCAGGCGGCGGCCGGAACAAGGCAGATCGTATTCCCAACGAAATGCAATCTCGAAACGCTATGCGGACACTCGAACGTCAACGCCGCCATTGCCGCATCAGAAGCACGCCCCGTCATTCCAATCCTCCCGAGAGTGGAGTCTCGCGAAGGCAAGCTGATGATCGTCATTCCCGAAGAAGCCGCATATCCCAACTCGGCGGATCCGATTCCCGAACGACCGCCCACCGGCTCGTAGAGAATCCCGTTTTCAAGCTTGGATCTCCGCGACGCGAACCTATGACGGCTCACTAGAACACATTCGATTTTGTCATAGCAACGGCCGCACCTCAGCAGCGAAACGTGCGAGCTGGGCGTCCCGTTCCTCGAAGGGCCCAGTCATGTCGAGGATGATGTGTCGCAAACCCGCGTCGCGAAACTCTGCGATCTTCGCCGCTACGTCGGCCGGTGACCCGAGTGCAGCGTAGCGCCGGGCGGCGCTACGAAAATCCATGGCGTAACGCATACTCAGATGTTCAGTCGCCGCATCGAGCGCCCGATCATAATCGTCGTCGATCCAGGCAAAGAGTAGATGGGCGGTGCCGAATCGATCGATCGTGCGCCCGGCCTGCTCCGCTGCCCCTGCGATCGTCTCGAGGCCCTGACGATATTTCTCTGGTGTCACCACATAGGATATCCACCCATCCGCCATCCGTCCGATGCGGGACAGCGCGGCGCTGGACCGCCCGCCGCACCAGATCGGTGGGCCGCCCGGCTGCACAGGAGGCGGCAGCATCGTCACTTCCGGAATCGGATAGAAGACGCCATCACTGTGAAACGCCTCGCCCGACCAAAGACCCTTCAGGATCGGAATCGCCTCGCCGAGGCGAGCACCGCGCTCTTTGACAGGGACGCCGCAGACCTCGTATTCGATGGGAAACTCACCGCCCACCCCCACCCCGAAGATGAAGCGCCCGCCAATCAAGCGGTCGAGCGTCGCGACTTGCTTCGCAACCGGCGCGGGATGGCGCAGCGGCAGCAGGTACACGGCAGATCCAACGGTAATTTTCGGATTGAAGGCTGCAATCAACTCGAGTTGCAACAACGGGTCGAGGATCGGCATCGGAAACGCCATGTGATCGCCTGTCCAGACCGAGTCAAAGCGATGGGTCTCGGCAAACTCCGCAATCTTTCGGGCGGAGGCGATGTCGGTCGCCATGCCCATGAAGCCAAACTCGAGGTCGGCAGAGAGAGGTAGGGTCATTGCGATGATTCTCCTATCGAAATATGACGAATCCGTCGCCTCAACTGGGCGACACTGGTGTCATTGCACCATTGATGACCTCACGCCGATCTGCAGATGGTGAAGCTAGAGACGGCGATGACTACTAACAGGGACGCTCCGCACAAGTCAACTCATTGTTAGCCCACCCGAAACGCTGATCGTCTGTCCAGTGATATATGCAGCATCGTCAGAAAGCAGGAAGGCGATGATACCCGGATAGTCCTCTGGCTGTGCCAATCGCCGCATCGGAATCGAACGCTCTAGCGCCTTTTGGAGATGTCCGCTCGGATCGACGCTGGCAAAGAGCGGCGTGTCCGTCGGACCGGGTGAGACGACGTTCAAGGTGATGCCCTTTCGAGCGCTTTCCCGAGCGACGGATTTGGTGAATGCGATCATTCCGCCTTTGCACGCCGAGTAGACGGCCTCTCCAGAAGATCCCACCCGACCCGCATCGGACGCAATACTGACGACCCGCCCCTTGCTCCGAGCCGCCATACGCGACAAGACAGCCTTCGTAACGTTGAGCGGCCCATATAGATTGATGTCTATGATCTTTCGCCAGAGTTCAATGTCCGTCTCAAGAAATGGTGCAGCCTTATCCCAACCAGCATTGTTCACGAGTCCATCGAGAG
>Ga0164315_10001790_pt1 | contig 16279 bp, 12 predicted proteins | sample GuaBasSedimGuay6_FD_113737 | JGI IMG/M metagenome (GOLD analysis project Ga0164315, IMG submission 113737) | Subseafloor sediment microbial communities from Guaymas Basin, Gulf of California, Mexico - Guay6, Core 4569-2, 0-3 cm | ecosystem: Environmental > Aquatic > Marine > Hydrothermal vents...
CCTCAGCACGGTCATACGGCATAAATCAGTATGCTGAGATATCCGGATGCACACCCGCCCACAGCAATGTTTTCGCCAAAAACTATGATGTTGCATATGTCCCTGTACCGGTTTTCAGGCCGATGGCAAAAGTTATTTCAGGCCTTGCTGTTTTTTCTCAATTTTCCATTTCTTCAGCCATTCAGGTTGTATTTCCGGAAAACTATTCCTGGCCTACACGTCTATTTATGCCTGACCGCTGTTTTATTTTAACAATATTTGATCTGCCCTCCGGCAGAAAACTCCATATCATCAATACGCATAATTCAGCATTTGATGATGGTTCACTGCGAATCAGTCAACTGAGGCTTCTATACGAATATATGCAGTCTGCCTACCAGGCGGGGGATTATGTTGTTGCCGGTGGCGACTGGAATATAAATCCTGAGGGATATAGCAATTCCTTGTTTCTCAGCAGAGATCCTGCATTTAGCGTTCCGGATATGTTACCGGCAAGCCCCCCTGACAGTACATGGGCCATTGCTTTTGACCCCGATTACCCTACAAGCCGTGACGTATCCGCTCCATATGCGCTGGGGCTCACCCCAACTACCATTATCGATTATTTTATGTGCTCACCCAACATAAAAGTGCTGGATGTAAGAACGCTGTATGATAGTTTTAAATTTTCGGACCATCAGCCGGTGTATCTTCGTTTTGAACTGCTTTAAACATCTTCCGCTTCTTTCTATGAACTTTTTCCTTGTTTTGCTGTTTTATCTAAAACACAAAATATTATGAAAAAGAACATGGGCATTTTTGACAGGATCCTCAGGGTTGTCCTGGCAATCATAGTTGCAATATTGATATACATGGAAACGCTTACCGGAACAGCTGCTATAGTGCTTGGTATTATTGCGGGAGTTTTCCTTCTTACAAGCCTCGTTGGTTTCTGTGGCCTGTACAGCCTTCTGGGATTTAATACCTGCGCTGTTAAAAAAAGCTGATCACGCAAAAAGACCGGAAGCTATCCCGTCAGCAAACAACTTCCCTTTTGTGGTGAGAAACAGGCGGTTTCCCTTAAGTACTAGGGATTCTTCCCCGATATACTTACTGGCCCCCTTCAATAGGTTTGACGCATATTGTTCGCCAAATTCCTGTCTGACCAGGTCTATATCACATCCCCAGACTGTCCTCAGGGAAGTCATTACATATTCATTATACCGCTGATCTGTACTGAGTACCTCTTCCTCGAAGGATTCACCATAGTATTCCAAAAGGCTCAGCCATGCTTTCATAGACGGCTTATTCCATCGTCTTGAGCTGCCATTATATGAATGGGCAGACGGGCCAAGGCCAAGGTAATGCCCTCCGGTCCAATACAGGCTATTGTGCTTTGAGTAAAAACCTTCCCGGGCAAAATTTGAGATCTCATAATGTACATATCCCTTTTCCGTGGTCATTGACAGAAGTACATTAAACTGTTCCGCTATCATGTCATCATCAGGTGAGATTATTTTCTTTTTTTTGATCAGAACATGCAGGGCTGTTTTTTCTTCGACCGTAAGTGCATAGGCCGACAGGTGTGGAATATCAAAACTAAGGAATTTCTCAAGGTTTCCGGTCCATTTTTCGTCCTTAAGGGTAGGGATCCCATAAATCAGGTCTATGCTTATATTGCTTATGCCTGTATCCTGTAAACGATGTATCGCATTTTCAGCATCTGCAGCATTGTGTACCCGCTTAAGATATGCCAGGTCTTCATCGAAAAACGACTGAACGCCAAGGCTTATCCTGTTAATGCCGGTTTGGCTTATTTGCTTTACCCATGATTCTGAAACGTCATCCGGGTTGGCTTCAAGGGTAATTTCAACATCGGCTGAAACATTAAAATTGGCATATATTTCTTCAAGGATCCCGCTAAGTTCACGGGCATTGAAAAGAGAAGGGGTTCCTCCCCCAAGGTAAATTGTGTTTATCTGCTTATTCGCCAGATAATCCTTTTGCAGATTTATTTCCTTTTTCAGGATGCTGATAAACTGAGGTTTAAGCTTATCAGAAGCCATTGAAAAAAAATTACAATAATGGCATTTTGTCTTGCAAAATGGTATATGAATGTAAATGCCGGCCATAAGGATCAGTCCTGGCAAAATTAACCCTATTTCGCCAATTTAATCTCAATGTTTGACTGTAATTGATTTTTAAAGTATTTTTATACAGTAATCAAAAGCTAGTGCTATGAAAAGGAGAGATTTCATTTTTAAGGGACTGGGCGCGGGAATACTTGCCGGATCAGGTGTTTCCCTGAATGGCTTTTCGCGCCTTATGGGCAATCCTGATGCACCCCAGGATGCTGACTTTGACCTGGTGGCAGTTAAGGGCACAGACCCCGCCGCAATGTTCGACGAGGGGATCAATTCCCTTGGCGGGATGACAGAATTCGTGAAACCCGGGCAAACGGTTGTTGTCAAACCAAATATTGGTTGGGATGCAACTCCGGAACGGGCCGCTAATACAAACCCGGACTTGATAGGAAGGATCATCAAACGCTGCTATGAAGCCGGTGCAAAATCAGTTAGCGTATTCGACAATACATGCGATGAGTGGAAAAAATGCTATTCAAACAGTGGTATAGAAAAAGAGGTACTGGCTGCCGGGGGTACTATCATACCAGGTAATAGTGAAAGCTACTACAAAGAAGTACAGATTCCCGGGGGCAAAAACCTTAACGGGGCCGAGGTACATGAGCTTATTCTTGAGTCTGATGTATTCATCAATGTGCCCGTACTGAAAAGTCATAGCTCGGCAAAACTTACCATTGCCATGAAAAACCTTATGGGGGTGGTTTGGGATCGCAGATGGTGGCACAAGAATGACCTGCACCAGTGTATTGCCGATTATGCCACCTTCAGGAAGCCTGACCTGAATATTATAGACGCTTACAGGGTAATGAAGCGCAATGGGCCCAGGGGGGTTTCTGTTGAAGACGTGGTCCTGCTCAATTCCCTGTTGATCTCAAAAGATATTGTTGCAGCAGATGCCGCTGCTGCCAAGCTGTTTGGCCTTGAGCCTGAGGACATTCCCCATATCGTGATCGCAGATGAGATGGGGGTCGGCACCATGAACCTGTCTTCTCTGAATATAAACAGGATCAAAATGTAAGTGATGAAGTTCAGAATCCTGAAAAAAGCCAGGGTATTTATTTCGTTGATCTTTTTCTTTCTGATCACCTTTCTGTTTATAGACTTTACGAATTCGTTTTCAGCTAAGCTTATACAGGGAATCTTATATCTGCAATTCATTCCCTCACTGGTTAATTTCATTAAATTCACAGGTCTGGCAGCAAGCGGGTTTGTGGTTATCATCGTATTAACTTTGATATTTGGAAGAGTTTATTGCTCCACTATATGCCCACTGGGAACATTGCAGGATATTATCATATGGCTTAACGGGAAAATCAGGCGTAAAAAGACGTTCAGGAAACAGAAAGCCTTCAATGTGCTCCGTTATACCGTATTGGTCATTTCCGTTTTTTTATTACTCATTGGCTTGTTCACGCCACTGCTCTTTCTTGATCCTTACAGTAATTACGGTCGTATTGTAGTAAATCTTTTCAGGCCAATTTACCTGCTTCTCAACAACATTGGTGCACATATACTCGAATCCATGGACATCTACACTCTTTATAGGGTGGAACCCGGGATTACGCATTGGTTTTCAATTGCATTTTCAATGGCAGTGCTTATGTTGATACTTTGGTTATCAATAAAATACGCTCGTTTGTTTTGTAACACAATTTGTCCTGTTGGTACATTTTTAGGCTTTCTTTCAAAATATTCCCTCTTCCAAATCAGCCTGGATCAGTCTCTGTGTACTTCTTGTGGGAAGTGTTCCAATGTATGCAAGGCCGGTTGTATTGACATCGATAAAAAATTCGTGGATTTCAGTCGTTGTGTAGCCTGCTATAATTGTCTTACATCATGCCCCTCCAATGGTGTTAGCTACGATTTCAAAAAAAGCCCAAAAGTTCTTAGGCTCAGGCCATTTGATCCCTCAAGGCGTAACTTCCTGGCCGGTACTCTTATTACTGTCACATCCCTGGCACCGCTTGCCTTATTTGCTTATCCGCAAAAACAAAGGGGGAGAGGGAGGGGGAACCGTACTCCCCGGCCTGTTATTAAAAAACACCCTGTTTCTCCACCGGGCTCCATCAGCCATGAGCATTTTAATGATGCCTGCACAGCCTGTCATCTGTGTGTGAGTGCCTGTCCCACCCATGTTATCAAGCCATCCCTGTTTGAATACGGGCTGGCCGGTATCATGCAGCCACGTCTTGATTATCATGTCAGTTTTTGCAATTTTGATTGTGTTGTTTGCAGTGAGATTTGCCCGACAGGGGCGTTGCAGCCTCTTGAGCTCGAAGAAAAACATGTTTTACAGCTTGGCAAGGTCAAATTCGTAAAGCAGAATTGTATCGTTGTTACCGAAGGTACTGATTGCGGAGCCTGTTCAGAACACTGTCCGACCAAAGCAGTAGATATGCGACCATTCAAGGGAAAGCTGTTACTGCCCGTTGTCAACCCCGATATTTGTGTTGGCTGTGGCGCTTGCGAATACGCCTGCCCCACCAACCCTAAATCCATTTATGTGGAGGGAAATCCTGTTCACGAAATTGCCGAAAAACCGCTGATAGAAAAACTGGAACAGCCTGAAGCAGATGAGGATTTTCCTTTTTAGGCTTTCTTTTTTAAAATGATCCTGAAAGTTGTATCCCGGTGTGGATAAGAATGCCTGACATAAATCTTCCCCTGGTGGTAATCCCTGATAATCCTCTTTGATAACGACAGGCCTAAGCCCCAACCACGCTTCTTACTGGTATAACCAGGATTGAAAATCGCCTTAAAATGGGATTTAGGTATCCCTTTTCCTGTATCACTTACATCAATAATGGTGTTGTTCTTTTCCTCATACATTGATATGGTGATCTTTCCCTGTCCCGACATGGCATCTATTGCGTTTTTGATAAGATTCTCTATCACCCAGCTGAAAAGATGAGCATTTACAGGGACGATAAGGGGTTTGTTGCCGGGTATCCTGATGTCATACTCGATCTTTTTCGATGTACGTGATTTTATGTATTCCGTAGAATTATAAACCACATCGACAATATTAACAGGATCCAGGCTCGGAGGTGAGCCTATTTTGGAAAAGCGGTCTGTGATATTCTCCAACCTGTCAATGTCTTTTTTGATCTCGTCGAGAGCATCGTCTTTTATGCCTTTTAGTTTTAAAAGTTCAAGCCACGCTATCATAGACGACAATGGGGTGCCAAGTTGATGTGCTGTTTCCTTCGACATGCCCACCCAAACCCTGTCCTGCTCAGATCTCCTTGAGGCGCTAAATAAGATATATGTAATGAGAAGAAAAAGGCCTATTACACCAAATTGTACATATGGATAAACACGTAATTGCATCTGCAATGAAGAGCTCTTATAAAAAATAAAGCTCTTTTCCTTACCCATCAGAGTGATTTCAATCGGGTCATTTTCAGAGGCCATTTGTTCAAGGGTTCTGGCAAGTAACAGGGAATCTTCGGGATTATCCCCTTCTATGTTTCCGCTGACAAGCACAGTTTGCATGCTGCTGTCGGTAATAATCACAGGAACAGAAACAGCATTTTCAACCACATCCTGAAGAAAAGATTCATTCAGGTCGTTAAGAACCTGCCGCAGGTCGGTATACACAAGGGATTCCTTAAAATACAGGATTTGAAATTCGCCGGGCAGGTATTCTATACGAATAGGATTATATACAGTGAATTCTTTTTTCAGGTCACCTTCCAGAACATCATAAAGGTAAACACTGTCATCAATATTTCTGGCATGGATGATGCTATCATTATCCTTTGTCATTATCACCGGTATCGTATGATTACCCTTAATAATCTTATAATAAATATCCAGCACCTCGGAACTTACTTCCCCCATCATGTTCTTTGAGGCATCTGCCAATATTTCTGCTCTCTTTCTTTCTTCTTCCCTGATAATCTCAAAAAATGTTTCTGTGTAGGTAACCAGGTTTGCCTTTCTCTGTATTGCCTTCGCCCAAATCCTGACATTGTTCCGCTCCGATCGCGCAATTTTCTTTACCAGTATGTTGGTATACCACAGTGATCCTGTTACAATAATCACAGCTATTGCAAACAGCACCCAGTTCCATCTCTTCTGTTTAGTGTAAATATTCATTTAAGGCCCGGTTTATTATCTTAAAGCATTAACGTAGGTTGTGCATACCTATTTTACTTCTGCGCCACGTAAATTTATAAAATAATTCTTTTCATGCTATTTATAAATTATTGAAGCCCGGAATTTATCTCCTATAACTTTAGTTTATAAACACAAATCACAGTAATTTAAAAACACAAATTTAAGTTGAATAAATCTACTAAATATTCACATTATTAAAAATAAACTATATTTTTAGTTGTATTACTAAGCTTTTAGTTGTACGTTTGGCACGATATATGAACATAATCCCACATAAAAACCTTTTTTTTTAACAGTTATAACTAACTTTTTAGTTATTAAACTAATCAAACATTGAATAACATGAAAGAGCTGACCAAGGCGGAAGAAGAGCTTATGCAAATATTATGGAAGCTGGGCAAGGGTTTTATTAATGATATCCTCGATGAACTGAAAAATCCCAAGCCGGCATACAACACAGTTTCAACAATTGTACGGATTCTCGAGAAAAAGGGCTTTGTCGATCATGTTGCTTATGGCAAATCTCATGAGTATTTCCCAATTGTTTCTAAAAAGGAATACACCAAAACCTACTTCGGGCATTTCATGAAAAACTATTTCGGTAATTCTTACCGTGAAATGGTTTCCTTTTTTACAAACGACAATAATCTGAATTTACTGGAGCTGGAGGAATTAAAACAAGCCATGGCGGAAGAGATAATCCGCAAAAAAATAGAAAATGATGAATAATCTCTTTTCCATATTGCTGCAATTATCACTTTGCATTGCCGCTTTATATATCGTCTATTATGCTTTCCTCAGAAAGGACACTTTCTTTAAAACGAATCGTTTTTATCTTATTTCCGCTCTTCTTGTGTCGGCGATAATTCCATTTATTGACTTCTCCTACCTATTTTCGGCCAAAGACCAGATTTATCTTGTTCTGCTTGATCCGGTGATCATCACCCCTGAAGGCATACAGGCCTCAATGGAGGTACATCCCAATATTTATCAACCGCTGCTTGTTGTTTACCTGACCGGCGTTGCTATCTTTGCGATTCGCTTCATTTATCAGCTTATACAGCTCTATGTGCTTACCAAACGATTTGGTATTTCTGAACATGAAGGAATCCATTTTGTTTTTACAGATAAAAACTACTCCCCGTTCTCATTTTTTAACCTTGTTTTTCTTAACCGAGGGGATATCGATTCTAACGAGGCAAAAAAGATCATAGCACATGAGCGGGTACACATCAGGCAGAGGCATAGCCTGGACCTGATATTACTTGAACTCATCACCATTATACAATGGTTCAATCCTTTTATCTGGTTATATCGTCATGCGGTAAAAACACTTCATGAATACCTGGCCGATGAAGGGGTATTACACAGCGGGGTAGACGCCAAAGTCTACAGTGCTCTGCTATTTAGCCAGAGCACAGGGATTCAGATCAACGATCTGACAAATAATTTCAGTAAATCATTATTAAAAAGGAGGTTCATTATGATGACCAAAGAAAGAACAACAAAATTTGCACGCTTAAAGCTTTTGTTTGCTTTTCCGCTTGCACTATCCTTTATGCTGGTAATATCCTTTAGTACGGATGTGGTGGCCCAGCAGGATGAAAAAACACCGCCGCCGCCACCCAAAGAAGTTTCTTCACCAGACAAACCACTTGAGGCCCCACCTGCCCAGCCGGAAGTAATAATTATCCAGGAGGTGGCACCACAAGACCAGGAAAAGCCTGCTCCAATTTTTACAGTGGTTGAGGTTATGCCTAAATACCCCGGAGGGCGCGATGCCATGTATAAATTTCTTGGTGAAAATATCAAATACCCGCAAAAGGCCAGGGAAGAGGGTATCAGCGGGACAGTTTATGTCCAGTTTGTAGTTGAAAAGGATGGCCGCACAACTGGTTTTAAAATTCTGCGTAGCGCAGAAGAAAGCCTTGACAATGAAGCATTGAGGGTTTTAAAAACTATGCCAAAATGGGAACCCGGCACACAAAAAGGCAAGCCTGTAAGGGTACAGTATAACCTGCCTATTAAATTTAAATTGGACGACGAAAAAGAGGCAGAAGAAAAATAATCTTTCTGTGATATGGGCCGCCATTATTGAAATCTCAGTTATGGCGGCCTTTTATATTCCAACCCACAACTTGTGTTTTATCGCTGTTCACTTCTGAACAACCATTGTCTATATCGGACACATATTACCCCTGCGTTCATATTTTATGCTTCGTTAACCTTTTGTTATTATGCGCTTTATAACACTGGCACACTTTTAGTTATTAAAACCGCACAAAAGACCAATATACATGATAACCCTTAAAAACTTACATAAATCCTACGAGGTCGGGCAAAACAAGCTTCATGTCCTGAAAGGTTTTGACCTCAGCATTGAAAAAGGCGAGCTGGTATCCATAATGGGATCCTCCGGTTCCGGCAAATCCACACTTCTAAATATTATTGGCCTGCTTGATACCTACGATGAGGGTGAATTGATACTGGACGGAGACCTTATCCGTAATTACAGTGACTCAAAACAACGCAATCTTAATGAACGAAAAGCCGCACATCTGCGTAATGCAACTATAGGATTTGTTTTCCAGTCGTTTAACCTTATCTCATTCAAAAATGCCAAGGAAAATGTCGCTCTCCCCTTGTATTATCAGGGTGTAGGAAGAAAAAAGCGTAATCGGATGGCTATGGAGTTCCTCGAAAAAATGGGTCTTGAGGAATGGGCAGAACACCTGCCAAACGAATTATCGGGAGGTCAAAAACAGCGTATAGCTATCGCCAGGGCACTGATCTCCAAACCCAAAATAATCCTCGCCGATGAACCCACCGGCGCGCTGGATTCCTCCACATCCATGGAGGTTATGGATTTATTTAAAGAGATAAATCAATCCGGGATAACTGTAATTATTGTTACCCACGAAAATGATATATCACGGGAAACAGAACGAATTATACGGCTGAAAGACGGCTTGATCGAAAAGAATATTAAAAATGGCTTTCATAAGTCTCCGGCAGAAAAGCCCAAGATCCTTCAAACAGCATAATCCCACTGAAAATGTTCGATATAGATAAGTGGCAGGAAATCTTTAGCACAATCCGGAAAAATAAACTCAGGACCATCCTGACCGGATTTAGTGTTGCATGGGGTATCTTCATGCTGATCATTCTCCTTGGCTCCGGCTACGGGCTTGAAAATGGTGTGAAAAGGGAGTTTACCGGTGACGCTGTCAACTATCTCTCCATTAATGCAGGTATTACAAGCATGCCTTACAAAGGATTGAGCCCCGGCAGGCGCCTGCGTTTTACAAATGAGGAAAGGAAAGAGCTTGGTTCCCTCGAGGGGGTAGATAAAAGCTCCGGCCGTTCAGCCGTTTGGGCCAATAATACCCTTTCATATAAAAACGAATACGGCAATTTTGATATTTTCGCCGTAAGCCCTGATTATAAGTATGTTGAATCACTCATCATTCTTAATGGCAGGTATCTTAATAAAATTGATGAGGATGATTACCGGAAAGTTGTTGTTCTCGGCAGGCTGGTCGATGAGGCACTTTTCAAAGGTGAAGATCCGCTGGGAAAGTATATCAAGGTTAGCGGTGTTCCTTTCAAAGTAATAGGCACTTTCGACGATCCCGGCGGCGACCGCGACCTGACAAGGATCTATATTCCGCTTTCGACCGCACAACGGGTCTTTAATATGGGTAATTATGTGGGCAGTATCCTGCTCAACCTCGGTGATGCTGATGTGGAAGAAAGCCTGGAAATGATTGAGGTGATCAAGCAGGACCTTTCGGAAAAAATGAAGTTTGACCCGACTGATCCCAGGGCGATATTTGTTTATAACAGCATAGAGCAATACCGGACGCTCATGAATCTATTTTCCAATATCCGTTTGTTTATCTGGATTATTGGTATCGGTACTATTATCGCAGGCATTGTGGGGGTAAGCAACATCATGATGATCGTTGTGAAAGAACGAACCAAGGAAATAGGCATCAGGAAATCGATGGGGGCAACCCCCTGGTCCATTATCAGCCTGATACTGCAGGAATCTATTCTTATCACCGGTTTCGCAGGATATATCGGCCTGGTGATGGGAGTCGGATTGTTGGAGCTTCTTTCAAATGTTTTGCCTGCTACAGATTATTTTGCAAACCCTGAGGTTAATATCCAGGTTGCAGTTTATGCTACCCTGTTGCTGGTGATAAGTGGTGCCCTGGCAGGTTTTGTGCCTGCACGCAAGGCTGCTTCTGTTAAACCTGTAGTAGCTCTCAGGGATGAATGATAAAAGTTTTGAATATGAGAATATTTGATGCAGATAGATGGCAAGAGATATTCAGTGCGCTGAAAAAGAACAGGCTTCGTACTTTTTTCACTGCATTCGGAGTTTTCTGGGGCATTTTTATGCTCGTGATAATGATGGGATCCGGATCCGGGCTAGAAAACGCTGTAGGCCGCGATATGGGAGATATGGCCACTAACAGCGTGTTCATGTGGACCCAAAGAACTACTATGCCCTATAAGGGATTTGACCGTGGCAGGCATTATAACTTTCGTAATGGTGATACGGAAGCCTTGTTGGTACAAATACCCGAAATCAAGCATATTGGCCCCAGGATCCGTGGATGGTCATCTGACGGAAATAATGTAGTCAGGGGAGAGCGTACGGGTGCTTTTGTCATGCAGGGCGACTATCCTGCCTACAACCTGATCGATCCCGTAGGAATGAAAAGCGGTAGATTTGTTAATGAGTTGGATATCAGGGATAAAAGAAAAGTATGTGTTATCGGACAGCGTGTGGTTAATGAGATGTTTTCCCGGGACGAAAACCCTGTGGGCGAATACCTCCGCATACAAGGTGTATATTTCAAGGTGGTGGGTGTTTTCGAATCCACCAAGCCCCATCGGGGCGAGCACGAGAACCAGATCATATATCTTCCGTTTACAACCCTTCAGAAAACATATAACTTCGGTGATGTTGTTGGCTGGTATTCTATTACATCCCGGGACAATGTCCCGGTATCCGTGGTTGAAGAAAAAGCCATGGCCTTGTTACGCCAGCGACATACCATACATCCTGACGATGAAAGGGCGGTAGGATCGTTTAACCTGGAAAATGAATATAATAAAATGACCACACTCTTTGCCGGTATCCGTGGATTGATATGGATCGTGGGCATAGGCACCTTGCTGGCAGGAGTAATCGGTGTAAGCAATATCATGCTGATCATTGTAAAAGAAAGAACTAAGGAGATAGGCATTCAGCGAGCTATCGGAGCCACGCCATGGCATATCATCTCACAGGTGATCCTGGAATCTGTGATATTAACAACCCTGGCCGGTTATATCGGACTTGTACTGGGTGTTGGAATTGTTGAGGGGGTAAATTATCTGCTCGTCACAACAGGTGCGGAAAGCGACATGTTTGCTAATCCCGAAGTAAACTTCAGCGCTGCCATTCAGGCCCTTGAGGTATTGGTAGTATCGGGATTACTGGCCGGGCTTATTCCGGCTTACAGGGCTGTGAGCATGAAGCCCATCGATGCCCTTAGAGATGAATAAATTTAAAACTTAAGCAATAAAAAAATGAAAAGCTTTTTTAGAATCCTGACCATCGTGATCGTAGTAGGTATATTTGGTTTTACGATCTACTATTTATATGGTAAATCAAAAGAAACACCGGTGATCTATGAAACCACAACAGCATTCGTGGCACCAAACATCATCAAGAAGACCGTTGCCACCGGCTCTGTTAACCCCCGGAAAGAAATTGATATCACTCCCAAGGTTTCCGGGATCATAGAAGAGTTATTTGTGGAGCCCGGGCAGATGGTGAAGCAGGGTGATGTGATCGCCAAAATCAAGATCATACCCAACATGGTAAGCCTTAATAATGCCGAATCAAGGGTTAAGCGGGCAGAGATCTCTCTTGAAAATGCAAAAAGAAAGTTCGAAAGGAGGAAAGAGCTCTATGATGATGGTGTAATCCCTGCAGCTGAATTCGAACAATTCGAACTGGAGTATGAAAATGCAATTGAAGAGCTGGGTTCAGCACAAAATAACCTTGAGTTGATACAAGAAGGCCAAACCAAGGCCGCCGGCAAAACGACCAACACCCTGGTGCGTTCCACTATTGCAGGAATGGTGCTTGCTGTTCCTGTAGAACAGGGAAATTCTGTTATTGAAAGCAACACTTTTAATGCCGGAACAACCATTGCCACAATTGCCGACATGAATGAAATGATATTTGAAGGCAAGATCGATGAAACGGAGGTTGGAAAGATAAGCGAAGGAATGCCACTGATATTACAGATTGGTGCTATTGAGGATATACGCTTCGAGGCTGTTCTGGAACATATCTCCCCGAAGGGGGTTGAAGAAAATGGTGCCATACAGTTTGAGATCAAGGCTGATGTAGTGCTTCTCAACGATCAGTTTATCAGGGCCGGCTACAGCGCAAATGCCGATATTGTTCTGGCAAGAGTCGACAGTGTGCTGGCGGTGCCGGAAAGTGTGGTTCAATTCGATGGCGATACTGCCTTTGTTGAGGTGGAAACCCAGGCCCAGGTGTTCGAGAAAAGATATATTGAACTTGGGTTGTCGGACGGCATCCACATAGAAGTAATTTCGGGGCTCTCTGAAGAAGATAAAATAAAAGTTCCGATACGCTGATAGTACAATCCCGTCCTATCACATCAATGATTGTTTTTATTCTTGATCTACAGCAGGATTGTTGTTAAGAAATATTCTTATTTTCGCAGGACTAAGAAATTCTTTAAACCAAAGCCATGAAAACCAAAATTTTCCTATTAATCGCGAGCATTGTTATTGGAGTAATTACAATATCATGCCAGCAGGAGGAGTCCTGTAAAAAGTATAACGACAAACAAACGCTTATCCCATCCAAAAAGGCCTTTGAGGCAAGTTCAGCGGAATACGTAAACGAACGCCTGGCCATTTATGCTCCTTTTGAGCTGACTGCCGACATTTCTCACCTTTCCGAAAAAGAAGTTGAGATCTTGGGCATCTTATTTAAGGTAGCCCGCATTATGGATGGTTTGTTCTGGCAACAAACCATTGGCGGAAAAGCCGATTTTATTCCCGCAATCGCTGATAAGAGCACCAAGAGGTTTGCAAGAATCAATTATGGGCCCTGGGACAGGCTTAATAATAATAAGCCATTTATTGCAGGTGTCGGTGAAAAGCCTAGGGGCGCAAATTTTTACCCTGCCGACATTACAAAAGAAGAGTTTGAGACATTTGATGATCCGAATAAAACCAGCCTGTATACCCTGATCAGAAGAGATGAAAATGGTTCGCTTAAAACAGTATGGTACCATGAAGCTTATTCATGTGAACTTCAGGAAGCTTCAGGTTTATTAAAAGAAGCGGCAGCTCTTGCTGAAGACCCAGGCCTGAAAAAATATTTTGAGTTACGCGCCGAAGCCCTGGTATCAGACAATTACCAGCCAAGTGATTTTGCCTGGATGGAAATGCAAAATACCAATATTGATTTTGTGGTAGGTGCCATCGAAAACTATGAGGATGCCCTGTTTGGTTACAAGGCTGCTTATGAGTCTTTTATTCTGCTTAAAGATGTTGAATGGAGTAAAAAGCTAGCGAAGTTCTCAGCTATGCTGCCGGATTTGCAAAAAGGCCTGCCTGTAGACGATGAATACAAAAAAGATGTTCCGGGCAGCAAGGCCGACATGAATGCTTATGATGTGATCTATTATGCCGGTGATTGCAATGCCGGAAGCAAAACTATTGCCATCAACCTTCCCAATGACGAGGAGGTACATGTAAAATATGGTTCACGCAAACTACAGTTGAAAAATGCCATGAAGGCCAAATTCGATAAGATCCTTTTGCCTATATCAGAACTTCTGATCGATCCCGACCAGCGTAAGTATGTCACTTTTACCGCTTTTTTCGAAAATACCATGTTCCATGAGGTGGGTCACGCTATGGGAATTAAGAATACCCTGAATGGTAAAGGTACTGCCAGAGAAGCCCTGAAAGAACAATATTCGGCCATAGAAGAAGGAAAGGCTGATATTATGGGACTTTACCTGGTGACTAAACTCTACGAGATGGGTGAACTTACCGAAGGAGAGGTCATGGATAATTATGTGACTTTCTTTGCAGGTATTTTCCGGTCAAGCCGTTTTGGGGCAGCCAGCTCTCACGGCAAAGCCAATATGATGCGATTCAACTATTTTAAAGAACAGGAAGTATTTACTATTAATGAAGATGGAACCTATACCGTTAATTTCGAGAAGATGCAGATTGCTATGGTAAGCCTGATGCAAAAGATCCTGTTAATTCAGGGTAATGGTGATTATGAGGCCGCAAAAGCATGGGTGGAAGAAGCAGCTATGATCCCCCCGGACCTGCAGGCTGACCTCTCCCGGCTTAACAGTTCCAATATCCCTGTTGATATTACCTTCAGGCAGGGCCCTGCTTCTATAGGACTTAAATAATTCTATTAATAATTAAATTATAAATGATTATGAAAAATTTATTATTAACACTTTTTGCCGCTTTGCTTATCGGAAGTACGATGGCGTATGAGCCACCCGATGAAGGGATGTGGCTTCCCATGTTTGTTGAAAGACTGAACTATGTTGACATGCAGGAAATGGGGCTACAACTCACTGCAGAAGAGATTTACAGTATCAACAATTCCAGCCTCAAAGATGCTATTGTAGGCCTTTCAGGCGGAGGTGTTGGTGGTTTTTTCTGTACCGGTGAAATCGTCTCCGAAAAAGGTTTACTTTTCACTAACCACCATTGTGGCTATAATAAGATCCAATCGCACAGTACAGTCGAACATGATTATCTGAAGGATGGATTCTGGGCGATGAGCCTTGCGGAAGAATTGCCCAATGAGGGCATGGCAGCTTCGTTCCTTGTGAGAATGGAAGATGTTACGGATAGCATTATCCCTTTTCTTTCTGATACACTGACTGAATCAGAGCGTACTGCAGCAGTAAGAAAAATTCGTACGCGCCTCGCAGAAAAAGCCGAAGAAGATGGCAAATATACTACACGTGTTTCTTCTTTCTATGGGGGAAGTGAGTATTACCTCTTCGTTTATACTGTGTATAAAGATGTTCGTCTTGTTGGAGCGCCACCTTCGTCTATTGGTAAATACGGTGGAGACACCGACAACTGGATGTGGCCCCGCCATACAGGCGATTTTTCTATCTTCAGGATTTATACCGGCCCCGAAGGGGAATCGGCTAAATATGCAGAAGAAAATATTCCACTGAAACCTGCCCATCACCTTCCTGTTTCAGTTGATGGCTACGAAGAAGGTGATTTTGCAATGGTTTGGGGTTATCCCGGCGGAACTGAAAGATACATGACTTCTTTTGGTATTGAATATAAGCTGGATGCATTCCTCCCAACACTAATTGAGATATTCGACGCCCAGCTGCAGGCGTGGAAAGTCCATATGGATGCCGATCAGGCTGTAAGGATCCAATATGCTTCCAAATATGCAGGCCTGGCCAATGCATGGAAATTATTCCTGGGTCAGACACGCGGGCTGAAACGCCTCAAGGTTTATGAAAAGAAACAAAAGATCGAAGTAGCATTTCAGGCATGGGCCGATGCACAACCTGAAACCAGTGAAAAATACGGGGAGGTGCTGAAAAATCTTGAAGAAGGCTATGCCAACCTTACCAATGACTTTCCCGTGCTTGTCTATACTGCCCTGGCAGCCAATTCTCCCGAAATCCTTGGTTATGCTGCTCAGTACGGACAACTGCTTGAATTACTCGATTCCAAGGCAGATGATGCGATCATCGAAGAAACCATTACTCAGCTGAGGGACGCAATGGCCGATCATTTTAAAAATTATTATGCCCCGGCCGATGAAGATGCTTTTGCTGCTTTAATGGAGGTTTATCACAATAATGTACCCCTCGAAAGCCAGCCAGAATATTTCCTTGAACTGGTTGATGATATGAATGGCAACTTTACATTCCTGGCTGATTATGTTTTCAATAACTCAATTTTTGAAAGCC
>Ga0164315_10001791_pt1 | contig 16279 bp, 16 predicted proteins | sample GuaBasSedimGuay6_FD_113737 | JGI IMG/M metagenome (GOLD analysis project Ga0164315, IMG submission 113737) | Subseafloor sediment microbial communities from Guaymas Basin, Gulf of California, Mexico - Guay6, Core 4569-2, 0-3 cm | ecosystem: Environmental > Aquatic > Marine > Hydrothermal vents...
AAAACATTGTCAATACCAAGGGAATACGCTGTTAGAAGGTCGGACTGCAATGCCAGTCGATTTCTATCCCTGCAGGTAAGCTGATAAACAGGCTCGATTGCATTTGTCTTTAAGCGCACGCTTGCAGCAAGGGAGCCCAGTCTCATGACGGCGGACTGGTTATCGGTCACATTTACGGCATGTACATGCTGGCTCAGGTGAAGGGCCTCGATGGCGCAACTGGGTTCGATGCTTTTATCTCTATGGATGGCCCCTTTAATGGGTCCGACTTCACCGGTAATAACAAATTCACCTTTTTCAAACAAAGTTGTCAGTTTCATTATTGAACTCCTTAAAAATTATATATATGTCTTGAATTTGCGGCCTATATCATATGGTTTGTTTGAACCATATTCCTCCCGGTTAATCCTGATTGCTGACAGTAACCTTGCCACCGATGGAACAGAATGTGGCTTCAGTGGGACTGACTTCAAGGCTCCGGGGGCGGCTCCATTTTGAATTTTTCTTGGGAGGTTGATAGGGATCAAGAAGATCAAGACGTTTCAATTTTTTAAGACGTTCATAAATAAGTATCCATCCGCAGGGACGTTCCGGATCAACCTCGCAATGTCCGTCTTCAGCGCCACCGCAGGGCCCGTTCAATAATTGCTTGGCGCAAAGTGTCATGGGACAAAGACCGCCTGTATATTCAATGATACAATCTCCGCAAAGGGAACAATATTCTTCAATATGAGTATCTGAAACAGTTTCTCCACCAAAAACAGTGTCGCAACCCGGATGAACCATTCCGCCGTCGGTTGCATCAATTACCGTGTGAACCCCTTGTCCGCATCCAAGGATAAGAAAAGAATCCGCATTTTTAACTTCATCAGCATGGTCTTCCATTAACACTTTTCTGGTGTGGGAAAGCTTGCACAAAGACATGCCCTGGGGGCCGGGTACTGTATATCCTGCAATCTCAATACCTCTTTTTTCAAGGCGTTTTGCCATCATTTTGGTTTCGTCTTCACCTCCTGAATAGCATTTCCATGCACAATTATTACACCCCACAACAAAGACTTTTTCGCCGGGCTGGATGTGCTTGACTATTTCTTCTATTGGTTTTTGAATGGTTGCATGCACGTTTTTTCTCCTTTATCCTGATAATAAAGTTATAGGTCACAAATTTTTCCAGATTGCCATACAAATCGCAAGGATGGTGCCAGGCTATTCCAACAAAATAAAAAATGATTTGGTTTTGAAATAATTCTTATAAAACCGAATAGTTACCTGTGTAATTTTTTTAACGCAGATTGGAAATAATGGTGGGCAAGGTTGATGATCGGTACCGGTAACGCAAAAGTAACGTTACTGGTACCGATTTGTTATTCAAAAATATATCTATAGAAAATTTCTTATTCCGGAAAGATCAATATGATTGGCCTCAATGTTCAGATCTTTTTCAGACAACCCCATGCTCAGGCCCAATAACTGGGAAATCAAAATAGAGGGAAATTGTTCTGCCGATGTTTTTTTCAAGGCAGTTTTCTGAATTTCATCAAACTGGAGCTGACAATAATTACAGGCAGAACAAATCATGTCTGCACTGGCTTCTTTGGCACTATCAATTTTTTGTTCCAGAATGCCAAGGGAAAGTTCATCGTTTTTTTCCCATAAAGGATTTCCGCAGCATTCAAGACGTTTTGACCATTCAACGGGTTCAGCTCCGGTCAATCGGATGACCTGCTCAAAAATTGTGGGTGCATGGGGATTATCAAACTCGGTGATATTGGACGGCCGCAGTGCATGGCACCCATAATGGGGGGCAATCTTTAGGCCCTTAAATTTTTTGGTTATCTGCTTTTCAATGCCAGCATATCCTACCTGGTTGGCCAATACCGTTAAAATATGTTCAATTTTAGTGGTTCCCTTAAAATCCAGCCCCTCTTCTTTTAATAAACTTACAATCATTTCCCTTTTCTTGGGGGTGTTTTTTAAATAGTGATCTGCATGTTTTAAAGAGCCAAAACAACATTGGCACAATGTAAGGATTGGAAGACCCTGGTTTTCGGCAATGGCTAAATTTTTAGCCGCCAGTAATAAAAATGCATCCTGGCTTTTAGAGCGCAATGGATAACCGCAACAATTAAATTCCAATTCCTCTAATTCAACTTCCAGAGAAGATAAAACTACCTTTGAAGAAGTTCGATATTGGGGAAGATAAAAAGCGCTTTTACATCCTGAAAATAAAGCATACTTCATCCGTTGTATTCCTTTTCAAATATCATATTTTTAATTTCATAGAAAATGTCAGTTATTTGAACACCCTGGGGGCAATTTTCCTGGCATTTATAACAGGTTAAGCAGTCCCACATCATTCGGGAATCCATGGCCCTGTCAATTAATCCCAAAGACAAGCTATGCATAATTTGATGGGGGGCCATTCCAATGGAATCATAATTTTCCGTCATCCCGACAATTGGACAAGAAGTGGTACAGGTCATGCACTTGTAACACAGGGAGAAGGAACCGGCTTTCATTGAACTTTCCCATAGATCTAACTCTTTCTTTGGCTTTGGTTTTGCTATTGTGATTTTTTCCTTGGACGGTTGAGACCATTTCTCTTCTTTTGTATTCCTGAGATGAACACATGGGTCACCCATTTTTTCCAGGGCCAATTCCTTTTTACTTTCAATCCATAGATCCTGAAGATTGATGCCAACAGGACAAAGCTCAGAGCACCGGTTACAATTGGTACAGATAAAACTGCCCTGGGAAAATCTTTGCGCCGTTTCCGGATCTGAGGCGACACCGGAACTCCTATCCTTTAAGCCCAACATTTTTTCGGAGGGGAAAATGTAGGTGTTGGGAAACATCTTATAAACCGGTGCAACGGAACAATGAAGCGTACAGGTCCCGCATTGGGTGCATGCCTGTAAGTCCAGGGCTCTTCTTGTGGCCCTGTTTTCAGGTTTTTTTATGTTTTGACCGGCAATCCCGTTGACCAGAATGCTGATGGGACTGGTTATGATATGTAACAGTTTGCTGAAGGGTAAATAAGCAAGGCCGATAAAACAGCTTAAAAAATGAATATACCACAAGAAAATATCCAACCGCCAGGCATTGAACAATCCGGCCATTGGTCGCATTCCAACGGATATCGGATATGAAGCAAATGCCCACACAGCCTTTGAATGACAGGAAGCGCAATATTCATCATTTATTTCTTCCCCCTCTTCCAATGCCGCTTGGGTAACTTCAATGGTCTGGTTGGGGAACACCACACCATATTCTTCCTGCCAATACACCTTTAGTGTTGATAATTCATCATCATCAAGCGAACTCCATTCATCGACCATTTCATCAAATATGGGAGTAGATATTATTTTGCTTGCCTCAAGGAGAAATCCGGAAATCATAATAACTGCAAGCACCACAATTGCTATATAATCGGGTCTCTTGCTTATCAATCGTAATTGAATATTTTTTTTCCGGCGTTGAATGGCAATTATCAGGCCGAGGATGACCATGACACCCAGCACATTTCTTAACAGCATAAACGGATTTAAAGTGGAATAATAATCTGAGAACAAAGGTTCACTGATATAGTCTTCCAGGGCATGTATTAAAACAAGTCCCATAAAGCCGCAATAGATGAAAATATGCATACACCATTTTATAAAATTTTGGCGCAGTAATTGTATTTGCAGAACCACATCCAATACAATAGATTTACAAAGTCTAAAAAATTGGACGGGGTTTACAAAGACAATAAGCAAACTGCTTAAAAAGGTTGTGACACGTTTTAAAAAAGAAAATGATTTTGTTTCCGGACCAATTGCAACTTGAAAAAAACCAAACACCCGATAAAGTATTCCCACTGCAAAAATTGCAAATGCGATTGAAAAACAAATTTTAAATATCACTGTTTTGTTCCTGTCTTCTATATATAACTACCCATTTTCAGCACAATACCAACACCGCTACCAATATAACATCAAAGCAAGTCAAATTTCCTATTCGAAAAAACAGGGGCTGTATTGGACGTTTGCCTCGGCAAATTCATTAAATAAAAGTTTTAAACGATCATTGGCTGTCTCTATGGCAGCCGGTTTTTCTTCGGATTCATTATCGGTCTGGAAACAGGCCAGGCATCTTTGGAATTTAGTTTTCCTCCCCAGGGTAGTGATATTAAAATCAGCCATGAAAAAGGTTTGTTCATTTTTTTGACTTGCAAAATGCTCAACAGCCGGAATAATCTCAAGGTTGATTTGAACCTCAACATCATTGCCCTCTTTTGCAATGTTGATATAATCATGGATCGTCAGAATACCGCCGGTGGCCGCATTTTTTTCAATGTCAACCCCATCGTATTTGACCATCATCTCTTCAAGGCTGAAAAATGTTTCTTTAATGGAGATACCGGCATCAAGAAGTCTTTTATAATCCCTTTTTAAATACCGGTTGGCAATCATCACCGCCTGGGATACATGTGGACAAAGGTTGTCCGGACATCCCTTGGCATAGCATTTTCTAAAAGTAAATGGCGTGTTGTTTATCATTCCTGAATATTTGCAAAGAAAAATATATGCAGCAAATTCATAACTTTTATGGGCAAAATTTACAGGCGCTATATCAAAGGACAAGGCAATGTCCAGCGCGTATCCAAGTTCTTTTAAATTGACCAGGTCGGTAATTCGTTTTGGTGGATTAATAATGGCAGTGTCATCCATTTTTTCACCTCATTTAATTTAAGATTGGTAACCTAAGGTTTTACTAGAAAACTAAAACGGCATCCGCTTCAATGGCCATGATATTAACCTGGCCGGCAGCACCGATTTTTGCACCTTCAGGCAGCTCTGAGGGTTCAATATTTCGTTCTTTGATACAGGGTCCGCATACAAAAAGTTTTCCGCCATACTCAAGAAAGTCATTAAACAATTTGTCTATGTTGGGAAATCCTCCCCCGGGCAGCATATTTTTTCGATACCCTTCTTTTAAAAGATAAACCCCATTGCTCTGGAGCACAATGGTTGCCTCAATGTCCATTGCAAGGGCAGCCGTAGCCAATACAAAGGGTACGCATGCTTTTTCCGGATTATCTCCCCCGCAGGTGGCAAGGTACATGATTTTTTCAATTTTTTCAGTCATTTTATTCTCCTATAATGTATTATTATTTTTAAATTTACTTGAATATTCAAGCATGTCTTGTCAATAAAGTGGATAAATCCTCAACATTGGCCCCGGATTTTTTAAGGTTCCCAAGGCAAATGGGGCAATAGGCAATAATCGGTTTTCCCGGTTCTTTCAGCTCTGTTGCTCTTTTTTCCATGATTTCATTGGAAAGGCTTGGGGAAACGGATTCAGCAGGCCCGCCGCAGCAGCTTGTAAATTCACCCTGGTTTCTAATATCTGTTACAGAGATTCCCAGATTGGAGAGTTGTTTTCTGGCGATATCCGATGCCTTGAGGTATCTGCCAAAAAAACAGGGGTCATGGAGGGTTACCTCAAGTCCGCTGTCCTTGGGCTCAAAATTGAGAAGTTCAAAATATGGTTTTACATCAAAACTGATACCGGTATATTTGGGAAAAAGTTCTTTTAAGGCATAGGCGGTATGGGGATCAATGGTGATAATTTTTTTTATGCCAGCGTTTTTAAGTTGCTGGGCAACTTTTTTTGCATGGGCCACAAATCCTTTCTGGTCCCCCATATCATAGAGAAGAATCCCCGAATAATCATCCAGATCAGGTCTGTAAGCAAAATTTATCTTTGATTTTTGAAGAAGGTAGGCAATATTTTTAAGGGGTTGAGCAGCTTTTCTTTTTTCTTTTCCCCTTGTCATCATTGTCATAAGGGCAAGACCCACACCGGAAAGATAGCCGGGAACCCATTTGGCATATTTTAAATAGTCGGCCATTTCGGTGTTTTCATATTTTTCAAGGTATTGGGTGGATGTTTCAATAAAAGGTGAAAATTGGTACATCAACCCGGTGAATAACAGATATTCCCCCTTTTTTGGCAGGTTGAGATCCTTGAACCATGTGTTTACCATAAATTTGGGTATGCCAAAGGGACTTTTTGTCTGCCTTACATTGGCAGCAAGGATTTTAATTATATCTCTGGGATTAAACATGGGTTATGATTTCCTCCAGTTGGCTACAACAAATCGTTTCAAGCCAAGAATAATTTCACCCGGGTCAGCTTCCCGCGGGCAGGTATGGGTACACAGTCCGCAGTGGAGGCAACGCCAGAGTTCATCTGAATTTTCAAGAATTTTTTCCCTTGCTCCCACCTGGATATATCGAATCATTCTTCTGGGAAAATTATCATGGACAAGGGGGCAGATGGCGGCACATGTCCCGCAGTTAAAACATTCAAGAGCTGTGTCCCCACTGTACGCTTTTAACTCTTCTGCAAAATCTAAGTTTACCAAACTCATATCAGGCCTCTGCTTTTTCTTGGGTTTTTTCCGGTTCATTCAGAGCGTATTTAAAAAAAGCACCCTCTTTTTGTCCTTCAATAATCTGGCCGTATTTTTTCAGGGTTGCCATATACCAGAGGGTTTTGTCCGTGGGCATATCAATTGCCGCTGCAATTTCCGGGATGGTTGCAGCCTCTCCCTTTAAAAATGCTTTGATGGCAGCCAACTCTTTTTTTTGTACTTTCATTGTGGAGGATGCTGCGGCTATCATATTTTTTCGTAAGACCCGTAATTCCTTCATGGCCGCTTTTTTCGCCTCTTTATCTTTATCTTTATCTTTAGCTTTAGCTTCATTGATCGTTTTCATTGTATTTTTTCCAATAAAAGAAGTTTAGTGAATCCATCAGACAGCAAATCCATCTGAAACAATTGCATCAACCATATCTTCATATTGTTTTAATGCCCATCCATTAATATCAATGGCTTTTTCCGGGCAGACGGCGGCACAGGCCCCGCATCCCAGGCACATGGCAGCAGTTACCTGGGCTTTTTTATGAATTTTGCCTTCAATCGTCACTTCTATGAGCTCCAGGGCCCCCTCTTTAATACAGGCTTCCACACAGGCACCATGTCCCTGGCATTTGTCCATATCAACTTCTGCCACAAAGGGGTCAAGCTCAATATATCCCTTGCGTAACAGCGCTGATGCTTTTACCGCTGCTGCACCTGCAGCATTACAGGTTTCTCCTGCATCCATGGGTGCCTGGCAGGTCCCTGCAAGGAAAACGCCGGTTATGGGAAATTCAACCGGTCGAAGTTTTGGATGGACTTCCAAAAGAAATTTATCCGTTGCAATGGGAAGCTTCATCATTGAGGCAAGGCCTGAAACATCGTCTGGTTCAATTCCCGTTGCAAGAACAACAAGGTCTGCCGGAACATCCATTTCTTCGTTAAAGGTCAGGCTGTCTTTAATTTTTACCTGCAAGGGATAATCAGGATTGGCGCTTGGGGTTATTTCAGGCTGGGCATCTGCTTCATACCGCATGAAAACAACCTTGTTTTTGGATGCCTGATTATACAGCTCTTCTTGTCCCCGGCCATAGGTTCTGATATCCCTGTACATTTCGTAAATACTGGTTTGAGGGAAATTTTCCCTGATCTGGTTTGAGGCATTGAGCATGGCAGCGCAGCATGTTCTGGAACAATATTCATTGAGTTGCCCATTTTCTTTGGGCTGGTGGATCCCCGGTATCTGCCGGCTGCCCACACAATGAATCATGACCATGTTTTTAATAGTCTTCCCATTAACCTTAAGCACAGATCCGGAAGATTTATTTTCCTTTAAAATGTGAATCAAATCCTTGAGCGTAATGACTTCCTTGTGTCGGCCAAAGCCGTATTCACCATCAAAGGGCGTATAGGAAACAGATCCGGTTGCCATAACAATGGCCCCGGACTCTATGGTCATTTTATTATTATCAGGTTTTGTCAGGATATCCAGGCTGAAGTTGCCCACATACCCTTTTACATCTTGAATTTTACAATCTGTGTGGATGGTGATGCCTTTGTGGTTAACAACCGGGTCCAAAAGTTCCTGGAGTACCTCGGATGCTTTTTCTCCGGAAGGAGCGAGCCTGTCAAGGTTATTGAGCTGTCCGCCAAGGACAGCTGACTTTTCGATGAGTGTCACCTCAATCCCTGTTTGAGCAATATCCAGTGCAGTTTTGATACCGGCAATACCGCCTCCGATTACGGTGGTATGCTTTTTGGCTTCAACCCGTATGGGCTCCAGGGGTTTGAGTAGTTTTGCCTTGGCCGTGGCCGATGCGATAAGAACTGTGGCCTTGTCAGTGGCAGTATCTCCATCGTGAACCCAGGAGACCTGTTCCCTTATATTGGCATGTTCATAGATAAAGGGGTTGGAATCCGCTCTTTTAATGGCATCCCTGAAGGTTTTTTCATGGAGGCTTGGCGCACAGGATGCAACCACCACCCTGTCGATTTTACCGCTTTTTAAATCCTCTATGATCATTTCCTGGCCGGGATCCGAGCACATGAACATCTCGGTTTTCGCCACGGCAACCCCGGGCATTTTTTCAACCCTGTTTCTGACCTCTTCCACATCAACATGGTCAGAAATATTGCCCCCGCAATAGCATATATAGACACCTACTTTTTGATTTTTTTCACTCATCTTTAATTCTCCACAAGGCTTTTGGACATGAATTTTGCCGCTTCCATGGCCGCGGAGCCCGATTCTGTAATGGTGTCCACAATATCCTTGGGTCCTGCGGCGGCTCCGGCAACGAAAACGCCCTCCATATCGGTCAGTACCGGGGATATTTTGGGTTTTATTGAGGTGATGAATTTATCTGAATCTCTGGAAACAGGGCAGATGGAGGAGGGGTTCCAGGCCGGAATCATTCCCATGGAAAGAATCACCAGATCATGGTCTCTCGTTGCAATGCCGGAACCGTCCTGAAGTTCGTATCGAACCTTTGCTTGTCCGTTTTCACCTTCATCAATTCTGGCAACCTTGGCCTTGACAAATTCAATGCCCATGGCCTTTGCGTTTTGATAAAATTGTTCATACCCTTTTCCAAAGGCCCTGATATCCATGTAATAAATGATAATATCAGCCAGGGGAAGGGAGCCTGACAGCAACATTGCCTGTTTTATGGCATACATGCAGCAGACCCTTGAGCAATAGGAGACCCCCGTGCTTTTGTCCCTTGAACCGGCACATTGAACATAGGCAATGGAATCGGGTTCCATGCCGTCGGAGGGGCGCAGCACCCGGTTGTAAGGTCCATGGGGGGCCAATAGTCTTTCCATCTGCAAAGAATCAATCACATTGGGTATTTTGCCGTTACCGTATTGAACATTGTCTTTCACGGCAAGCAGGTCAAATCCCGTGGTAATAACAGCTGTTTTTGCTGTAATTATAAATTCTTCGGGTTTTTGAAAATAATCAATGGCATTTGTGGGACATGCTTTTTCGCATTGGCCGCAAAGCATACAGTTTTCTATATCCATTATCGGCAATTGGGGAATGGCATTTGAAAATGGTATGGAAATTGCTTTTGTGGCGCTTAGACCGCCCTGTTCCATATCCGGCATATGCACAGGGCAGACATATTCGCATTGCCTGCACCCAATACATTTTATTGGGTCAACATATCTGGGATTTTGAGTGATTAGGGCCGTAACACCAATGTCTTCTGTTGAACCATCATGGTCCAACGAATTCAAGTCACAATATGTAAATAAGGTGATGTTTTCATGGTGGGCGACGGCAGACATTTTAGGGGTGGTAATACAGCTTGCACAGTCAAGTGTGGGAAAAACCTTTGAAAGCCGGATCATTTTGCCCCCAATGGAAGCATCTTTTTCCACAACAGCAACCGAGTATCCCTGATCGCCAAGGTCTAAAGCTGTCTGCAAGCCCGCAATGCCGCCACCCACAACAAGCGTGTCAAAATTTTTAGTATTTGTGGGGACCATACATCCTCCTGAAAGAGTTTTTTAGTTCACTGCCCAAAAAAGGCAGTGAACTTTATAATTTACCTGATACTAAATTACCTGGGGCTAAATTAGCGTGACAATCTATTTTTAAAATACTGAAACTAGGCCAAAAATTGCGGCGGGCCAAGTTCACGCACCAATTGGTCCATCTGTTTTACCTCATTTAAAAATGCCCGGTTGCAAACCGTACAGATAGCTGTCAGGCGAAGACGTTTCAGATCAAGATCCATTGCCTTCATCGTTTTGTAAACACTATCCAGCCTCGTTGCCAGGGCCTTATAAGCGCCTTCATAGGGGCATTCTTCACCACAGGACATGACCATGATACCGCTTATCCCTTTTTTAAAGCAGTCAATATAAAAGGATTCCGGGAAAAGCACAGGCGCCCTTACCCTTAAAATATAGGTGTTTGCAGGATAAGTCGAATGGGCTTGACCCACAGAATCCGCTCCGGGATAGGCACAGGTTTCCGTGGCTAGTATTAAAATTTTGTTCTGTTGTTCCTTCGCCTGGGGTGACATCATCACCTGCCTATTTATTTCTGGTTATAAAATGCCTGTCATATCCATCCGCTTCCAGAAGGCCAAGATACTCATGTCCTACTTTTCCCGCCCATGCCGGAAGATCAGTTTTGGTTCCGTTATCGTTGGAAAGAATTTCAAGTGTCTGACCCACCTGAACTTTGCCGATTCCTTTTTTTGCTTCAAGAAGGGGTCCAGGGCAAGCACTGCCTCTTGCATCAACGATGTCTGCTGCTGTGATTGAATTTAGATCTGTCATTTTTATATCCTTTATATTAGGGGGTCAATAATTGCATCTTTACTGCGGTGCAGATGCAGGGTCCGTTTTTTTTAAAAATTACTTATAGCAAGGTTGGTGCCAAAACCGATAAAGACCGTAAGTATCAGCAAATAATTTGTCCATAATACCTGTAAAATCAACTGCTTTTGGTTTTCTCCCATGAGATGGAAGAACAGCAAATTGACAATATAGCGTTACTAAAAGTACTGGGTAACGTTGTGGTTGCGTTACTATTTGAAAAAAAGCGTTACTTTAAATTTGATAAAAAAGCGTTTTCAAAAAAATATTTTTTTGAAAAGCCCTTAAAATAAGGGGTTCGGCATGATTAGTGATTTTAATTGAATGGATTGGCACCAAGTATGCAATAACCCTTTTTCAGTTATCAGATGTAAGGCATTTACACTTACCTCCAAAATCTGACTAACCACCTCACCGCCATCCGGGGCAGCTTATATACCGCCAGAAGCTGCCCCGGATTTTTTTTGTTAAATCCGGTGTCTTTTAATCCTGTGTCTAGGGTTGATTCGGTATTTCCCATTTTTTCATATACTTCCAGATAGATGCCCGGCTTAACCCGACACGCCTTGCAACTTCGGCCTTATTCCAGTCATGGTCATGGAGAATGCCAATCAATTTTTCTCTGGTCAAAGAGTGGGGCACCTTTTTTATGACTGGGACTGGTATCTCTTTTTCAACAGATCTGGTAACAGGTTCCCTGATTTCAAGGGGAAGATCGGTGATATCAATTTGTCTGTCGGAACAGAGAACAAAGGCGTGCTCGATCGCATTGGCCAGTTCTCTTATGTTTCCCGGCCAGGCATAATCCATAAAAGCCTTTAAGGCGTGCTTTGAGATTCCCCTGGCTTTAATGGTAAGGTTTTTATTGTTAAGGTTAATAAAATGATTGACAAGAAGGGGGATATCTTCTTTCCGGTTTCTTAGGGGGGGTAGGAAAATGGGAAAAACCTTAAGTCTGTAGTACAGGTCTTCTCTGAATAATCCTGTATCCACCAATGATTTAAGATCTTTGTTTGTCGCCGTGATAATGCGAATATCAATTTTACGTTTTCTGGATTCTCCAACCCGTTCTATCTCTTTTTGCTGCAGCACCCGGAGCAGCTTTACCTGTATATAAGGGGTGATTTCGCCTATTTCATCTAAAAATATAGTGCCCCCGTCTGCCTCTTCAAACCGTCCGATACGATCACGACCGGCACCGGTAAAGGCGCCCTTTACATGACCGAAAAGCTCACTTTCAAGCAGGGATTCTGAAAGGGCACTGCAATTTATGATGATTAAAGGCTTGTCCCTTCGTTCTCCAATGGAATGAATCGCTCCTGCCACAAGTTCTTTTCCTGTTCCGCTTTCTCCCTGGATCAGTATGGTGGCATCACTTGCTGCCGAGGCTTTGATAAAGGTAAATACATTTTGCATCACCTGGCTTTTTGCAATAATGCCTCCCAGACGATTCAACTCGCCCAGGCGGCGGGTGGCCTCTTCCATTTTTAACCGGGTATTTTTCAGCTCTGTCAGATCCGTAACAACTTCAACAATTCCTATGATTTTATTTTGATCGTTTTTTATTGCCCTGGCATTTTTTGTTACACTGATGGAGTGCCCGTTTTTATGACTCAGCAGACATTCGGTAGGTTCCACATTTCTGTGTTTTAAAATACCGCAGTCTTTCATGCCGGTGGGACAATCTTTACCAAAACATTGATTGAAATTTAAAATTTTACAGCTATGACCTTTTATTTCCTCGGATGAATAGCCGGAAATTTTTTCCATGGCCGGATTCCAGACAATGATTGTTCCTAGAGGGTCAAGGACAAAAATACCATCCCCAATGGATTCAAGCAGTAATTTTACAAAGGTATTGTTTTGTATTTCAACTTCTATATCATCCATTTCTATAGCATCCATGGGAGTATCCTTTTACTGGTCCCGGCGCCACCGGTTGCGCCACTTTGCCTTGGTGGCATAATAGGTAACGGGGCGCTTCTTTGTCAAGATTTTAATAATAGCCTAATAATCGGGAGAAGTCATGTTTTTTTTACGGTAATTACAGATGGTTATAAAAAAAGAATGGTTGCTGCCAAATATATGGCATAAATGTTGATAGAATAATTTTTAATCTGTTTTTAACGGGTAAAATGTGGGATCAATTAAATATTGATCCAGATGAATCATTTAATATTGGAGGTTGTTGTGGAAGAACTATCATTTAGCGATACAGCAATAGTGGCCTGTGGAACCATGAGTCCTGAAATCAATTATCTTGTAAAGGAGGGATTTCTGGATACCCAACATGTTTTTTATACAACTCCGGGGCTTCACCAGGATATCCCTGAACTTGAAACCCAGCTCATAAAGTTTATTGTAAAAGCCAAGTTGGTTGCCAATGGTGTGATTGTTGTTTATGGGGGCAAATATTGTTATGTCAATCCGGATGATCCGACCCGGCTGATGCAGACAATAATTAAGGAGCAGGGATTGAAGGTTGTCAGGATCGAGGCCAGCCATTGCATGGGTATGCTTGCAAGTGATGATGAGATGAAGCAGATAACAAATGAAATTGCCGGTGGGGAACCCACCTGGTTTATGACACCGGGCTGGGTTAAATATCGCAAACAGGTGTTCAAGGGCTGGGACAAAGCCATTGCCAATGAGAATTTCCCCAGGCATACAGGGGGGGCTGTTGTTTTGGATGGCATTGGATATCTGGATCAATACATGGAAGAAGACCCGGAAGGCTTCCTTGAATATTGTGATTGGATGGGAATCCCCATGCAGCCATATCCCATAACCCTGGATCGGTTTAAGGGCCTGTTCATGGATCAATTAAAAATATTGAAAAACAAAGACATTTAAATTATCATGCCTCTTTCATGCAAGCAGGTATGATGGTAAACAAGCAATTAAGGAACCCAAATGTCAGATAAGAAATACACGATTAACCTTTTGCCCCATGGCAGACAGATAGATGCAAGAGCGGAAAGAAGCCTGATGGAAGCCCTCATGGACCAGAGCATTTTTTTGAGATCCGATTGTGGGGGCAAGGGAATCTGCGGCAAATGCCGGGTCAAAATAGTTTCAGACAATGGAGAAACTGAATTTAAAGAAGCCTGCCAGGTAATTGTTTCAGAAGATATTTCTGTTGAAATTCCGGAATCCTCCATGTTGTCCTCCCATATTATAACCAAAGCCGCAGCATCTCTTCCTGCCGCATTCAAGGACAGGTTCAAGGATGTTGGGCAAGGGGATCAATATGGCATTGCCACGGACCTTGGTACAACAACCATTGCCGTTTACCTTTGTAATACAGCCAATGGAAAGGTTGTGTCTTCATTGGCGGTAAAAAATCCCCAGGCCCTGTATGGGGACGATGTCATGAGCCGCATTGGTGCAGTGGGCCAGGATGCAAAAAATCTGGATCGTCTGCAAAGGCTTGTTGTAAGAGCAATAGAATGGGGGATTAAAGAACTTATATCATCTTGTGATCTTAAAGAGGAGATGGTTTTTCAAATGGTCACGGTGGGCAATCCAACCATGATTCATATATTTGCCGGTGTTGACCCGGCATCCATTGGCGTTTCCCCATACCACCCCGCATTTTATGAATCAAGAAATATCCAATCTGATGATTTGGATTTTACGCTCAAAAATTTTCCAATTCAAATATTGCCCCAGGTGTCAGGGTTTATTGGCGGCGATATCCTTAGTGCAGCCATTGCGGTTGACCTTGAAAATCAGGCGGAAGGCACTCTTCTTGTGGATCTTGGTACCAACGGGGAATTGATGCTGAAGGGTAAAAACGGTTTTTTTGCAACCTCATGCGCAACCGGCCCAGCCTTTGAAGGGGCCTCATTGTCCTGCGGGATGCAGGCAATCCCAGGTGCCATCAACAGGGTTAAGATAGAAGGGTTGCAAAATCTGCCGGAATACTCTTTAATTAACCCCTCTAAATCTTACAGAACCAAACCGTCAGGGGTTTGTGGAACTGGGGTTATCAGTGCGGTGGCTCAATTTCTTAAAAAAAATATTATAGCGCCCGGCGGGCTTTTTAACAAAACGGACAAAATACCGTCACTTCAAAATGAGGGTCCCGGGAAGGTGCATTATATACTGGCTCCAAAGGAGGATTCTTCCGACGGTAAGGCAGTGTTCATCAGCCAGAAAGATATCCGCTCTGTCCAGCTTGGCAAATCGGCTTTGATTACCGGCATTGAATTTCTTTTAAAGGAAGCAGGGCTTGACCGGCCTGAAAAAATTATCATTGCCGGTGCCTTTGGAACCTTTCTGGACAAGGGGGATATGATGACCCTGGGGATGATTCCGGCCATGGACCCATCCAGGGTGGAAGTGGCGGGAAATTCCGCCGGAGCCGGCGCTATTATGGTTCTGTGTGCAAATGCCTATCTTGAAAAAGCAACAGCGCTTGCAGATAAAATTAAGATTGTTGATCTTGCCTGCAACCGGGACTTTCAAGAGGTTTTTGTTAACAAACTTAATTTTCCCGCTTAAAAAAAATACTGTACAGGCTTTCACGGGCCAGGTCTTTGTGGCCTGGCCCGTGCTGTTTTTTTGGCTTTTCTTTCCCGGCGCCACTGGTGGCGCCACCTTGCAGGTGGTGGCACCTAGGGTAACGGCTTCTTTCTTTACCAAAGGCAGTATTCTTTTAAAAATTCAAAGGCCAAATTTTTATTTTTTACTATAATTACAAATAGTTATAAAAAAGAAAATCTATGGTACAAGGGATGGCATGCTTGTTGAAATACTAATATTTAAAGCGGTTGGAAATGCGCATTGACCGAAAGATCAAAAGAAATTAAAAAATTAAAAAACAAAGGAGAATGACAATGACAATGTCTAAATTAAATAAATACATGATGGTTCATAACAACCCTGGCATCAATTGTGACGAAATTCAGGCCAATTGGAGAAAATTTGCAGCAGTTGAAGCCGGCACATGGATACGAACCTATTTTAATGAAGAAAAAGGTGTTCGTTATTGCATCTGGATGGCTCCCAGTGAAGATGCGCTTAAAAATATTTTTACGGAAATCGGTATCAGCTGGGATACCATTATTGAGATTGAAGAGACCATTCCCGATCTTTGGGGCGAAAAATGGAATGAGCACCTTGCCCAGGATGCAGCCGCGGATACCCTTGGTAGTTAATGGTTGATACCAGGGCTTGCAAGGGGTTGATAAAGGGGTACCATAAAATATGTGTCACTTTGATCCATCAGATCAAAGTGACACAATTAAGGAATAACGCTCCTGTCCTCATTAATTTAAGTATCTCAAGGAGTCCAGCATGTCCGAACAACAGTCCTATAACAAACTGCAATATTTCCCTGTCACCATTTTTGCCACTGTAATGGGAATCACCGGTCTTGCCATTGCGTTCTTGAGATATGAAAAAATGATGGGATTTTCATGGGGTGTGGGGCAGGCCCTTTTATATCTGGTAACGGCCTGGTTTTCCCTGCTCACCCTTATATATATCATCAAGTGGTTCCAGTATCCGGAAGAAGTTGTAAAAGAATTC
>Ga0164315_10001793_pt1 | contig 16276 bp, 38 predicted proteins | sample GuaBasSedimGuay6_FD_113737 | JGI IMG/M metagenome (GOLD analysis project Ga0164315, IMG submission 113737) | Subseafloor sediment microbial communities from Guaymas Basin, Gulf of California, Mexico - Guay6, Core 4569-2, 0-3 cm | ecosystem: Environmental > Aquatic > Marine > Hydrothermal vents...
CTATATCGCCACCAAGTTCTTTACCTTTATCAATAGCATCACTAGCTAAATCACTAGCCTTATCACCAAGTGCATCAAGTTTTTCACCTATCTTTCCGAACAATCCCATATTCAATTCTCCTTAATATCGATTAATATTAGTAGCGTTATCGATTGCAGTTTTTAATGCTTGAGCCGGTACTGAAATATTCATATCCTTATACTTCAAATGTATAATGGTATCCATATTCCAATCAGACTTAACAATTAACTCACTATCATTCTCACCAACTTTTACATCCTTACCATTCTTCTGATGGATTCGGACTTTATTAGTTACTTTAATAGTCATGTTATTTTTTTGGTTTGGGTTTAGGAATTACTTTAGTTTTAGTAACTTTTGTAATTCCAGTTGGAGTTACTGTAGTAGTAACCTTCTTACTGATGGTTCCTTTCTCTGTAGTTATTTCTTTTTTAATTGCTGTAGTATTTCCAGATGTAGCTACCGTTGTTTTAACGGCAACTTTAGCATTTGGATCAATAACAAGTATTTTATTTTTAACGGTAGGTTTAGTAACTATCAGAAGAGCTGCGGCTTTAGCTGCATCTTCTGGATCAAATACCTCAACACCACCAATATTAATATCTCCATCATCTTCAATTTCAATAAATGATGGTCGATAATCGTCGTCATGTATATTGCGGGGTGTTCTTGTAACTGGTGATTCAGTTGTAATGTTTTCATTAGTTCTTGGATCTGATCGAAGGGAATATAGCCCAATGCTAATTACTAACATGCAAAATACAACAAGTGCAATTATAATCTTACTATTCATATACTACCTCATTAGGATTGAGTTCTGGAAGAAATGTAGAATCATCTACGATTGAACTTGGAGATGTTCCATATGGATCGACTTTAGGTTTCTTATCACTACATCCACAACTAATAACCAATGTTATCAACATGATTGACAATATTAATGTTTCTGGAATAGGTATATATTTAAATAATTTCATTTAAGCCCTCAATAGCTTTACGTACTCATGAGCACGCGTAAATTTTTTAGGTATCTGATCAATAAGTCTTGAATGTATATTCTTATGGATATCATCCTGAATTGCAGACAAAACCATCGATTGTGATCTACCACCAATACTTGTGATTAACTTTGGATTCTTTGAAACTGCAATCCATCTGAGTTTCTTTGTTGGTTTAATGCACCACACAATAGCTTCAGGTACATTTCGTACTGCTCGCAATTGAATTTCATGTGTTTGTTGTTTAACATGTTGAAGATTCAATCCGTTAAACGATACCGCATATTTACAAACTTTATTGCTAGGGTTAATCATCCATTTAAATGCTGATGGTAAACGTTTCAATACGAGAATATAAAATTCATCTGGAAGATCAATATTAATATATTTTAATGCTTCTGGATTAAGGACTACGGCATATGTGCACATATCTATATGTTGATTTCGTACTCGCCCAAGTAACGATATATCATTATAAAATACACCTTTATAAGCTTTACCAAGAATATCAGCTCGATCACAATATCCTGGATTTTGAAATAGAATTGATGTTTGATACTCTTCATCTGTACGAAATTTCTGCCAATCAATATTCAATACAATGTACCTCCAATTGATACCAATTAAAAAGTTCAGGGGTCCTTTAACGTTAACATAATATTTGTATACTATCTATATTAGTATTATCTATTAGTTTATATTACATTAACAGGACCCAATCACCTCCCGCCACCAAGTATATCTAGTATCCTCTATTATTTTAGTTAAACTGCACACTTTTGTTCTTGTATAATAGAAGCATGCAGTCTTCGATTGAATTAATTTGGGTGACGATACCTTCTTACCAGTATCAAAAAAATTCTTACTCAGCTATAATTACTTTGCAGTCGCACTGAGGACGTGCTACAAAGAAAGTTCTAAACAGATATTCTCAATGTTCAGGTTACTTATTATATCTATATGAAAATTAAGAAATAAAATTGATGATGGTCCAATTTGGACCATCATCGGTGAATTAATTAGTAAACATTGATCGGTTAAATTCAAAATATAACCCATTGTTATGAAAGCAATTTCTCATTTCTTTAGCAACGAATCGTTTCTCTTTAAGTATATCGATAAAATTATCAATATCTTTATGATATTCTTCTGTCATATCTGCTGGCTGTTTTGCAAAATCATCAAGATGCATTTCAATTTTAGATATGAATTCTTCATAATGATTTGGTGTAAACGATATATATAAGCATATGTTATCTTCTTCAATAACTAGTGATGTGAAAAATTGATGCATCAATACAATGTTATCACCATTAAGTTTAAATCCGAATCTTATTGGATACATATATACATCAACATATTCTGCGGTCATATTGACGAATCTTTGGTAATCATATAGATCACCTTTATCGCCAACATGAACAAATGCTTCTATGATTCCAGTTTGATCATGCAGTTTCATTTTTTCAATAATATCTTTAAATGTCATTACATTATATCTCCAGTTTAATTATTAGCTATCTCTTTCACTTCAATAAATGTTTCATCAACTTCATCAAGATCAATATCTTGTTCTTCACACTTAAATTGAAATTCATTCCAAAAATCTGCTTCCATCATGTCGCACATTATTGCAACAATTTGTTTTTGTTTCGGTGACATATCATTCCTCCGGAATATGAATTCCAATTAAATCATAATATAACGTTTCGAGTGTACTTAATACATCGTCAACTGTTTTGAAATCATGAGCATCATGCTTATTCCATCCACGTATTCGATTTCGAAAATCATCACATCCACTTACAATATCCATTGCACTATTTGCAACGTTAAATTGATATTCATATTCAGGTAGTGGAAATTTTAATGTAGCTGAAGCTTGTCCAGTCTCAACAATCTCTTTAATTTTATCTTGAACTTGAGTATTCTCAAGAATGACTAGCAATTCATTTTTTGTTAGACTCATTATGGTTCCTTTTGAGTTTGTTTAATTTCTGTCGTTGTTTCTTTTGTCGTTTCTTTCGACATTTAGGACTACACAATTTAGCAGTAGGAGAATTTGAAGGGAATAGTTCTCCACATTCTACGCATACTAAATGATATGTTTTCATATATAATCCTCAAGTTCAATTTTGCGAATGCAATCTTTCAAAGCCTCCGTAAGTGTATCTTTCTCTTCGGAATATACTCGTCTGACATCGTTAGCATCAACAGCATCTTGATCGTCTTCTTTAGTTGAACACATTGATTCAAAATCAATTAATTGACAAAACCAAAGCATATGTAACGGTGATTGTCCTGCTTCAAATACAAACCATCCTTCTGGAATAGTCTTAACTAATATTTCAAAGATTTTATCACTCAATAATTCATCTGGATCAATATCATTTAAATTTACTGGTCCAAGATCATCATCTTCAACAACGGGGTCTGGATTTTGCTTCACAATTTCTTCTGGTGTTTCAGAATTCATTGATAATGGTTTAGCTGGTACAAGTATACCGATAAATTTTAAAAATCTAGTGATCATCACATACCTTTTATTGTATCTTCATTATCATTATATAACTGAAATAAGCTATCGAATGTTAATTGAAATTTTTGGTTTATGTTACTTAATTCCCAACCAATATTATTGTATGACTGCAATAATTTCTTAGAATCATCATCACCAGGTAACATTAACGTATATGGTGATAAATCAATGTTTGGTTCAAATTCCAATTGTATAGCTTTAATTTCTGGATTGATGACGATATTGCATCTACAATGCAAATTATCATCATTCTTCTGATAGTGTATCCAAAATGTATAATCCATCTTAGCATTTAAATCAAAAGATATCATTCCACTAGTTCTAATGTATGTGCAGTTAATATCATCAAAATATAATGAGAATAAATATAGTAATATGTTTCCATTTATCATTAGGTTACCTCTTGCGATTATTCAATATGAATAATTTATATAATTGTTCTAATTCTGAAAATGTCAAATCATAACTTTGAGATAATTCAGGGTGTGCTAATAGATGAGATAACTCATCATGCAATTCATCTAAATCATCAGGGCATTGTTTACCCGGCAAAATTAGATCTTGTAATGTCGTTGGTATAACTGGCTTAAGAACTAGATACATCATCTGTCCATTAGTATCAATAACAAGTTCTGCCATACATACCATTGGCATTTTCATACGTTCAAATATGACAATAAAATCATGTTGGCCATTCTCATTAATTGTAATCATTAAGTCTTGATCCGATTTCATAATTTTTAAATCATCACAAAACATTCGTTTAAATAATAAAAGTATTTCATTGATATGAATATCCATAATTCACCTATGTCAATTTGGTTTAATTTATACTTGCTTATAAATTTTATATCTATATATAAAAGGTTATACTATTCTAGAATTTAATATAGATATATTATGTAAGAGGATAGTTATATTAAATTATATAGGAGACACATTATGAAATATCCAACCTTTGCAAGACCATCATTTAACCATAGCAAGATGTTTGAATTCAGTGAAGAATTCGTTACCAATATGATATCTCCTGAAGAAAATTCAGAACACGATTCAATATTGGATGATACATTTTTACCATTCAATAATACTACGGTTAAGATTCTTAACACTGTAAATAATGTTAAAAATATTATTCCTGAACAAATTGGTATTGGTAAACCTAGATTTTCAACAATGATGTTGCCAGCAAGTAAATTTATTGCACTCATTACAGACAACCCGTATGTTATACATATGGAACAAGAAGCTAACCGTAACATAAGTCAAATGATAGAAGAATTTAAAAATCTACTATTGAGAATAAGGCTTGCCTGGAAAGTTAAATGGAACCAAATAACAAATATGCAAGTTATCATTCAAGGATTAACTGGATATTATTCTAGTGATACGAAGCATATTGATCGTATTGATATGGAGAAGTATAATGGGTCACCATTCGATGACATCAATGGTAATATTCCACAATATAAAGCTTGCTTAATACATCCATCAAAACCAATATACCAAGATTTAAATTTTGATGAATCTTACACAATGACACTATTGATGGATATAACAAGATCGACATTGTATATGTTTAAATTATTACATGAACCTAAACGTAAACTATTTGTGGTACGTGTTCGAAAAAAAGTAAAGGTTGGAAATAAAAATCCAAAAATTAAACCAGATCGAGATAATTATATTTATCTTAATCCGATGGAATTTGCAGGGTTATCTGAAACCCATTCTGGGATCATTCATTTTCCAACAGATGATGTTCCAGAACGAGCTTCTCATTTTAGACGAGCTCATTATCGGACATTGCGTCATGAAAGGTATGGTGATAATATTGGCAAGCAGATATACATCAAACCAATCTGGGTAGGGTCTAATACAACAAATATTAAGAATAAGCAATATAAAGTTATTCTTGGGATAGAAAACAATGAGGACAATGAATGAAAATTCCACAAATGGTAAAAAAGTCGTTTAAGGATGGAAAGAGTTTTGAGTTTAAAGATATCGATAAAATGCTACCATCTGTAATTAATGAAGATCGAGATGTAATGTTACACCAAATGAACGAAAGATTCTTTCTCCCGTTTGACGATGTAAATATTGATCAAGGTCACATAATGTGCAATATTAAAAATTCGGAAATTAATCAAGTCGGTCTCAATAACTCTAGATATATGACATTTATGACACCATTATTTGAATTAATGAGTTGGATTCAACGTGAATGTTTTCATAAATATAATCATAGAACATATAGTGATCAATTTAAAAGGCATTATCCAACTTGGGAAGATTTATTCAAAAGAATATTAGTAAATCTTAAACTCATAGGAGAAAAATGGAACCTACCTACGGATAACATATTTAAAGGTAAAGGTAAGAAGTTAACGGTCATAGTACAAGGAAGTACAATCATATCTGATACTCAAGAAGAAGCCGATATCAATAACGGGTTCGAATATCTTCATAATTTTGCATTTCCTAAATTTTCACTATGTTTGTTGCACCCACACAAGAACACTTATGTTAAAATGGATCTTAACATAAGTGTTCCAATCATTATCTTAAATTGGCTATTTCAACCAATATTTCATTTATTCGCAGTATTACATGAACCGAAACGAAAGAAGTTTCTGATTCGTATAAGAAAAGATAATAACCTACGAAATAGTGGTAAGAAGAAAAAATATGTAGATAAATACATATATCTCACTCCCACAGAATACCATAATATTTCTGAAGATAATGAGCCTGATTTTACAGAAAATCTCGAAGCAGACATATCACCTCGAGCAACTCATTTTAGAAGAGCATACTATCGTACATTACGAAGTGATTTCTATAAGCACAAACAAGGACAAGAAATCTATATTCACCCAACATGGGTAGGTGAATCATGCAAAACTATTCGCCACAAACAATACAAAGTTATCCTAGACCTAGAGGGTCATTTAGATGACAATTAATCGGTAAAAAAAGGATCGACGGTTGCCCAGACCATCGATCCTTTACCCCGGAATAACAATAACAGTGATCACCCAAAGGAGAGTAGTATGAATTAAATCACCCATTTATATCTTTTATTTTTTTTGCAGATTGAGCAAGTTTACTGGCAAGTTTCGGTTCATTACCTCCAGTTAAAGCTGATAACCGTTCAGATGGTTTAGCTGAAATAACTTTCTTTAATTTTCCAAAGAAACCTTCAACAAATGATTTACCTTGATTGTAATGTGCATTCATGATCATTTACCTTTTCGCATAAATATTTTAGTAGGATTAGCACCAGATCCAGCTCGCATCCCTTTAAGATATACATTTTGAGTTTTAATATTACCTTTTAATTTTTCTATCTCTTTCTTATGCTTAATAATATCATCTTTACTTTTAGATTGTCCAGCAACCATACCAACACCACTACCAAGTAAAGCTCCACCCGCCCATCTACCAACATTAGCCACGTTACCTGCGAGTTCTTCACTCTCAATAACCAGTTTAATATTATCTAATAATATATTCATTATTTTCCACCCTGGGTACGGTTATCTTGGCGGTTATTGGTTTGAGCATCTTTACCCTGGTTATTTGCATCTTGTTTGGTCTGATCTTGTTTACCAGCCATAGGTGTCATTTTCTTTTTCTTCGCACCACATGCTTCATGTAAATATAATTTTGCTGTAGATCCAAATGTAAGTAATTCTTGAGTAGTCATAGATATTCTCCGATATAATGTTATTTAACTGTATGGATTATTCCGATTATTGCCATATTGTGCTGGTTGTGCTGGTTGTGCTGGTTGTGCAGATCTTGGGGCGGATGTGATAAGACTAAACAAATGTTTAATACCAACACCAACTGCTGCACCAGCAAATAACCATGTGCTTAGTTTATTTGGCATAACTTCTAATAATTTTGCAAATTGACTCTTTGTGGCATCATCATATTCCGAGGATGCATCTAAAATTTGTGTGCTTAATTTTTTAAATTCTTCAGCATCTGCTCGAGTATTGATCTTCATATTGTTGAGTTTAGTAACACTACCACCAGATATGTTATCTACATTCTTTTTATTAACGATTCGATCATACCATAATTTCTGAATTGCTTGAGCTCTAGCTACAATATCTGTATCTGACATATTGTTAATTTTGTGTTGTCTTACAGTATTATATCCAAGAGCAGCAATTCCAGTTCCAACAGCTCCGGCTCTTGCGGAATGGTGCCCATATTTTTCTAATACAAATTTAATGTCATCTTCCATATCATCCTCATTACTTTCGTCTTTGAAAACTCTGTTGTCCTCGATTGGGTCGCTGTCGATTAGGACGTTGTTGATTGGGTCGCTGTTGATTTTGATTTCGACGTTCAACTTGATTTTGTGTTGTTTCAATCTGCTTCTTCTTATATTTAGTAAATGATTCTTTTTCTGATTTTGCGGCATTAGCTTTCGCTTTATTTCGCATAGTTCGAATCTTATTTACAGCCAATCCTGCAGCTAAAGCTGTAGCACCATATTTAGCTCCAGTAATGCCCATATCATTAATTATGTCTTTGCTTATCTTAGCAGCTTTACCACCTGCAGCAGCTGCTTTATCTGCTCCACCATCAGTAAATTTTCCATCAACAACATTATCTTTTATTGCATTAACCCGAAGATTAGTAGCCTTATTGTGTTGAGATCTTCCTTTAGCTAAAGCTGCACCAGCACCAATAGCACCAGCTACACCAATAGTACCTTTATTACCAGATGCAGTTTTATTAATGAAATTCTTAGATGCTTTCTTAAGATTATCAATACCAGTACCTAATGACGCTTCAATCATAAGATGTATATTCGTACTCATAAATATCTCCTATTAGTCTGGATCTATCCTAAATCCATATTTATTAATTTTCATAGTTGCAGTTTTATATAACCCATTATTTTCTTTATTGAATTGCTTTAGTGTTATGAATATTTCTATTAATTCTAGATGTTCAGAATTGATAAATTCTTCAAGTTGCATACAATTAGAATCAATAACAATATTATATTCATCAAGAAGTTCACGTATAACTTTAATCATAGGACTTTTTCGATTAGGTGGATTAACTAATGCGTCTAACCTAAGTTTTTGATCATCATTCACATTCACACCATAATAATATCAAATAAAAAATAAGGGTGGAATTTCACCACCCAATATTTTATTCATAATTATCGGGATTAAATTTATGTAACCATATGATAACTTTTTCAACGTCTTGCCCTCTAGCTGCATAACCTCTAATATAATATCTAGGTTGTCCAGTTTTTGGATGTGATCGTTTTTTAATTTTAGCACCAGTCCAAAGCAAATGTTCATCATCAATTTCTGCTGGTTTTATCGCATACTTAGGATGTCCACCATGGCGTTTCTCATCTTCAATAAGTATCCGTCTAGCCTCTTCTCCACTAATAGATTGTGCTTGTGGAAATGAAGTTGCTTTGTTTTGAAGCTCTATGGTTCGCTTCATAGAAATTTCAAGTTTTCGCTTCAATCTTTCAATTTCTACAGTTAATGGGGTAGTTGCATGTTTTGCTTGATCAGACATTGCCTTCATACCCATATCCAAACCATAAATATAATCTGGCGAGTATTCAGCATTACAGTCAGCACAACGCCACTGTGCTGACAATCCATCAATATAGCTTAACATTCGCAAACTACAATTTGGACAAATTATTAGTTTTTCGGTATTCATACAATCCTCCTTAAATATTGATATATGTTTAAGGATATATATCTATATTAAACAAGTATATATTAATTAAAATATGTACTTGTTTAATACAATCGAGAGGGAATAATTCCCCTCCCGATTACAAACATAACCACGTATTATTCACCTGTGCCAAGTTGGGCTTCAATTCCTTCTGGAGCAGGCTCAATGATAGGTTCTTCAACAACAGGTGGAACAGTTGTAGCAGCAACCACAGCCGGATCTGGAACTTCTTCAGCTGCATCGTGTGTTGGTACATCTTCAACAGGCATATCAACAAGTGCTGCTTCAACAAGTTTAAGATTTTCTTTCATTTGTGCAATAGCATTAATCCCAGCCATATCACCAGATGATCCGAAACGTAATTTTTCATTAAGTTCAGTAATCTTACCTTCTAATTCAGCTTTCTTTTCAACAAGTTCTTTGCGATCCATAGTATTCTCCGTTACATGGTTAGTAATTTATCCAACTTCATTTGAGTACTTTTAATCTCATCAAGTGTATTTCGATGAGATTGTTTGATTGTATCTACTAATTGTCGGGCTGTTACTTGAGCAAACCATTCATGTCGATCTTTCTTACAGAAGTTAGCTCCCATCACTTCAACATAATGCTTAGCATTATCGAATCGTCGATCTACGATAAGAAATCCGAACTGATCGAATCCATCACCATCTTTATATAATCCAACATGTATTTGAAATGCAGGTAACTGTTGTTCAACTTCGAATGTCTCAATTAATTTTTTATGATCTAATATGCTACTGAAATTTTCATCTACCTGAAACATAATATGCTCCCAATTAAGAAATGGATGATACCGAAGTACCATCCATTTGAGTTTACCACCAATTCCACGAAGCATCCCTTTTAAAAGGTTTAAATTCATACTCATCGTAATCACCTTGTAAACGGATTCTTCGAGATTCTGCCGTAGATTTAGCTCTAAAGAGTCTGTTAAGATCCCTCCGGAACCAAGCTGGAACAGGCCAAAAATCGCCTACTCCTTTGTCTGAATGAAATTTGTTAATTTCCTCTTTGAGTTTCTTTCCTGTATATGGTACCCGTGTCCATACACCAGCAACTCGTTTATAGTCAGTTGTAACCCAATCCTCTGGCTTACGTGTTTTACGTCTATATGTTCTAGACATAACGACCTCCATCTCATACGGGCATAATTACCCTTATGAGACGGTGTCGTACATTTCGTAGTATTTAATTTTTTTATAGATCATATAATTTTCCATTAGCGCCAGGCAAATCAACTATTGGTTTTACATTTAATGTTTTAATATATCTTTGGACGACTTTAGTACCAATGTTTAATCCTTCAGCAATCTCACGAGCTGACTTTGTCTTCATATGTTCATGTATAGCCGATTTATGTCGCAATGATAATTTCAAATGTAATCTCCGTTAATTAATTTTACCGAGTATCGCTAGAGCTCGGTTATAGTGTTCCCATAAGAATCCGTTCTCATGAGATGTTTGAACAAAATACTTCTTCTGGTGTTTTAAGAAATCTGAGTCATCATCTAAGATAACATATTTTCCTTTAAAGCCTTCAACACCCATCCATTTGTCAATTTCACGACCTCGACCGACACGATTACCATCAGCATCAATCGTTCTATGGACATGTGGAGTCTTCCATAAAATACAATCACGTGGAAATTCAATACCTCTACGATGGAACCATAGACGAAACCATAGCGGATCTCGCCCGGATCTCCAAGTAGAAGTTACACAAATACTTGCACCAGTTTCTTCAACTAACTGTCGAAGTAAAGCTAACGCAGTTATTCACAATTCCTTCATTTCAAAAGGTTTAATTCGATCATCAGATAAATTAAAATTATCGTCAGTCATTGATTGTCTAGCATGATAGAATGTTCTCGAATTAAGAACTCCATCAATATCTAGAAAAATATACTTGTCACCTAGTTTCATGTAATCACCTATTTCAATTTAATATAAGTACAACCATAATATTTATATCTATATCAAAATGAAATAAAAAATATGAGTAGATGATACAAAGTATCACCCACCCAGTTTCAATTAATCTGCATTTGCATTTTTAGGTTCAACACCAGCTTCACGCCGATATTTAGCCATTAGTAGTGTTTGTATTTCCTTCTCGTCATCAGTTTTACGAGAGTGAAAGAAGGATTTATATCCCTTTGAAAAGAGATATGTATCACATATTAACCATGCAGCTAGAAGTATACCAGCACCATCCATAATTACCTCCTAATTCGTAATTTCATTTACAGTCTTTAACGGCAGAATTATGCCAATACCAGTTTTAATTTATAGTACAATTTAATGAATTCTTCTTTAGATATTAGAAACGTATTTCCATCGATATTAAACTTAAATACTTCTCGATGAAGTTTTCCAACTTTGTCGTGGAATATTTCTCGCTTCCATGATGTTCTGAGTTTTTTGCCACCAGTAGGTATTCCATCAGTTTCATATGCTATATGTAATAATGCTCCAGTAATTGAATGTACACTTGTGTCAAATCCAGCACCAACAACTTCAAAACTAACATTTTTGCGATCATTGATTACATATTCAAACATTTTACCAATAATCATTGGAGTACAAAGTTTTCCAAATGGTGCATAGATATATGGTTCAATCTCTGGTATAAAACTCATCATTGATGTACTAAATTTTTCATCATTAGCAAATACTATAGAATTTGTTGTTAATTCATTAGTTGATACCATGTTTAAGTAGCTCTATGGTTTTATTGCGTTTTCGTTTATTAGCTCGTATCAATTGTCCATGATCCGGCAATTCTGATACTTTATGTTTCTTCGAACAATCTGGACATACTGGATTGTTCGTATTTTCATGCCACCATTTAGTTGATTTCTTGCAGAAGTGACAATCTTCTATCGCACCCCAGAAGTGAGATGCAAAGTCATCTGGTTCTTTATCAATTGGTATAGTCATTATGCAGTTTCCAATTTTAAACGAATTAGTTCATCTTTAAATAGATCATTATCCATACTAAATTTAATTGAATATTCATCAATAAATGCTTGATCTAATTCATGTTTAACATAATTAAAATCTTCATCGGTCATATCGAATGGTGATCTGATTTGAAAATCATACCAAGTTAAACTCATTCGTATATCCCATTGATCTTTACTTGGTCGTTCGAGATGAATTTCACCAGTATGTTTATTTTGACAATTATCAGTATACTCTAATTGTATTACTGAACATTCATAACGTTCACTCACAAACATTCCAAAATCTAACTTATCACCAGAACATACAGTTAATTCATATAATAATTTTCGTTGTTTAGGTTGTTTTGCGTAATGTGCTAAAATTAGTTTTGCTACAGCATGATGGACTTCATATTTTGCTTTCATAATTTAATATCATTATCAATAGAGTTAAGTATATCTTTTACAAATTCACATATTTCATCTTTCGGTTCAATGGGTTTACCATAACCGTAATTGTTAACAGCAGTATCAAAGCACCCTTGAATTATATTCATTGGTCCATATTTAACATTACTTAGATTCAATAACATAAATTGAATTACTTGATTTGCTTCTTCTGTTCTTCCATTACAAGTATCCATGGTTCAATTTGATATCCTTCACAGTGGGCCCAAAACCTAGGTGAGTCACCTCAGGTAGGTCGTTTAATAATCTCGACAACTCGTCACGTTCCATATAATTAGCAAAATTCAAAAGAATGTAATCTGGAATTAACGAATCTAGCATTTTGTAATATTGCAGCATTGAAAATGTAGCTACTCGCCGCACGCGATCAGTTACTGTAGTTCTCTCTTTTTTAACACCAATAATGTCCCAATCTATCTCTTTGCTATCCGGATAAAATGGGCCACTATGACCTACATCAATAAAGTTGTGAGTTATATTCCCGACTCGTATAGGGTATGTTCTTAAACACACCATCACATTGCCAAGATATTTTGGATGGACTTGAGCATCTGATAATGCTGAACTAACCGTAATTTCTCGACTAGTACAATGTGGATATGAAAATCCACTAGATATCGATAGATCAAATCCTTGAGGTACTTCCATCAAAGCTGTACATTCATTATCTAAATAATAGTGCAATATTGAATGGCATATAAACCGCTTTAATTCTGGAATGTCTCCAGCAAGTTTAGCCGATCTATTTATCTTTCGTTCTAAAGCGGCACCAACACCACTTTGTGTAGAAGCTATCTTAGTTACAGAACTATTTACATCTGATTCTTTTTTAATATCAGAATCTGTAACAATAGCTGCTCTTGGATGAATGAATACTCTATTTAAATCAATATTGTATTTTTCTATTTCGTCCAGTAAAATTTTTGGATTTATTATGGAACCTGCACACAGATATATCATACATCGATCATGCAATATTCCAGTTACTGGTAGATGTTTCACAATACATTTATTTCCAGATAGATCATAAAATGTATGACCAGCATTAGGACTAGAATTCGTTATTGCTATATCAACATGATTTCCAGTTGCAACATAAGCCGACAATAGTCCTTTACCAGTACTACCGAATTGGCCATCGATAATAACGTTTAACTTACCTCGTTTTAATTTCATTTTCTAAAAACCATGGGCTTATATTGAGTATTTTATTACAGACAGAACATGAAGTTACAAATCTAATATAATTTACATTATTAGAATTTCCATATTCTTGTTCAATAACTCGATGATCTTTACATCCATGACTTTCCATTACTGGTTCAGGTGGTTCATACCACCAAATCTTCCATCGAGATATTAATGTTTTAGTTATTTGCTTCAGTTTCATTTTCATCTACCAATTTTATTGGATCGTAATGTCTACATTCTGGATCAATACAGTAGAATCCTTTACCACCAGAATAGTAATCAACTTCAATATTGTGCAAATCATCGGCATTCACAACGTTACCTCGGTTTCCATCTTGATCAATCACTCGATTTCCAGTTTCAAACATCATATCACCTGAATATTGATTTGTCTCTATTTAATGGCCCATTCATAGCTGCTGCCATTCCAAGTAACATGCTTGCACCAACCATACCAGATTTACCTTGACCAATATTACTAACTATCGGTGGGTTATCGTCTTCTATTTTTTGTTTCTCAATAGCCATAGCTTTGCGTTCTTCAAATGTCCCTCTTCTCTTTGCTGCTCCCATTACGTTATGCCTCCAGTAATTTATATCGTAAACGATATTGTCTAAACTCTTTATTTGATATTGTCTTACGCCATTGCATTATGTCACATTCAATTGTCATATTCTGATGTCTTGGTATTATTTCAAACATAAACATAGCATCATTAAATGTATCTTTTAATTGCAAACATAACATAATGTGATTGTTTGATTGGATGAAATGATTGACTAAAGATACTTCTTCATCAATGTCCATATAATGACATATGATATCCATTAGCCGACCAGGTGAATATTGATATATATGATTTAATATATAATATTTCTTCTTCGGTTTATTTCGTTTCGGTTTCGGTAGTGATTGATTGTAATATCCATTCATGATAATAGTAATTTATATTTAAGATATAATTCTTCAAATTCTTTAACTGGAACTGTAACTGGTTGATCATTTTCAACTGTAAATAGAACTTCTCCACCAAACATCGTTGTAGCTTCAATGAATATTGTTTCTGTTCCATACATAGGTTCATAGCTTAAAATATCAGACCATTTAGTTTTAACCAATAGTTCCAATTCCAATGTTCCAAGTGCATGCTTTCTAAATGTTGTTGTAATCAATTTAGTAACATGTCGTTGGAACATATTTGCATGATCTACGAAAATTCTCGCAATAATCTCATGGTGTAGTTTCGGTTTCATCTGGTTCATTCATTCCAAATATTAATTCAAGAAGACCTTTAGCAATCCGGTTTCGTTCAGTAGCATGATTAAAATCGATCCGATGTTCAACGTTACAGTTATCGAATAAATACATTGCGACATTGGCTTGGTAACCTTTAAATAATTCTGGATCGTCATCAAATGCATCCCTCATTGCTTCGCGAGAATCTTTAAATAAATTTTGCATATGTTCTTCTAGAACTTTTTCTCTAGCTATATTTGCTTTTTCAATTCGTTCAGCTTTACACTTAGGGCATGTGCACATAGAGCCACCAAATGCCCCAGGTGATGCTTTCTCATTACTACATTGTGTATTTAACCATACCATTATATTACCTCTTCTAATTATGTTTCACAAAATTGTGCTACCCGTTCATGTAAGTCTGACGATACTCTTACACTATCAACCATTCTATGAAACAACAAATGTCCAAATTCATGTTTAAGTACATTTCGATTCAGTCGATCAATTCTCACATACATGGTATTGGCTGTCAGCGAAGCAAACGCCGAAACGTCTTTGTAACGAACCTCATTATATCGCTGTTGTTGGATAGCATGTAATTCTGCATTATTTTCAACAAATACAACATCGAATCCAAATCCATTTGGGAAGTATGATAATTTAACTTCAACAAGTTCAAATAATTCACGTAGTAATTCTTGTAAACTTTTATCTTCTCGTTTGGACCACCAATGTTTCTTTATATTTAATATCTGTATGATATCCATTAAACGTTCTGGTGGCAATTCAATATTGCCATATCGATAACTACTATTTATATTTGCTTCTACTAGCAATTCATAATTTTCGTTTGACATCGGTTCTCTCCATATCTCGATGATGTGCAATATCTCGTCGGCGACAGAGATCCTTAAGATATTTTTTTCGATCTTTGTCATTCAATTTGATCAAGATATCTGCTCGCATATCTAAACTTGAATCAAATTCATCTTTACGAATATATAACCGTTGCCATAATAATTTAGGTCGATCTGGAAGTATCTTCCATTGGTATTTAATCCATTTATATGAAACTATAATTGGTTTAAAATATAATATAATTGC